>Ga0164243_10005736_pt1 | contig 18932 bp, 16 predicted proteins | sample OricompcompostOP_FD_108781 | JGI IMG/M metagenome (GOLD analysis project Ga0164243, IMG submission 108781) | Organic Plus compost microbial communities from Emeryville, California, USA - Original compost - Organic plus compost (OP) | ecosystem: Engineered > Solid waste > Mixed feedstock >... | reverse complement strand
GGGTGGCGCCCATGTCACGAGGGTCACCCTCATAGTCATGACCCTCTACCATCTCAAGTAGAGTGGTCAGAGATGTGTTCTCGAACATGTGTCCATCATATCGGGACACCCCGACACCCACCAGAGGTCACATCAGGAACTGTGGACAGGCGTTCCTGGAGCTACGTCCGCCACTCCTCGGGATAGCTCCTCAGTGTGCCCAGCGCGAGCTGGCTCTCGGCGATGAAGTCCTGCAGATCTGAAGCGAACATCCCGAGCCAGGTCCGTCCTTCCATCGAGACGTCAGGCTGCCAAGCGTAGAAACGATCTCTCGGAGTACCTCCTCAGGGGGCATGTGCCCAACGCTAGAGCGCCAGCTGGATCTCACGGTTCGCCAGAAGTGTGCGAGCCCGTCGAGGCATGCGATCATCCCCTCGTGGTTCTCGACGATGTGACACCTGGCTGGACGCTGTTGGGCATGGCTGAAGACGGTGAGGCGTTCCTGTTGGACGGCACCGATCTCTTCTCGGTCATCTGGTTGAGTCAGCGGGAGTCGATCACTGTGGCGCACCCGCAGCATCCCGAGCTGCGGCACAGCCTGAGCGTCTGGTCGGCCGACGAGGTCGCGGGCCAGGGGCGATTCGCGGCAGGAGAGCTGTCGGCCGGAGTCTGGGCCTTCTTCGTGCCCGAGTAGTCGCCGAGTTGAGCTCTGGCCTTACCAGCGCTTGGCCTTGCCTGTCGGCTCCGGCATCGGATCGCCGAACCGTATGAGCGCCCATAGGCGGCGGATCGACGCACCCATTCGCGTCGGCTCTTCCTGGGAGAGAGCGCCGCGATGGCCGCGTGCACTCTCCCTGTGCAACTCTGGCGGGCGAGATGCACACCTTCTGGTCAATGCGTGAAACCCAAGAGCGCACAGGGTCCTCCAGTCATCCGTCGCAGCCGATCTGGATAGGTGCCCTGACGGGTGCAACGTGCCATGCAGCGACCGAGTCTCGTGACCCATTACCGTCGCGTTGTGGACATCGCCGCTCGCATCAACGCCGGCAAGGGAGACTTCATCCTCTTCGCGGTCACGCCGCCGAGGAGGTCGACGCCGGCAGACCGGCTGCCGGAGATCGCACGCGCCACCATCGAACGACTCGATCACCTGGATCTCGACGGACTGGTCCTGTACGACATCGACGACGAGAGTTCCCGCAATCCGGCAGAGCGTCCGTTTCCGTTCAGCCCCACCGTCGATCCTGCCGAGTACCGGGCGAACCACTTGGACCGGTGGCGGACGCCAGTGATCGTCTACCGCGCTGTCGGCAAGTACCAGCGCGACGATCTGCGCTCGTGGATCGCTGATCAGGACCCGCGGCGCACCTTGGCGGTGATGGTCGGCGCCGCATCGAGCGGATCGTCTTTGGCGGTCCCGCTCGCTGATGCGCAGGCGATGAGCGCCGAGCTCAACCCGGACCTGTTGCTGGGCGGGGTCGCGATCCCCGAACGGCACAGCCGCCGCGACAACGAGCACCTGCGGCTGATCGCGAAGCAGGAGGCGGGCTGCAGGTTTTTCGTGACGCAGGTCGTGTACGACCTCAATGCGGCCAAGAACCTCGTCTCCGACTACCGGTATGAGTGCGAGTCGCGAGGGCTGGCGCCGGTACCGATCGTGTTCACCTTCTCGGTGTGCGGCTCGATGAAGACCCTCGAGTTCCTGCGCTGGCTTGGGGTCGACGTCCCGAAGTGGATCGAGAACGACCTCCGGCATGCAGCCAATCCGCTGGCGGCATCTTTGGAGCAGGCCGCTGCGACGGCGGTAGAGCTCATCGACTACTGCCGCCGGCTGGGAGTGCCGTTCGGCCTCAACGTCGAGAGCGTCTCGATCCGGCGTGAAGAGATCGAAGCGTCTGTGGAGCTCGCGACCCAACTCGCTGCCCGCATCCGGAGGTAACCGGGCGAACGACCGAGGGCCCCGCTGCGTGCAGCGGGGCCCTCGGTCGTGGTGGTTCAGCGTCAGCCGTTGAGCATCTCGAGCGAGACTTCCCACAGGCGGGCGGCCGCCTCGGGGTCGGTGGCGTGCGGGCGCACACCGCTCAGTGCCGACAGGTCGTCGGTCGGGATAGCCTCGGCGTTGTCCTCGAAGTAGCGTCCGCTGACGCCATCAAGCAGCGGTGACGCGGCGAGGAGCACGGGTGTCGAGGCGCCCTGCTCGAGGGTCTTCCAGGCGTAGTCGTCGGGAGCCGTGACCGAGGCCGGCTTGCTCGACTGGAACCGCTGGAGTCCGGTGCGGACGCCTCCGGGGGCGACGGCGTTGGTGTAGATGCCATCGACCGCCCACCGCTTGTCGGCCTCGACGGCGAACAGGGCGGTGGCCGTCTTGGACTGGCCGTAGGCCGAGAACGCGTCGAACTCGCGGTTGTTGAAGTGGATGTCGTCGAAGACGATCGGCGAGACCCGGTGCGCGTTCGAGCTGAGCGAGACGATGCGCGCGTTGCCCGAGGCGGCGAGCGCGTCGTGCAGGCCGATCGAGAGCGCCAGGTGTCCGAGGTGGTTGGTGGCGAAGATGTGCTCCCAGCCCTCGGGGGTCAGCTTGCGCTCGGCGGGTCCGGAGACGCCCGCGTTGTTGACCAGGATGTCGAGGGGGCCGTCCCAGTCGGCGATGACCGCGGCAATGGAGGCCTGGTCGGTCAGCTCGAGGACGGCGACGTGGAGGTTCTTGTTGCCGGTGCGCGACGTGATGCCCGCCGCGGTGCGCTGGCCGGCCTTCAGGTCGCGGACGCCGATCGTGACGTCGGCGTGGGCCGCGGCAAGGGCACGGGCGGTCTCGGCGCCGAGACCGGAGGCACCGCCGGTGACGAAGGCGCGTTTGCCGGTGAGGTCGAGGCCTTCGACGATCTCGGAGCTGGTGGTCTCGCGTGTGTACGGGGTCGTGATGCGCGTCGTAGAAGTCATGGTGTCCTGTTCTCGGCAAAAAACGTTGGCAGCACTCGATCGAGGCGGACGCTCGTCCGCTGCCAGTCAGCATAAACGGATGTCGGCTAGGTCACACTCTACTTCTCAACCCGTGGCCCCTTCATCCAGGCGGCGTGCACCGCCGCGGCGGCGGGCCGTTGCGCGGGACCCCGCGACGTCCAGCCCTCGTCCTGCCATTTCCCGGCTACCTGCAGGTCGCCTGGACGAGGTCTTCGGTTCACCCGATTTCTATAGCGTCTGGCTACTCGTCCATCCAGCTTTGGAGATCGTTCATGCCCTCGTTCGCCCCACAGCGCCTTCTCGCGGGAGGAGCTGGTCTTGCGCTCGTCGCCGGACTGGCCTTCGCCGCGACACCTGCTGACGCCGACCCGGGTCCCGCGCAGCAGCTGGTGCTCACCAGAGTCGGGACGCCCGACGCCGAGCTCGCGGATGGTCCCAGCCCTGTCAGCCTCGTCACCCTCACCACGGACGGGAGCGCCTCGGCAGCGGCCGACGTCGACCTGCCCGTCGCGGCCCAGGGTGACGACAAGCCGTTCACCCTCGACGGCAACTCCAACGCCCAGGGTGCGCTGAGCCGGTCGGTCGACGGCCGGTTCCTCTCCCTCTCCGGCTTCTCGGCGGTTCCGGGAAGCCTCGACGGCGGCGAGGCGAAGGACGCGAGCGCCGCCGACGCGCCCCGCTCGGTCGCCCGCATCTCGGCCGACGGATCCACCGACACCTCCACCGTGCTCTCGGGATCGTTCGACGGCGAGAACCCCCGCGGCGCCACGAGCGCCGACGGCTCGCGGTTCTACACGGCCGGCAACGGCAAGAACAACGAGGGCGGCGCCGCGGGCATCGTGCTGTCGACCCTCGGCGTGGACGGCGTCCCGGCGCCCATCACCACCGGCTCGGTGGCCAACTACCGTCAGGTCGAGATCGCCGACGGGCAGCTCTACGCGAGCGGCGACAAGTCGAAGCCGACCGGCGTCTCGAAGATCGGCAGCGGACTGCCGACCGGTGATGCTGGCGCGCCGGAGGTCCTCTTCGAGGTCGGCGGCACGCCGACCGGCTTCACGCTTCTCGACCTCGACGGCGAGGACGGCGTCGACACCGCCTACGCGATCTCCGAGGAGGACGGCCTGTACAAGTTCGGCCTCGACGGCTCGACCTGGGTCGCCCAGGGCGAGCTCGACGGAACCTTCCAGGCCATCACCGGACGTGTCGTCAACGGCGAGGCGGAGCTGTTCGTCGTCACCGACGACCAGGAGGGCAACTCGGTGAAGAAGCTCACCGACGGCGCCGGGTCGCTCGAGACCATGGACATGGAGTCGACCGATCTCGGTCAGGCGCCCGCCGGCACCGCGTACCGCGGCATCGCCTTCGCCCCCACGGGCTGGGACCCGGCCGCCGCACCGACCTCGGTGCCCGCGGACGACAAGCTCGTCATCTCCGAGCTCGGCTCGGGTGACTCCGAGCTGACCAGCGCCTCCGTCCCCGGACGCATCGTGTCGATCGACGGCGAGGGCACCACGTCCTCCAAGACGGTCGAGCTCCCCTCGACGGGCGACGCGGCCGTCAGCTTCAGTGGCACCGCCGACCCCGAGGGGCACCTCTCGCGGGCGGCCGACGGCGAGAGCCTCGTGATCGCCGGCTACGGCGCGGACGCGGGCACCGCCAAGATCAACGGGACGCCGGCCGCCGACGTCGCCCGGGTCGCCGCGAGCATCGCGGCCGATGGCTCGGTCGACACGTCGACCCGCTTCAACGAGGGCGGCCCGATGCGCGGCGCCGCCACCAACGACGGCTCCGGCTTCTGGGTCGCAGGCAACACCAACAAAGACGACCGCACGGGCGTCCGTTACGTCGAGCGCGGAGCGTCCACCTCGACCGTGGTCGCCTCGCTCGGCGACAAGGACAAGTTCCGCTTCCCGAGCATCTCCGACGGTCAGCTGTACGTCACGGTCAACGAGGACGAGGTCGTCGATCCGGGCCTCTACGCGGTGGGTGAGGGTCTGCCCACGGCGACAGGCAACACGCTGGAGAAGGTCGCCGATGTCGCCGACCCGTACAGCGCGGTGTTCCTCGACCGCACCCCCGAGGTGCCCGGTGTCGACACGCTGTACGTCAGCGAGCACCCCGACACCCTGCGCATCGACAAGTTCGCGCTGGTCGGCGGCGAGTGGGTCAAGCGGGGCGAAGCGGTCGGAGCGACCTACCTGAGCATGGCCGGTGTCGTCGCTGCCGACTCGGCCCGGCTCTACGGAGTCTCGCCGGCAACCGAGGACACCACCGGCGCCAACGCCGTCCAGCGTTTCGACGACGCCGCCGCCTGGGACGAGGACATCGACCTCTCTGAGCCGGTCACCATCACGACCGCGCCGAACAACACGGTCTTCCGCGGCATCGCCCTGGCCCCCACGGCCTGGGACCCGGGAGCAGCCGAGGTCGTCGAGGAGCCCTCGATCGCGGTGGCCGCACCTGGCCTGCCGCTCGCGATGGACGACACGAACCCGTCGATGGCGGTGACTCTGTCGCACACCGACCCGGAGCTCGACCTGTCGACGCTGGAGGTCACCGCGACGTCGAGCGACACCGACGTCGTGGCCGACGATGGCATCGAGGTCGGCGGCACCGGCGCCGATCGCACCATCGCGGTCACGCCGAAGGTCGTCGGCTACAGCACCATCACCCTCACGGTCGACGACCCGGAACATCCGGACGTGACCGGTCAGGCGACCTTCAAGGTCGGTGTGTCCGCCGCGACGCCCGAGCTGGACGACACGACCTACCTCAGCGGAGCCTCCGACGCCTCGACCGCGATCGCCGTGGACGACGACTACACGATCGTCGCCGACGACGAGACCAACACCCTGAGGCTCTTCAGCCGCGCGGTGTCCGGCCCCGCGATCAAGACGTGGAACTTCAACGGCGAGGGAGGCTTCAGCGGCGAGGGCGACCTCGAGGCCTCGGCCCGGGTCGGCAACACCATCTACTGGTCGGGCTCGCACAGCAACAACAAGAGCTCGGCGTTCAAGGAGGAGCGCAGCGTCCTGTTCTCCACCGCCATCACGGGCAGCGGCGCCGACACGGAGCTGACGTACGGCGACAAGTACACCGGGCTGCGCAAGGACCTGCTGGCCTGGGACGCGGCGAACGACGACGCCCTCGGGCTCGGCGTGGGCTGCGACCTCGACGGCGGTGTGCACCCTGACATCTCCACCGGCTGCAACATCGAGGGCCTCGAGACGGCGCCCGACGACGAGTCGACCGGCTACCTCGGCATGCGGTCGCCGCTGGTGGACGGCAAGGCCGTCGTCGTCCCGGTGACGAACCTGCCCGACCTGCTCGGCGCGGATGCCGGCACGGCCGAGTTCGGCTCGCCGATCCTGCTCGACCTCGACGGACGCACGATCCGCGAACTGCGCAAGAACGACCAGGGCCAGTACCTGATCACCGCCGGCGTGCCCGACGACAAGGACGCCTCGATCGGCTGGGCGCTGTACAGGTGGGACGGCACGGCGGACGGCACTCCGGCGCTGCTCACCGAGCTGCCCTCCGAGAGCGGGGCCGCCGATCAGGACGCCGGCTCGTGGGAGTCGATCGTCGCGGTGCCCGACCTGGGTGAGGACACCCGGGTGCAGCTCATCGCCGACAACGGCGACACCGTCTTCTACGGTGACGACACCGCGGGCAAGGACGTCTCGCCGGTCGCCCTGCGCAAGTCGCACGCGGCCTGGGTCGACGTCGAGGCGATCACCGACCCCGGAACAGACCCGGGGACAGACCCCGGCATGAACACGGCCGAGGTGACGCTCTCCGCCGGATCGGTCGCGCCGGGCGGGACGATCTCGTTCAGCGCGTCCGGCTTCGAGGGCGGCGAGAGGACGGAGGTCTGGCTGCACTCCAAGCCTGTCCTGCTCGGCTCGTTCGTCGCTGACGGCGACGGGTCCGTCACGGGCACCGTGACCATCCCGGCCGACACCAGGGCCGGCAAGCACACCGTCGTGCTGACCGGCCTTGACTCGGACGTGAGCGGCTCCGCCGCGCTGACGGTCGTGGCGGCCGGCGCCGGCAACGGTGCCAGCGACGGGGGATTCCTGCCTGACACCGGAAGCGGGACCACCGCCCTGTTGCTGCTCGTCGCGCTGCTCGTCCTCGTGGTGGGCGCCGGGCTCATCCTGGCCGCCCGCACACGTCGTCCGGGCCTCGCCGGCAAGGGTGGAGCTCGCCGACGCTGATCGGCAGCACCAGCTGAACCACCGTGCCCCTTCGACAGCCTCATGGCTGTCGAAGGGGCACCGTGCGTGGGCGGGCCCTTGTGCGTCCGTGGCCGCAAAAATAGGCTGCGAGAGAACGTGCGCGCCGACGAGAGGCAACGCCATGACCGAGAACCATCGTCCCAACGAGGCGGTCGTGCCGCCGAGCACCGACGTCTATGCCGACGTGATCGAGTCGTCGATCGAGCTCACGGCGCGTGACGGTGCTGCGATCCCGACCCTCGTCTTCCGCCCAGCCGGCGATGGTCCGCACCCGGCGGTCGTCCTGGGGCTGGAGGCGTACGGCGTCAACGACTTCGGGCGCCGGGTCGCAGCGACTCTGGCCCACCTCGGCTTCGTCGTGGTCGCGCCCGACTACTACCGCGGACACGGCCTGCGCGACCCGGAGAACTACCTCGACTTCAGCGAGGTCATGAGCTTCATCGGCGCGCTGGACTTCACCGCGGCGACCCACGACCAGCTGCGGGCCATCGACTATGCGGCGGGCCTTGACATCGTCGACGCGAGCCGCATCGCGGTGTGGGGCTACTGCACCGGTGGGACGTTGTCGTTGCTGGCCGCCGAGCTCTCAGACCGCGTTGCGGCCGCGGTGCTCTTCTTTCCGAGCCAGCCGCGCTTCGAGGCGCTGACACCGCTCACTCCGGTGCATCCGGTCGACCTGCTGTGGGCGCTGGACTGCCCGACGCTGTTCATCTACGGCGACCAGGACACAACGATGCCGGCGGAGCAGGTGGACGATCTGCGTGGGCGGCTGTCTCAGTGGGGAGTCGATCACCAGATCAACATCTACCCGGACGCGGGCCACGCCTTCTCAGCCCCGGTGCCTCCGTTGCGGAGTGACTCGGCAGATCGGGCCTCCTGGCCCGACGCGGTGGAGTACCTCCGGAGGAACACCGCGCCCGCTGAGTAGAGCTCAGCGGGCGCGCAGAACCATCAGGACTAAGCGGCGACCTTGTCGCGTACTTCTTCCAGCTGCGCGTCAGTGGGCTCGCAGCCGGTCTCGCAGTCCAGGGTGAGCTTGCGGTAGATGACCTTGGGATCGTCACCGTTGTAGTACGTGTAGTCGTTGAGCACGGCGCCAGGCTTCTGGCAGACAGGACACGTGGTCTCGAAGTGGGTAGTCCGGTTAGACATGTTTATCCCTCGGTATCGAAGTAGTGAGCGAGGTTTTGCCTCGTTGGCTTGCTCGGTCATGATCATGCCCCGCTTGCCCACCCCACCGCAATGGTCTGACGAGGATGTCGCGACGGATTCGCGAAGCGATCGTCGCCGCACCAACACGTGCTGGTAACTCCGGCCTCCGGCGTGCGATTTACATAAGGCCATGATGTAATAGTCATCGCCGCTGATGGGGTGACCGGTTGGCGGTGGGCTGACGGGGAAGAGGAGATGCCGTGGTCGAGAAGTTCGTGATCGACAAGATCTTGCGCCGGGTCCGTCACGGGCGTGTCGTGATGCGGTACTGGGATGGTGAGGAGCGGTCGTACGGGCGGTCTGGGCCGGTCGTCCACGTCCGGGTCAACAACCCCGCGGTGGCCCGTAAGGCGGTCAGGAGCGCGAGCCTCGCCTTCGGCGAGGCCTACATGCACGGTGAGGTGGAGGTCCCCGAGGACGAGCTCGACACGCTCTTCCTGCTCGTCGCTCGCAACCGTGCGGCAGTGCGTGGACTCACGCCATTGCGCAGGATCCATCGGTCCGAGCGCAACCGGCGGGGACGCCAGCGTGAGCAGATCAGCCGGCACTACGACGTGGGCAACGACTACTACCGGCTCTTCCTCGACCCGACCCTGACCTACTCGTGTGGCTACTTCGAGACGCCGGACGACTCGCTCGAGGCCGCCCAGCGCCAGAAGCTCGACCACACCCTGCGCAAGCTGCGGATCGAGCCGGGCCAGCGACTCCTCGACATCGGCTCGGGCTGGGGACACCTCGCGGTCACCGCGGCGAAGCAGTACGACGTCAGCGTCCTGGGCGTCACGTTGAGCCACGAGCAGCTGGACGAGGCGCAGAAGCTGGCCGCCCGCGAGGGGGTGGCCGACCGTGTGCACTTCCGGCTGATGAACTACCAGGACGTGCCCGAGAGCACCGATCCCGTGGTGCGCGGATCATTCGACCGCATCGTCAGCGTCGGCATGTTCGAGCACGTCGGCCGCGACCTGCACCGCAACTTCTTCGAGGTCGTCGACAAGCTGCTCGTGCCCGGCGGCGTGGGGCTGGTGCACACCATCACCAACCAGATGCTGCAGAGCAACGACGCCTGGGTCGACACCCACATCTTCCCGGGCGGTTACCTGCCCACGGTCGCCGAGCTCGAGGGCCTCCTGGCCGCGCGCGGCCTGTGGTCGATCGACCGCGAGAACCTCTGGCACCAGTACGCCCGGACGCTCTCGCACTGGCGTCAGAACCACCAGGCCAACCGTGACCGGATCGTCGAGATGTTCGACGAGGAGTTCTACCGGATGCGTGACCTGTGGCTCGCGGGCTCGCAGGCCGGGTTCGCCCACGGCACGCTCGGCCTCGCGCAGATCGTCTTCGCCAAGGGAAAGCCCACGGGCTGGCCCCTGACGCGTCGGGAGCTGTACTCCGCGCGGACCGTCGCCAGCGCGCCGACCACCGGCTGGACCTGACCGGTCAGGCTGCAGACCACTGCGGGTCGCGGCCGGTGCGCCCCAGCAGCGTGTCCTGCGGCGAGGCGTCGTCGGCCACGGCGACGGCCGGTGCGCCCGCCCCGTAGTCGTAGAACATCTGGCCCATTGAGTCGAGGAAGGTGTCGACGTCGGCGATGTCGTTGTCCGGGATGGTGATGTCGGTGCCGGCGGCCCGCGCGATGTCCCAGCGGTGGACGATCAGGTCGACGCAGATGAAGCGTTCGATCGAGTCGGCGAGGGTCGTGGTGGCACCGAGGCTCTCGTACTCCAGCCCCGCCTTGGCGGGGTCGTCGAGAATCGCCTGCATCCCGTCGCGGACCTCACGCCAGGCGGCGACCGGGTCGTCGGCAGGGTCGAGAGTGCGGTCGAGCGAGAGGCCGACGTTGGTCACAGCGGCGGCCTCACTGTCGAGCACATGGGTCAGGACGTCGCGTGCGCTCCACTTCTCGCAGGGGGACGCCTTGCCCCAGGCGGCGGGTGCGATGGCCTCGACGGTGGAGTCGAAGAGCTCGGCCAGGCGGCGGTAGCGGTCTGCTGTGGTCATGCCTCTGAGCCTAGGCCCGTTGGCGCGGGTTAGCCTTGGGGAGAAGAGACACGGGGTGCCCCGCACGGGGCTGAGATCACACCCGCTGAACCTGATCTAGTTCGTACTAGCGAAGGGATGTCGCGCATGACGCGCACGCCTGAAGACCTGCTCATCTCCACCCAGCACGCCCTGCGACGGGTGCGTGTCGACGCCCCGTTGGTGCAGTGCATCACCAACAACGTGGTGGTCAACTTCACCGCCAACGCCCTTCTCGCCCTCGGTGCGGCTCCCGCGATGGTCGACATCCCCGAAGAGGCCGGTGCGTTCGCCGGCATCGCCGGGGGAGTGCTGATCAACCTCGGAACGCCGGCCGAGGAGCAGCGCCACGCGATGCTCGAGGCGGCGCACGCGGCCTCGTCGGCGGGCACCCCCTGGGTGCTCGACCCGGTCGCGGTGGGGGCGCTGTCGGTTCGCACGCCGCTGAGTCATCGGCTGAGGGACTTGCGTCCGACCATCATCCGCGGGAACGCCTCGGAGATCATCGCGGTCGCCGGCGTCGGGGCGGGCGGTCGCGGTGTGGATGCCACCGATCACGTCGACGCGGCTCTCGAGGCCGCCACCTCGCTGGCCTCGACCACCGGCGCGGTGGTGGCCGTCTCGGGCCCGGTCGATGTCGTGACCGACGGCTCGTCCATCGTGCGGATCGCCAACGGCGACGCCCTCCTGACTAGGGTGACCGGCGGCGGGTGCGCGCTGGGCGCCGTGATGGCCGCCTTCGCCGCGGTCGACGACGACCGGTTCGCCTCGACCGTCGCCGCCGTCACGGTCTACACCGTCGCCGCCGAGCTGGCGGCCGAGCGGGCGACGGGCCCGGGGACCTTCGCCGTGGCCTTCCTCGACGCGCTGTCGGCCGTCGACGAGGCGGACATCGCGGCACGAGCGGCGATCTCATGACGTTCCCGGTCGACCTGTCGGTCTATCTGGTCACCGATGCCGCCCAGGCAGCGGCGAGCGGGCGTGACGTGGCCCGGACGGTCGAGTTGGCAGTCGCCGGGGGAGTCACCGCCGTCCAGATACGCGAGAAGGACGCTTCCTCCCGCGACTTCCTGCGGACCGTCCTGCGGGTCAGCGACGTGCTCCCTTCGGAGGTCTCGCTGTTCGTCAACGACCGGGTGGACGTGTTCCTGGCGGCGCGGGCGGCCGGGGCGCGGGTCACCGGGGTGCACGTGGGGCAGGACGACCTGCCGGTGGCGACGGTTCGTGAGCTCGTAGGCCCCAAGGCGGTGATCGGGCTGAGCGCCGCGACGCCGGACGAGCTGCTGGCGGCGGAGTCGGACGCGGCCCGTGTCGACTACGTCGGCATCGGCATCCTGCGGGCGACGAGGACGAAGGCCGATGCGCCAGCTCCGCTGGGCATCGACGGCTTCGGCCGGCACGCGAGCCTCGTGGGTCTGCCAGCGGTGGCCATCGGTGGTGTGACGGTGGCCGACATGGCGCCGCTGAGAGTGGCCGGTGCCGCCGGCGCGGCCGTCGTCTCGGGCATCTGCGCCGCGGCGGACCCGTGCTCGGCCTCCCGGGCGTTCGCCCAGGCCTGGGCGGCGGGCGCATGAGCGACATGCCCCGGGTGCCACGGGTCCTGAGCATCGCCGGCACCGATCCCACGGGCGGCGCCGGCATCCAGGCCGACCTGAAGAGCATCGCGGCCAACGGTGGCTACGGCATGGCCGTCGTCACCGCTCTCGTCGCGCAGAACACGACCGGCGTCCGCTCGGTGCACGTGCCTCCGGTCGCCTTCCTCGCCGAGCAGCTCGACGCCGTCAGCGAGGACGTGGAGATCGACGCGGTCAAGATCGGCATGCTCGCCGACGTGGCCGTCATCGACACCGTGTCGGCCTGGCTCGAACGCGTCGACCCGCCGCTTGTCGTGCTCGATCCGGTGATGGTGGCCACGAGTGGTGACAGGCTCCTGCACCCCGATGCCGAGCAGGCGCTGCGGGCGCTCGTGCCACGCGCCGACCTCATCACCCCGAACGTCCCCGAGCTGGCCGTCCTCGCCGACGAGGCACCGGCCACGACCTGGCCGGACGTGCTGGCCCAGGCCCATCGTGTCTCGGCCTCGTACGGTGTCATCGTGCTGGCGAAGGGCGGGCATCTGGCAGGGGAGCTGGCCCCCGACGCGCTTGTGGACGCCCGGGGCACCCTCTCCGGAGGACGGACCGTCGTCGAGCTCGTCGCGGCCAGGATCGAGACCACGAACACCCACGGCACCGGCTGCTCGCTCTCATCGGCCGTCGCGACCCTGCGACCTCAGTCCGAGGGGTGGGAGGACGCCGTCGCGGACGCCAAGCGATGGCTGAGCGAGAGCATCGGCCACGGTGCCGCGCTGGACGTGGGCCGCGGCCATGGCCCGGTCAGCCACTTCGCCGGCCTGTGGGCACGCGGTGGCATCCGGACGCCGCTCACCGCCGAGGAGATCCGCGTCCGCTGGTGGGACGACGTCGCCGACGTCCGGGCGGGCATCGACGCGTTGGCGTTCGTGCGCGGGCTGGGTGACGGCACCCTCGATCGTGATGCGTTCACCTGGTACCTCGCCCAGGACGCGCTCTACCTGCGTGACTACTCCCGTGTCCTCGCCAAGGCGAGCCGGCTGGCGCCCACGGTGGAGGAGCAGGCGTTCTGGGCCACGAGCGCACAGGGCTCGCTGGTGGCCGAGCTGCAGCTGCACGACGGCTGGCTGCCCGCGGGCACCCTCGCCGAGACGCCGGCGGGCCCGACGACGACCGCCTACCTGAATCACCTGCTGGCCGCAGCCGACCGCGGCGACTATGGCGTGCTGGTCGCGGCGGTGCTTCCTTGTTACTGGCTCTACTCCGACCTCGGGTCACGGCTGCTTCCGTTGGCGGTCGACGGGCATCCCTATGCGGACTGGCTGCACACCTACGCGGCCCCGGGCTTCGCCGAGGCGACTCGGAGAGCGATCGAGATCGTCACCAGCCGTGCGGCCACCAGCACGCCGGAGGCACGGCAGGCGATGTGGGAGGCGTACCGCGCCTCGTCCGAGCACGAGCTCGCCTTCTTCGCCGCTCCCACCGAGAAGCGCTGACGAGGCATGGTGCGACGCATCCTGGCAGCGAGCGGAGTGGTCAAGGACGCGCAGGGCCGCTTCCTGCTCGTGCTGCGCACGAAGGACCCCGAAGCCGGCCGATGGACGGTGCCCGGCGGCTCGGTCGAGCCAGGGGAGACGCTCGCACAGGCCGCGGCGCGCGAGGTGCTCGAGGAGACCGGCATCCTCGTGCGCGTCGTCCACGAGGTGTGGTCGCTGGACGTCCCCTTCGGCGAGGACGCCGTGTACGAGATCCACGACTTCCTCGCCGAGCCGATCGGCGGCGAGCTTCGCGCGGGCGACGACGCGGGTGACGCCGGGTGGTTCACCGCCGAGCAGCTGGGTGACCTGCCGCTGACCCACGACCTGCTGGGCCACTTCAGCCGCGCCGGGCTGCTCCCGTGACGTCGGCCGTCTTCCGCGGAGTGAGGGACGGCGAGACGACGGCAGCCGCCACGGCGAGGGCGGCGATGACCCACCAGCCACGCTGGAAGGCCTGGTGCGTGGCCTCGTAGCCACTCGTCGTTCCGAGGAGGGCTACGAGCACGCTGACACCCATGACCGTCCCGACCTGGCGGGTCATGTTGACCACGGCGCTGCCGGTGGCCGAGCTCGCGGCGGGCAGCTGAGCGGTGGCCGAGGCGAGGATCGTCGGGAGCGCGAGGCCGACGCCGACGCCGCACACGAGCCAACCGGGGAGCACTGCCGTGGCGTAGCTCGGCTCGGGCCCGACGCTGAGCAGGATCATCACGAAGCCGAGCGCCCACAGCAGGCTGCCGGCCATCGCCGAAGTGCCGGGCGGCACGTGGCGGGCCAGAGCCTGGCCGCCGATCGCGAAGATCGGCACCATGAGCGGGCCCGGCGCGATGGCCAGCCCGGTGGTGACGGCGGAGTAGCCCCAGACCTGCTGCAGCCACAGGATGAGCCCGAGCAGGCCGGCGGCGAAGCTGGCGCTGAAGAGCCAGATGGTGACGTTCGCCCCCACGAAGGTGCGCACCCGCAGCAGCGTGGGAGGGATGAGCGGAGAGCGGTGCCGCGCGTTGTTGACCGCGAAGCCGGCCAGTGCCACGGCCGCGACGACGAGACTGCCGACGACGCCTGCACTGCCCCATCCCCAGTCGTTGCCCTCGACCAGACCCATCGACAGGGCGCCGATGCCGAGGGCGAGCAGCACGGCGCCACCGAGGTCGAGCTCGGTGTTCGCGTCGTCGGCGCGGTGGTCGGGCACGACCCGTGAGGCTGCGAGCACCAGCACGATCCCCAGGGGCACGTTGATCAGGAAGATCCAGCGCCAGGACGCCTCGACGAGCAGGCCGCCGATGACCGGGCCGAGCGCCGAGGCGATCGCGCTCGAGGTCGCCCAGATGCGCACCGAGAACGCCCGCTTCTGCGGCGCCACGGCATGGATGAGCAGGCCGAGGCTCGTGGGCGTCAGCGCTGCCGCGCCGATCGCCTGCACGAGCCGGCATGCGACCAGCACCTCCAGATCGGGGCTGATGGCCGCCGCGGCGCTCGCGGCGGTGAACAGGACCAGGCCGAGCACGAAGACACGCTTGTTGCCCACCTTGTCCGCCCAGCGCCCGAGGGGGATGAGCAGGGCGGCGTAGACGATCGCGTACCCGTTGAGGATCCAGCTCAGATCGGCGAGGGAGTGCCCTGCGAAGTCCTGACCGATGCGAGTGAACGCGACGTTGACGACGAAGAGGTCGAGAGCAGCCAGGAAGGGCGCTCCGCACAGGATCGCGAGCACGAGGGCAGGACGCTCACGCGCGGTCTCCGAGGTCTGACTAGATGATGGCATAGCCAGACCCTACCCGAACTGGCTATGCCTGTTCTTAGTCAGGCGTAGGCTTGGTGCATGGCCATGACTTTGGAAGGTGTGCTCGCGGACCGCGATCGCTGGCAGGCCGACGCCTGCTCGATCGGCAAGGCCATGGAGGTCGTCGGCACCCGATCAGCGATGCTGCTGGTGCGTGAGGCCTTCTACGGCACCACCCGCTTCGACCAGTTCGCGAAGCGCGTCGGCATCAGCGACGCCGTCACGTCGGCGCGGCTCAAGGAGCTGGTGGCGGCCGGCATCTTCGACCGCTGCGCCTACCGCGAACCCGGCCAGCGCACCCGTCACGAGTACCTCCTGACCCCGATGGGGCGCGACCTCCTGCCCGCCGTGCTGGCACTGATGCAGTGGGGCGACCGCTACCTCCAGGAGACCGGGGGCCCGCTCTCGGTGGTCGAGGACAGCACCGGGATGCCGGTGCGGGTTCTGCCCGTCGCCGACGGCGGCGGCGAGATCGGGCTCGACGAGCTCCGCGTCCGCGTCAACCGCTAGCTGCGCCCTGGACTTGCGAGAGGGTGTTTCTTCTCTGCGAGGCGCGTGCTTGAATCGTCGGATGTCGGTTGAGGTTGTGCGTGGTCCGATCGTGAAGGCATGGAAGCAGCAGGAGGACGGGCGAGTCTTCGTCGGGGTGCGGTCGAAGCATCCGGTTGCCGAGCTGGTCCGTCTGACGGAAGAGGCAGTTGATCTGCTGCATGCGGAGCTGTTGGACCGCGGGGTAGGTGTTGGCACGGTGGCGCCGACATCGCGTGGTGTCGCGGTGGTGTTCGATCACTGTGTCGATCGTGAGCTGCTGGATGCCGCGTTGGACCTGATCGCCGGCCATTTGGGGGAGGCTGGGGTCGGGGGTCGGTTGTCGGTGCTGTCACCGGTGTGGTCGGCGGTGAATGATCTCTTCAACCCGCTGTTCGGATACGCAGCGGCGCTGAGCTTGAAGGGGAGTCTGGCCGATGGACCGGTGAACGGGGAGCTACGTCCCCGCTGGATCACGGACACAGGGGTTCTCGATCGTGTGATCGAGCATGCCTTGGAATGGTGCCAGGTGCCAGGTGGGGAGTTCTGGGTGCAGGGCGGTGAGATGTCGTCGAAGGTGGCAGTGGGTGACCGAGAAGCACTCTTGAGGGCGTCGCTGCATGCGGAGCCTAACGCCAAGCTGGTGGCGGCCGATGGCCGGAACAATGCCCGTCAGGTGGTGTTCATGACCAGCGGGCACGTGGCGTACTCGCTGGGCGGAGAGCCTGCTCCGGAGTGGGAGGACGCCGTCGCAGTCTTGCGAGACGTTCTTGTGGAGCTGCGCAGTTGTGGCGACTACGGGCTGATCCAGCGCCGCCACGTGCGTGGCTACGGTGGCATGAATGTCGGGCTTTGGTTGGATCTTTCGCACAATCTGTGGAGTCCCCACCGAGCAGAGCTGATCGATCGTGCGGATCGTGCAGTGCTGGGGGCAACTCGTCTTGATCACGATGTCGAGCGCAGCAAAGTCAGCGATGTCTATGGCATCCAGCTGCTGTCCAATGACCACGAGCTTCCGATGCTTCCCCCATCCTGGGTAGCCGAGCCAGTCGGTGACGGCATGCGCTTGGTGTCGCACCGCGAACCCCAGCGCTGGTTCGCCGAGGAGCCCACGTTCGAGCTTCTTATGGAGGCTCGACGCGAGCTCAGCCCTCTGCTCACCACCGACTACTGATGTACGACCCTTGGATTGGATCGCCATGAGGCTGCCAGTAAGGTAAGGCAACCCTCGAGAAGGAGATCGACGTGCGGGTGAAGAGAAGTGCGGCCCTGGTGGCGGCTGCGGCACTTGCCGTGACGGTGCTGACGGCGTGTGGCAGTGGTGACGACGAGGCCGACGGCCCGTCCATCACGGTCTACAACGCTCAGCACAAGGAGCTGCTGGAGGATCTCGCACCGAAGTTCACCGAGGAGACCGGCATCGAGGTCAAGCTGCGCAACGGCAGCGACTTCGAGCTGGCGAACCAGCTCGTCCAGGAGGGCTCGGCCTCTCCCGCCGACGTCTTCCTCACCGAGAACTCGCCGGCGATGTCCCTCGTCGAGAGCAAGGGCCTCTTCTCGACCCTCGATCCCACCACCCTGGCGCAGGTGCCGGCCGAGTTCCAGCCGAAGAGCGGCGCCTGGATGGGCTTCGCCGGACGCTCGACCGTCCTGGTCTACAACAAGAAGATGCTCCCGGAGTCCGAGTTGCCGACGTCGCTCATGGACCTCGCCGAGCCGCAGTGGAAGGGACGCATCTCCTTCTCGCCGACCGGAGCCGACTTCCAGGCCATCGTCAGCGCGGTGCTCGAGCTCAAGGGCGAGGCGGCCACGAAGGCCTGGCTCGAGGGCCTCAAGGCCAACGGCACCGTCTACCAGGGCAACAACATCGTTATGAACTCGGTGAACGGCGGCGAGATCGAGGCCGGCGTGATCTATCACTACTACTGGTACCGCGACCAGAAGGAGGCCGGTGAGAACAGCTCCGACTCCGCGCTGCACTTCTTCGGCAACCAGGACCCGGGTGCCTTCCTGAGCATCTCGGGCGCCGGTGTGCTCAAGTCGAGCGACAAGCAGGCCAACGCCGAGAAGTTCGTCGCCTACCTCACGAGCACCGCGGGCCAGCAGGAGCTCGCCAAGAGCTACGCGCTGGAGTACCCGCTCAACCCCGAGGCGTCGCTCGGCGACGACGTCAAGCCGCTCAGCGAGCTCGACCCGCCGGTCGTCGACGTGTCATCGCTCAACGGTCCGAAGGTCATCTCGATGATGCAGGACATCGGATTCCTCTGATCGACACCACCACCCCACCACGATCGAAGGGAAGGCGGCGCACTGCGCCGCCTTCCCTTCTCGTGATCTCCGCGGTCGTCGCGGCCTTCGCGCTCATCCCGCTCGGCTTCATCGTCGTCTACACGATCTCGATCGGACCGTCCGAGGCCTGGCAGCTGCTCGTGCGACCGCGGGTCGGCGAGCTGCTGTTCAACACGGTTCGGCTGGTGGTCGTCGGCTGCTTCCTCAGCCTGGTGCTGGGGGTCGGCTGCGCCTGGGCCGTCGAGCGCACCGACATCCCGTTCCGTGGGTTGTGGCACGTGCTCGCCGCCGCGCCGCTCGCGGTGCCGGCGTTCGTCAACAGCTATGGATGGTCGTCGCTGACGCCTGACGTCGACGGTTTCGGCGGGGCGCTGCTGATCGTGACGCTGTCGTACTTCCCGTTGGTCTACCTGCCGACTGCCGCCGCGTTGCGTGGCCTCGACCCCGCCATCGAGGAGGTCGCCTACTCCCAGGGCTACGGCCCCGTGAAGACGTTCTTCCGTGTGGTCGTGCCGCAACTGCGCCCGGCGATGCTCGGCGGGGCGCTGTTGGTCGGCCTGCACCTGCTGTCGGAGTTCGGCGCGCTCCAGATGCTGCGCTTCCCGACCTTCACGACAGCCATCTACGACCAGTACAACTCCTCGTTCAACAGCGCGGGCGCCAACATGATCGCGGGGGTGCTGGTGCTCTGCTGCCTGTTCCTGCTGCTCGCCGACCTGCGTCTTCGCGCCGACCGACGCTTCGCGCGCGTCGGCAGCGGCTCGGTGCGGCTGGCCACCCGACGCCGGCTCGGCGGGCTGAGGCTCCCGGTCATGGCCCT
>Ga0164243_10005734_pt1 | contig 18932 bp, 14 predicted proteins | sample OricompcompostOP_FD_108781 | JGI IMG/M metagenome (GOLD analysis project Ga0164243, IMG submission 108781) | Organic Plus compost microbial communities from Emeryville, California, USA - Original compost - Organic plus compost (OP) | ecosystem: Engineered > Solid waste > Mixed feedstock >... | reverse complement strand
CGTCGGCAGCAGCGAGACCCGGGTCATGAACCAGCACTGCAGGAGGAACTCCGACCACGAGAACCGCCGCGCGACGATGTCGGAGAAGCCCCACTGGATGGACTCCACGGCCAGCTTGACGAGCTCACCCGTCGTGACGACACCGGCACGGAACCGTCCGGCGAGGTTGTCCAGCACCGAGCGCCCCCCGGCGACCACGGCGCTCATCGCGACGCCCGGCTCTCGACGCTCACGCCCCCGTCAACGGGCGAACCGTGGTCGGCGTCATGGCGTACGGCGGGAAAGCCCGCGCCCGGTCCGAGGCTCAGCCGTCCCATACACACCCCTGCCTGCCACGCCGGGAGACCCGGTCCGATCGCATCCCCCGACGACTGCCTGTTGCTCGGTGTAACACTTATCACGCGATTTGGTCACGTCGCGCGTGTCACAGGATGCGGACAGCGGCCCAGGGTCGGGCTCAGGACCGGGTGCCGGGCCGGGCGCCGCTCGGTGACGGCAGGTGCTCGCGCGGCGCCATCCGGGCACCCCGGCGGGGCCGGCCCAGGCCGGCGGCCAGGATCAGGAAGGGGACCCGTCCGCGGTGGCCCGCCCACGGGCGCAGGTAGCGGGCGAGCTCCGCGTCGTCGAAGGGGCGTCGCTCGAGGGCCCAGCCGACGTCCTTGGCGACGTGGTAGTCGCCGAAGGACACCGCGTCGGGGTCGCCCAGCGCCCGCTGGCGGACCTCCGCGGCCGTCCACACCCCGATCCCCGGCAGCGAGCGCAGCCGGCGCTCGAGGGTCTCGCCGGACAGGTCCGCGGCCCGCTCCAGCGCCGCGGCGTGCCGCGCGGCCGTGACGAGCGCACGACTGCGCGCGGGGTCGATGTGCAGCCGCAGCCACTCCCAGGACGGGATCCGCTGCAGGGTGGCGGCATCGGGCTGGACCATCAGGCCGAGCGCCGCGGCGGGCCCGGGCGCCGGCGTACCGTGGCGGCGGACCAGGTGCCGGAAGCCGGCGAACGCCTCCTGACCGGTGACCCGCTGCTCGACGATGGCGGGCACCAGCGCCTCCATGACCAAGCCGGTGCGCCCCTGCCGCAGGTGCGGGTGGCGGCGCCGGGCCTCGGCGAGGACCGGGTGACGCGGCTCGAAGCCGGTCCAGTCGTCGAGCGCGCCCAGCAGGGCGGGCAGCTGGTCGAGGGCCCAGTCGGCTCCGGGGCCCCAGGCCTGGGCGGTGACGACGCCGTCGTGGTCCGGCTCGGTGACAGCCAAGGAGACGGGCCCCTCGGGCGTGCGCGCGGCGCGCCAGTGCCGTCCGTCGACCCCCAGCCGGTGGGTCGGGTCGCCGGCGCCGCGGCGCTGCTGGCGCAGCAGGTCCGCGACCCGCACCGGGCGGCCCGGCGCCCACACCCGCACGGCGTCCGGAGAGCTCACCCGAGCACTGTACGGCGGGCGGGTCGCTGCGTCGGCCGTCACGACGCACTAGGCTCTGTCGCGCAGCGACGAATCGCTTTCATTCCTCACGCTCCGGAGGGCAGTTGAGCATCGAGACCACCCGCGGCCGTCGGACCCGCCTCGACCAGGAGGCGGTGCTGCGGGCGGCCGAGACGCTCGTCGACCGGGACGGCTACGACGCGCTCACCATGACCTCCCTCGCCGCGGAGCTCGAGGCGCGGGTGTCCTCGCTCTACAACCACGTCGCGAACCTGGAGGATCTGCGTGCGCTGGTCCAGGTGCGGGCCATGCGCCTGCTCGGCGAGCACGTGCGTGCCGCGGCGATGGGCCACGCCGGCATCGACGGGCTCCGCGCCCTGAGCCACGCGCTGCGGGCGTTCGCCCGCAGCCACCCCCAGCGGTACGCCGCACTGACCCGCCCGCCCATCGACCGCGAGGAGTTCTACGCCGCCGCGCTCGAGGCGATCGAGGCGCTGGCGGTGATGGTGCGCTCCGCGGGGCTCCCCGACGACCGGCTGCTGCAGAGCGCGATGGCGCTCTTCGCCTCGCTGCACGGCTTCGTGTCCCTGGAGGTCGCCGGCTACTTCGGCGACCTGTCCGGCACCAGCGCCGAGGCCCTCGACCTCGACCTGGTCTACGAGCAGGTGATCGACGGCGCCGTGACCGCCGCGTCGCTGGGATCCACCCGCTGAGCGACGCGATGCTGCTGCGCGACTTGGTCGACGTCTCGCGGCAGGTCGCCGCGACCCGCTCCCGCAAGGAGAAGACCCGGCTGCTCAGCGCCCTGCTGCGCTCCGCCGACCCCGCCGAGCGCGCGCTCGTCGCCCACTACCTCGGAGGCCGGCTGCGCCAGCGTCGCACCGGCCTGGGCTGGCGGAGCCTGCAGGCGCTGCCGGCGCCCGCCCCGTCCCCGACGCTCGAGGTGGTCGAGGTGGACGCGGCGTTCGAGGCGATCTCCCGGCTGTCGGGGACCGGGTCGGCGGGCCTGCGCTCGGCCGCCGTCGCGGAGCTCTTCGGACGGGCCACGGCCCCGGAGCAGGAGTGGCTGCGCGCCGTCACCGTGGGCGAGGTGCGTCAGGGCGCCCTGGAGGCGGTCGTGACCGAGGCGCTCGCCGACGCCGCGGCGGTTCCGCTGAGCGCGGTGCGCCGCGCGGCGATGCTGGCCGGCGGGGCGACGTACGTCGTCGACGCGGCGTTCGAGGGCGCCGAGGCCCTCGCGGCGGTCGGCCTGACCGTGGGCCGTCCGGTCCTGCCGATGCTCGCCTCGTCCGCCCCGGACGTCGCCGCGGCGATGGCGAAGGCCGCGGGCGGGCCGGGCGCCGCGGTGGGCGTGGACGCGAAGCTGGACGGCATCCGCATCCAGGTGCACCGCTCGGGCGAGGAGGTGGTGGTCGCGACCCGCAGCCTGGACGACATCACCGCCCGGCTGCCCGAGGTCGTGGAGATCGTCCGCTCCCTCCCGGCCACCCACCTCGTGCTCGACGGCGAGGCCCTCTCGCTCGCCCCCGACGGCCGGCCCCGCCCCTTCCAGGAGACCGCCTCCCGCACCGCCACGGAGCTCGCCCCCGGCGGGTCGGTCGTCACGCCGTACTTCTTCGACGTGCTGCACCTCGACGGCGTCGACCTCATCGACCGGCCGGCCCGCGAGCGCTGGCAGGTGCTGGGCGAGCTGGTTCCCGACGCGCACCGGGTGCAGCGCTGGATCGGCGAGGACCCCGTCGAGGCGGAGGCGTTCACCTCGGCGGTGCTGGCGTCGGGCCACGAGGGCGTCGTCGTGAAGTCCGTCGACGCGCCGTACGACGCCGGCCGCCGTGGCTCGGCCTGGGTCAAGGTCAAGCCGGTCCACACCCTCGACCTGGTGGTGCTCGCCGTCGAGCACGGCTCGGGGAGGCGCCGGGGCTGGCTGTCCAACATCCACCTCGGCGCGCGGGACCCCGCCTCCCCCACCGGCTTCACCATGCTCGGCAAGACGTTCAAGGGGATGACCGACGCGATGCTGGCCTGGCAGACCGAGCGCTTCCGCGAGCTCGCCGTGGCCGACGACGGGTGGGTGGTCACCGTGCGCCCGGAGCAGGTGGTCGAGATCGCGTTCGACGGCCTGCAGCGCTCGACCCGCTATCCCGGCGGCGTGGCGCTGCGGTTCGCGCGGGTGGTGCGCTACCGCGACGACAAGAGCGCCGACGAGGCGGACACCATCGACACCGTGCGGGCTCTCGCCGGCGGTTGATCGCGGCGGTTGATCCTCCGGCACCGGCTCGCCGGCGTCACGGATGTTGCAACACCGAGTTGCACGTCTCGTACACTCGCCCCATGGCGACCAACGCACCGGCCACGGACGGCCGCCGCAAGGCCGCGGCGGCCCGTCGCAAGGCACGCCAGGCCGAGATCATCGCGGCGACCCGGCGGATCTTCGACTCCAAGGGCGTCCGGGACGTCCAGATCGAGGAGATCGCCAGCGCGGTGGGGATCAACCGCGCCATCGTCTACCGCCACTTCACCGGCAAGGAGGAGCTCTTCGCGCTCACCCTCGTCGGCTACCTCGACGAGCTCCACGACGCGATGGCCGCGGCGGCGGCCACGAGCGCCGAGCCGGCGGTGCAGCTGGAGCGGATCGTGGGCGCGTTCGTCGACTACGGCGTCGCGCACCCGGCGTTCGTCGACTGCGCCCAGGCGCTCATGGTGCGCCCGGGCGACGAGCTCCTCGACGAGATCGCCGAAGGCCCCCTGTTCCGGCTCGGCCGCGGCATCACGTCCTGCCTGACCGTGCTCTCGGACACCCTCGACCGAGGGGTCCGCCAGGGGGCCTTCGAGCTGAGCGACGACGCCGTCCTGCTCGCCAACGCGCTCTACGCCAGCGGCCTCGGCGCGCTCCAACTGGCCCGGCTCGGGATCCTGGTCAGCGAGGCTGCGCCCGGGATCCCGACCGTCGGCCAGATCTCGGCGGAGCAGGTGCGCTCCTACATGGTGCGCTCGGCGCTCGCGCTCGTCAGCGCTCCATGATCGCCACGACGCCCTGACCGCCGGCCGCGCAGACCGAGATCAGCGCCCGGCCGCCGCCGTTGGCCTTGAGCAGCTTGGCTGTGTTGGCCACGATCCGGCCGCCGGTGGCGGCGAACGGGTGGCCCGCGGCGAGCGAGGAGCCCTTCACGTTGAGCTTGGCGCGGTCGATCGAGCCCAGCGGCGCGTCGAGGCCCAGGCGCTCCTTGCAGAACACCGGGCTCTCCCACGCGGCGAGCGTGGAGAGCACCTGCGAGGCGAAGGCCTCGTGGATCTCGTAGAAGTCGAAGTCCTGCAGGGTGAGCCCGTTGCGCTCCAGCAGCCGCGGGACGGCGTACGCCGGCGCCATCAGCAGGCCCTCGGCGCCGTTGACGAAGTCGACGGCGGCGACCTCGGAGTCGACGAAGTAGGCGAGCACCTCCAGGCCGTGCTCCGCGGCCCACTCCTCCGAGCCGAGCAGGACGGCCGACGCGCCGTCGGTGAGCGGGGTGGAGTTGGCGGCGGTCATCGTGGCCGCCTCGCCCTTGCCGAAGACCGGCTTGAGCTTGGCGAGCTTCTCCAGCGAGGAGTCCGGGCGGAGGTTGTTGTCGCGCTCCAGGCCGCGGAACGGCGTGATCAGGTCGTCCTGCCAACCCTCGTCGTACGACGCGGCGAGCTTGTGGTGCGAGGCGACCGCGAGCTCGTCTTGGGCCTCGCGGGTGATCTGCCACTCCAGCGCGGTCAGCGCCTGGTGCTCGCCCATGGAGAGCTTGGTCCGCGGCTCGCCGTTGGACGGGATGGCCAGGCCGATGTCGCCCGGGCGGATGCTGGCGAGCACCGCGAGCCGGTCCTTGGTGGAGCGGGCGTTGTTGAGCTGGATGAGCTTCTTGCGCAGCTTCTCCGAGATCGCGATCGGCGCGTCGGAGGTGGTGTCGACGCCGCCGCCGATGCCGGAGTCGATCTGGCCCAGCTTGATCTTGTTGGCGATGTAGTTGATCGCCTGCAGGCCGGTGCCGCAGGCCTGCTGCAGGTCGACGGCCGGCGTCTCCGGAGCCAGGCGGGTGCTCAGCACCGCCTCGCGGACCAGGTTGAAGTCACGGCTGTGCTTGAGGACCGCGCCGCCGGCGACCTCGCCGAGGCGCTCGCCCTCGAGCCCGAACCGGGCCACCAGCCCGTCGAGCGCGGCGGTGAGCATCTCCTGGTTGGAGGCGGTGGCGTAGGCCCCGTTGGAGCGCGCGAACGGGATGCGGTTACCGCCCAGTACGGCGGCCCGGCGAACAGTCTCAGTCATGGCTCAATCCTCGCTCAGCGTGACCCCGCCGGAGAACCGATTGAGGGCGAGATCACGAAATGTGGACTCGGAGTTACACATCTAGTTACATGGTGCCATGACTGACAAGTACCAGGGCTTCGTGAGCACCCCGATCGGCAAGCTGCTCGTCAAGAACCTCGGACTCCCCAACCCCACCAAGCTGGAGCGCTATCGCGCCGGCGATCCGCTGGTGCAGGGCACCGTCCTCGTCGGCGGCCGCGGTCGTCTCGCCGAGTCGCTGCCCGGCCTGCTCGACGTGCTCGGCATCTCCTCGGCGCGCACCCAGCAGGACGGCGAGCGCTACAAGGGCCTGGTCTTCGACGCGACCGGCCTCACCTCGGTCGAGCAGCTCGTCGCGCTGCAGGAGTTCTTCACGCCCGTCCTGCGCAGCCTGACCAGCTGCGCCCGGGTGGTCGTCCTCGGCACGCCGCCCGCCCTGGTCGAGGGCAGCGAGCGGATCACCCAGCGCGCGCTGGAGGGCTTCACCCGCAGCCTCGGCAAGGAGATCGGCAAGGGCGGCACCGTCCAGCTGGTCTACGTCGCCGAGGGCTACGAGGACTCGCTGCTGTCCACCCTGGGCTTCCTGCTCAGCCCCAAGTCGGCGTACGTCTCGGGCCAGGTGGTCCGCATCGGCGTCCACGGTGAGCAGAAGGGCTCGGCGCTGGCCGACTGGACCGCCCCCCTGGCCGGCAAGGTCGCCTTCGTCACCGGCGCCAGCCGCGGCATCGGCGAGGAGATCGCCCGGGTGCTGCACCGCGACGGCGCGAAGGTCGTCGGACTCGACGTCCCGCAGGCGGCCGACGAGCTGCAGAAGGTGATGAAGGAGATCGACGGCGACTGGCTCGTCCTCGACATCACCGCGCCGGACGCGCCGCAGCGCATCGCGCACCACCTGAAGGAGAAGCACGGCGGCGTCGACATCGTCGTGCACAACGCCGGTGTCACCTTGGACAAGAAGCTCGCCAACCAGACGCCGGAGCGCTTCGGCAAGGTGCTGCAGATCAACCTCGAGGCGCCCGAGCGGATCACCGCCGAGCTGCTCGACCAGAAGGTGATCAACGCCAACGGCCGGATCGTCGGAGTCGCCTCCATCGCGGGCATCGCCGGCAACCTCGGGCAGACCAGCTACGCCGCCTCCAAGGCCGGCGTGATCGGCCTGGTCGACTCGCTGGCCGACCGGCTGGAGGACGGCATCACGGTCAACGCGGTCGCGCCCGGCTTCATCATCACCCAGATGACCGCCGCGGTGCCGTTCGCGACGCGCGAGGTCGGCCAGCGGCTCAACGCCATGGCCCAGGGCGGCCTGCCCGTCGACGTGGCGGAGACGATCGCCTGGTACGCCTCCCCCGCCTCGACCGCCGTCAACGGCAACGTCGTGCGGGTCTGCGGCCAGATGATGCTGGGGGCCTGACCATGGCCCTCCCCGTGATGCTGAAGGCGGCCCTGCCCGCCATTCCGGGCGTCAACCAGCTGCCCGGGATCAAGAAGTCCGGCGGCGCGCTGCCGGAGCTGACCCTGGAGCGCGCCGACGTCGCCGTCGAGCGCGCGGACGTCGAGCGGTACGCCGCGGCGTGCGGCTTCCCCCGCCGCGACGTGGCGCCGGTGCCCTACCTGCACATGCTGGCGTTCCCGCTGCACATGCAGCTGATGACCGACGCGGCGTTCCCGTTCCCGGCGATCGGCTCGGTGCACCTGGAGAACACCATCGTCCAGCACCGTCCGGTCGCGATCGGCGAGCGGGTCTCACTCTCGCTCACGGCGCAGGACCTGCGGTCCAGCACCAAGGGCCGCGCGTGGGACATGAAGGTCACCGGCACGGTCGGCGACGAGGTGGTGTGGGAGTCGACGTCGACGTACCTGCGCGTCGGCGGCGGCGACAAGGAGAACGGCGACCCGGGCATGCAGCTGCGTGCCGTCGAGGCCAAGGGACCGGTGTGGACCCTGCCCGGCGACCTCGGCCGGCGCTACGCCGCGGTGTCGGGCGACCACAACCCGATCCACCTCTACCCGCTGACCGCCAAGGCGCTCGGCTTCCCGCGCCACATCGCGCACGGCATGTGGAGCAAGGCCCGCTGCATCGCGGCCCTGGAGAACCGGCTGCCCGACGCGGTCCGGGTCGAGGTGGCGTTCAAGAAGCCGATCTTCCTGCCCGGCCGGGCGCAGTTCGGCGCCGAGCGCTCGGCCGACGGCTACGACTTCACCCTCGTCAACCCGACGTCGGGTGCTCCGCACCTGCTCGGTCGGACCTGCGCACTCTGATCAGCCCCTCCTGGGCAACGGTGGCGACGAGGGTCCCGTCCTGGGTGAAGACGCGCCCCAGGGCGAGGCCCCGTCCGCCGCTGGCCGAGGGCGACCACTGGTCGTAGAGCCACCACTCGTCGGCGCGGAAGGGCCGGTGGAACCAGATGGTGTGGTCCAGCGAGGCCATCTGCACGTTGTGCGGGCTGCGGTCGGGGTGCGCGGCGAGGGCCGCGCCCAGCAGGGACACGTCGCTGGCGTAGGTGAAGGTCGCCAGGTGCTCGATCGGGTCGTCGCCGAGCCGGCCGTCGACGCGCATCCAGACCCTCGTCTGCGCCGGGTGCAGGGGGTCGGGGTCGAGGCCGTGGGCGGAGTTGCCGAGCCAGCGCACGTCGAGGGCGGCCCACTCCTTGCTCAACCCGTCGTCGGTGCCGCGCTCGGCCATGAGGGCCATCAGGTCGAGCCCCTCCTCCGGCGCCGGCACGTCGGGCATGACGTCCTGGTGCTCGAGGCCGTCCTCGGCGCGCTGGAAGTTGACCGACTGGTAGTAGATCGGGCGGCCGTGCTGGCGGGCGAGCACGCGGCGGGTGGCGAAGGACCGGCCGTCTCGGATCCGCTCGACGTCGTAGATGATCGGCACGGTGTAGTCGCCCGGCAGCAGGAAGTAGGAGTGCAGGGAGTGGACCTGCATGCCGTTCTCGATCGTCCGGGTGGCCGCGATCAGCGCCTGGGCAGCCACCTGGCCGCCGTACACCCGCTGGCGGACGGTCTCGGGCTGCTGCCCGCGGAACAGGTCGGTGTCGAGGCGCTCGAGGTCGAGCAGCTCGACCAGCCGGCGGGTGGCCTCCCCCATCGCGCGGGCGGTCACGAGCCGCCGCCTCCGGTCTCGTCGGGACCCTCGAGCCCGGCCAGGAACTGCTCGAACTGACGGCCGATCTCCTCGCCGGTCGGCAGCGGCTCGTCCTGGGCGAGCAGGCTGCTGCCCTCGGCCTCGGCCCGGGCGAAGGTGTCGTACTGCTGCTCGAGGGCGGTGACGACGTCGCGGACCTCGTCGTTGGCGGCGAGGTGGCGGGCGATCTCCTCCTCGCGCTCGTCCGCGGCGGCGCGGAGCTCGGTGAGGTCGATGGTCAGCCGCGCGGCCAGCTCGACGTGCTCGACCAGGCTCACCGCGGCGCGGGGGTAGTCGAGCTGCGCGAGGTAATGCGGCACGTGGGCGACGAAGCCCTGGGCGTCGTGGCCCCACTCGCCGAGGCGGACCTCCAGCAGCGCCTGGGCGCTGCTCGGCACCCGCAGCTCGCCTCGCCAGGGACTGGTGCCGGTGAGCAGCTCGGGGTTGTTGGCGTGGTGGGTGACCGCGATCGGCCGGGTGTGCGGGACCGCCATCGGCACCGAGCCCATCGAGACGACCAGCGCGACGCCGAACCGCTCGACGACCTCGCGCACGCCGCGGCAGAACGCCTCCCAGCGGATGTCGGGCTCGGGGCCGTGCAGCAGCAGGTACGGCGTGCCGCCGGCGTCGTGCAGCATGCGGACGACGAGCCGCGGGGCGGCGTACCCCTCGTAGTGGTCGCGGGCGAAGGTGAGCGGTGGCCGGCGGGCGCGGTAGTCGTGCAGCTGGTCGACGTCGAAGGTCGCCACGACGACTCCCCCGCCGTCGGGCGAGAAGGCGCCGGCCCGGGTCAGGTGCCGACAGGCGAGCGCGCCGGCGTTGCCCGCGTCGAGGAAGCCCTCGAGCGCCACGACCAGCGCGAGCCTCTGCGCACCCTCGAGCTCGGGCACCTCGTCGACGATGTGGACGAGACGGGGCGATGAGGTCACGCGGAAAGCCTATTCCTCCCGCGGGTGGGCGCTCGCGGTCACCCTGGGCATGGCCTGCAGCCGGCTGTGGTGGCGGCCGTAGGCGAAGTAGACCGCGAACCCGATCGCCATCCACACCAGGAACCGGATCCAGGTGTCGCCGGTGAGGTTGAGCATGAGGTAGAGGCACATCAGCGTCGAGACGGTCGCCACGACGGTCGCGACCGGGGTGCGGAAGCCGCGCGGCAGGTCGGGGCGGGTGCGGCGCAGCACCACGACGCCGATGCTGACCAGGATGAAGGCGAACAGGGTGCCGATGTTGACCAGGTGGGCGAGGGTGCTGAGGTCGACGAACCCGCCCAGCGCGGCGACCGCGACGCCGGTGAGCACGGTGATCCGGTACGGCGTGCCGTAGGTCGGGTGCACCTTGGCGAGCGAGCGTGGGAGCAGCCCGTCGCGGGCCATCGCGAAGCCGACGCGGGACTGGCCCAGCATGAGGATCATCGCCACGACGACGAGGCCGATGCAGGCGCCGATCGAGATCAGGTCCGGCATCCAGTCGACGCCGGACGCCTGGAAGGCGTCCGCGAGCGGGGCGGCGCTGTCGGGGTCGATGTCCTTGTAGCTGCGCAGGCCGGTGACGACCAGGCTGACGGCGGCGTAGAGGACGGTGACGATCGCAAGCGAGCCGAGGATGCCGATCGGGACGTCGCGCTGGGGGTTCTTGGTCTCCTCGGCCGTCGTCGCGACGATGTCGAAGCCGATGAAGGCGAAGAAGACGATGGCGGCCCCGGAGATGACGCCCGCGACGCCGAAGACGGCGGGCTCGAGGCCGAGCAGGCTGGTGATGAGCGGGACGTCGGCGAACCCGCCGCCGGACTCCGGGGTGGGCTGGGACTCCGGGATGAAGGGCGTCCAGTTGGCGACGTCGATGTGGGCGATGCCGACCACGATGACGGCGGCGACGACGACCAGCTTGATCGCGACGACGACCTGGTTGAACCGGCTGGAGAACTTCGTGCCGCGGATGAGCAGCCAGGTGACGAGCAGCGCGATGATCACCGCGGGCAGGTCGACGAAGCCGGTGGCGGCCGAGCTCACCTGCTCGGGCAGCGCGATCCCGCCGATGTCGAGCACCTCCTGGAGGTACGCCGAGAAGCCGGTCGACAGCGCCGCGGCGCCGACGGTGAACTCGAGCACCAGGTCCCACCCGATGATCCACGCGATCAGCTCGCCGAGGGTCGCGTAGCTGAACGTGTAGGCGCTGCCGGCGACCGGGACCGTCGAGGCGAGCTCGGCGTAGCACAGCGCCGCGAGGCCGCACGCCACCGCCGCGATCACGAAGCTGAGGGCCAGCGCCGGACCGGCGTTGCTCGCCGCGACCGTGCCGGTCAGGACGAAGATGCCCGCACCGATGATGACGCCGACGCCGAAGACGGTGAGGTCGAGCGCGGAGAGGTCCTTGCGGAGCCGGTGATCCGGCTCGTCGGTGTCGGCGATCGACTGCTCCACGGACTTCGTGCGGAAGAGGCTCATGGAGTCTCCTTACCCGAGTAGGTGCGTTGCATCAGTCCTACACCGCGCTGCGCGAGTTGGGCAGGGTTGACACCGAGCACGTCGGGCAGTACCTGGCGCTGGTCCGCCCCGGCCGCGAGCCGGTCGAGCAGGAGGAGCAGCATCGGGCGGCCGTAGACCCCGGCGACGTACTCGCAGACCCACCACGACACGGCGTACCACGCCTCCGCGTCGGGTCCGGCGAACTCGGCCGGGCCGGGCAGGTCGGCGACGCGCGTGGCGATGTCGAGGGCGCGGGCGGGGAGCCGGCGCCGCGTCGGCGGCATCGACTGCACGGAGACGTACTCCGCGATCCCCTCGCTGAGCCACAGCGGCGCACCACGACCGCGGTCGCCCAGCACCGCGTGGGTGAGCTCGTGGCGCACGAGTCGGCCGAGCACGCCGGCCGGCTGGTCCAGGACCCGCGGGTTGAGGAAGATCCGGTAGGACGCGACGCCCTGGTCGGCGTCGGAGCCGTCGACCGGGACCGCGATGGTGAGGCCGTCGGCGCGGTCCGGGTCGCCCACGGTCCGGTCGGCGAGCCGGCGTAGGAACGCCGGATCGCGCACCGCGTAGACGACGACGCCGGTGGGCCCGGCGTCCTGTGGGCTCCCGAGGACGCTGCGGACGTCGGAGCGACCGGCGCCCGCAGCGTCGAGGACCGCCGACGCGTGCCGCACCGTGGTGTCGTCGAAGACGCCGAGTACGCCGGCGTCGCGCTGGACCCGCACCGGCCCGAGGTCCCACGGCTGGACGTTGCCCGGGTGCTCGTGCTCCCAGGCGTGGTCGGTGGTCGAGGCGATCACCAGTCGACGGCCGTCGGGCGTGGGCGTGAACAGGAACCGGTCACGGGTGCGCGCCGGCGTGGCGTCGTACCCGTCGAGGGCGAGGCTGAGGACCACCTCCGCCCAGTGGTCCTCGCTGCCCTCGACCGGGGTGATGGTGTCGGGGACGACCTCGTAGGCCAACGTGCCGACGGGGAGCTGGGCGATGTTGTCGAAGTAGGTCTGCTGCTCCTCGACCAGCGCGGCGTCGGACCGGTCGAGGCTGCGCCGGAAGCGCGCGACGTCGTGGCGGCGCAGCCCGCGGGCGCGGCGGTCGAGCGTCTGCTGCATGAGCGCGGCGACCTGGTCGTTCCCGGTGCCGGAGTAGGTCGGCGGGGGCGGGTCGTCGGAGCACGCCGCCAGGGGCAGCAGGAGCAGTGCCAGCGCCGGGACGAGCCTCCTCGTGCGAGTCCTAGCGCGAGCCGTCGACATCGAGGAGCGTCCGTCCTTCCGGGGCGGGCTCCGCTGCACTGTCCCGGGCGATGTCGTGGAGCGCCTCGAGCGCGATGGTGGACGCCGTCAGGCCGACACGCTCCAAGATCGCGGCGCGCTTGGCGTGGTCGAGGAACTCCTGCGGGATGCCGTGGACGCGGACGGGGGTGCGGACGCCCTCGGCGGCGAGCGTCTGCAGCAGCACCGCGCCCACGCCGCCGACGACGCCGTTGTCCTCGATCGTGACGACGCGCCGGTGGCGCCGGGCGAGCTCGACGAGGGCGGGGTCGACCGGCTTGACCCAGCGCGGGTCGACGACGGTGACGCCGATCCCCTGCGCGAGCAGGCGGCGCGCGACGTCGACCGCGACCGGCGCCATCGAGCCGACCGCGACGACGAGGACGTCGTGGTCGCCCTCGCGGACCAGCACGTCGCAGCCCCCGGCCCGGTCGATCGCCTCGATGTCGTCGGGCGGCGGTCCCTTGGGGAAGCGGACGACGGTGGGAGCGTCGGCGACCTCGACGGCCTCGTCGAGCAGCTCGCGCATCCGGGTCACGTCGCGCGGCGCGGCGAGGCGCAGCCCGGGGACGACCTGGAGGATCGACATGTCCCACATGCCGTTGTGGCTCGCGCCGTCGTCGCCCGTGACGCCGGAGCGGTCGAGGACGAAGGTGACACCGCACCGGTGCAGCGCGACGTCCATCAGGACCTGGTCGAAGGCGCGGTTGAGGAAGGTCGCATAGACGGCGAAGACGGGGTGGAGCCCACCCATCGCCAGGCCGGCCGCCGAGGTCGCGGCGTGCTGCTCGGCGATCCCGACGTCGAAGGTCCGGTCCGGGAAGCGGGCCTGGAACCCGTCCAGGCCGACGGGGTGCATCATCGCGGCGGTGATGGCGACGACATCGGGGCGGCGCTCGCCGATGCGCACGATGTGCTCGGCGAAGTGGTCGGTCCAGATCGGGCCCTTGGGCTTCTCCGCCCCCGTCTGCACGTCGAACGGGCCGGGCGCGTGGAACTGGTCGGCCTCGTGCCGCTCGGCCGGGTCGTAGCCGAAGCCCTTGCGGGTGATGGCGTGCACGATGACGGGGCCGCCGAAGCGCTTGGCCTGGGCGAGCGCGTGCTCCATGGCGCCGCGGTCGTGACCGTCGACGGGGCCGACGTACTTCAGCCCGAGGTCCTCGAACAGGCCCTGCGGCGCGAGCGCGTCCTTGAGCCCCTTCTTCATCGCGTGCAGGGCGTCGTACGCCGCCGGGCCGACGCCCGGCACGGCGGTGAGCCGGCGCTTGACGACGTCGAGGACGTGCTCGTAGCGCGGGTTCGTCCGCAGCGCCGTGAGCGCCGTCGCGAGCCCGCCGATCGTCGGGGTGTAGGAGCGGCCGTTGTCGTTGACGACGATCACGAGCTTGGAGTCGTGCTGGATCGCGATGTTGTTGAGCGCCTCCCACGCCATGCCGCCGGTCAGCGCGCCGTCGCCGATGACGGCGACGGTGTGCCGGTCCTCCCCGCGGATGCGGAACGCCTTGGCCAGGCCGTCGGCGTAGCTGAGCGCCGTGGAGGCGTGGGAGTTCTCGACCAGGTCGTGCTCGGACTCGGTCTGGCTGGGGTAGCCGCTGAGGCCGCCCTCGCGGCGCAGCGTGGCGAACTCCGGCGCGCGTCCGGTGACCAGCTTGTGCACGTAGGACTGGTGGCCGGTGTCGAAGACGATCTTGTCGCGCGGGGAGTCGAAGACGCGGTGGATGGCCAGGGTCAGCTCGACCACGCCGAGGTTGGGCCCGAGGTGGCCGGTGTTGGTCGCGACCGTGCGGATCAGCAGGTCGCGGATCTCCGCCGCCAGCTGGGTGAGCTCGTCCTCGGAGAGGCCCCGCAGATCGCGCGGTCCGGTGATCTGGTCGAGGACAGGCATGGGCGCCAGTCTACGACTTCACAGGTCGGCGACCGCGATCGCCGGCTCGTGCAGGCGGCCCACCCAGACCCGGCCAAGGCCGGAGTGCGAGCCCGGCATCGGCCTGTTGGCGAGGGCTGCGTCAGGGCTCGAGCGCGCGCTCGACGCGCTCGACCTTCGCGGTGAGCTCGCCGGTGAAGCCCGGACGGATGTCGGCCTTGAGGACCAAACCGACCCGGGGCGAGACCGCGGCGACGGCATCGACGGCCTGCTTGACGACCGCCATCACCTCGTCCCACTCCCCCTCGATGTTGGTGAACATGGCGTTGGTCTCGTTGGGCAGGCCCGACTCCCGGACCACCCGCACCGCGGCCGCGACCGCCCCGGAGACGCCTCCGGTGTCGTCGGCGGCGGACGGACTGATGCTGAACGCGACGAGCATGCACCCACCGTAGTCAGGTGGGTGCATGCTCCGACGCGGCGCTCAGCGAACGCGCTTCGTCTTCGCCGACGTCCGCGCGACGGTCGCGTAGCCGGGGAGGGCCTGCGTGACCACGACGGTGATCCGCTTGCCCTTGTCTGCCTTCTTGACCTTGTACTTCGCCTTGGTGGCGCCCTTGATCCGCTTCCCGTTGCGGAACCACTGGTAGGTCGTCGTCGCAGGCTGGGGCGACCAGGCACCGACCACGGCGCGCAGCTTCGAGCCGACCCTCGCCTTCCCCCTGACCTTCGGTGCGGGCGCCGCGGTGAACGACGCCTCCGCCGCCGTCCCGGCCGAGGCCGACACCACGGACGTGGTCGCATAGCCTGCTCGCCCGCCGGTGACCCGCACGCTCAGCGTGGTGCCCGCAACCTGCGCGGTCACCTGGTAGGTCTGCGCGGTGGCCCCCGGGATCGCGACCCCGGAGCGCAGCCACTGGTAGTCCAGGGTCGTCGCGGTGGGCACCCACACGCCGGTGTGGGCGGTGAGCGTCGAGCCGACCGTCATGGAGCCGCTGATCGTCGGGACGGGCGCCGTGAACGTGCCCTCCCCCACCACGACGGCATCCGACGTCCTCGGCGTCGTGACGTAGCCGGCCCTGCTGCCGGTGACCCGGACGGTCAGCGACTTGCCGAGGTCCTCCGCGACCGGCACGTAGGTCGACTTCGTGGCACCCGCGATCGCCGCCCCGGCGCGCAGCCACTGGTCGGACAGCGTCGCCGACGGACTCCACGTCCCGGCTTGCGCGGTCAGCGTCGATCCGACCTTCGGCTCACCGGTGATCGTGGGGACGGGGGTCGTGGTGAAGGCGTAGGGCAGCGCGATGTCCGCCTTGAGCTTCGGCTGGGCGGCGGTGTGCCTCCAGGTCTTCGCCGTCGCGAGGTCCGGGGTGTTGCCCAGGCAGCGAGTGAGCCGACGGACGGTGGCGGACGACTCGTCGGCGTCGTCGTAGAAGCAGACGGTGTACTCCCGCGTCTTGTCGGTGATCCGGTGGCTCATCCGGCCGAGGTCGTTGGTCCGCAGCGGCCCCATCTGCAAGCCGGCGTCCCAGGTGCTGGTGCCCACCGGGCGCGAGTAGACGTTCCACCGCAGGCCGCTCAGCGGGGTGCTGTTGTCCGCCGCGTCCACCGCGCGGACGTACAGGCCGGGCCAGTCCTCCACGGCGAGGTCGATGTTCGAGGTCTGTCCCGGTGCGACGGTGACGCTCTGCCCGTCGACGGTGCTCAGGAACTGCTCGCCGCCTCCCGGCTCGCGTCCGGCCACCCCGACGACGCCGGGTGCGACCTTCTCGATGACGAACCTGCCGGACCCGTCGGCCTTCACCTCGGGCGAGGTCCAGTAGCTGCGCGGGTCGTTCCAGGCCGTGATCACACCGTCCGGCCAGGGCGTCGCCACGCCGTCCTTCTTCACCGTGCCGGTGATGCGCCCCCACCGCTCGAGCGTCGCGTTCACGACGAGGGACGCGTCGATGGTCTTGGTGACGTACGGATCGGGCGCCCACTCCTGTGCGCACGGGTAGGTGCCCCAGCATTCGATGCCGATGCGGTAGGTGCCGGCCGCGGGAACCGTGATCTGGTAGGTCCCGTCCGCAGCGGTGTAGTCGTACGCCCGCGGCGACAGCGGGTTGCCGTGGCTGTCGTCGATCTCGACGAACGCGTCCTGGATCGCAACGGTCGTGCCGGAGGCGTTGAGGCCGATGACCTTGCCGCTGAGGACGATGGTCGCGGCCTGGGCCGGGGAGGCCAGCACGGGTGCGAGGGCGATGGCGAGGAGCAGGCCGAGGAGGGCCGGCAGCAGGGCGGCCGCTCGTGGCAGAGGGCGCATGAGGGGAACCGTTCCTTCAGCACGGTGTCACCAAACCGTGGTGGAGGGTGACGCGCATCACCAGCGCCGCAGACGCCGATGGCCCGCCCCCGGTCGGGGGCGGGCCGTGGCGCTACGACGAGCTCGAGCCGGTCAGCTGCGCAGCAAGTTGCGCAGGACGTACTGCATGATGCCGCCGTTGCGGTAGTAGTTCGCCTCACCGGGGGTGTCGATGCGGACGACCGCGTCGAACTCCACGCCGGTGTCGGTGACGACCTTGACCGTGCGCGGCGTCCGGCCCTCGTTGAGCTCGGTGATGCCGGTGATGGTGAAGGTCTCCTCACCGGTCAGGCCGAGGGAGTCGGCGTTCTGACCGTCCGGGAACTGCAGCGGGATCACACCCATGCCGATGAGGTTGGAGCGGTGGATGCGCTCGTAGCTCTCGGCGATGACCGCCTTGACGCCCAGCAGCGAGGTGCCCTTGGCCGCCCAGTCGCGCGAGGAGCCCGAGCCGTACTCCTTGCCCGCCAGGACCACCAGCGGGATGCCCGCGGCCTGGTAGTTGACCGACGCGTCGTAGACGGTGGTCACCGGAGCGTCGGCGGGGCTCTGCGCGGCGGTGAAGTCGCGGGTGAAGCCGCCCTCGGTCCCGGGCGCGATCTGGTTGCGCAGCCGGATGTTGGCGAAGGTGCCGCGGATCATGACCTCGTGGTTGCCGCGCCGCGAGCCGTAGGAGTTGAAGTCGCGCTGCGCGACGCCGTTCTCCGTGAGGTACTTGCCGGCGGGCGAGTCGGCCTTGATCGATCCGGCCGGCGAGATGTGGTCGGTGGTGACCGAGTCGCCGAGCTTGAGCAGCACCCGGGCGCCCTCGATGTCGGTCACCGGCGCCGGCTCGTCCGGCATGCCGTCGAAGTACGGCGCCTTGCGGACGTAGGTCGAGGACGGGTCCCACGCGAAGGTGTCGCCCTCCGGCGTCGGCAGCGAGCGCCACCGCTCGTCACCGGCGAACACGTCGGAGTAGGACTCGGTGAACATCTCCGAGGTGATCGCGTTGGCGATGGTCTCCTCGACCTCGGCCGGCGAGGGCCAGATGTCCTTGAGGAACACGTCGTTGCCGTCCGGGTCCTGCCCCAGCGGGTCGTTGAACAGGTCGACGTCCATCGAGCCGGCGAGCGCGTAGGCGACGACCAGCGGCGGGGACGCCAGGTAGTTCATCTTGATGTCGGGGTTGATCCGGCCCTCGAAGTTGCGGTTGCCGGAGAGGACCGACACGACGGCGAGGTCGTTCTCCTGGACCGCGGCGGACACCTCAGGGATGAGCGGGCCGGAGTTGCCGATGCAGGTGACGCAGCCGTAGCCGACGAGGTTGAAGCCGAGCTTGTCGAGGTACGGCGTGAGGCCCGCCTTCTCGTAGTAGTCCGAGACGACCTTCGAGCCGGGCGCGAGGGTCGACTTGACCCAGGGCTTGCGCTGCAGGCCCTTCTCGACCGCCTTCTTGGCCAGCAGCGCGGCGCCGATCATCACCGACGGGTTCGAGGTGTTGGTGCAGGAGGTGATCGACGCGATCGTGACCGCACCGTGGTCCAGGGTGAAGCTGGTGCCGTCCTCGAGGGTGACCTCGATCGGGTTGGACGCGCGACCGCCGTCCTTCGGCGCGGCCGAGAGGTGGTCGCGCGGCGCGGCCTCGCCGTTGGACTGGTTGGGGTCGTGCGACGGGGCGTCGGAGCCGGGGAAGGACTCCTCGACGGCCTCGTCGTAGCCCTTGGTGTCCTGCCCCTCGCCGGCGTAGTCGACCAGCGCGCCGCGGAAGGCGGCCTTGGCCTCCGAGACGAGGACGCGGTCCTGCGGGCGCTTCGGCCCGGCGATCGAGGGCACCACCGTGGCCAGGTCGAGCTCGAGCTTCTCGGAGTAGCGCGGCTCGGCGGCGGGGTCGAGCCAGAGGCCCTGCTCCTTGGCGTAGGCCTCGACGAGCGCGAGCTGCTCGTCGGAGCGGCCGGTCAGGCGCAGGTAGTTGACGGTCTCCTCGTCGATCGGGAAGACCGCGATCGTGGAGCCGAACTCCGGCGACATGTTGCCGATGGTGGCGCGGTTGGCCAGCGGGAGCGCGGACACGCCCTCGCCGTAGAACTCGACGAACTTGCCGACCACGCCGTGCTTGCGCAGCATCTCGGTGATCGTGAGCACCAGGTCGGTGGCCGTGG
>Ga0164243_10005733_pt1 | contig 18934 bp, 16 predicted proteins | sample OricompcompostOP_FD_108781 | JGI IMG/M metagenome (GOLD analysis project Ga0164243, IMG submission 108781) | Organic Plus compost microbial communities from Emeryville, California, USA - Original compost - Organic plus compost (OP) | ecosystem: Engineered > Solid waste > Mixed feedstock >... | reverse complement strand
GCGGCGGCCGCGGCCTCCTGGATGCTCACTCCCCGGTGGGGGGCGCTGCGGATGTAGAACCGGCCGAGTTCCCAGTCCAGGTCCTCTTCGGACACTTCGAGTAGGTGGGCGGCGAGCTTGCGGGCCTTGGCGCGGACCTTGCGGGCCGCCATCGCCACCGCCGCACCCGCGACCGGGGTGCTGCGCGAGGCGTAGGTGCCCATGCCGAACGGCGCGGTGTCGGTGTCGCCCTCCTCGACCACGATGTCGTCGGCCGGGATGCCCAGCTCGTGGGCGACGATCTGCGCCCACGTCGTCTCGTGGCCCTGCCCCTGGGTACGCGCACCCGTACGCAGGATCGCCTTGCCGGTCATGTGCACGCGCAGCTCGGCGGCGTCGAACATCTTGATGCCGAGGATGTCGTACTCGCGGCTGTTGCCGGCGCCCAGCGGCTCGGTCATCGTCGAGATGCCGATGCCCAACAGCCGGCCCTGCTTGCGCGCCTCCTCCTTCTCCTTGAGGAAGTCCTGGTAGCCGATGGCCTCCAGACCGACGTCCAGGCACTTCGCGTACTGCCCCGAGTCGGTGAGGAAACCGAAGGCCGTACGGTGCGGGAAGTCGTCGTCGCGCACGAAGTTGCGCTTGCGGAACTCGGCCTGGTCCATGCCCAGGTCGTCGGCCGCCGCCTGGATCATGCGCTCCTGGAAGAACATCGCCTCCGTCACCCGGAACGAGCACCGGTAGGCGACCCCGCCCGGGGCCTTGTTGGTGTAGACACCGCGGTTGGTCAGGTACGCGGCCGGGATGTCGTAGCAGGCGAAGGCCGAGTGCATCAGGCCGATCTTGAACTTGCTCGGCTGGGCGTCGGAGAAGAACGCGCCGTGGTCGGAGGTGGTGTGCATGCGCACGCCGAGGATCTTCCCGTCGCGGCGCAGCGCCATCTCCCCGTGCAGGTAGATGTCGCGGCCGAAGCCGGTCGAGATGAGGTTGCCGGTCTTGTCCTCGATCCACTTCACCGGCCGCTCGAGCAGGATGGAGGCGAGGATCGAGATGACGTAGCCCGGGTAGACCGGCACCTTGTTGCCGAAGCCGCCGCCGATGTCGGGGCTCACGATGCGGATCATGTGCTCGGGCAGTTCCGCCACCAGCGCCACCGCCGCCCGCACGATGTGCGGCGCCTGCGTGGTGAGGTAGACGGTCAGCTTCTCCGTCGACCGGTTGAAGTCGGCGATCGAGCCGCAGCACTCCAGCGGCGACGGGTGCGAGCGTGGGTAGTGCAGGTCGATCTTGCTGATGACGTCCGCCTCCGCGAAGGCCCGGTCGGTCGCCTCCTTGTCCCCGACCTGCCAGTCGAAGACGACGTTGTCGGCCTGGTTCTCCTTGTCGTCACGGATGATCGGCGCGCCCTCGGCCAGCGCCTGGATGGGGTTCACGATCACCGGCAGCGGCTCGTACTCCACCACGATCGCGTCGCACGCGTCCTTGGCGATGTAGGGGTCGTCGGCGATGACCGCCGCCACCTCCTGGCCCTGGAACCGGACCTTGTCGGTGGCGAGCACCGCCTGGGTGTCGTAGGAGAGCGTCGGCATCCAGGCGAGGTTGCGCGTCGCCAGCATCTCGCCGGTGAGCACCAGCCGCACGCCCGGGATCTCCCAGGCCTTGCTGGTATCGATCGATTTAATTTTCGCGTGCGCGAACGGGCTGCGCAGGATCTCCATGTGCAGCATGCCGGGCAACACGATGTCGTCCAGGTAGTTGCCCTTGCCGCGGATGAACCGGTTGTCCTCGACGCGCTTGCGGCTTGCGCCGAGCCCGCCGATCTTGATCTCGTCGACTGTCTGCGTCACGTCTCGTGCTCCGTCCCGCTCAGGCCTGCTGTGCGCGCAGCTTGGCCGCGGCCCACAGCACGGACTTGACGATGTTCTGGTATCCGGTGCAGCGGCACAGGTTCCCCGACAGTGCCCAGCGCACCTCGTCCTCGGTCGGGTCGGGGTTCTCGTCGAGCAGCGCCTTCGCGGCGAGCATCATGCCCGGGGTGCAGAAGCCGCACTGCAGTCCGTGCTCGTCCTTGAACCCCTCCTGTACGGGGTGCAGTTCGCTGGGGCCGGCCAGACCCTCCACTGTGGTCACTTCGTGCCCGTCCGCCTGGACGGCCAGCATCGTGCAGCTCTTGATGGGCTGGCCGTCGAAGAGCACGGTGCAGGCGCCGCAGTTGGTGGTGTCGCAACCGGTGTGGGTGCCGGTGAGCTTGAGCCCCTGCCGCAGCAGGTGTGCCAGCAGCAGGCGGGGTTCGACCTCGACCGTGCGCGGCTGGCCGTTGACGGTGATCCGCACCCGGCGCGTGGGCACGTCGGCGGGGGCGTCCTCGTGGATCTCCTCGAACAGGCTCGTCATCTCAGGCTGCCCTTTCCGCACTGCCCCGGCCGACCTGGGTCAGGATGCGCTCGACGAAGGTGGCGATGATGTGGCGCTTGTAGGCCGCGCTGCCGCGGTGGTCGCTGCGAGGCTGGGCCGCCTGCGACGCCAGGTGTGCCGCGTCGCTGATCGTGTCCACGGTCAGCGGCCGGCCCACGAGCGCGGCCGCCGCCTGCTCGGCGTTGATGGTGGAGCCGCCCACGCCGGTGAGCGCGATGCCGGCACGCACCACGCTCGTGCCCGACAACTCCAGCGCCACCGCGGCGCCGGCGGTGGCGAAGTCGCCGACCCGGCGTTCGAGCTTGAGATAACCACCGGCGCGGGTGCCCTTCGCGGCGGGGACCACCGCCTCGACCGCGATCTCGTCATAGCCCAGCACGTTCTGGAACGGGCCGGTCACGAACTCGCTCACCGGAATCGTGCGCCGGCCATGGGCGCCCTGCGCCACCACCGAGCCGCCCAGCGCGGTCATCACCGCGGCCCAGTCGCCCTGCGGGTCGGCGTGGCAGAGCGAACCGACGAGCGTGCCGCGGTTGCGCACGATGGGGTCGGCCACGAGCTTCGCCGCCGCGGCCATCGTGGGCTGGCTCGCCTTCAACAGGGCCGACTTCTCCAGCGTGGCGTGGCGGCACAGCGCGCCGATGCGCAGCGTGCCGTCGGCGTCGGTCCGGTGGTAGTCGAGCCCGGGCAGGCCGTTGATGTCGACGAGCAGGTCAGGCGAGGCGAAGCGCAGCTTCAGCAGCGGCACGAGGCTCTGCCCGCCGGCGAGCACCTTCGCCTCGCCGCCGCCTGACTGCAACAGGGATATCGCTTCATCGATGGAACGCGGTGCCTCGTAACGGAACCGTGGGGGATACATCGGCTCTCCTGCCTCAGTATGGGCGGGGTGCGGGGTCCGGGACGGCGACCGGCATCGATTCGGCGTCCGGGTCGGGGCGCGGCTCCTGATGCGGCGGCCACGGCCCCTGCACGGGCTGGGCGGCGACCTTGAAGTATTCAACGATCTGCGGCCAGGCCCAGATGGTGGGGCTCGGCCCGGTCTTCGGCGCGTGCTCGATGAGCTCGTACAGGCGAGGATTTCCCTCGCGACCGCTCGACTCGATGGCCATGGCAGACCCTCCCGTTCGCCGCGCTGGGCTCATGGCTCCGCGCACCTGCCGCGATCCTCGCTCCGGCGAACCGGCACGACGAGTCGCTGCGCAAGCCCGCGAAGCGGTGGGGGCCATCCTGCTCCTACCCGCAACCGTGTCGCAACGCCTGATTAAGGGTTCGCTTACCTCGCCGTGGCGGCCGGCTGATCCCGGTTCGCGGGGATTGCACCAGTCGACTCGCGTGGGTTCGGACGATCTGGGCAGTGCTAGCCTCGCCTGCATGCAGGTGCCGGCACCGTTCGAGTACGAGCGTGCGACGAGCGTCGAGCACGCGATCGGGCTGCTGGAGAGGCTCGGCGGAGCCGCCCGGCTCCTCGCCGGCGGCCACAGCCTGTTGCCGATGATGAAGCTGCGACTGGCCCACTTCGAGTACCTCATCGACATCAATGACCTGCACCACGAGTGGGGCCGGATCGTCGTCGAACCCACCCGGATCCGGATCGGGGCACTGGCCCGCCATCGCGAGTTGCTGGAGAACGCCGAACTACGCCGCGTCTTCCCGATCTTCCACGAGGCCGAGCGTGTCATCGCCGATCCGTTGGTCCGCAACCGGGGCACGATCGGCGGCTCGCTGTGCCAGGCTGACCCGTCCGAGGATCTCTCGGCGGTCTGCACCACGCTGGACGCGCGTTGCGTCATCCGGGGTTCCGGTGGCGAACGTGTGGTGAGCATGGCGGAGTTCTACCGCGGTCCCTACGAGACCGCCGTGGGCGACGCGGAGATGCTCGTCGAAATCCAGTTGCCCGTACGGCCGGGGGGATCGAGCGCCTACGAGAAGGTCGGGCGCCGGGTCGGTGACTGGGCGGTCGTCTCGTGCGGGGTGGCCGTCTGGCTGCGCGACGGCCTCATCGCCGACGCCCGTGTCGGCCTGGCGGCGGTGGGTCCCAACACCACCGGCATTCCCGAGATCTCGCAAGCGCTGCGGGGTCGCGAGCCATCCGAGGATGTCTATGCTGAGGCCGGTGCGATCGCGGCCGCCTCGTGCACGCCCGTGGCCGACCAGCGCGGCACCGTGGAGTACAAGCGCCACCTCGCGGCAGAGTTGACCCGGCGGGCGCTGCGCCGGGCCGTCGAGCGGGCGCGACACGAGGCCGCCCCGGTCGGAGGACGGTGAACCATGCGGGTGCGGATGACGGTCAACGGTGAGGAGGTCATGCGTGACGTCGAGCCACGCACGCTGCTCGTGCACTTCCTGCGCGACGATCTGGGCCTGACCGGCACCCACTGGGGCTGCGACACCAGCAACTGCGGCGCGTGCGCGGTGTGGCTGGACCGCGAGCCGGTGAAGTCGTGCACGGTGCTGGCGGCGATGGCCAGCGGCCACGAGGTGCACACGGTGGAGTGGCTGGAGCGCCGCAACGAGTTCGAGGGCGGTGCCCCGGGTGAGTTGGACACCGTGCAGCGCGCCTTCATGGCCTGCCACGGAGTCCAATGTGGATTCTGCACGCCGGGCATGCTGATGACGGTCCGCGCTCTGCTGGATCGCAACCCCGACCCGACGGAGTGGGAGATCCGCGAGGCCATCTCCGGCCAGGTGTGCCGGTGCACGGGTTACGCGTCGATCGTCAAAGCCGTACAGTGGGCGGCCCTGCAGGAGCGCGGGCGGGGCGCGTCGTGACCGCGGAACCGACCTTTGTGGACAACGACCAGCGGCCACTCGGGCACGGGCGCATGCTGCGCAAGGAGGATCCGCGGTTCCTGCGGGGCAAGGGCCGCTTCATCGACGACGTGCAGTTGCCCGGCATGCTGCACCTGGCGATCCTGCGTGCCCCGCTGGCCCACGCCCGCATCCTCAGCATCGACACGACAGCGGCGCAGGCCCATCCGCGGGTGAAGGTGGTCGTCACCGGAGAGATGCTCGCCGAGCGCGGCCTGGCGTGGATGCCGACGCTCGCCGAGGACGTCCAGGCGGTGCTCGCCACCGACAAGGTCCGCTTCCAGGGCCAGGAGGTCGCGTTCGTCGTCGCCACCGACCGCTACGCGGCCCGGGACGCGCTGGAACTCATCGAGGTGGAGTACGAGCCGCTGCCCGCGGTGGTCGACGTGCGCACGGCGCTGGACCCGGGCACGCCGGTGGTGCGCGACGAGCAGCCGGGTCGCACCGACAACCATTGCTACGACTGGGAAGCCGGCGACGCGGCCGCCACCGACGCCGCGTTCGCGCGCGCCGAGGTGGTGGTGCGCCAGGAACTGGTCTATCCCCGGGTGCATCCGGCGCCGCTGGAGACCTGCGGCGCGGTGGCGGACTACGACCAGGCCGAGCGGACGCTCACGCTGTGGTGCACGAGCCAGGCCCCGCACGCGCACCGCACCCTGCTCGCCGGGCTGATCGGGTTGCCCGAGCACCACATCCGGGTGATCTCACCCGACATCGGTGGCGGCTTCGGCAACAAGGTGCCGATCTATCCGGGCTACCTGTGCGCCATCGTCGGCTCCCAGTTGACGGGCCGGCCGGTCAAGTGGACGGAGGACCGGTACGAGAACCTGGTGAGCACGGCCTTCGCCCGCGACTACGTGATGACCGGCGAGATCGCCGCGACCCGACAGGGGCGCATCCTGGCGGTGCGGGCGCGCGTGCTCGCCGACCACGGCGCCTTCAACGCGGTCGCCGTGCCCACCAAGTACCCGGCGGGATTCTTCGGCGTCTTCACCGGCAGTTACGACATCGCCGCCGCCCACTGCGCGGTCACGGCGGTCCACACCAACAAGGCGCCCGGTGGGGTCGCCTACGCCTGCTCGTTCCGGGTGACCGAGGCGGTGTACCTCATCGAGCGCCTGGTCGACTGCCTGGCCCGCGAGCTGGACCTCGATCCGGTGGAGCTGCGCCGGCGCAATCTGCTGAAGCCCGAACAGTTTCCCTACCGTACGGCGACCGGGTGGGTCTACGACTCCGGCGACTACCCGGCCACGCTGGCGGAGGCGCTGCGCATCGCGGACTACGACGGGCTGCGACGGGAGCAGGCGCAGCGCCGTGCCCGCGGGGAGCTCATGGGCATCGGTGTCTCGTTCTTCACCGAGGCGGTGGGGGCGGGTCCCCGCCGGCACATGGACATCAGCGGCATCGGCATGACCGACGGCTCGGCCCTGGTCGTGCACCCCACCGGCACCGCCGAGTTGCGGGTCTCCTGCCAGAGCCAGGGACAGGGGCACGAGACCACGTTCGCGCAGATCGTGGCGGAGGAGCTGGGGATCCCGCCCGCGGACATCCGGGTCGTGCACGGCGACACGGAGCTGACCCCGTTCGGCATGGGCACCTACGGCAGCCGCTCGACCGCCGTGTCCGGGGCGGCCGCCGCTCTGGTGGCCCGGCGGGTGCGGGAGAAGGCCCGGCTGCTGGCGGCGGCGATGCTGGAGGTCTCGCCCACGGATCTGGTGTGGGACAAGGATTCTGCCGACGGCCGCTTCCACGTTGCCGGGGACGAGGGCCGGCACGTCACCATCCGCGAGGTGGCCCGGTACGCCTACGGCAGCGCCGACCTGCCCGAGGGGGTCGACGGTGGCCTGCACGCCCAACTGACCTACGAGCCGCCCGACCTCACCAACCCGTACGGCGCCTACATCTGCGTCGTCGACATCGATCCGGCGACGGCGGTGGTGACCGTACGGCGGTTCATCGCGGTCGACGACTGTGGCACCCGGATCAACCCGATGATCGTCGAGGGCCAGGTGCACCGCGGCCTCACCGACGGGGTGGGCATGGCACTCATGGAGATGATCGCCTTCGACGAGCTGGGCAACTGTCTGGGCGGGTCGTTCATGGACTACCTGCTGCCCACGGCGTTGGAGGTGCCCGACTGGGAGACGGGTTTCACGGTGACCCCGTCGCCGCACCATCCGTTGGGCGCCAAGGGGATCGGCGAGTCGGCGACCGTCGGTTCGCCACCCGCGGTCGTCAACGCCGTGGTGGACGCGCTCGCCCCGTTCGGTGTCCGTCACATCGACATGCCACTGACCCCCTCCCGGGTCTGGTCCGCCCTCCCCCCTTCGCGTTGATCTAGGGATTCGCATGGTGAGTGGATCTCCAACCACCCTGCGAAGCCCTAGATCAACGGGATCTTGGGGAGGCTGAGCGGTAGGCCGCCGCGATGGTGGTGATGATGTAGCCGGGGCGTCGGTAGATGTCCTGGTCGGTGAAGTAGCGCATGTCCCAGCCCTGATGCGACAGGAAGTTGTGGCGATCCCGGTCGTCGCGCATCCGTTCCCGGCTCAGGTGCGACGATCCGTCGTACTCGGCCGCGATGCGGTACCGCCGGTCCGCGAGGTCGAGGAAGTAGCGCGGCCACTCGCCACCATCCCAGACCGCCACCTGTGGCTCGAAGCCCATGAATCCGGCGTCGACGAGGATGAGCCGCAGTCGCGTCTCCTGCCGGCAGGCGGCGCGACCGTCGGCCAGCGGCACCAGTGCCTCGGCCCTCTTCACCCCCTTCAACCCGCCGTGCGCGACCAGCTCGTCGGCCAGTTGCTCGGGCGTGCACGCCGCGCAGAACAGCGCGGCGTCGAGGGTCGCGAGCCCGTCGTACCGGTTGACGGCCCGGGCGAGGTCGATGGCGGTGCGGGCGGGTGGGCTGCAGGGGACGCCGTGCACCCACGCCGGCTCGTCCACGGGCACGACCGACTGGTGGGCGACGATCCCGGCACGCTGTGGAAAGCGTTTACCTGAAGGCACGATCAGGTGCACGTCGGGGGACTCGACCACCCCGAAGCCCAGCAGCGCGGCCGCCGTGTGGTACCCGACCACGGCGTCGGGAGAGGCGACGGCCAGTGCGGCCCGAGCCCGGTCGAGGAGATCGAGCGCGCCGGCGCGGGGCACGTAGAGGCCCCGATGGGGGCGCGTCATCCGGCCGTGCGCCGTTCGCCACCAGGCCGCGTTGGCCGTGATGCCGTGGTCCGCCAGGTCGACGGCCCGGATGAGGGTGGTGTCGGCGCCAAGGGTCTTCGGGAAGAGCCGGGCCTCGCGGTAGAGATCCATGCCGTGCAGCCTCGGCCGCGCATCACGAAGTGACCACTCGACCCGCGCGCGCCTGTGGATAACTCGGCGCCTGTGGACAACTCGCGTTGATCTAGGGATTCGCATGGTGGTTGGAGATCGACTCACCATGCGAATCCCTAGATCAACTCGGAGGGGGGATCAGCTCCAGAGGGTGACGTGGATCGATGGGCGGAAGCGGCCGAGGGTCACGCCGGTGCCGCGCAGCATGGCCTGGGTGGCGCGCGGGGTGGTGACGAAGCGACTCAGCTCCACGGCCGCCGGCGGCGCCTGCGGGATCGGCAGCGTGAACAGGCTCCACGTGCCCTGCGCCTGCAGCGCCGGGGCCATGACGCGCTTGAGGTCGCCGCTGGCGAGATTGGGTGCGATCGCGAACGCCACCGCCAGCGCGATGCCCCGGCCCCGCTTGGCCTCCTGCACCGCGGCCGCCTGGCTCTGGAAGATGCGCTGATGCTCCTCGGGCACGTTGAGACGCCGGAGCACGTCGGGGATGACCCCGGTGCCATAGGCGGCGGACGGGCCCAGCAGCCACATCTGGTCCCGCAGTTCGGTGAGGCTGGGGGTGACCCGGGTGGTCGGATGGTCCGGGGCGGCCACCGCCACCACCTGGAAGTTGAGGAAGTCGGTCACCACGATGCTGGGGTCGAGGTTGGCCGGTCGCGGACCGATGGCCGCGTCGACCGTACGGGTCAGTAACAGCGACTCGAACCGGGCCGGGCTGTGACTACTCATCTCGATATCGAGATCGTTCGCCCGATCGGCGAAGCGTTCGATCAGGCCGGGCGCCGCGTGTTCGGAGAACAGCGACGAGGTGGCCAGGCGCAGCAGCCGCCGCCCGCAACCGGCCGCGCGGACCTCCAGGATCGTCCGGTCCTGCAGGCTGAGCAGCTCGGCCGCGCGGCTGGCCAGGCGCAGCCCGCCCGGAGTGAACGCCAAGCCGGAGTTCGTCCGTACGAACAGCTTGTCGCCCAGCTCCCGGCGCAGCTGGCCGACATGCAGAGAGACAGCCGCCTCTGTCACGTCGAGGTCGGCCGCGGCCTGTTTCACTGAGCCCTGCCGCACGACGGCGGCGAAGGCCCGCAACTGGGTGGGGGTCACACCCTTCCTCCTGGTCGGGCCCGCAACTGTGGGACGGACCGGTCGGCGCGGACGGGCTCAGTCTAGGCATACCCGCGCGGACGTGCCTATCCCGCCGCCACGTCACGAGTGGCACTATTCGCAACCCTCGTGTGGCATGTTCGCGACCCCTTCCGCGGCACTGTCGCGCGCCCAGAGGCGCTACGCTCACCGGGTGTTCGACCTCGCCCTGAGTGTGGCGGCCTGCCTGCGGGCCGGCACCCGCGTCGACGTCGCCTGGGCCGTGCAGACCCAGGGCTTCAGTTCCCGTGATCCGAACGAGGCGCTGGCGATCACGCCCGGCGGTGGGCGGATCGGCTCGGTGCTGTCCGGTGCGGGCAACGAGCAGGTGGCACAGTTGGCCGCCGCGGGCGGGGACGGGCGGCTCGTGCGGCTGGCGGTGAGCGAGTTCGAGGCGCAGCTGGCCGGACTCGCCTGTGGCGGCGACGCGTTGTGCCTGCTCGTGCCGGCCACGGCGATGCCACCCGCGCTGTGGGACCATCTCCGCGACCGCGACCCGGTGTGCCTCGTGACGCGACTCGACGATGACAAAATCAGAGATATTTCACTCTATGACAAAAGTACGATCACAGACGCGGGCGAGCACGTGGCGGAGCTGTTCGCCCGGGGGCGCAGCGACACCCTGGTCACGCCGGAGGCGGTCGTCACCGTGCTGTGGCCGGTGCCGAAGCTGGTCGTCGTGGGCGCCGGTACGGTCGCGGATGCCTTGTCCGCCAACGCCGCGCTGCTCGGTTGGCAGGCTCAGGTGGTCACCGAGGCCGGCCCGGCCGTCGGGCTCATCGCCGGCCTCGCCGTCCTGGACAGCGTGGTGGTCACCAGCCACGACCACGAGACCGCCGGGCGCGCGCTGGCGGCGGCTCTGGACAGCCCGGTCGGCTATATCGGCGCGCTCGGCTCCCGGCGCACGCAGCAGGCGCGCGCCGAGTGGCTGGCCTACCGCGGGGTGACCGACCTGTCGCGCGTGCACGGCCCGGCCGGGCTCGACATCGGCGCCCGGACGCCGGCCGAGATCGCGGTCTCCATCCTGGCCGAGGCACTGGCCGCGCGGGCCGGCGCCACCGGTGCCGCGCTGCGGGACCGTACCGGGTCGGTCCACTGACGGCGGGCGCGTAAGGGAACGCTTAATCAGGCGTCGCGCCGGTGGCCGCGGCCGCCGTAGGGTGGGCGGGGAGAGGAGGCTCACCATGACATACCCGGATGAGACGGTCGAAGTGCTCCGCGCGGTCTGGTCAGCCGACGGACCGGCGGCGGCCGAGTTCGACGAGGCGTGCGGCCCGACGAAGAACTGCCGCAACATGAAGGACGTGACCTTCGACGGCATGGCCGAGCCGGGCAGCGACCTCACCCAGGCCTGGCGGGAGAAGCTGCGCCGCGAGGGCAAGCTCAGCACGGCGGGTGGCTCGATCCGCGACCTCGTGCTGGGCCCGCGTGACCGCTGACGTGACACGCCCGGAGTCCGTCGCCGACCTCACCCGGATCCTGCAGGACGGCGGTTACCTCGCTGACCGTGGACTGGCCACGGCCCTCTACGTCGGGCTCACGCTGAACCGGCCGATCCTCGTCGAGGGCGAGGTGGGTGTCGGCAAGACCGAGGTCGCCAAGACCCTGGCCCAGGTGCTGGGTCGTGAGCTCATCCGGTTGCAGTGCTACGAGGGGATCGACACCAGCCAGGCTCTCTATGAATGGGACTACGCCCGGCAGATGCTCTACATCCGGGCACTGTCGCAGCGCCAGCTCGACGACGCGGCCGGCACGGGGGCCGAGGTCGAGAAGCTGTTCGGCCCGGCCTTCCTGCAGGAGCGCCCGCTGCTGCACGCGGTCCGGGCCGGTGGCCGGGCGGTGCTGCTGATCGACGAGATCGACCGCGCCGACGACGAGTTCGAGGCGTTCCTGCTGGAGGTCCTCTCCGACTTCCAGGTCACCGTGCCGGAGATCGGCACCATCCGCGCCGAGTCGCCGCCGCTGGTGATCCTCACCTCCAACCGGACCCGGGAACTGCACGACGCGCTGAAACGACGCTGCCTCTACCACTGGGTGGACTATCCCGACCCCGAGCGCGAGATCGCGATCGTGCTGGCCCGGGCCCCGCAGGTGTCGCCGACCCTGACCCGCAAGGTGGTCGCCGCCGTCAACCGCCTGCGCTCGCTCGACCTGGCCAAGCCGCCCGGCGTCGCCGAGACGATCGACTGGGTCCGCGCGCTCGACGTGCTGGGCGAGACGGAACTCGATGCCCGTACGGTCGCCGACACCCTGGGCAGCGTCATCAAGGAACGCGACGACCTCGACCTCGTCCGGGGCCGGCTCGACCGGATCGCGACCGGTGCGTGAGTCCGACCCCGTGCCGCGGGCCGGCGACCAGGGCATGCTCACGGTGCTGGTGGCGTTCGCCCAGCGCCTGCGCGCCGAGGGCCTGCCGGTCGGCACCGGTGACGTGCTGACCTACGGCCAGGCGGTCGCGGAGCTGAACCCCGCCGACCTGCTCGACCTCTACTGGGCCGGACGGTCCACATTGGTCACTCGTCGCGACCAGATCCCGCTCTACGACTCGGTCTTCCGTGCCTTCTTCCTCGGGCAGGAGGAACCCGCGACGCCCCAGCGGCGCCAGCCGCGGACGGTGGCGAGCACGGCCTCGGTGCTGCAGGTGCCCGCCACCGAGCCCGGCCAGGACGACCCCGAACAGCACCAGGCTCGGCTGGGCCTGCTCGCCTCGCCGGTGGACGTCCTGCGCACCAAGGCCTTCGCCGCCTGCACTCCGGAGGAACTCGGGCAGCTGCGGCGTCTGCTGGCCCGCATGCGGCTGGCCCCGCCGCGCCGACGGTCCCGCCGCCGCCAGGCCGCCCGCGCCGGCCGCACCCCCGACCCGCGGCGCACCGTCCGGGAGGCGATGCGCCGGCAGGGCGAGCTGGAGTCGTTGCGCTGGCGTCGCCGCAAGCTGCGCCGCCGCCCACTGGTGCTGATCCTCGACATCTCCGGATCGATGGCCGACTACTCCCGCAACCTGCTGCAGTTCGCCCACTCCGCGCTGCGGGCCGGCGGGCGGGTGGAGGTGTTCTGCTTCGCGACCCGGCTGACCCGCGTCACCGCCGCCCTGCGCCGCCGCGACGTCGACGACGCGCTGCGCCGGGCCGCGGCCGCGGTCGTCGACTGGGACGGCGGCACCCGCATCGGGGACAGCGTCACGGCCTTCGTGCGCGACCACGGCCGGCGGGGCCTGTGCCGGGGCGGCATCGTCGTCTTCTGCTCCGACGGGCTGGACCGCGGCGACCCGCAGGTGCTCGAGGCGGCGATGACCCGGCTGACCCGGCTGTGCCACCGCGTCGTCTGGCTCAATCCGCACAAGGGGGACCAGGCCGACTTCCGGCCGGGCACCGTCGGCATGACGGTGGCGATGCCCCACGTCGACCTGCTGCTCTCCGGCCACGATCTGCGTAGCCTGGAGGAGCTGGTCACGCGCCTGCCCGAACTCGGGTAGCCGGACCGGACCAGGCGGGCGGGAGGGGCGATGATCAGGCTCGGCAGCCTCGCGGGCTATCCGTTCGAAGGACCCCGACTGCTGGGTGGCTGGACCGCGCCACCGTCGCCCGCCGTCTTCGCCGTCCTGCACCAGCCCGACGAGGGTCGGCAGCGGTACGAGGTCATCTACGTCGGGCACGCCGACGACCTGGCCGGCGCCGAGCTGCCCTGGGGCCACCCCGACGCGCCCTCCTGGATCGCCCGGGCCGGCGGAAAATGGCGCCTGCACATCGCCTGGTACGAGGTGCCCGGCGGGCTGCGCTCGCACCGGGAGCAGATCGCCCGCGAGCTCATCGCCATCTATCACCCCAGCTGCAACCCGCAGCAGTACGACCGGGCCTGGCGCGACGAGTGGATCGGCGACTACACGGCGCCCACGACCGGTCCGCTCACCACCGGCCGGACCCCGAGCGACGCCGGCTGAGCCGGGTGCCGGCGGTCCGCCGCCGTGGGCCCGTCGACCGCCCGGTCAGCGGGCGGCTTCGGCGTCGGCGGTGAGCACGGCGGTGCGGCGCAGGACGGCCTCGACGCGCCGGGGCATCGGCGGCAGCGGCTGCCCGGGCCGCGTGACGGTGAGGCCGATCGCGACGAGTGCGACGGCGGCGACCAGGTCGAGCAGGTAGTGGTTGCCTGTGGCGACGATCGCCAGTGCGGTGAGGACCGCGTTGGCCACCCCCAGCGATCGCAGCAGCACCGACCGGGTCGCCCGCCAGAGCAGGTACGCCACCCACAGCACGAGCGCGAAGTGCAGCGAGGGCAGGGCCGCGTACTCGTTGACCGAGTCGCCCACGTCGGAACCCCAGGTGCCCCAGATGTGGTTGGCCGTCACGGTGTCCACAATGGACAGCTCGGGGGTGAGGCGGGGCGGCGCCACCGGGTAGAAGGCGAAGACGGCGGCTGCGAGCAGGTTGAGCACGATGCACGAGCGCCGTGCCCATCGGTACAGCGGCGGCTGGCGCACGTAGAGGTAGACCAGCAGCGCCACCGACGTCGCCACGTAGCCGAAGGCGTACACGTAGTTGGTGACGGTGGCGAGCCCGGTGTGGGCCGCGAGCCAGCGGTTCGCGGCCACCTCGACATCCAGCCCCAGCCGCGCCTCCAGCGCCAGGAGGCCTTCGGCATGGACCCGCGCGGTCAGGTGCTTGTCGCCCAGGGCCCAGCCCGACACCCCCGTCGAGACCAGGAAGGCGAGCAGGCCGAGCGGCAACTCCCACCACAGGGGAGGCCTTCGCGTGTCCACTTCGCACGATTTAGCCAAAGTGGGCATGCGTCGGTGCGGCGAACCACCCGGATTCATCACAATGGGTCGCTTCGTCATCGCGGACCGGCGAGCCGTCGCGATCGTGGGACGGCGGGGCGCCTCCGGTCGCCGCGGGCGTGGCGATATTGTCTCCCGCCATGGGCCGGATTCCCCTCACCGCCTGGCGGCACGATGCGGATTGATCCCCACGCCGACCACTACGGCACGCTCGGTGTTCGTCCCGGTGCCGGTCTGAACGAGATTCGCAAGGCGTACCGGTCATTGGCCAAGCTGCACCACCCGGACCGCGCCGGCGGGGACAGCGAGCGGTTCAAGCGCATCGCCCTCGCCTACCAGGTCCTCTCCACGGCCCACCTGCGGGCCCGGTACGACTACCTGCGGGAGGCGGTGGTCGGACCCGACCCGAACACCACCGGCACCTGGGCGCGGTCGGCCGCCCGGCGCCACGCACCGGCCACCGTCTCGACCCGGGACTTCGTCACCTGGACCGCCCTGGGGCTGGCCGGGCTGGCGATGTGGACCGGCCTCGGCGCGGCGGTCGGATGGCCCGTACGGGCGCTGACGAGCTGGGACGGCTGGCTCGTCGTCGGTGCCCTGACCTGGGGCACGGGCTTCCTGCTCTACTGGGGTGGGCGCCTGGGCGACCTGCTGGAGCAGCGGCGGTTCCATCGCGCCTACGTCGCGGCGGCGGGCCGCCCGGCGACCGACTGAGGCGCGCCGCCGGCCGCCGGTTCGCGCTGCCGGCCGGCCCGCCAGGCGTGCACCGCGGGTGCGGGCGTGGCGGCCCCGCTACCGCGCCTGGCCCGGCCTGGGCAGCACGGCCGCGCCCGGCCTGGGCAGCACGGCCGCCGGCAGGGCGGCGATCGCCTGGTCGAGGCCGGTGACCTCGGCGGCGTGGGCGCCGGCGGGGTTGAGGAACAGCAGGACGCACCGGCGGACGGGTTCGCCGACCGCGGCCTGCAACGCCAACGCGTAGACGGCCATCTGCGGACGGTAATAGTCCACTCTGGACGGTATGGCCTGCACCGGTACGGCGTCGGTCTTGTAGTCGACGAGCACCAGCCCGTCGTCGTCGCGGTAGAGCAGGTCGACGACGCCCTCGACCACGTGGTCACCGTCGGCGGACGGGAGGGTGGTCCCCACGTAGGTCTCTCGCCAGTGCCGGCGGGTGGCGGCACGTCGGATCACGTCGGCGGCCAGTGCCGAGCGCGCCAGCCGCGCCACCACGTCGGCGAACTCACCGACGCCCTCGGCGAGCGCCTGCGCGGCGACCGCGCCGTCGAGCCCGTCGCCGGTGCGCAGGTCGACGGTCTGCAGCACCCCGTGCACGGCCCGGCCGATCGCCGTGCCGTAGCGGCCCTTGTTCCACGGCGGCAGTTCGAGGTCGCGGGCGTCCTTGGCCAGGCCCGGGTCGACCGGCTCGCCGAGGACGTCGGTGGCCGCGGCCCGGATCCGCGCGCTGTCGGCCGTGGCGCTCTCGGCGCTGCCCTCGAACTGGGAGGCGCTGACCGCGCTGGGGCGGGCCGTGCGGGCCCGCAGGGCCGCGGCGCTGGCCGACCACTGTGGATAGTCCGGTGGCGGCGCGACCTCGGGTGCCGGTTGGGCCAGCGACAGGTCGGGCACCGGGGTGAGTTCGACCATGCCCGGGGCGTCGGCGCAGCCCTGCGCCAGCAGCTCGGCGGAGGTCAGCCGGGTCTCCGCCCGTCGCCAGGCCGGCCCGGCGGGTTCGCGGCGGTGGGTGGAGACGACGAGATGGTCGCGGGCGCGGGTGCAGGCGACGTAGAGCAGCCGGATCCGCTCGTGGTCGTCCATCTGCTCGTCGATCGGCGCGGCCACGTCATAGCTGGCCGTGGCGAAGTCACGCCGCAGGCGCAGTTCGTAACCGCCGGTCGGTGGCCAGAGGACGTCGACGCCGCCCCGGCGGGCGAACGGCTGGCTCGTCATGCCCGCCACGATCACCATGGGGAACTCCATGCCCTTGGCGGCGTGGATGGTCATGATGCGCAGCGCCCGGGTGTCGGTCTCGGGCAGCACCGCCTCGGCGACCCGGGCGTTGTCGCTGCTCTGCCGGGTCACCCAGGACAGGTAGGAGCGCAGCCCGCCGTGCTCCACCTCGGACCATGCCCGGGCCTGGTCGACGACGAACCGCAGGCGCCGCCAGATGTCGCGGGCGTGCCGGTCGGCGACCGCGGTCTCCAGCATCCGCCGGCCCTCGACGATGCGGCCCAGCACCTCGCTCGGGCTCAGCCACGCGCTGTCGTAGTGCAGTCGGCGCAGCCAGGCGATCGCCTGCGCCACGGGATGGTCGGCGGGGATCGACTCCGGCGCCTGTCGCAGGATGTGCCACGAGCCGCCGGCGCTGCGCCAGGTCCACAGGTCGTCGTCGCCGCAGCCGAACAGCCGCGAGCGCAGCGCGGTGACCAGCGACAGCTGGTCGCTGGGGTCGTCGACCGCCCGGGCCGCCGCGAGCAGCTCGCGCACCTCGGCCGTGCGGTAGACCAGCGAACTGGCCTCGGAGTGGTAGCGGATCCCGGCCTCGTCGAGGGCCGCCTCCAGCTGGGGCAGGGCGGTGCGCGCCGGCAACAGGATCGCGATGTCGGGCAGGGTGATGTCGCGCCACCGGCGCTGCCCGTCCGGGCCGGGCTCCGCCTCCACCTGCCAGCGTTGCGCCAGAGCCGTCCGCACCGCCGCGACCACGTCGGCCGCCTCGTGCTCGCGCAGGGCGCCGGAGTTGGTCGTGGCGCTGTGCGGTCGGGTGCCGAGGCGGACCACGGCCGGCCCCACCGGCGCGTCGGGGCGCACCGCCCGCAGCGGGTGGAACTGGGGCTGCGACCCCGGCTCGGGCAGGATCAGTCGGCCGAAGGTGTGGTTGATCCAGTCCACGATGGACGAACCGGTGCGGAAGTTGGTGTCCAGCAACACCTGCTCGCCCAGATGCTGCTGGGCGGTGAGGTAGGTGCCGATGTCGGCACGCCGGAACCGGTAGATCGACTGCTTCGGGTCGCCGACCACGAACAAACTCGCCGGCGGCACCACCACATCGGTCCACTGTGGAGCGTCGGCCGCCGCGCCGCCGGCGATCCGCACGGCCAGCTCGATCTGGATGGGGTCGGTGTCCTGGAACTCGTCGAGCAGCAGGCGCCGGTAGCGCTGCTGCAGCGCCGCCCGCACCGAGGCGCCGTGCACCGGGTGGCGCAGCAGGTCACGGGTGAGCACGAGCAGGTCGTGGAACTCCAGCCGGCCCTCCTCGCGGCGCGCCTGCGCGTCGGCGAGAGTCGATGCGCCGATGCGCCGGGCGAGCGTACGCAGCGCCGCGTCGAGCACCTGGGTGCGCAGCGCACGAGCGTCCCGGACCAGGCGCCGGCCCGCGGCCCTGACCTCGGTGACCGGGGCCTCCCAGTTCTCCCGGCGACCCAGATTCCACCCGCCCTCGGGCAGGCCGCGCAGCAACGCCACCCGGGCCGGGTCGTCGGCCGCGGCCGCCAGCCGTGCCGCCCAGTCGGCGACCGCCTCGACGTTGGGCAGCAGCTTGTCGTCGTCGGCCCGGCACCGCCCGCGCTGCTCGGCCAGCCACCGGGCCGTCTCCAGCAGCGGCGTGATGTCCACTGTGGGCAGCGCGGGCGGCGCCGTGGCGAGCACCCGGGCGGGGATGAGGTCCCAGTTGTCGGTGAAGGTCAGCGCGAGCGAGCGCAGGTCGTCCAGGCGCATGCCGGCCGAGAGCGCCAGCAGCAGCGCGGGGGTCAGCGCCGGGTCGTCCAGCATGGCGGTGCGCAGGTTGACGTACCGCTCGTCGAAGGCGACTCCGGAGGCGACCTCGTCGAGCACCTCCAGCAGCGGGGGGAGACCGGCCTCGATGGGGTGCTCGGTCAGGATGCGCCGGGCGAAGGAGTGCAGGGTGCCGATCGCCGCCGAGTCGAGCTCGTCCAGCGCCTCCTGGGCCGCGGGGGAGCCGTCCCGTTCGAACGCCACGCGCAGCCGGTCACGCAGCTCGGCGGCGGCCTTCTCGGTGAAGGTGACGGCGGCGATGTGGCGCAGCGGCATGCCGCCGTCCAGCACGGTCGCCACCACCCGGGCGACCAGCGAGTGGGTCTTGCCCGACCCGGCGCCGGCCTCGACGAAGAGGGTGCGGTCCAACCCGGTCGCGATGAGGCGGCGGGCCGCCGCGTCGGCGGTGTCCACGGTGGTCATCGGCCCGCCTCCGGTGGCTCCACGATGGACAGATAGGCGGCCAGCCGCGGATCGGCGCGCTTGCGCCGCCAGGCGCCGCGCAGCTCGGCCGCGCCGAGCCCGTCGGGATCGCAGGAGGGGCAACCGAAGCCGTGGTTGTCGTCGGCCGGCGGCCGCTGGGGGAACAGGCCCGCGGCGATCCCGCTCACGATGGCGTCCACAGTGGAGAGGAACACGCGCTCCACCTCCGGCGTGAGCGGCACTCCGATGCGCGACGTGGACCGCCCGACGAACCAGTACTCGGCCGAGACCTCGACCGTGGGG
>Ga0164243_10005732_pt1 | contig 18935 bp, 16 predicted proteins | sample OricompcompostOP_FD_108781 | JGI IMG/M metagenome (GOLD analysis project Ga0164243, IMG submission 108781) | Organic Plus compost microbial communities from Emeryville, California, USA - Original compost - Organic plus compost (OP) | ecosystem: Engineered > Solid waste > Mixed feedstock >... | reverse complement strand
TGATCGTCGCGAGGGTCTGGTTCTCCTGCTTGATCTCGACGCCTTCCTTGGCCTCGATCGCCTGGTGCATGCCCTCGTTGTAGCGGCGACCGTGCAGGATGCGGCCGGTGAACTCGTCGACGATGAGGACCTCGCCGTCGTTGACGATGTAGTCCTTGTCGCGCTTGTAGAGCTCCTTGGCCTTGATCGCGTTGTTGAGGTAGCCGACGAGCGGGGTGTTCACCGACTCGTACAGGTTGTCGATGCCCAGGCGGTCCTCGACCTTGGCGACGCCGCGCTCCGTGATGGCGATGGTGCGCTTGGCGTAGTCGACCTCGTAGTCGCCCTCGCCATCCTTGCCGGGCTGGAGCCGGTTGACCACGGCGGCAAATTCCGTGTACCACCGGGCGGAGTGCTCGGCCGGCCCGGAGATGATCAGCGGCGTGCGGGCCTCGTCGATCAGGATCGAGTCCACCTCGTCCACGATCGCGAAGTTGTGGCCCCGCTGCACCAGCTCGTCCTTCGACCACGCCATGTTGTCGCGCAGGTAGTCGAAGCCGAACTCGTTGTTGGTGCCGTAGGTGATGTCGCACTCGTACGCCGCCCGGTGCTCGGCCGCAGGCCGGTTGGGCAGGACGACGCCGACCGTGAGCCCCAGGAACTCGTGCACGCGGCCGACCCACTCCGCGTCGCGCTGGGCCAGGTAGTCGTTGACGGTGACGACGTGGACGCCCTTGCCGGAGAGGCCGTTGAGGTAGGCGGGGAAGACGCCGGTGAGCGTCTTGCCCTCACCGGTCTTCATCTCGGCGATGTTGCCGAAATGCAACGCGGCGCCACCCATCAGCTGGACGTCGTACGCCCGCTGGCCGAGCACCCGCGAGGCCGCCTCACGCGCGGTCGCGAATGCCTCGGGCAGCAGGTCGTCGAGGGTCTCCCCGTCGGCCAGCCGCTCGCGGTATTGGAAGGTCAGCTCCCGCAGCTCCGCGTCGGTGAGGTTGACGTAGTCCTCCTCGATCGAGTTGATGGCGGCGGCGATGGCTTTGAGCCGGCGCACCATGCGCCCTTCGCCTGCGCGAAGGAACTTTTCCAGAATCGACACGGATCTACGCTCCCCTAGACGGTCTGCCGAACTATCGTAGGCGCTCCGACGGGTTCGCTGTCAGGGGCGGTTCCCGACGAGCAGGTCATTACGGACAGAACGCTGCGGGGAATCCCGTTATGCCCCGAACGAGGCGTCGGGCAGGATGGCCGCGTGACAGCCGTCGAGATCGTCGAAGGCGACCTGGTCATCCGCCCGTGGCGACCAACCGACGCCGAGGCCGTGTTCCGCGCGTGCCAGGATCCGGACATCCAGCGCTGGACCACCGTTCCGGCCCCCTACAAAAACCACCACGCTCACCATTTCGTGACAAACACGGCGCCTTGGCGGGACGGCACCGGCGCGCCGCTCGGCGTCTTCGACCGCGCGACCGGCGACCTGGTCGGCTCCTCCGGGCTGGTCGCGCTGGGCGGCGGCACCGGTGAGATCGGTTACTGGACGGCACCGTGGGCCCGCGGCCGGGGGGCCGCCACCGCGGCGACCCGCGCGGTGGCGCGATGGGCGGTCACCGAGTTGGGCGTACGGCGTCTCGTGTGGCGCGCCGAGGTCGGCAACCACCGCTCCCGGCCCTGCGCGCCGGCTTCACGATCGAAGGCATCGCCCGCGACGACATCGAGGCCCGCGACGGCTCCCGGCGCGACGCCTGGGTCGGCTCGCTGCTGCCGCGCGACCTCGACCGGGCCGCGCCGATCGTCGGCACGGTCGAGACGCGCCGCGCCGCCGTCTTCAGCCGCCCGCAGCCCGTCCTCTTCGCCGGCACTCCGACGGGCGAGATCCGCCTCCGTCCGCTCGAGGAGCGCGATCTCGACGCGGTCCTCGCCGCCGCCCGGGACCCGGACACGACGCGCTGGATCAGCCTGCCCGACCCCTACCGGCGCGAGGACGGCGAGAACTTCGTCCGGGAGCACGCGCCGGGCGTCTGGCGGCGCGGCACCGGAGCCGTGTTCGCGATCGGCGACCCGCGCGACGACGCGTACTCGGGCGTCATCGAACTGCGTCTCGACGCGCGCCGCCCGGCGGTCGGCGACGTCGGTTTCCTGGTCGCACCCCGGGCCCGGGGCCGCGGCTTCGCGCCGGCCGCCCTGGCGGCGGTGAGCGCGTGGGGTTTCACGGCGCTCCACCTGCACCGCGTCTCCTGGTTCGCCTACGTCGGCAACGAGGCGTCCCGCCGGGTCGCGGAGAAGGCCGGTTTCACGATCGAAGGCACCGCGCGTGGCCTTCTGACCCACCACGGTGAGAGGGTCGATGCCTGGACGGGCGGCCTGCTCGCCTCCGACGAGCCCTACGGGAGGGGCACGCCATGAAGCCGGTCACGATCGAGACCGAGGCGGTACGCCTGCGCGTGCTCCGCGACGACGACGCCGGCGACATCGAGGTGGCCTGCTCCGACCCGGAGACGCAGCGGTTCCTGCACTTCCTGCCCCACCCCTACACCCGCGCGGACGCCCTGTCGTGGATCCGGGAGGGAGCGCCGGCGCAGTTCGCCACCGGCGGCGCGAGCTACGCCATCGCCGACCCGGCCACCGACCGGCTGCTCGGCACGGTCGGCCTGCACCACGTCGACCCGTCGCGCGCGCAGGGCGAGGTCGGCTACTGGGTCGCGCCGTGGGCACGCGGCCGGGGCGTCGCGCGCGCCGCCGTGCGGGCCATCGCGGCGCACGCGTTCGGCGAGGGCCTCGCCCGGCTCGAGGCGCTCGTCGAGTGGGAGAACGCGAAGAGCATGCGGGTTCTGCTCGCGGCCGGCTTCGGGCGGGAGGGGGTACGCCGCGCGGCGTCGGCGGGTCGCGACGGCACCCGCCACGACCTGGTCGCGCTGGTCCGGCTCGCCGACGACCGCGAGGAGCCGGTCGCCCGCGCGCTGCCCGACCTGCCGGGCGGCGCGCTCACCGACGGCGTCGTGACGCTGCGCCGGCTCGGCCCCGATGACGCGGATTTCTACCACGACCTGCTCAACACCCCGGACATCGTGGCGACGATGGTGCCGCCGGTGCCACCGGACCGCGACGAGATCCGGATGCGGTGCGGCCGGGCCGAGGCGCACTGGCTGTTCGGCGACCGCGCCGACCTGGTGATCGTCGACGCGCCGAGCGGGCGGCCCGCCGGCGAGATCGGCCTCTACTACCAGGAGCCGGCAACCGGCCAGGCGATGATCGGGTACGCCGTGGCGGACGAGTTCCGCGGCCGCGGCTTCGCGACCCGGGCGAGCGTGCTGGTGGCGCGGTGGGCGTTCGCCGAGACCGGGATCAAACGGCTGATCGCCGGCACGAACCCCACCAATACCGGCTCGCAGCGGGTCCTGGCGGCGGCCGGGTTCCTGCGCGAGGGTTACCAGCGCAGCCGCCTGCCGGGCATCGCCGGCGGTCGCATTGACGATGTTCTCTGGGCACTGCTCCCGCAGGACCTGAGGTGACACTCGCCAAGGTCGACCGATCAGCCATCGCAGAGCGTTGCGACGATCTATTAGGGTGAGCCCCACCTGAACGGGACCTGGGAGCGAATATGAGTGCTCGGCGGCGCAACACCACCCGCGTAGTGCTGGGTGCCGCCTTCCTCGGCCTGGCCGCCGGAGGCGTCGCGGCCTGCGACTCGAGCGACGACGACCACGTGTTCTACTGCGTCGACGAGTTCGACGTGATCGTGGACGACGAACTGTGCGAGGAGGAGAGCGTCGCCGGCGGCGCGGTCGACGACGACGATGACGACGGCCGGCACTACTTCTGGGCCCACTCCACCCGCTACAAGAGGGGCCTGAAGCCCGGCGCGAAGCTGCCGTCGGGTGGCGCGAAGTTCGCCTACAACGACCGGACCCAGCGGGCGGCGTGGGGCCTGCCCTCGTCCGGCAAGATCAGCAATGGCACGGTGAAGTCGAGCGTGGTCGGCAGCGGTGACAGCAGCAGCCACCGGTCGTCCGGCGGCTGACGGTGCGACGGGTCGCGCACGGCGTCGAGCGGCCGGGGTGGGAGCAGACCAACGCATCGCTCGGGCTGATCTACAACGCCACCCCGCTGCCGGACGGCCGCACGCTGTCGTACTGGCGTGAGGGGCCGTTCTACGATTTCGACCTCGACGAGATCCTCGTGCTCGAAGAGGCGGCCGCGACGCTGCACCGGATGTGTGTCGCGGCCGGCGACCACATCGTCGCCGGCTGCCCGCGCCGCGACCCCGCCGTGCGCCGCGAGGCGTACCTGTCGGCGGAGTGCTGGCCCGAGACGTGCCGGATGTCGCGCATCGGCATCCCGGAGTACGTGCACGAGCAGGTGATCCGCACCTGGTTCGACGGCGACAAGGACGCCTGGACCCACGCCGACAAGGACCTCTTCGGCACGCACGCGCACGCCCCGCAGACGCCGGACTACTCACCGAGCGTCTACGGGCGGTTCGACCTCTGGTACGGCGGCAAGGGCACCACCCCGAAGCTGCTGGAGTTCAACGCACAGACGCCGACGTCGCTGCTGGAGACCGCGGTGATCCAGTGGACGTGGCTGGAGCAGACCGGCCAGACGCGCCACCCGGAGCGCCAGTGGAACGCGGTCCACGAGCTGCTGATCGAGGCGTGGCAGCGCAACATGGCCGAGCTGCGGGCGGCGCGGCCCTGGCTGCCGGAGCGGCCGACGATCTACTTCGCGTACGAGACGAGCGAGACGTCCGGCGAGGACCGGATGAACGTCGCGTACCTGATGGAGACCGCCTCGCAGGCCGGCTTCCCGACCGAGCTGATCGCGATGAGCCAGATCGGCGTCGACCAGGTGGACGGCACGATCCGGTTCCAGCGGACGTCGCACGAGGTCGGCCCGGCGATCGACGTGATCTTCATCCTGTACCCGTGGGAGTGGCTCTGGCACGAGGAGGGCGGCCGGCCGATCTTCCGCAACATGGCCGATCCCGGCAAGCGCGGCACCGTCTGGATCGAGCCGCCGTGGAAGGGTGCCCTCTGGTCCAACAAGGGCCTGCTGCCCGTCCTCTGGGAGCTGTTCCACGACAAGCCGGAGGGCGAGCTGCTGCTCCCGGCGTACTTCGAGCGGCCGGCCACGATGACGTCGTACGCGAAGAAGCCCATCTGGTCCCGGGAGGGTGCCAACGTCGAGCTGGTGCGCGACGGCGTCCCGCTGACCGCCAACTCCGGCTCGTACGGCGCCGAGGGCTTCGTCTACCAGGAGCTGTGCGAGCTGCCGTCGTTCCCGGCCGCGGACGGCGTCTGCCACCCGGTGCTCGGCGTCTGGATGATCGACGGCGAGCCGGCCGGCATGGGCATCCGCGAGGGCGTCGGCGTCGAGGGGCTGATCACCCGCGACGACGCCCACTTCGTCCCCCACACCATCGGCTCACACCTGTGAAGTGAAAGGAAGGGGCCCTTGTTAACGCCTAGGCGTTAACAAGGGCCCCTTCCTTTCACTGGGCTCACATCGCGAGCGAGATGATCCCGTAGTCGTAGCCTTTGCGGCGGTACACCACGCTCGGCTGCCCGCTCTCCTTGTCGTTGAAGAGATAGAAGTCGTGGCCGACCAGCTCCATCTGGAACAGCGCGTCATCGACGGTCATCGGCTCGCCCGGGTGCTCCTTGGTGCGCACGATGTGCCAGGGCTGGTCGTCGGCCTCGTCGACATCGAGATCGGCGTAACGTTCCGCCGGGTCGTCGTCGATGACGGCGGTGCCGCCGCGCTGCCGCTCCGAAGCCTGTCGTGCCAGGGCGGCCGTGGCGTCCGCGACGGACATGGGTGTCCGGCCGCGGTGGACGCGGCGGCGGTCGGCGGCACGGCGCAGGCGGCTGTCGAGTCGGGTGATCGCCACGTCGAGGGCGGCATAGAAGTCTTGGGCACATGCCTCGGCCCGGACCACCGGACCGCGGGACACGCAGGTGATTTCCACGCGCTGGCAGTGGTCGGATTGGCGCGGGTTGCGCTCGTGGAATAGCTCGACGTCGACGCGGATCAGCTTCTGGTCGTAGCGCTCGACCTTCGCCAGCTTTTCGGCGACGTGGATCCGGTAGTGGTCGGGCACCTCAACGTTTCGGCCCTTGACGACGATGTCCACGCGTTACCTCCCACAACGATCTGAACGTTGGCTCGGTTGTCGGATAGGCCGGCCGATCGCTGTGTGACCCCTGGCGTCGACCGGACCGGACGATGCGCCTCCTCTCGGATGCGGGTCCCACGGGGTTGGACCACCGTCCTACCCCGGTGAACTAAACGCTAACGCCGGTTGGTCTTCCAGTCACCCCCCGTACGTCCGAGGGTTCGCGGAAGTTTCGCCCAGCAGGCGCGATCGGGTGAAAACGGATCTACAGAGGGTGACGCCGGCGTGTCGCTGCGAGTACGGCGGCGGCGTCGACGCGGATTCCCCGCCGGCCGAGGACCGTGGCGACGGCGGCGAGCGTCGCGCCGGTCGTCACGATGTCGTCGACGACGACCACCGCGCGGCCCGCGGCCGCCCGGCGCGTTCGCGGCGCACCGATCGCGCGCGGCCCGAACGCTTCCCCGGCCGCGATAGCGCGTTGCGCACTGTCGAGGTGCGCGGAATCCGGCTTGGGGCGAGCGCGCAGCGGCCGCGCGACCGCCGCCGGCCAGCCCGCCGTGCGCAGCACGCGCGTCGCGTGGCCGGCCAACCGGGCCATGTGGTCGCCGTGCCGCGCGCGGGCCGCCGCGGCCGTGGACGGCACCGGAAGGAGCAGCACGGGGCGGCGTGCGCCGCCGGCCGCCGCGGCCACCGCCTCCGCGAGCATCGCGCCGAGCGGCGCGGCGAGGGAGGCCCGGCCGTGCTCCTTGTACGCCAGCAGGGCCTCACGCAGCGGCCCCTCGTAGAAGCCGACCGCCACGCAGCCGGGCAGCCCGGCCGGAGCGGGCTCGGGCCGGACGGAGCGCGGCCGGAGCGCGGAGAGCGCGGCGGCGCACCGCGCGCAGGCCCCGCGCCGCAGCGGCACGTGCGGCTCCCGGCAGCCCGCGCACTCGGCCGGCAGGACGAGGTCGGCGAGCGCGGCCCAGACCATGCGAATCAGTAGACGAAGAACGGCGCGGTCGGGAGTGGCGCGTCGGGTCCGGGTGTGCCCGCCGGATCGTCGACGACGTCGGAGCGTTCGAGCCGCGGGTCCGTCTCCCGGGGCCACCAGGTGGCGTTCTCCGCCTCGTACATGACCATGCTGCTGCGCTGGAGCGCGGAGTTCTCCGGGTACGCCGCGATCATGGACACCGGGCCGCGCGCGTCGAGGGTGCGCTCGAAGCGCAGCGCTCCGTCGATGGTCACGTCGACGATCGCGAACCGGTTGTTCGGGCCGTTGCCGCCGACCGTCAGCAGCGTCTCGCCGCTCCAGCCGACCGCGGTGATCTTGTCGAGCGGCGCGGCCAGCGGGCGGGGAGAGGCCAGCGCCAGCGTGCCGTCCTGCGACACCGAGACCGGCACGACGTACACGTTGCCGTCGGCCACCAGGGCGATCCGCTGGCCGTCGGGAGCGGCGGCCACCGAGGTGATCGCGCCGGTGATCTCGCGGGGGGTGAGCCGGCGTGCCTCGCCGTCGAGGCCGACCGTGTACAGGCCCCGCTCGGTGGTGACCAGAGCCAGCCTCGACTCGGGCAGCCAGACCGGCGGCGACGTCGGGACGATGGCGGCGACCGGACGGAGGGAGGTGACGGGGCCGCCGACCGCCGAGCCGACGCGGAGGGTGGTGCCGCTGACGACCGCTCCGAACAGCTCCTCGCCGCGGCGGCCGAACGCCGCCCAGCGGACGTTCTGGTCCGCGGCACCGGCGAGCGGGATCACGATCGAGGGCGAGGAGGACTTGACCGCCCGGACCCGGCCGTCGACCACCACGTAGGCGTGCACGTCGGCGCCGACCGGGTACGGCAGTCGGGCCCGGAGCGGCTCGACGTCGTACGTCTCCCGGATCTGGCCGTTGATCTTGAGCTGGAGGCGGGAGGGACGCGGGTACTCGGACATCGTCCAGGCCACCTGCTGGGCCAGGTAGTCCTGGTAGTTGTTGTCGACCGCGGACGGCGACCAGTTCATGCTCAGCAGGTCGCCGTCGAGCGGGGCGTTGGCCAGCAGCTTGCTGCCGTCGGGCAGCGGCGAGGCGACGCCGTCGAGCCACGGCGACGGGCCGCTCTCGATCATTCTCAGTAACTCGGTCGGCGCGCGGGAGCTGGGCACCTCGACCGACAGCCAGCGCAGGTCCGGGACGAGCGCGGTACGGGTCGCGTTCCAGAAGTAGACGGTCCGGTCGGTGTAGAAGTCGCTCAGCGCGTCGACGCTCATCAGCGGCACGGGTGGGGCCTTCGTGACGAAGAAGCCGTCGTTGCCCTCGATTTCGTCGATCTTCATCGGGTACGTCGTGGTGCCCGGTTCGCTCGGCGGCAGCAGCTCACCGTTGGCGTTGAGCACACCGATGTGGCGCACGGTGAGGGTGACGGTGTTGTCGGCGGCGAACTCGGTGTTCCGGACCTCCACGACCGCGATGCCGGACTTGAGGCTGACGCTGTCGCGCAGGGATGGCGCCATGTAGGTCTTCAGGAGCCGCTCACCGGACTCGCCGGCCGCCGCCTCCAGGAAGTTCTTGACGAATTCGGCGGCGCTGGTGGCGTCGTCCCGCTCCTTGGGCATCGGGTTCGTGTTCGTCTCCGCGCCAGGGCCGCCGACGGGACCCTGACCCTCGATCTTGACGTCCGTGTGGTCGGGGATGCCGCAGCCGGCGAGCACGCCGCCGGCCGCGAGGCCGAGCGTCGCCAGGAACGCGGTGACCCGGCGCCTCACCGCCCCACCTCCGCGGGCGTCGCCGGCGGTGCGACGGCAGGGGCGGTCGCGGGCGGCCCGGAGAGGGCGACGGGCTCCGCGTCGTCGGGGACCAGACGCAGGGGTGAGGACGTGAGCCGGTCGCCGGACCGCACCGGCAGCGTCAGCCGGAACTGGGCACCCTGGCCCGGGGCACCCCACGCCTCCAGCCAGCCGCCGTGCAGCCGGGCGTCCTCGAGGCTGATCGACAGGCCGAGGCCGGTGCCGCCGGTCTGCCGTGCGCGCGACGGGTCGGCCCGCCAGAAGCGGTTGAAGACCAGCTTCTCCTCGCCGGGCTTGAGGCCGACCCCGTGGTCACGGACCGTCACGGCCGCCGCCGCGCCGTCGGAGACCAGGCGAACCTCGACCGGCTTGCCCTCCCCGTGCTCGACCGCGTTGCCGACGAGGTTGCGCAGGATGCGCTCGACCCGCCGCGGGTCGACCTCGACGATCACGGGGTTGGCCGGCAGGTCGAGGTCCAGCCGGACGCCGGCCCGGTCGGCCAGCCCGCGCAGCGGGTCGACGGCGCGCCGCACCAGGGGGACGAGGTCGGTCGGCTCGGCGTCGAGCATCGCGAAGCCCGCGTCGTACCGGCTGATCTCCAGCAGGTCGGTGAGCAGGCTCTCGAACCGGTCCAGCTCGTTTTGCAGGATCTCGGCGGTACGCGAGACGTCGGCCGGGAACCGCTCGCGTTCGGCGAAGATCAGGTCGGCGGCCATCCGTACCGTGGTCAGGGGTGTCCGCAGCTCGTGCGAGACGTCGGAGGTGAATCGCCGTTGCAGGCGGGACATGTCCTCCAGCCGCACGATCTGCCGCTGGAGGTTGGCGGCCATCTGGTTGAACGAGGCGGCGAGCAGCGCCAGGTCGTCCTCGCCGCTGACCACCATCCGCTGGTCGAGCAGGCCCGCGGAGAGCCGCTGGGCGGTGCGCGCGGCGACCCGGACCGGACGCACCACCAGGCGGGTCACCAGGGCGGCGAGCAGGCCGAGGAGGAGCACGAGCGTGCCGCCCGTGGCGAGGACGGTGGTGCGGATCTGGCTCGCCGCGGAGTCCTGGGCGGTCAGCGGCTCCACGTAGTAGAGCTGCACCTGGCCGAACTTCGTGCGTACCGGTGTGCCCTTGACCAGGTATTTGATCCTGCCGGCGCCGAGGTCGGCCGAGCGGATGGCGCTCGCCTTCTGCCCGGCCCCGACCGCGTTGCGGATGTCGCTGGTCAGGACCTCGCCGATGCTGACCGAGCGGGACTGGACCGAGTTGAGGTCGACCGACCCGTCGGCGGTGAGCACCACGAGCCCGGCACCGGGGTCCTGCGAGTTGCCGCCGCCGAGGTAGAACACGATGTCCTGCATGGTGGACTGCACGCTCGGCTCGAACGGCTTGCCGAACACCTGGAGCTGCTCGTAGGTGTAGCGGCTGCCGCTCTCCACCTGGTTGTCCACCGTCTCCTCGGCCCGGTTGAGCAGGATCGTGGAGCTGCGGTAGGCCACGACGTACGCGAAGACGGCGACCAGCAGGCTGGACACCACGAGCGTGAGCGTGACGACCCGAACCTGCAGCGAGCGGCGCCAGGTGTGCTCCAGGGTCACGAAGAGGACGGTCAGCCGCCGGACGACGCGACGCCACAGCCCCCGGGCGCCGGCCCGGGCGGCTCGGAAGAACTCATCCGGTGACGCTCCGCTCACAGTGCCACCCAGGCTATCCGGTGCCCGCCTTGTAGCCGACCCCGCGCACGGTCAGGATGATTTCCGGGCGTTCCGGATCTGGCTCGATCTTGGCACGCAGCCGCTGCACGTGGACGTTGACCAGCCGCGTGTCGGCCGCGTGCCGGTAGCCCCAGACCTGCTCGAGCAGCACCTCGCGGGTGAAGACCTGGCGCGGCTTGCGGGCCAGCGCGACCAGCAGGTCGAACTCCAGCGGGGTCAGCTTGACCTCGTCGCCGTCGCGGGTGACGGTGTGCGCCGGCACGTCGATCGTGATCTGGTTGCCGGGCGGGCCGATCGTCAGCATCTCCGGCGCGGCGTCCTCGCCCCGGCGCAGCCGGGCCCGCATCCGGGCCACCAGCTCCTTGGGCTTGAACGGCTTGACCACGTAGTCGTCGGCGCCGGACTCCAGCCCCAGCACCACGTCGACGGTGTCGCTCTTGGCGGTCAGCATGACGATCGGGACGCCGGACTCCGACCGGATCGCCCGGGCCACGTCGATGCCGCTCATGCCGGGCAGCATCAGATCCAGCAGGACGATGTCGGGGCGGTTCTCGCGGAACGCCGACAGGGCACGCTCGCCGTCGGCGACGAACGAGGGCAGGAAACCCTCGCTGCGCAGCACGATGCCGAGCATCTCGGCCAGCGCGGGATCGTCGTCAACCACCAGGACCCGGGCTCTCATGCCACCAATATTCCATCCGCCGTCGTCGCGGTGTGACCGGCCGGCCGGCGGATCGACGGTAACGACTCGGCGACCGCTGAGCACAATACGGGCAATTCGGCCGTGGCCGTCCACAAGTCCCTGACACCGGCCCCCGGGCGTGAGGCACGCCATGCCACGATGACCGCTGTCCCCGCAGCCCTGGAGTCGACCCTGGACACGTCAGCGCTCCCCGCACGCCCCCTGACGGTGGGCGAGCTGCTCGACGCCGCCCTCCTGCTGCTGCGCACCCACGCGGCCGTGCTGCTGCCGGTCGCCGCCGCCCTCGCGCTGCTGGAGCAGGCGGCGCTGGCGCCGATCAGGTCGTGGGCGTTCTTCGACTTCGCGACGCCGTGGCCGTCGGCGCACCGGCTGGGCGAGTTCTGGCTGCTGCTCTGCGCCGGCGCCGGGTTCGAGGCTGCCATCGTCGCCCTGCTCGCCGCACCGGCGTCCCGCGCGGCCGGCGCGCTGCTCGTGGGTCGCCGGCTGCCGCACCGGGCCCTGCTCGACCCGCGCGGCGTCCGCGTGGCGGCCACGGTGCCGCTCGCCGCCGTCGCGGGCGTGGTGGTCGGCGTCGGCTCGCTCGCCGGCCCGCTCTGGGCGGTCGTCTTCCCGCTGGTCGCGCTCGCCGTGCCGGCCCTGGTCATCGACCGCGTCAACCCGTTCCGGGCCCTGCTGCGCGGTGCGGGGCTCGCCGGCCGGTCCGGCGCGCGGGCGGGCTGGATCCTCCTCCTCGGTTACCTCACCTGGTGGGTGGTGCGGCTGCTGGTCGGCACCGGCGGCGGCTACGCCCTCGCCGAGTTGGTGCCTGTCGACGCGGGCACCGAGGCCGTGCTCGCCGCCGGGCTGCGCGCGGCCGCCAACACCCTGGCGTACGCGGCGCTCGCCTGCCTGGCGGCCGCCGTCCACCTGGAGACCCGGATGCGCACCGAAGGGCTGGACATCCAGCTCTCGCGGCGGACGGTCAGAGACCAGGACCACCTGGCGGTACGGGCATGAGCGGGGTCGCACGCTGGTGGACCGAGGCGGTGGCGGCGCTCGGGGACGTCGTGCCGCTGGGCTGGGTGGCGTTCATCCTGGTCGCCGCCGGCGTCCTCACGGCGCTCGTCTGGTCCAACGGGGAACGGCTGCGGCGGCTCCGGCTCTCCCTGCCGCGCTGGCGCCTTCCCCGGCGGCGGCGTGCCAGGGCCGTCGCCGAGCCCACGCCGGACGACGCGGAGCTCGACGCGCTGGAGCCCGACGCGCTGCCGGCCGTGCCCGCGGGCACGCTGCTGTCGCGCGCCGACCGGTTCGCCGCCCAGGGCCGGTTCGCCGAGGCTGTCCGGGAGCGGCTGCGCGCGCTCGTCCGGCTGCTGGTCGACCGCCGGGTGATCGAGCACCATCCAGGGTGGACGGTGACCGAGCTGGCGGCGGAGGCGGGCCGCGCCGCACCGGCCGCCGGCCAGCCGCTGGGTGCCGCCGGCACCGTCTTCTCCGACATCTGGTACGGGCAGAAGCCGGCCACGGCCGAGGACGACGCGACGATGCGGTCGCTCGCCGCCGACGTCGAGCGAGCCGTGCGTGACGGGCGGCGGGTGGCCTCGTGATCCGGATACGGCTGGGGGTGCTCTGGCGGGCCCGGCGCGTGCTGATCCCGCTCGGCGTCGTCGCGCTGCTGCTGCTCACCACGCTGGTGGCGCACGCGATCGACACGCCCGACACCGGCGACGACGACTTCCTCTCCCCCACCAGCACGGCGGGCATCGGCTCGGCCCGGCTCGCCGACGAGCTGCGGGCCCGCGGCGTCACCGTGGTCCGCCACACCGACCCCGACGCCGCGTTGCTCGACGCCGCCGGCGCGACGCTGTTCGTGCCGGCCGCCGAGTTCCTCGACCCGCTCTCGACGAGCCTGCTGGCGATGCTGCCCCTGTCCACCCGGGTGGTCCTCGTGGACCCGCCGCCGCGCGCGCTGGACCTCGCCGGCGTGCCGCTCCTGCGCGCCGACCGGCGGTGGGCCACGGCCGCGGTGCCGCCGGACGCCTGCCCGGTCGTGCCCGACGCCGGCGCGGCCGCGGCCCGCCGGCAGCGCTACGTGCCGGACCCGAGCTGGCGCGGCACCGCCGAGAGCTGTTACGCCGGCGGCCTGGCCCGGGTGACGCGCGGGCAGGAGATGATCGTGATCGGGGCGAGCGACCCGTTCCGCAACGACCGGCTCGACGAGCACGACAACCGCCGGCTGGCGACCGGCCTGCTGGGCACCCGGCCCCGGCTGGTGTGGCTCGACATCCACGAGCGGGTCGAGCGGGAGCCGTTCGAGCGGCCGACGGTGACGTACAGCCCGGATCAGGACTCGGCCGACGGGTGGTCGGACGGCGACCCCGGTCGCGGACGCGGCGAGGGGGGTGATCCCGGCCAGCGGTCCGACGGTTCGTCCGGCCGTCGCGACAGCCCGCTCGCCGACGCCTTCCCGCCCTGGCTGTGGGCGATGCTGGCCGTCCTCGCCGCCGCCGCGCTGCTCCTGCTGCTGTGGGCCGGACGGCGGCTCGGGCCGGCGGTGAGCGAGCCCCTGCCGGTCGAGGTCCGCTCGGGCGAGACCGTGCTCGGCCGAGGCCGCCTCTACCAGCGGGCGAAGGCTCGCGGCCCGGCCGCGGAGGTGCTGCGCGCCAGTGCCCTCGCGCGGATCGGGCCGGCCCTGGGTCTGCGTCCTGACCCGGACCCGGCCGAGGTCGTCGCCCGGACGGCGGAACGCACGGGTCGCGGCCATCACGAGGTCGACGCCCTGCTCCACGGCCCGGAGCCGGCCGACGACACGGAGCTGGTCGCCCTCGCGCGGCAGCTCAACGCCCTCACCGCCGCCGTCACGGGGCTCACCCCGCCCGGCCCGCCGGGGGTGCCCGGCCCGCGCATCCCACCCGGCGGCGCCGACGGTGCCGCCGCGTTCCACGAAGGAGGACCACGGTGACCCTCGCCGCCGGACCCACCGCCGACACCGATCCCCGCGTCGCCCTGCACCGGCTCCGCGCCGAGGTCGCCAAGGCCGTCGTCGGCCAGGACGCCATCGTCACCGGGCTGCTCATCGGCCTGCTGTGCCGGGGCCACGTGCTGCTCGAAGGCGTGCCGGGCGTGGCCAAGACGCTGCTCGTGCGGGCGTTCGCGGCCGCGCTGGACCTCGACATGAAGCGCCTGCAGTTCACGCCCGACCTGATGCCCGGCGACGTGACGGGCTCCCTCGTCTACGACCAGCACGGTGCCGCCTTCACGTTCCGGCCGGGTCCGGTCTTCACCAACCTGCTGCTCGCCGACGAGATCAACCGCACACCGCCGAAGACGCAGTCGGCGCTCCTCGAGGTCATGGAGGAGCGGCAGGTCTCGGTCGAGGGCGTGCCGCGGCCGCTGCCGGAGCCGTTCGTGGTCGTCGCCACCCAGAACCCCATCGAGTACGAGGGCACGTACCCGCTGCCCGAGGCCCAGCTCGACCGGTTCCTGCTCAAGCTCTCCGTCCCGCTGCCCACCCGCGACGAGGAGCTGGGGGTGCTGCGCGCGCACCACCAGGGCTTCAACCCGCGCGACCTGGCCGCGGCGGGCATCCGCCCGGTGGCCAGCGCCGCCGACCTCGCGGCCGCGCGCGAGGCCGTGGCCCGGGTCGGCGTGGTCGACATGGTCATGGGGTACGTCGTGGACCTGTGCCGGGCGACCCGCACGTCACCGTCGCTGGAGCTGGGTGCCTCGCCGCGTGGCGCGACCGCGCTGCTCGGCGCGGCGAAGGCGTGGGCCTGGATCTCGGGCCGTGAGTACGTCACCCCCGACGACGTGAAGGCCGTGGCGCGGGCGACGCTACGGCACCGCGTACGGCTGCGGCCCGAGGCGGAGCTCGAAGGCGTGACCGTCGACCAGATCCTCGACGCGGTGCTCGGCACCGTCCCGACCCCGCGCTGATGGTCACCTGGCGGGCCGCCCTCCTCCTCGGTCTGGCGGCGTTCACGCTGCCGCTGTGGCCCTGGCCGTGGCTCGGCGCCGCGCTGCTGACCGCGCTCGTGCTCGCGGTGTCGGTTGTGGACTGGGCACTGGCGGCTCGACTGTCCGATGTGGAGCTGTCCCGCACCGGCGACAGCACCCTGCGGCTCGGGCAGAGCGGCACGGTCCTGCTGCGCGTGCGCAACTGCGGCGAGCGCGTGCTCCGCGCCGAGGTCCGGGACGCGTGGGTGCCGTCCGCCGGCGCGGTGCCCTCGGCCGGGCATCTGGTCGTCCCGCCTGGGACGACCGCGACGGTCACGACGACGGTGACGCCGACACGTCGCGGCGACCGACCGGCCGTGCGGGTGACGGTGCGGTCGCACGGCCCGCTCGGCCTCGCGTTCCGGCAGCGCGCCGGACGACCGGCGACCCCGCCGTGGCGGATCAGGGTGCTGCCGCGCTTCGAGTCCCGCAAGCTGCTGCCCGAGAAGACGGCCCGCCTGCGGGTGATCGACGGCACGACCGTGACGCGGGGTCGCGGCCAGGGCACCGAGTTCGACACGCTGCGGGAATACGTCGTCGGCGACGACGTCCGCTCCATCGACTGGCGGGCGAGTGCGCGCCGCTCCGACGTGATGGTCCGCACGTGGCGTCCGGAGCGCGACCGGCGGGTCGTCTGCGTGCTCGACACGGGCCGCACGTCGGCGGTCCGCGTCGGCGACGTGCCGCGCCTCGACGCCGCGATGGACGCCGCCCTCCTGCTCGCGACCCTCGCCTCCCGCGCCGGCGACCAGGTCGACCTGCTGGCGATCGACACGGCCGTCCGGGCCTCCGTCACCGGCGCGAGCCGCCAGGTGCTGCTGGCCCGCCTGGTCAACGCCCTCGCGCCGCTGGAGCCAGCCCTGGTCGAGACCGACTTCGAACTGGTCGTCGGCGAGGTCCTCCGCCGCGAGCGCAAACGCGCGCTGATCGTCCTCTTCACCGCGCTGGAACCCGGCGCGCTGGGCGAGGGCCTGCTGCCGGTCCTGCCGAGACTGGTGGCCCGCCACAAGGTCGTGGTGGCCGCCACCCACGACCCGGTGCTGCGCGACCTGACAAGCCGCACCCCCGAGTCCCCGGCCGACGTCTACGCCTCCGCCGCCGCCCACCGCGCTCTGACCGAACGCGCTCGCGTCTCGGCCTCCCTCCGCCGCGGCGGCGTCGAGGTCGTCGACGCCCCGGCACACGACCTGGCCAGCGCCGTGGCCGACACGTACCTGACCCTGAAGTCCCAGGCCCGCCTCTAGCTAGGGTCCGTTGCATATCCGGGGTTGAGGCGAGGCGGAGTCCAGGTGTCGCTGGGTGTGCGGCGGATTCACCCGGATACAACACCGGTATCCGGGTGAATCCGCCGTGCGGTCAGACGGGGCCGGGCCCGCCGCAGCCCAGCCCCAGAATCGGTGAGGGTCTGGAACCGACACGGACGGTGCGGTTTACGGCACGACGCGGACCTGGCAGCGAAGCGGCAGCGAGCGGTGTCCGGCGGGAGCGACGGTCCGGACCACCGCGGACCCGGGAAGGAGAATCTCACCCCACGAACGGAGGCCGCGGCGTCGGCACGGACCCGCTTGGGACGGGCTGGCCGCCGGGATACGGCGCGGGTGCCGCGGGCCGCAAGCCGGCGGGTGGGGGTGGCGGGGCCGCGGCGAGAAAGTCCTCATAGGACGGTATCGACGACCGCGGCGCCAGATCGGGCCAGATCGCGGCGCTCGCGGTGCGTGCGCGTCCCAGGCGCAGCCGCGCGCGGCGGTGGCGCTCGGCCAGGACCGCCGCCAGGTAGGCCCAGCCCGGCACGTGCGGCGGCGGAGGCGGCGTGGTCACCGCGGCCAGTTCGGCGGCCAGCTCGCGGCCGAGGCGGGTACGGGCCGGTTCGCGCAGGTCGCGGCCGCGGGCCAGGAAGTGCCGGATGGCGAGGGCCAGGTCGTCGGAGACGCCGGTGAGGTCGAGCGTCCGGGCCCAGGCGGCGAGCGGCGGCGGCATGCCCGGCACCCAGCCCCAGACGGCGGCGCTGCGCTCGTGGATGACCATGGTGCCGGCGACCAGGTCGCCGAGGCGTTTGCCGCGCGGGTTGCCGAGCATGGCCGCCAGCGCGGCGACCCAGGTCACCGGCGGCAGCAGCAGACCGGGCCACTCCGCGGCGACGCCGACCAGGCTGCGGGTCAGGGCGTGGCGGAGGCGGACCGGCCCGCCGTCGTCGCGGACCACCCGCAGGCCCAGCGCGGCCTTGCCGAGGGTACGGCCGCGGAACAGCGTCTCGCCGGTGACCGGGTAGCCGACCAGGAGCAGCACCATGCCGACCACCGTGATGCCGCGCATCGTCGCCTCGTTCGGGCTGTAGCGCGCCGGAAGCATGCCGATCACGATCGCCAGCACCACCGACAGGATCAGCGCGAGCACGACGAGGACGACCAGGTCGACGAGGAGCGCGGTGACGCGGGAGCCGGCGCGCGCGGCCCGTACCTCCAGCTCCACGGCCTCGCCGGTGACCAGCCGGTCGACGCCGTCGGAAAGGGGTGGTTGCGCGGTCACCCGCCCAGTGAACACTATGAGCGCGTGGATCTCGACGCCTACGTGGCCGAACACGACCTGGAGTGGCGGCGGCTGGAGCACCTGTCGTCCCGCCGCCGGCTGTCGGCCGCCGAGGCTGACGAGCTCGTGGCGCTCTACCAGCGCGCCGCCACGCACCTGTCGGTGGTCCGCAGCCGCACACCCGACCCCGCGCTGGTCGCGCGCCTCTCCCGGCTGGTGCTGGCCGGCCGCTCGGCCATCTCCCCCGGCCACCGCCTCCGTCTGGCCGACGTCGGCCGCTTCTTCACGACGGGCTTCCCGCTGGCGGCGTACCGGGCCTGGCCGTGGTGGTGCGGCGTCTCGACGGCGTTCACCGCGGTGACGTTCTTTCTGATGTGGTGGGTCGCGAGCCACCCGGAGTCCGGCCGCGCGCTCCTCAGCGACGCGGCTGCGCGCCGGCTGGTCGACACGGAGTTCGCCGCGTACTACTCCGAGTTCTCGCCGGAGACGTTCGCGTTCTCGCTCTGGACCCACAACGCGTGGCTGTCGGTCCAGTGCCTGGCCTCCGGCGTCCTCATCGTCCCGGTCCTCTGGCTGTTGTGGAACAACGCCCTCAACATCGCCGTCACCGGCGGCATCATGATCCAGTACGGCGAGGCCGACCAGTTCTTCGGCCTCATCACCCCGCACGGCCTGCTGGAGCTGACCGGCGTGTACGTCGCGGCCGGCGTCGGCCTCCGCATCGCCGGCGCCTGGATCCGGCCGCCCCGCCACCTCACCCGCACGCGGTCGCTGGTCGCCGCCGGCCGCGAGGGCCTGCTGGTCGCCGTGGGTCTGGTCGCCCTCTTCGCCATCTCGGGTGTCATCGAGGCCTTCGTCACCCCGTCTCCGCTGCCGCCGGCCCTGAAGATCACGATCGGCGCGGCGGCGTGGCTGGGCTTCCTCGGGTACGTGGTGGTCTTCGGCTCCGCGGCCGCGCAGACGGAGCGGACGGACCCGCCGGCGCTTGTCGCGCCGGCACCGCCGGGCCGCACGGCACCGCCGGGCCTGACGGCCACGCGGGCCGATTAGCGTCTTTCCGGGTCGCGCGGTCGTCCGGAGCAGCTTCGCTCGCCTTGCCGCTGCGCACGCCACCGAGTGGGCGGCGCGGTCGCGCTCGGTGGTGGAGCGGCTTCCCTCGCCTTGCCGCTGCGCACGCCACCGGGTGGGCGGCGCGGTC
>Ga0164243_10005731_pt1 | contig 18935 bp, 13 predicted proteins | sample OricompcompostOP_FD_108781 | JGI IMG/M metagenome (GOLD analysis project Ga0164243, IMG submission 108781) | Organic Plus compost microbial communities from Emeryville, California, USA - Original compost - Organic plus compost (OP) | ecosystem: Engineered > Solid waste > Mixed feedstock >... | reverse complement strand
TCCGGCTCCGGAAAGTCTACGCTGATCAAAACCATCAACGGGCTGGAGCCTTATCAGGAAGGGGAGATTTATTTCAAGACGCATCAGATCCGGGCCAATGGTGCCGATATGAATCTTCTGCGCACCCGCATCGGCATGGTGTTCCAGCACTTCGAGCTGTTCCCGCATCTGACGGTCCTGGAAAATTTGACGATTGCCCAGGAGAAGGTATTGGGACGATCCAAAGCCGAAGCTACAGACAAGGCCCGCGCCCTGTTGCAGCGGGTTGGTCTGAAAGAGCATGCCGGTAAGCACCCGGGCCAGTTGTCGGGCGGACAGCAGCAGCGGGTGGCGATTGCGCGTGCGCTTTGCATGGATCCTGAAGTCATGCTCTTTGACGAACCGACCTCGGCACTGGACCCAGAGATGGTAAACGAAGTGCTGGATGTGATGATCGAACTGGCCAGGGAGGGCATGACCATGCTATGTGTCACGCATGAAATGGGTTTTGCCAGACAAGTGGCTGACAAGGTGGTATTCATGGATGCCGGAGCCATTGTCGAACAGTCGGACAAGAAGGATTTTTTCACTCAGCCCAAGAGCGAGCGCGCTCGGGATTTTCTGGAAAAAATTCTGGTGTAAGTTACTCGATAATTGCTGGGAGATGGCAACCTTTGAAATATGTTACACATCAAACGCGTGCAGTATCCGCTAACGGTTCTCTTGTGTTTCAGCAATATGTTGCCATCGTTAGTTCTTTGAACAGATTTCTGCACGAATCAGCTAACACTGTTAATTACCATGTCAGGGCACCCTCAGAATCATTCACATAGAATCTATTGTCTGCCAATATAGCATTTAGAATGGTGGCGCTGCGCCATGCAGCTAGCGAAAGCTGAGGATCAGCAATGCCATGGCTGAATCGAGCAGTATTCTGCAAATAGACTTTTCCGCCGTGTGCGCACTGTTGAACGACGGAATAGTCTTTATTAAGAATTGGCAAACCCCGGCTATCCGTTGCCCATTGCTCTTTCAGGGGAGCAAGGCACTCAGGTATGTCATTTTTGTATCCGGTGCTCAGCACCAGTATATCTGCGTCGATGGTTTCGACCGAGTCCGAAAGCCAATTGTTTGCCGTCAAGGAATAATGGTCTTTCCGCCGGGCAAGGCCAATAACTTCCCGATTAGGGAGTATTTGTGGTCGCACATAATTACTCCCTAAAAAGTCGCAAGCGTAAAGCTCCTGAATGAGCGACTGCAATGTGCTGGCAGACGCTCCATCACTGGCAAGTTTCTGGCTTTCTACTGTTAGTGTTTTGCGCGAGGGGCTACTAATACGGTAAAAAGAATTGACATAGTCTGGCGTAAAAAACTCGTTAACGAATGGACTTTCGTCTAGCGGTGAAAGCGTCTGCCTACGGGATAATAATGTGATGGAACGTGGCTGGTTCTCCTTGCGCTTCATCATATTGAGCAGTATTTCGAGACCACTTTGGCCGCCACCAACAATCACAATATTTCGATTAGTGAGGTCAGTTGACTGCAGCATGTATTGACTTGAATGGAAACAATTTTTTCCAAGATAAGATTGTGCCCAGTCCGGAATACGTGGTTTATTCCCCGTCGCAATAACAAGATTAGCTGCATACAATGTGCCCTGGTCTGTTTCGACAGTAAAGCCGGAATCAGATGTGTCTATGCCAGTTACGGTTGTATTAAATTTAACATTCGGTAGACTATGGGCTACCCAACTTAGGTAATCAGCAAACTCACAACGTTTGATATATCTAAAGTCTGCATTGATAAATCTGTAAAATCTTTGGTGTTTTACCAGATATGAAAGAAACGAATATGGATTAGTTGGGTCGGCCGAAGTGACTAAATCCTTCAAGAACGAAGTCTGAAGCAGCGTGTCGGGAAGCATCATGCCGGGATGCCATGAAAATTCTGGTTTGGTATCTAAGAAAATACTTGAAAAGCCAGGAACTGACGTCGCCAGTGCTGCTGTGCTTAAGTTGAAAGGGCCGGCACCAATGCCTATCAAATCAAGTTTTTGCATTGATCATTTCCTTTTTGCATAGTAACTGAGAGGGTTGATAATGTCTTCTCCTTGAAAATGTACAGGTCGTTGAGCACGCTGTTCATACCCGGATAGTAATCGGGCGCGATTTATTGAAAGTCTTGGCATCTTTTCTTTGAAAAGATCGTAATTCTGAAAAGATTTGGATAACGTGGGATAGGAGTCCATATACTGTTGCAATCGATTTGCAAGAATTTCCCAAAATTCATATTCCGTTATGACTCTTTCATCTTCAAGGATACTTGCGCAAAATCTCAAGACGCTACTGAAGTATCCAGTCCAGAGATTGTGAATTAAATAGTGTGGAGGTAATTTAGGCAGTACTTGGTATAAGCGTGCTGGAAGAGTAGACCATGGCTGCTGTGGGAAATGGTCGGTCACGAACAAATCGCCCTGGATGTCCTTGATTAAGATTCCACTTGGTGCGAAGTTTTCAAAAACAATATTGAGATTTTGCCCGTGACTGATGAAACCTAATCCGTACGCACATTGCCAATGCCACAACGGGACGGCAGTGCAGTCGAATAATTTAGACAACCATTTTTGAGGGGACAGTCCGCTGCGGGTTATCCATCTGACTATCAGGCTTTTACCAGAAGGTAAAAGTTGTTGCAAAGAGGCCGCCATGTAATGCGTCTGAGTGTCGTCAAGTTTGGATATCGCGGATTCCCGCCAGACAACTCCCAGCAACTCGTTCAAATGATAAGCGCCATCTTGAAGATTGCTATAAAAAGGATGCGGCACGTATGCGCAACCCGGCTCTTTTTGGATTTTCAGGTTCGATTTTCGAAATACTTCATCTTCCAACGAAATAGTGTGCAGCCAATTTGAAAGCACAGGTCCAATCTCAAGATACTTTGAGGGTAAGCCGCGGTAACTGGACGTATTCAAGATGGTTAGAGGCAATTTGATGTCCATGCACTGAGGTCGGCTTATATTACTTACAGTCCTCAACGAAGCCTGAGGTAAATAGTAGTCCCCGCAGGTACCAAGGTCTACTATATGTCCCCTGACGAAATAATCGAAAAACTGGGTCTTTATATAATGATCGAATTGCCAGGGATGCGAGGGCAGAAAGTAGTAGTCGTTAATATCGTTTCCTGTTGCGGATATCATTGTCTCAAATTTTCTTATCGATTCCTGATCGAGACTTTGGAGGCACAGATCAGAAACACTTGTGCTTTCATCAACGAAAGCGCGCGCCACTGTTTTTCGAACAGCCATCCAATGTAATTGCATGGGAACCATACTTTCCGGGGAAAAATTCTCAAGATCAAGCGATCCCCAGCCTATTCTACCTTTACTGGGCAAGGCTTTTGGATGGCCATTTAGCAGCGCATGCAAGGTATTGGGTGACAGGTTTTCCCACTGATTATCGGGAATTTTCTGCTGTGCGATGGCCAGTCTGTAATCCGAGTATAAAGTATTCAGACATTCAGATACGAACTGACTCCATGTGACGCTCGATACTGGCAATAGCTGTGCGAGATCCTGAAAAAGCTGATTTGCGCTGTCTAGTATTTGAGGTTCGCCCTCCGGTGTGGCTTGGATAGATACGCTGTCTTTACTGATAACCGGCTGACCCCAACAATTTATTCTGCCAATAAAAGAATAATACGAGGGCCCAATCTTGATCGAGTATGCTTGCTCATTGACTTTCTGACATTTCAGCAGACCCTCATAAGTAAACTCGCTGATCAGCTTTTCGATGAAGCGGTGATTCTGATCGAGCCACAATCTAGTTGTCATAGTGTCTCCGGGGAACCGAAAATAGTGAAGAAAAGCTCCCGGCGAGCACTTAGAAATGCTGCTCGTTTGTGTGGGAAATCAAACTCTTTTAATTTCACCCATCCCAGATTCTGCAAGGTGGATATGAATGTCGAATTGTCTATTCTCGGCTCCCCAACCAGTCGCTGACATAACGGTGCACTTATGAAGGTGTATTGCATTAAACCCAACATCCAGATCGACAAAAATTTGCGTCCCAAAAATTCTCTATTACCGACTAATACATGCAGTCCGCGATCATGGTCGTGCGCGTCATAATAGGCAGATATTCGATCTTCTTTCGCCCAATAGATTTCGAAGTACCCGAAAGGGATATCGTCAAAGTAGGCTATAATCGGATGAGTGTGTTTATCTCCAGTGATTTTAGTAATGTAATCCTCGTGGAATGCTAGATCGCCTGATAGTTCCCAAAATTTTGATACGCGCGGCTGATTCATCCAGGAATGAAAAATATTAAGGTGGTTTTCCAAGGATAACGATTGAAATGAAAGTGTTTTGTTGACCGCTTTGATATATCTTTTATAGATAATCCCTGGCCTGTTTGGCTCACGGACCGGGTGTCCAATGCCATTTGTGACGGTATATTCTAAAGGCCAATGTGGTATGTGAGAAGGCACCAGTCCAGTGTATGGATGTTGAAAGAAAGCTGCTTTTTTACATTTAACGTGATTGATGTTTTCAGCCGGTGTCACAATTCCTTGCGCTATTGCTTCCTGATGAATTGCGCTGTTAGTATGTTGAGGAAGCTCTATAACACTTGCCAGTGGGAATGTTGAGAACGCTGTTAATAAAACTTCGCAGTAATTCTTTACAGTATTTATTGAGCGATTGATTGTTTGGTCCAGCAAAACGGTGGTTTCAGTTAGCCAAACTACGTTTTTAAATTGAAATTCACTATTAGCTGTTGGTTCTTTGTACATCTGCATTTGGGGTATTTAAATGAGTGGATTAGGCATTGGTGTATATGAGCTTAACGATGCTGAAGGAGCTTGAGACTCATCAATCGAAATGAGGCTCAACGCAAAATTTCCTTTCGAGAATATATACTGCGACCTCAACACATAGCGAGTGAAGGTCGTATTATCAAGTTCTTCCTCCAACTCCGTCAGAAAACTGCGTAGCAGTAAAATCGATTTTTTCTCATTAATCAATTTTTCCCTATGTAACGCAGCCATTACTGAAAATACATTATTGGAAAACAAGTGATAGGCTGCAATTCGATAAAGTTCCTCACGCTCAATATTGAGCATCGATTCGGATGAGAATCCGGGAGTGTCACCTCGTATTTTTTCAATTGCTTCAGTGGTAAATGCTGTTCCCTGACAGTCTCTAAAATAAACTCGCGCAGGCAATCCATCATCCATTCCCACTATCATGTTTTGCTGGTGGGCACTGAATGCGAAACCAAAATCACTCAGTGCAATCACAAATGGCCGAATTGCGATTTCAAGATATTTTCCGAACCAATGCTCGGCCGCGACCTCCTCAGTTAGAAAGTGTTGTTTTTCGTATCGATATACGAGCTCGCGAAGCAGAGAAGTGTGTTCGGATAACGGTGGTTGGCAAAGCGCTGCGACCATAAAGGCATTGCTGCCAGCAGGAAATGGATTCTCTCTTAAAATGAAAAGGCTTTCCGGTATTACGTTTTCCGAATCTATTTTTATTCCGAACGCAACGGGTTCGTGTATGAGAGTGAGATTGCTGCATCGCTTGATGAGTTGCTGACCATGCGCGCTATCAAAGGCCTGCATAACCCATACGCCACGGGTGACTTCGCTTTCGGTCAGTGTGCGCGTGGAGTTTGTAATTTGGGACGAAATAGAAAATTTCATCATGTACGGTGAATCTGGATGATACAACGCCCTGACGGAGCTCGTCGGAAGCCATTTTTTTTGTCCAAAGCCCATAACTTTGATTTCATTATTCCCCAGCGCTACTTGTATCGTGGGCTGACATAGCAGCTTTCCCCATTGCCAAGGATGCATTGGCAAAATGCCATACTGTTCGGTAGAGAGGGAAAAGCGCTCCCGTTCAACTTCGATAAGGTGGTTTAGATATCTTTGCGCAACAGTAGCGGTTTTTGCTGTACTCCAAATTAATTTTTCAGATACTGCAACGTACAACAAGGAAAATTGAGCTCCATAGTCCGGCATGTATTGCCGAGCTTCAAGCGAGGAGAAACCTTCGCGGTATTTCGGATATGGATGTGCGACATGCCCGAATAAAAGACCCTGTTCCGCCGTTGCAAAGTCAGTTATTTTTTTATTTTTTTTCTGGAAATCTGCACAAGCCAGCAGTATTTGTTCGGCGCTGGCGGCAACTTTTTTCTGAAAGGAATAACTAAGTGTCGCTATAGGCTGCCTAATCCAGGGAGCGAGTCTTTCAGTTATCTTTTTTTCGGTAATCGCGTATTGGGCTATGGTCAAGAGATCACATGTGTGCCAGGGACCGAAGTCAATGCTGTACATCACCGGTAAAGAGAACTCATGGTAATGGAATTTAGAGTAGTGCTTTAGCGGTAACCACAAGCTAATCTTTCGGGATTTGAGCTGAAGCTCAATACCGGTTTGCGTGGTATTGCGACCTGTGTGATCAACAAAGTTGCGGGTAATTGCTTTATGTTGTGGAAGTTCTCGTAGAAGGGCATTTAGAAAACTGTTGTAAACAGCGTGCTCCTCAGGCGAATACAGTTGATCATTGAGGGGCGAATGGGTGCTCGTCAATTTCATATCGTTTCGTCTTGAAAAAAACGTCGTTCGAATATTTATCCAAACATTTTGCTAAGAAATTCAAAAGATACATATTGTATCATTTATGTATAATAATAAAAATGCTTCTCAAAATCAATCGTAGTTATAATTGTGCTGCTATTTTGTAATTTGTTCGGATTTGCGCAAAGTTTGATTTTTGTATTGCAACCTATTCTGTTGAAAAATACAAAATTGGAAGTCGCAGATTTAAACCAGACACTTGCTGTCGGCAGTGCTTTGTTCTTAATAGGCACGCCGACCTGGCTCAAAATAAAAAGAAAGGTTGGTTCTTGCACCGCGCTTATCATCGCATTGTGTTTTTTCGCATTCAGCCATGCACTCGTAGGTGTATTAATTTGGGACGAATTACCGTGGTTGTTGGAAATCTATGCTCCGGTGATTCTGCTCTCAAGTAGAATTTTTTACGGAATAGGTGCTAGCGGAATTGTTCTCGTTGTTCAAGCACGGGCCAGCGACATTGCTGATGCAGAGGTGCGATTGAAATTACTCCAGAAAATTTCCGCGCATTTGATATTGGGACGAATAATAGGCCCCGTGATAGCGTTGCCGCTGTTGTGGATTTGGCCCCCGCTCACCATACTTCTCGTGCTCGTTCTTTCGCTTTGTGTTGGATCGTCGCTTTGCAAATTGCGAAAAAAAGAGCATGAGTCCTTTGGCGCGTCGGCACAGCAGTATAAAAAGATGCGCGCCCTAAGGCCTTTTGTCACGTATCTTCGACCGTATCTCATTATGGCTGCAATCTTGCAAAGTCTAGTGGGGGTAGTTCAATTCATCTTTGGTATTTGGTTGATGGAAACCCTTCAGTGGAAAGCGGAAAATGCGGCGATTTTCACTGGTGGCTTATTGATGTCATGCGGTGTGTTAATAGCGCTCACGCAGTTATACATAAAGCCTACTGCCAAAATTTTTTTGTCGGTACTCCGTATCCTTACTCTTACACTCGTGCTTCTCGGTCTGAGTTTGTTCGCTTTCCGAAGTGTATTTTTGTTCAGCGCGTTCAATGTTGCTGTGATTGTCACCGCTGCATTATGGGCGCCGACCTACCTGCATGCTGCTATTGAACGAGCAAATGGAATAAGAAACGATAGCATCACTACCGTGGTGGCAATGACCCATACGATCGCTTATTCGTTGACAGGTATAGTAAGCGGTTACCTGTATCAATGGAATGAACACAGCATTTTTTTCATTGCCGCAATGATGTGCATTGTGGCCTTTTATATAAGCAATCAAATATTGATCAGCTTTACTCAATCGGTAAATACGTAACGGAGAATTTATGGCTAAAAATAAGCATAGACTTTCTTTTTTGCCGACAACACTCTCGCTGTTGTTTGGCACCTTCCAGGGTTCTGCAGTTTGCGCTCAGCAGATGGAGAATCAACCTCTTCCAACGGAGAAACTGGAACCTATTGTTGCAGTGGCAAGCGCAACACCGCGTTCAATGGAGGAGATCGCTGCAACGGTTTGGTTTATAGATGGTAATAGCATCGCGCGATCCAGTGCTATGGGTAAGACACTAGGCCAGATTCTCGGTGACGAAATTCCAGGGCTGGATGCCAGCAGTGGCGGGCGTACGAACAATGGACAGAATCTGAGGGGTCGTGGAATTCTGGTCATGATTGACGGAGTGTCGCTAAATTCTTCACGCCAGATCAGTCGCCAGTTGGATTCCATCAGCACCAAAAATATCGATCGCGTAGAAGTGTTGTCTGGTGCTTCTGCTGTCTATGGTGGTGGTGCAACTGGCGGCATCATTAATATCGTTACGAAGAAATCAGATTCGGGTCTCCATGGAAGCTTTTCCTTGAATGGAGTGTCCGGCTTCAAAGGCAGGCAGGACGGCGATTTCGAAATGTCTGCCGATGTGAGTGGGGGAAACGATAGCGTGTCCGCTCGTGGTGCAATTTCCCTCGGGCGTAACAGAGCCTCATATGATGCTCACGGAGATCTTATCGTGCCTGATATTACTCAGGGCTCGCTCCAGTACAATCGAACCGCTGATATTCTGGGCAGTACCCGGTTCAATTTTGATAAAGACAAAGCGCTTGATTTATCTGTGCAATATTATGAAAGCAAACAGCGCAATCGGTATGGTCTGAATTTCGGTAAAAACTTCAAAAACTTCCCTGATTTCGAAGTTTCAGACGGTTATGAAGCCGACCGCCAGGGGGAGACGCGCCGATGGACCATCAACGCGCAATATAGTGACCAGAATTTTCTCGGACATCGTTGGTACAGCCAGTTATCATGGCGGCGTGAAGTGCTGGACTTTATACCGTTTGTTTATACGCGACCTGTTCCGTACTTCGCTGCATCTCAGCAGACGACGACGGTCTTCTCTGGGCGTACCGCTTTGGAAAAGCAGTGGAATAATTTTAAATTCACTTACGGGTTTGATGGTTACATAGATAAGCTTGATAGCAACCAAATTATTTTTGACAGAGAAGTCAGTGCAGCTAGCGGTGGTATGATCAACGAACGATATAAAGAAGTGGGTCGATACCCCGGAACGCGTGTTTCATCCGCAGCCGGGTTCCTTCAATTAGATTACTCAATTTCTTCTCAATGGCAAGTGTCCGGTGGCTATCGGTATCAGTATCTGAAAAACAAAATCGACAATTTTATTGGTGCTTCTCAACAGACTAGAATGGCCCTTGGTTTCGGACGGTCCGCTGACCAGATTGCAGGTGGTACGAATAGTTATCGCGTAGGATTGTGGAATTTCGGTGCCGTGTATAAACTTTCTCCGCGTGCCAGAATGTGGGCGAACTTTTCTCAGGGCTTTGAACTTCCTGATCCTGCCAAGTTTTATGGCCAGGGTAAATATGTTTTTTCTCAGAACCATTACAAACTTATAAATGGGTCCAACGTGAGCGGCAGTCGACTTAAGGGAATAAAAACGGATAGTGTGGAAGTCGGCGGGCGGTATGCGGATGGCGGAATCGACATGCAACTTAGCGCTTTTTACTCTATTTCTGATGGAAGCATTGACTATGATCGCAAGACCTTGCTGATTACGCAAAGCGATAATAAAAAGCGCATCTATGGTCTGGATGGAAAAATCAGCTACTGGCTTACAAAGCAATTGCAATTTGGTGGCTTGGGGCATTACGTCAACACGCGAATCAAAACAGGTGAGGGATGGGTCAAGGCTAACATTACGGACGCAAGCCCATCAAAAGCAAGTATATGGGCATTGTGGCGTAATGGCACTTTCGATGCAAAAATCCAGGCCAATCGGGTATTTAGCATGGAGGATGGGTCTGGCAATCGTCTAAATGGTTATACAACTGTAGACGCATCATACCTTCAGAAGCTGGGACGTGGACAAGTGACACTTGGTATTCAAAATCTGTTTAATAGAAAATACACAACGGTTTGGGGACAGAGAGCGAAGGTGTTTTATGCCACTGGTGGTATACCTGAATCGATGTTTGATTATCAGGGACGCGGCCGCACGTTTTCTTTGGGCTACACCTACGTGTTTTAAAAGCGCGTTTGAGGACTGAGTTCTTGTTGGATAAGATTCAGTCCTCATTGAATGCTGTAATGGTATATGGATTCTGCCCACGAAGCGCCTTATAGCTAAGTCAAAGACGTGCGCTCTATTATCTTTTATTTGTTTAATATGCCGGCTGCTGCAAGGCCGTCTTCTGCTTCGAATCCTCTACAAGCCTAGCCAGCCGTTGTGCCGTGACCGCAGACAAGGTCCAGCCCAGGTGCCCGTGCCCGGTGTTATAGAAGACGCCGGCTTTGCGACCGCGGCACACACGCGGCATCATGTCGGGCATCATCGGGCGCAGACCGCACCACGGCACGACGCGTCGCGTAGAAATATCAGGAAACAGGCGCCGGGTCCAGTCGATCAGCGGCTGCACGCGATCGGCGCGAATGTCCTTGTTATATCCGTTAAATTCCGCCGTGCCGGCGACCCGGAAACGATCGCCCAGAAAGCTGGTGACGATTTTGGCATCTTCATCCAGCAGGCTGACGCGCGGTGTTGCGGCAAGGCTATCCGCGTCATCCAGGTGAACGCTGATGGAATAGCCTTTGACCGGATACACGTTCATGCGGTCGCCCAGCATGCGCGCAATGGCATGACTGCCGGTGCCGGCGCACACAACGATCTGGTCGGCTTCTATCACACCTGGTTCGGCATGGGCGTAGCGCGCCAGGGCAATCCGGTGTTGCTGTCCTGCTGTTGAAATTGCTGTGACGGACGCATCCATTTCAAACCGCACGCCCAGCCGCCGGCATGCCGCCGCCAGACCGCTGGTGAATTTGTGGATATCGCCGGTGGCATCGGACGGCGTATACAGGCCGGCAAAAAAATCCTGGGTCAATGCCGGTTCGATGGTTTTGGCTTCCTCGCGCGTGACGGCATAGCGTTCCAGGCCACCGGCCTGCAGCAGCGCGTTGGTTTTGAGTGCCTTGTCAAAACTGTCGCGGTCATAGTAAATGTGCAGAATGCCGCGTTTTTCCAGATCGAACTCGATCTGCTCTTTCTCGGCCATATCGTAAAGATACTGGCGTGCTTCGATGGCCAGTCGCGTGGTTTCGATGGTGTTGGCTTTGTGATTGGGAATGTTCCGGACAAAGGCGGCGATCCACCCATATTTGTGCCAGCTGAAAGCCGGGTTGAATAACAGCGGGGCGTTGCGTTTGCCCAGCCAGCGCAGACCCTTGGCCACGGTGGCAGTATTGTTCCAGACCTCTGCATTGCTGGCCGACAGCTGTCCGCCATTGGCAAACGAGGTTTCCATGGCGGCATCCCGGTGTTTGTCGATGACCGTGACGGCATAGCCGCGTTTTGCAAGCGTATAGGCGGTGGTAATGCCGGTGATGCCGGCTCCGATGATAACGACGCGTGACATGAATATCTCCGATAGAGTGATGCAGATCAGCTGATCTGCATACCCCATCTGTCACGGTACCTGAGAGCTTCACCGGTTCAGTCGAACCGGTTCCCCTTCGGTGGGCGCATGCGCCTCTCTCCAGATTGTCGCGCCTTTTTACAGTCCTTTTGCCTGAGAGTTTCCGGGGTGGTTGCTCCGTCGGCGTCAGCAGGGCTGAACTCTCCTGCAAAAGCGCTTGTCGACACCGGGTATGATAGTCGTCTGCGACAGAAGCGCAACTAGGGACTTACCCGATGCCGGTGAGCTCATTGCCCTCGCATGCTGAAGATTATTGCACGGTGATATTGTTGTCCTTGATGATTTTTTCATACAGTTCCGAGTCACGCTTGATCAAGTCGCCCAGCTCCGCAGCAGAGCCTCCCACGGGTACAAAGCCGGCCGTTTTGAATTTCTCTTTCACATCGGGCTCCTGCACGATTTGCGCAATCTCAGTCGAAACCCGGTCAACAATGTCCTGCGGTGTGCCTTTGGGCGCCAGCAGCGAGGTCCAGGAGTTCATGACAAAACCTTTGAAGCCAGCTTCCTCCATGGTGGGGATATCGTCTTCCCCTTCCCAGCGTTTGGCCGAGGTAATGGCCAGGGCTTTGAGTTTGCCTTCTTTGACATAGCCCATGGGAACCAGGATGGGGTCAAAGACCATGGACACCTGGCCGCTGAGCAGGTCGGCCAGAATGGGGGCGCTGCCTTTGTACGGCACATGCGTCATTTCGATTCCCGCTTCGCCGGCAAAGTGTGCGCCGGTCAGATGCGCGCTGGAGCCTGTACCGCTGGAGGCATAGGTCAGATGGTTCTTTTTGCCGTACTCCACCAGTTCCTTGACGTTATTGGCTGGTACTTCTTTACTGACAAACAGAAAGAGCGGCAGGTCGGCAATATGCGACACAGGTACGAAATCGCTGTTGCTGTAGTTCAGCTTGTACAGATGGGGATTGGCGGAATAGGCGGCCAGGACCGTGACGAAAGTGTAGCCATCGGGCTTGGAGCGCGCCGCCTGGCTTGTGCCGATCGTGCTGTTTGCACCGGGCTTGTTTTCAATCACAATCGGCTGCTTGAGTTTTTCGGACAGTTTTTGCATTACGACACGGGTCACAGTGTCGGTGGCGCCACCTGGCGTATACGGAACGATGACTTTGATGGGTTTATCCGGCCAGGCAGCCTGTGCTGCCATGGGGGTTACAAGGGCAGCGATGACAGACAGCGCCAGAAGAGATGTCCCTTTTGTTTTCATTGGAAAAATCCTTTTATCTGATTTGGATAACCACTAAAGGATAGCAAACATTGATTGTAAATAAGACAATTTCTGTTGAAATAAAAAAGGAATTCGACAAATATGCAAAAAGCCCGCAGAACGAGTCCTGGCGGGCTTTTTGCACAGCGGAACAGACATCAGAATGGGGCTTAAGGTGCGTTCTTATTTCCCTGCGACCCGACACGGTTAAGCCGGGTCGTGTGCGCGCTGTATGGCAGATGAAATGGCAAGACTGACTCAGGCAAATACACGGAAACGTTCGTTATCGTCCATATATTCTTTTTCTCCGGCCGGGCCGACAATGCTGCCAAATGGCATTTGTGCACGCAGCTTCCAGCTGGCAGGCAGATTCCACTCCGCTTTGACTTTGTCGTCGATCAGCGGGTTGTAATGCTGCAGCGACGCGCCAATACCATGTTCAGCCAGGGCTGTCCAGACGGCCAGTTGCGCCATGCCGGTGGAGTGTTCGGACCAGATCGGAAAATTGTCAGCGTAAAGTGCAAATTTGTCCTGCAGACCTTTGACCACATCCTGGTCTTCAAAGAACAACACGGTACCATAGGCGGCCTGAAAACCGCTGAGCTTTGCGTCCGTGGCCGGATAGGCATCGGCGGGAACGATGGCTTTGAGTGTTTCTTTGGCAATATCCCACAGGCGATCCTGCTGTTTGCCCAGCAGGACGACAGCGCGGGAAGTCTGGGAGTTGAAGGAAGAGGGGGCTTCCTTGATCACGTTCTGGATCAGGCTGACGAGTTCCTCGTCGCCGAGCTGGACGTTGCGATCAAGCGCATAAATGGTACGACGGTTTTTCAGGTGTTTCAGAAACTGTGCAGACATGATGTTTAAACCTTTAAGTGTATTCGATGAAATGAGTCTTTATCTCAGAAACCGATCTTTGTTCGGTTTGTATAGTCAACATTATGCTGCATTGCAGGGTGAATGTGTTTCATCCGGTTTGTTGAGTATATTCAAAATATTTGAATGATAGAGAGATCAAACAGCGCACGGGATGCCGCGGCCAGGGGCTGCGCGGCATCGTGGTCAACAGCGGTCTGCCTGCGAGGCGTTTCTATTTCTTCTGGAACCCCAGGGATTCCAGTACCTTGCCTTCGTCAGCGGTGGTGTTTTTGGCAAACTCAGTGTATTGCTGGGTACTCATATACAAGGGTTCCATATCGTATTTTTCCAATGCCTCCCGGAAGTTGGGTTTTTCCATGGCCTGTTTGAGTCCGTCATGCAGTTTTTTGACAATATCCGGATCGGTGTCTTTGGGTACTGCCAGTCCAAACGGAGACAGCTGGACCCGATCGATACCCGACTCCTTGAGCGTGGGGGCGTCTGGAAATTTCTTGCTGCGTTTTTCGCCCCAGGTAGACAGCAGGCGCAGTTTCCCGTTTTCGACATAGGGCGCCCACGCAGGCGTGTCAGCCACCGACATGACAAAGCCGCCGATAATGGCTTTGAGCGATTCGGCATTGCCTTTGTAAGGGACATGCACCAGTTTGATGCCGGCGTCCTGGGCAATGGCCTCCATGGTGATATGCAGGGTGGTCATGATGCCGGGCGAACCATAGGTCAGCTTTTCAGGATTTTTCCTGGCATAGTCGATATAGTCCTTCATCGATTTAATGGGCGAGTCGGCCGGCACCACCAGTCCGAATGAATAGCCGGCAAGGCCGATCACGTAAGTCAGATCGGTAGCCGGGTTCCAGTCGATTTTGCTGATGTAGGGCAGGCGAAATACGGGGGTCGGCGTTTGGGCAAGCGTGTAGCCGTCGGGTTTTTTGTTGTGCAACTGCATGGCCGGCAATACGCCGCCGGCGCCGGGCTTGTTTTCCACGATGACCGGCTGCTTGAAAATGCCGGTCAGATTTTCGGCCAGGACCCGAAAGGGAATGTCAGTTGAGCCGCCAGCGGTATAGCCGATGACGATTGTGATAGGTTTGTCGGGGAAATTTTTTGCCGCTTCGGACATGGCCTGGGCCGGCTGCATACCGCCTGCCATGAATGTTGCGATGGCTGCGGTATACATGAATGTGGCTGATTTGATCAAGTTTGTCTCCTTGTTTTTGATAGTGCGGATAAATGGCAGTGTGCGACGGGTCTGCGCCCGTCTGCCTGCTGTCAGATCATACAAGCCAGCAATGATCCATCCTGATCAGATGGTATCCTGTTTTATCAGATCTTTTGCAATAATAATCTGTTGAATCTGCGATGTGCCTTCATAAAGACGGAAAAGGCGTACATCACGATAGAAACGCTCAATGGCGTATTCGGAAATATAACCCGATCCGCCATGGATCTGTACAGCCTTGTCGGCAACGCGGCAGCACATTTCGGTGGCGAAGTATTTGACGCAGGAGGCCAGGGCCGACACGTTTTCCCCGTCGTCACGCCGACGCGCCGCATCCAGCAGCATGCATTCGGCTGCGTAGATCTCGGTCTTGCTGTCGGCCAGCATGCCCTGGATCAACTGAAAATCGGCGATGGGGTGACCAAACTGCTTGCGATCCTTGGCAAAGGCCAGGGCATCGGACAGCATGCGCTTGGCCGCGCCGATCGCCACCGCCGAGATATGCAGCCGGCCCTTGTCCAGCACTTTCATCGCAGTCTTAAAGCCCACGCCTTCCTTGCCGCCAATCAATTGAGAGGCAGGCACGCGACAATTGTCCAGAATCACATCGCTGGTATGCGCGCCTTTCTGGCCCATTTTGCTGTCACGCTTGCCCAGGCTCAGGCCTGGGGTGCCGGCTTCAACGATAAATGCAGAAATGCCGGATGCGCCCCGGATATCCGGGTTGCTGCGTGCCATGACCGTAAAAATGCCGGCGTGAGGCGCATTGGTAATGAAGCGCTTGGTGCCATTGATAATGTAATCGTCGCCGTCGCGAACCGCTGTTGTGCGCAGGGAACCGGCATCGGAACCGGCTTCCGGCTCGGTCAGGGCAAAAGAGCCGATCAGCTCGCCCGCAGCCAGTTGCGGCAGATATTTTTCTTTCTGTTCAGGCGTGCCATCAATCACAATGCCCGAGGACCCAATGCCATTGTTGGTACCGATATAGGAACGGAAGGCCGGCGAGGTGCGGCCCAGTTCCATGGCGATGCGTGCTTCTTCTTCCATGGTCAGGCCCAGGCCGCCGTATTCTTCTGGCAGCGTCAGCCCGAACAGGCCCAGTTCTTTCATTTGCTGGCGAATCGACTGCGGAATCTCGTCAGTCTCGGCAACCTCGTTCTCGGCGGGCACGAGCACTTCCTGTACGAAGCGGCGAACACCTTCTTCGAGAAGCGTCTGGGTTTCCTGGTCACGAATCATGGCGGTACTTTATCCTTGTAAAAATGGTGTATCTTATTTGGTCAAAAATCGGTTGAACGCAGCCCTGGCTTCAGGCGAGGCCAGGCATTGTGCGAACAGTTCCCGTTCGGCATCCAGAGTTACGGCGACCTCGTCGGCCGAGGCGCGCTGCAGCAGCGCCTTGGTGCTGGTCAGGGCCAGGCGGGACTGGCCCGCCATCTCGCGAGCCAGGGTCATTGCGGTGTCGAGCGCTTCGCCGGCCACCACCACGCGGTTGATCAGTCCGGCCTGCTGGGCGTCTTCTGCCGAAAAAGGCGTGCCGCGATAAAGCCATTCATTGGCTTTGCGAATACCTACGTAGCGCGCCAGCAGCAGGCTGGAGGCACCTTCCGGACACAGTCCCAGCGGCACAAATGGAATGCGCAACTGTGCGCCGCTGCCTGCAATCACAAAATCACAATGCAGCAGCATGGTGACACCGATTCCCACGGCTCCGCCTTCTACTGCAGCAATAATGGGAATATTGACCTTGCTGATGGCTTTCAGAAAAGTCAGGCCCGGGCTGGCACCTTCGGGCGCCTTGACGAAATCGTGCAAGTCGTTGCCGGCCGTAAAATAACTGCCCGCACCGGTCAGCACAATCGCGTTCAGGTCTTCTCTTTCACTGGCCTGTTGCAAAGCGTGGGTCAGGGCTGCATAGGTCGCGCTATCCAGGGCGTTTTTCTGTGCGGGCCGGTTGATCGTCAGGGTCAGAACCCGATCGCTCACGTCACTCAGTAATGTAGTCTCTGTATTTGTGGTCGCTGTATTATTTGTCATCCTCGGGCTCCTGGATTAGCGGTTGTCGCCGGCAAGGCGCTGGCGTGCGGCATCGTATTCCTGTTGCATACGCTTGGCGATGGTGGCAACCGGATCAATCGAATCAATCGTGCCCACACCCTGGCCTGCGCCCCACACATCTTTCCAGGCCTTGACCCGGGTCGAGCCGAAATTGGTGGAGGACTTTTCTTCCACGTTCAGATTCTGTGGGTCCAGTCCGGAGGCGGTAATGCTGGGGGTCAGGTAGTTGCCTGGAATGCCGGTGAAAAAGGGCGTGTATAAAATATCCTTGGCTGTGGTGTCGACAATCATTTGCTTGTAGCGCGGGTCGGCGTTGGCTTCCTGGCTGGCAATGAAGCGGGTGCCAATGTAGGCGAAATCGGCGCCCATGGCCTGTGCGGCTAGAATGGCATCGCCGCTGGTGATTGAGCCGGACAGAATGATCGGGCCGTCGTAGAATTTGCGCACCTCGGAGACCAGTGCAAATGGACTGAGCGTGCCGGCATGGCCACCGGCGCCGGCGGCCACCAGGATCAGGCCGTCAACCCCGGCCTCCAGCGCTTTTTCGGCGTGACGAATCGTGGTAACGTCATGAAAGACCAGGCCGCCCCAGCCGTGGACCGCATGGGCCACATCAGTAGGCGCGCGCAGGCTGGTGATGATGATGGGCACCCGGTATTTTTCGCAGGTTTGCATATCATGTTCGAGCCGGTCATTCGAGGTATGAATGATTTGATTGACCGCAAAGGGGGCGATTTTGCGCTCTGGGTGCTGCTTGCGTTCTGCGTCCAGTGTGCTGGTAATGTGGGCCAGCCATTCATCAAGCAATGAAGCCGGGCGCGCGTTCAGGGCCGGAAATGAGCCGATCAGACCGCTTTTGCACTGTTCGATGACCATATTGGGATTGGACACGATGAACATGGGCGAGCAGATCACGGGAAGCGTCATTTGGGCGCGCAATGCTTGTACGACAGAATGAGTCATGAAAACAACCTCGATCAGAAAGGGTCAGTTGTGGCCGGCAACAGAGAAGCTGGGCATCGGCCGGATACGAAAATCGCCGAAGCGAACGTCGGCGGCGCAACCGGCAGGCGCAGTGTGAACATGCGAAGCCGTCTGGATAGCGAAAACTGAAATAATATTCCGCAATGCGGTACAAATTCACATTTCCAGTTTACCGGTCAGGTCCTTATAATAGACTACTCTGAAGTGTGGGGCAACGAAATTTTCTGTTTATACACCGTATAAAACGGGTATTATTACGATATCAGGCTCGTCGTGGATTCTTTTGGGCCGCACTTCATTTTTTATTATTTATTCTGCGTATTGGAATTTTTAGACGCTTTTTACTTATGACCGCTGATATCCGGAAAACCATTAATAAGCCGCCTCTTGCCAATCAATATGAGGATGACCGACATTTCATCACGGCGATTGCCCGGGGCCTGGATGTGCTTGCCTGCTTTCGCTCGGGCAATAAAGTGCTGGGTAATCAGGAGATTGCGCAGCGCTGCAAACTGCCCAAGTCAACCGTGTCGCGTATTACCTATACGCTGACCCGGCTTGGTTATCTGACGCATGATGAGGAAAGCAGCAAATATCAGCTGGGCATGGCCACCTTGTCGCTTGGCGTAGGCCTGCTGGCCAAGCTGGATATCCGCCAGGTCGCGCGCCCGCTCATGCAGACATTGGCCGATGAAACCCAGGGCATGGTCACACTGGGGACCCGAGACCGGCTGTCCATGCTGTATCTGGAAAATTGCCGCAGCCGCTCGGCGCTGACGCTCAGTATGGATGTAGGTGCCAGGATTCCTATTGTTTCTACTGCAATGGGCCGCGCGTATCTGGCGGAAATTCCCCTGCAGGAGCGCGAAGAGATTTTCGGGCGTGTTCGCGAACTGGATGAACAGGCGAGCGATGCCTTAATGGTCGGCATTGCGTCATCCCTGAGTGATTATGAAAGACTGGGCTGCACGTGTTCGTTCGGAGACTGGCAAAAGGATGTCAATGCCATTGCGGTTGGGCTGGACCTGGGCCG
>Ga0164243_10005730_pt1 | contig 18944 bp, 13 predicted proteins | sample OricompcompostOP_FD_108781 | JGI IMG/M metagenome (GOLD analysis project Ga0164243, IMG submission 108781) | Organic Plus compost microbial communities from Emeryville, California, USA - Original compost - Organic plus compost (OP) | ecosystem: Engineered > Solid waste > Mixed feedstock >... | reverse complement strand
CGCGGCGCGAGGAGCGCGAGCGGCAGCGCGCCGAGGAGGAGGCGCGCAAGGCCGCGAAGGCCGCCGAGCGCGCGGCCAAGCAGAAGGAAGAGGCCGAGAAGGGCGCCGCGATCGCCGCGAGCATCGAGGCGATGTGCGCCGAGATGGAGCAGCTGCTCGCGAGCGATCCCAAGGACACGCGCACGATCGATCGCCTGCTCGCGCAGGGCGCCAAGGCGTTCGAGGGGATCGGCAAGGTGCCCGCGGATCGGCGCGACGCGCTCGCGGACCGCTACCGCGAGATCCGCGGCAAGCTCGTCGTGAAGGCGAACGAGCGGCGCGAGGCCGAGGACTGGCTGCGCTGGGCGAACGTCCCGAAGGCCGAGGCGCTGATCGAGACCGCGAAGCAGATGGCCGAGGGGCCGCCTGCGCCGGATCTCGGCAACCGCCTCCGCCAGCTCCAGGCGCTGTGGAAGGAGGTCGGCCCGATGCCCCAGCGCCGCTCGAAGGAGCTGTGGGAGACGTTCAAGGCCACCTGCGACCAGGTCTACGAGAAGGTCAAGGAAGCGCGCGCCGTCGAGAACGAGAAGTTCGCGGAGGTCGCGAAGGTCAAGGAGGCGCTGATCGCCGAGGCGGAGAGCCTCGCCGACTCCACCGACTTCGCGGGCACCGCGGAGAAGCTCAAGGCGCTGCAGGCGCGGTGGAAGGAGTCCGGCCACCTGCCGCGCAAGCAGGGAGACGAGCTGTGGAAGCGGTTCCGCGCCGCGTGCGACCGCTTCTTCGAGCGGCGCAAGCCGATGATCGAGGCGCAGCGCGCGGAGGAGGCGGCGAACCTCGCCAAGAAGCAGGCGCTGATCGCGCGCGCGCAGCAGATCGCCGACGCCGCGGGCGAGGGCACCTGGGGCAAGGCGATCGCCGAGATCAAGGACCTCCAGCGTCAGTGGAAGGAGATCGGGTTCGTGCCGCGGCGCGACGCCGACGCGGTGTACCGCGCGTTCCGCGCCGCGTGCGACGCGCTGTTCGCCAAGCGCGATCAGGCGCGTGACGCCGAGGCCAACGCGCACCGCGCGGAGATCGACGCGCTCCGGGCCGAGATCGACGCCGTGATCGCCGGGGGCGACGATGTCGTCGCGCGCGCGATCGCGGTCCGCGCCAAGGCGCACGAGCTCGGCGTCCTCGTCCCCGAGGTCGTCGCGATGGTGGCGCACGTGATCGCGACCCACGGCGACGCGGTGAAGGGCACCGAGCTCGATCCCGCGCAGCTCCGCGCGCGGCGCGACAAGCTGATCGCACGCGCCGAGGAGCTGTTGCCGAAGGAGGCCGCGCCCGTCGACACGACGGCCGACGTCGCCACGCAGCTCAAGCAGGCGATGCAGAAGAACGCGTTCGGCGATCTGCGGTTCAGCGGGCGCGATCCCGTCGAGGTCGTCGACGAGCTCCGCGCGAGCTGGGCCGAGATCGGACCGCTCCTCGACGACGAGGATCGCGCGCAGCTCGAGCGCTTCGAGGCGACGATCCAGAAGGTGCTCGACGCGGCCGGCGCGTCGGCGCGGGCCGAGCGCCCGGCGCGCGACGAGGGTGGCGACCGTCGCCGCCGGCGTCGCGAGCGCATGGTCGGCGCGGCCCCCGTGACCTCGACGGAGCCGGTCGACGCGCTCGCGAGCGTCGTCGCCACGCCCGCCGCGATGCCCGAGCCGTCCCCGCTCACGGTCGTCCCGGACGCGAACGCCGACGCGGTCAGCGCGATCACGACCGCCGAGGAGCCCGTGGTGACCACCTCGGTGCCGGTGTCGGCGCACGACGCGATCACGCAGCCCGCGCGCCTGCCGCCCGAGGTCCCGGTCGGGATGCCCGAGGTCGAGCCCGTGCCGGTCCTGCCGGTCGCGAGCGCGGTCGCCACCGCCGGCATCGTCCCCACCGACGAGTCGCGTCGTCCGCGCTCGCTGTCGACGCCGCCGCCGATGGACGAGGTCGACACCGGCTGGGACCTCGGCGACGAGGATCCGACCGGCGGTCGCGTCGACGAGATGCCCTCGTCGGCGGAGATGGCCGGCGACGGCTCGGTCGAGGGCGACGGGCTCGATCAGGTCGACTGAGCGAACGGCGCCGCACGCCGTCCGCTCGACGGCGCCGCGGCCTGTGCCTGCGGGGGCGCGATCACGGTCTGTTCAATCAGCGGCCGCGGTCGGACGATCACGTAGCGCGCGCCCCGACCGCCGGAGGGGCGGAGGTCACCGTCGGTGTCGACCCGGGGCGCAGCATGCTTCGGCCAGGAGCATCGCCGCGCGACCGTCCCGGAGGGCTACTTGACGGTCCGGAACCTCGATCCACGCTCGGAGAAAGGGGCGGCGTCGTTGCCCCGCCCCGAGGAGGAGCCATGCGTCACTCGAGTCACACCGAGCCACGCCGGTTCTGGAAGCGAGCCGGCCAGAGCACGCGCTGCGCGTCGTGTGGTGCGCGCGCGGTAGATGCGCATTTCTGTCGGGATTGCCTCGAATGGTCTCGCCAGGCCGACCTGGACGAGCGCTGGGACGACCTCGGGACCGCAGGATGATTCGCTACGTCGACCTCACCCAAGGTCGGGGGGGCTGCCCACGATCGTCTCCGGGGTGTGGTGGTAGGGTGCACCCGCCGTGAAGTCACTTCTCACCGCCGACGACCTGTACCTGTTCAACCAGGGGACGCATCACCGCCTCTACCTGAAGCTGGGCGCGCACCTCGTCGATGGCGCGACCTACTTCGCGGTGTGGGCGCCGAACGCGCGCGAGGTGAGCGTGATCGGGGACTGGAATGGCTGGCGCCACGGCGTCGACCTGCTCCGGCCCCGCGAGTCCTCCGGCATCTGGGAAGGTGTCGTCCCCGGGATCGGCCACGGCGCTCGCTACAAGTACGCGATCGTCGGCGCCGATGGGATCAAGCGCGACAAGGCGGATCCGTTCGCCGCGCGCGCGGAGCACCCGCCGGCGACCGCGTCGATCGTGTGGCACGCGCGCCACGAGTGGAACGACGCCGACTGGATGGCGACGCGCGGCGCGCGCATCGCCCGCAGCGCCCCGGTCAGCATCTACGAGCTACACCTCGGCTCGTGGCGGCGTGATCACGGCGAGGTCCTCGGGTACCGCGAGCTCGGGAGGCAGCTCGCCGAGCACGTGAAGAACCTCGGGTTCACCCACGTCGAGCTCCTGCCGATCATGGAGCACCCGTTCTACGGATCGTGGGGCTACCAGGTGACCGGGTACTTCGCGCCGACGACGCGCTACGGCGCGCCCGAGGACCTGATGGCGATGATCGACGAGCTGCACCAGCAGGACATCGGCGTGATCGTCGACTGGGTCCCGGCGCACTTCCCGACGGACGCGCACGGCCTCGGCTTCTTCGACGGCACGCACCTCTACGAGCACGCCGATCCTCGCCGCGGGTTCCACCCCGACTGGACCAGTTTCATCTTCAACTACGGCCGTCACGAGGTGAAGGCGTTCCTGATCTCGTCGGCGATCTCGTGGCTCGACCGCTACCACGTCGACGGCCTGCGCGTGGATGGCGTCGCGTCGATGCTCTACAAGGACTACTCGCGCAAGCCCGGCGAGTGGGTCCCCAACGAGGACGGCTCGAACCACGATCGCGAGGCGATCCGCTTCCTCCAGGACTTCAACCGCGCGGTCTACGCGGCGTACCCCGACGTGCAGACGATCGCGGAGGAGTCGACGGCGTGGGGTGGCGTGTCACGTCCGCCCGAGCACGGTGGCCTGGGCTTCGGCTACAAGTGGGACCTCGGCTGGATGCACGACACGCTGAAGTTCATGGCGCGTGATCCGATCCACCGGAAGTACCACTACGACGAGCTCACGTTCCGCGCCATCTACGCGCACACCGAGAACTACGTGATGCCGCTGTCTCACGACGAGGTCGTGCACGGCAAGGGCGCGCTGATCGCGAAGGTGCCGGGCGATCCGTGGCAGAAGTACGCGTCGCTGCGCCTGCTCTACGGCTACCAGTGGACGCTCCCCGGCAAGAAGCTCCTGTTCATGGGAGACGAGCTCGGCGTGTGGGGCGAGTGGGACCACGACCAGGAGCTCGACTGGGCGGTCGGCAATCATCCCGCGCACGCCGGCATCGCGCGCTGGGTCGGCGATCTCAACGCCGCGTACCGCAAGCACCGCGCGCTACACGTCCACGACTGCGAGCAGGCAGGGTTCAAGTGGCTCGTCGGCGACGATCGCGACTCCGTCGTGCTGGCGTACATGCGGCTCGGTGACGCCAAGGATCCGCCGGTCGTCGTCATCGCGAACTTCACGCCGGTGCCGCGCGAGGGCTATCGCATCGGCGTGCCGCGCGGCGGGTTCTGGCGCGAGATCCTGAGCTCCGACTCCGAGATCTACGGTGGCAGCGGCGTGGGCAATCGCGGAGGCATGCACGCCGAGGCGGTCCACTGTCGCGGTTACGATCACTCGCTCGTCCTGACCGCGCCGCCGCTCGGGATCTCCGTGCTCGTGGCCGAAGGCTAATCACGCGCGCCGAGGGGCGGGAGGGAAACTCGCAGGCGCGCGGGCACGCCGTGCGCGAGGAGGCGTAGTATGCCGTTCGCCGTGAATACCAAGTGGGTTTGTATCCACGGGCACTTCTACCAGCCGCCGCGCGAGAACCCGTGGCTGGAGGCGATCGAGCCGCAGCCCAGCGCGCACCCGTATCGCGACTGGAACGAGCGGATCACCGCGGAGTGCTACCGGCCGAACACGGCGGCGCGCGTCGTCGACGGCTCGGGGACGATCATCCAGATCGTCGACAACTTCCAGCGCATGAGCTTCAACGTCGGGCCGACCTTGATGTCGTGGCTCGAGGAGCACGCGCCCGACGTCTACCGCGCGCTGATCGAGGCGGATCGCGCGAGCGTCGCGAGGTTCTCGGGGCACGGCTCGGCGATGGCGCAGGCGTACAACCACATGATCATGCCGCTCGCGAGCGCGCGCGATCGCGCGACGCAGGTGCGGTGGGGCATCGCGGACTTCCGGCACCGCTACGGGCGCATGCCCGAGGGCATGTGGCTCGCCGAGTGCGCGGTCGACACCCCGACGCTCGAGGCGCTCGCGGACGAGGGCATCCTGTTCACCGTGCTCGCCCCGCACCAGGCCAAGGCGTGGCGGCCGCCGGGCGGGACGTGGCGCACGCAGCCGGTGGACCCCGGGCGCGCGTACCGCTGCAACCTGCCGTCGGGGCGCACGATCGATCTGTTCTTCTACGACGGCGCGACCTCGCAGGCCGTGGCATTCGAGCGCCTCCTCGCCGACGGGCACCAGATCATCGCACGCATGACCGCGCGCGGCCCCGCCGAGGGAGGCGAGCCCACGCTGTGTCACATCGCGACCGACGGCGAGACCTACGGCCACCACCACCGCTACGGCGACATGGCGCTCGCGTGGGCGCTGTCGCAGGTCGAGCAGGGATGGAACGGGACGCGCCTCACGAACTACGCGGAGTACCGGGCGAAGGTCCCGGCGACGTGGGAGGTGCAGCTCGCCGAGCGGACCTCGTGGAGCTGCGCGCACGGCATCGATCGCTGGCGCGACGACTGCGGCTGCAACAGCGGCGGCCGCCCGGGCTGGAACCAGAAGTGGCGCCGGCCGCTACGCGACGCGCTCGACTGGCTGCGCGATCAGTCCGTGCTCGCGATCGATCAGATCGGCGGGCGCCTGTTCCGCGATCCATGGGCCGCGCGCGACGCGTACATCCAGGTGGTGCTCGTCCGGTCGCCCGCCGCGCGCGACCGGTTCCTCGCGGAGCACGCCGCGCACGAGCTGTCGCCGGCGGACCGCGTGCGCGCGCTGTCGCTGATGGAGATGGCGCGCCACGCGATGCTCATGTACACGAGCTGCGGCTGGTTCTTCGACGATCTGTCGGGGATCGAGACCGTGCAGTGCATGCAGTACGCGGCGCGGGTCGCCGAGCTGATCGAGGACGTCGGGGGCGCGCCGGTCGAGAGCGAGCTCGTCAACCGGCTGGCGCTCGCGCGCTCGAACGTGCCGGACGAGGGCGACGGCCGGCGCGTGTGGGCGCAGCGCGTTCGCCCCGCGCGGATCGACGCCGAGAAGGTCGCCGCGCACGTCGCGGTGCACACCCTCGTCGAGTCGGTCCCGGCGGACTGCATCGACGTCCACGGCTTCCGCGTCGAGCTCGCCGACCGCATCGTGCGGCGCTCCGGGCGCGCACGCCTCGTCGCCGGCACGGTGCGCGTCCGCAACCGACTCACGGAGAGCTCGACGTCGTTCTGCTTCGCCGGGCTCCACCTCGGCGAGCAGCACGTCACCGGGGGCGTGCGTCCACCGCCGGATCCGAGCGCGTGGCGGGAGATCCTCGAGGAGCTGACCGGCGCGCTCAAGACCGCGGACATCTTCGCGGCGCAGCGCGCGATCGATCGGCACTTCCCGGGCGCGCAGCTCTCGCTGTCGGCGCTCCTGCCCGGGAGCCGCGAGCGCGTCCTCGCGGCGGTGCTCGGCGAGGCGATCGAGGAAGCGGAGGACGAGCTCGCGGCCGCCTACGATCGCCACGCTCCGCTGATCCGCTGGCTCGTCGCGCACGAGCTCCCGGTGCCGCCGGTGCTGCAGACCACGGCGGAGTCGGCGCTGCGCCGGCGCGTCCTCGCGAACCTGCGCGCATCGGACGGCACGTTCGAGCGGCTGCGCGACCAGATGCTCGAGGCCGCCGAGGTCCGGGTCAGCTTCGACACGCCCGAGATCGCGCTCGCGGCGAGCGACGCGCTGCGCCGCTTGATCGATCGCGTGCCGCTCGCCGGCAACGAGCTCGATCTCGCGGCGCTCGACACGGTCGCGCGCGCGGCGGAGATCGCGCAGCGCATGAAGAGCAACCTCGATCTGTGGCACACGCAGAACGCGACCTGGCGCCTGCTCGAGCGACTTCCCGCGCTGCGCCGCCGCGCACTCGCCGGCGATGACGGCGCCCGTCGCGCCGCGGGCGATCTCGAGTGCCTCGCGCGCGCGCTCCGGCTCGCGCTGCCGTGCTGAGCGTCGCCGAGGGGACTCGCTCGCGCTCGCACGATCGCGCGCGATGTGCGCCGCGCTTCACGATCCGGCACGACGTGGGCGCCGCGTGCCGCGCCGGCCCGGCGCGTCGTGAACCGGCGTTGACGGCGGGCCGTGCTCGACGATTCCATCGCGCGGGCCAGCCGGGGGGCGCGCGCGTCCGGCGACGGGCATGTGGGTTGCTCGGAGCGGTTCGCATGCGTCCTCGCCTCGTCTCGTCGACCGCCGCGCTCGTGCTCGCTGCTGCCGCGTGCGGCACCACCACCCAGTTCGCCCCCACCAACCCGTCGCCTCGACCGCTGTCGCCTCGACTCGCGGAGAGCGTGCTCGTGTTCGCGAGCGGGCTCCCCGCACAGCCGTTCGTCGAGATCGGCATCATCCAGGCGCGGCAGAGCAGCGAGCTCTCGATGCACGAGATGCCGGAGATCATCGCCGAGATGCGCCAGGCGGCCGGCGCGCAGGGCTGCGACGGGCTCCTGCTCAACGGCGCGCGTGACAAGACGATCTCGAGCGGGGGCGGCACCGACGCGTCGGTGTTCGCGAGCACGACCACGCTCGAGGGCTTCTGGGGCACCTGCATCGTGTTCACCGAGCCAGGCGGCCCGGCGGTGTCCCAGCACGTGGCGCCGTAGGCGCGTCCGGCGCGTCGACGCTCCGTGCGACCCGCGCCGATCGTCGTCGGGGGCGCGCTCGCGGTAAGGTACCCGCGATGTACGCAAGTCTCGCCGCCGACACGGCGGTGCACCGGGATCCCGAGGTTCCCGGGCGGTATCACCTGACGCTCTCGGATCGCTGGGATTACCTGCTGCCGTCGGGCGGCGTCGTGATGACGTGCGCGCTGCGCGCGGCGGAGGCGGAGCTCGCGGACCCGCGGCTGCGGCTCGCCTCGGCGACGACGGTGTTCTGCACCCCGATCCACCCGACGGCGCTCGTCGTCGACGTGACGGTGCTCCGGCGCGGCGGCAGCACGGCGCAGGTGCGGGTCGCGCTCCGCGAGCGGGACGCGCGGCCCGATCCCGAGGATCCGGGCGACAACGGGCGCGGGATGGAGCTCGTCGCCACGTTCGTTCGCGATCGCAGGGGGCCCGACGTGCGTGGCGTCGCGTTCCCCGCCGTGCGCTCGCTCGCCGACGCGGTGCCCGTCGAGGATGACGCTCCGAACAACCCGTACACGCGGTTCCGGTTCTTCCAGCAGCTCGAGACGCGGATCGCGGAGGGCGAGCGGCTGTGGACTCCCGACCTCGTCGCGGGGCCCGCGCGCTACGCGCGCTGGTTCCGGTACCGGGAGCCGCAGCGCGACGCCGAGGGCCGGCTCGATCGGCTCGCCCTCCCGCCGCTGATCGACACGATGCCGACCGCGCTCCAGCGCGCGATCGGCCCCGGGGCGTACCGCTTCTACGCGCCGAGCCTCGACCTGACGACCTATGTCGTCGACGACACCGAGCGCGAGTGGCTGCTCGTCGCGGTGACGGTGCGTCGGGCGCGGCTCGGCTGGGCGATCGCGGATGCCGAGGTGTGGGATGACGAGGGCCGGTTCGTCGCCTACGGCGCCCAGGCGATGTACCTGCACGGCCTCGCGGGCGAGCCTCCGGTGATCGACGCGTCCCGTCGTACGTGATCGAGCCCTCGCACGAGCCGACTGGCGCGCGCGGGGGTGGGCTGGGCTAGAATCGAGCCGATGAGGCTCGCGATTCTCGGCGTCGCCGTTCTTGCCGCGTGCGCGAGCGGCAAGTCAGAAGGTACGGTCGACGCGTCGACGCAGGTCCCGATCGACAGCGCGCCGGACGACCCCGGGTGCGGTGACCTGCCGTGCGACGCGGTCCACGTCGCGCTCTCTGGGGTCGACACCGCCACGGGCGCGCCCGACGCGCCGATGAAGACGATCGGGGCCGCGATCGCGAAGGCGGCCGCGACGACGCCGCCGAAGGCGGTGTTCGTGCGCGCGGGTGTCTACCCCGAGCCGGTCGTGATGCACGCGGGCGTCCACGTGTACGGCGGGTTCGACGACGCGTGGCAGCGCAACCCGAGCGTGACGACCGAGATCTCCGCGGCGTCCCCGGCGGTGACGTTCGATGGGATCCAGGTCGCGACCCGGCTCGACGGCGTCCGGATCAGGAGCGCCGACGCGGTGCTGCCGGGCGAGAGCTCGTACGCGGTCCTGATCACCGGCTCGAAGGACATCGAGCTCGTTGACGTCGACGTCGTCGCGGGCAGCGGCGCGTCGGGCACCGACGGTCTCGACGGCACGACCGGTGCGAACGGCAACCCGGGCTCTCCGGGCACGCCAGGGTGCGAGGACTCCGGCGGGTTGTGCGCGAGCTGTAGCCACCCGCGCGGCGGCAACGGCGGCACGTCGGTGTGCGGGCGGTTCGGCGGGCGCGGCGGGGACGCCGGGCACGGCGGTGGCGGTGGCGCGGGAGGGTCGCCGGGGGCGGGCGGCACCATGGGTGGCCTCGGTGGCCTGCACGCCAGCAACGGGACGATCGGCGGGACCGGTGCATCGGGCGGTCCCGGCGCGAGCGGCGCGGGTGGCGTCGAGGTCGGCATGTTCGTCGGCGCCACGTACGTCCCCGCGAGCGGTCTCGACGGCGGCAAGGGCCTCGACGGCAACGGCGGCGGCGGCGGTGGTGGTGGTGGCGGCGGCGACAACGACTGCGACTCCTATGGCTCGTCGGGTGGAGGTGGCGGCGCGGGCGGTTGCGGTGGGACCGGCGGCACCGCTGGCACGGGCGGCGGCGGCTCGTTCGGCGTCGTGGCGGTCGACTCGAACGTGACGGTCCGCTCGTCGACGGTCACCGCGGGGCGCGGTGGGGCCGGCGGACGCGGCGGTCGCGGCGGTAACGGCGGCAGTGGGGGTGCGGGCGCGGCCGGTGGCGCCTACGGCGGCGGCGGCGAGCAGGACGACGGCGGGATGGGCGCGCGCGGCGGGAACGGCGGCGCCGGCGGTGCGGGCGGCCACGGTGGCGGCGGGGGCGGTGGCCCGTCGGCGGCGCTCGTGTGCGTCGGCGCGTCGTCGATCGCGATCCCGCAGTCGACGATCACGGGAGGCACCGGTGGTGCGGGCGGCCCGTCGCCCGGCAACAGCGGCGCGACCGGCGTGTCGTCGCGCGCGATCGGCTGCTCGTTCTTCTGAGCGACGCTACTCGCGCTTGAGCCAGCCGCGGCGGCGGAACATCCAGATCTGGACGGCGACGCCGATCGCGAACACGGCGAGCAGCGCCCAGAACGCCCACGGCGCGTCCTGGAGCGGGACGCCGCCCACGTTGACGCCGAGGAGCGAGCACACGAACCCGAGCGGCAGGAACACCGTGGTGATCAGCGAGAGCATGTAGATCCGCTGGTTCGAGAGCTCGGCGAGGTGCGACGCGACCTCCTCCTGGGTGACCGCGGCGCGATCGCGAGCGGCGTCGAGCTCCTCGATCGCGCGCATCATCCGCTCGGCGGTCTCGGAGATCCACGCGCGCTGGCCCGCGTCGAGCCACGGCATCGGGATGCTGGCGAGCCGGGCGAGCGCCTCGCGCTCGGGGCCGAGGAACCGCCGCAGCGCGATCGCGCGACGCCGGTGGTCGGCGAGCGCGGCGCGCACGTCGGCGCCGCGTCGCTCGGAGAGCACGTCGTCCTCGGCGCCCGCGATCGCGTCGTGCAGGGCGTCGACCCGGTCGACGACGTGATCGACCAGCCGGTCCACGAGCATCGCGGTCAGCTCGCCGACGCTCGTCGGGCCGCGGCCGCGATCGAGATCCGCGATGATCGACGCGAGCGATCGCGACGCCCGGTGCCGGATCGTGAGGATCCTCCGCGGCTCGATCCACACCCGGATCGAGATCATGTCCTCGGGCTGCGAGCCGCGGTTCGCGTTGATCCCGCGCACGATGAGGAGCAGGTCGTCGTCGTGGGGCACCGCGCGCGGGCGCGGATCGGGATCGAGCAACGCATCGCGGACCACGTAGTCGAGCCCCGCGGCATGCTCGAGCCAGTGCACGGCGTCGCTCTCGGCGTAGTCCAGGGTGAGCCACAAGGTGCCGTCCTCGGGCTTCCACGCCGTCACACCGTCCCAGTCGAGGCGCCGGGCGCCTCCGGCACCGTCGAGCAGGAGCGCGTGGATCAGGCCCGAACCTCCGGTCGTCGACATGGCCCTCGGTTGTACTACGCTCGCGGCGTGGTCCGTCGTGCCGCGCAGGGCGTCTTCGTTGCCGCGGCGTTCGCGGCGGCCGTGGCGACGGCGCGTGCCGAGGCTCGCGCGCCGCGGCCCACGGATCTCGTCGACGTCGCGGACGTGATCCCGGACGCGATCATCGATCTCCGGTACGCGACCACCGACAACGTCACCGGCGAGGTGCTGTACCCGAAGCCGGTCTGCAAGCTGCGGCGCGCGGTCGCGGCGAGGCTCGCGAAGGCCGCCGCGCGGCTCCGCGCCCAGCACCGACGGCTCGTGCTGTGGGACTGCTACCGGCCGACCTCGATCCAGGAGGTGCTCTGGCGGCGCGTCCCCGATCGTCGCTACGTGGCGCATCCGAAGGTCGGGTCGAAGCACAGCCGCGGCGCCGCGGTCGATCTCGCGCTCGCCGATCGCGACGGCGAGCTCCTCGAGATGCCGACGAGGTTCGATGACTTCTCGCCGGCCGCGCACCGCCGGCGAGCGCTCCGCGGTGCGAAGGGCGCGGAGGTGCGACGGCTCGATCGGGCGATGCGCGAGGCCGGCTTCGTCGGGCTCGCGACCGAGTGGTGGCATTTCGACGCACCGGGCCGTTATTCGCTGTCGGACGCACCTCTCTAGCATCGAAGCGATCGTGGACCCGTCACCTCTTCCGTATTACCCCGTGAACGAGTTCGGGCCGCTGATGAAGGGCCTCGTGATCGGCGGCGTCGGCATCCTGCACGTGTTCCTCGCGCAGTTCGCGATCGGCGGTGGGATGCTCCTCTACTACTTCGAGCGACTCGCGCAGCGCGGCGTACCCGACGCGCGCAGGTTCGTGGACGGCTACTTCAGGGTGCTCGTGCTCGTGAGCTTCGTCCTCGGCGCGCTGACCGGCGTCGCGATGTGGTTCACGACGATCCAGGTCGGCGCTCGCACGATCGGCCTCATGATCGACGAGTTCCACTGGCTGTGGGCGACCGAGTGGGTGTGGTTCGCGATCGAGATCACCGCGGGCTACGCGTTCTTCCGCTTCGGCCCGCGGCTCGGCGACGTGGCACGCCGGCGCTTGCTCGCGACCTACGCGTTCGCGTCCTGGATGAGCTTGTTCTGGATCAACGGCATCCTGTCGTGGCAGCTCACGCCGGGGCGCTGGCTCGACGGCGCTGGCATGTGGGCCGGGTTCTTCAACCCGAGCTACTGGCCGTCGCTGCTGTTCCGCACGGCCGTCGCCGCCACGCTCGCGGCGCTCGTCGCGTGCCTCGTGATCAACACGATGGCGATCGATCGCGAGCGCAAGGCGGCGCTGATCCGGCGCGCGTCGTGGTTCACGCTGCCGATCGCGGCGCTGCCGGTGCTCGGCGCGTGGTTCGTCGCCGTGATCCCCGCGGACAGCCGGCAGTGGCTCCTGGGCGGCAGCGTCGCGATGACGATGTTCGTCGGCATCGCCGCGGCCGCCTCGTTCCTGATCGGCGCGTACGTGGTCGTCGGGCTGGTGCTCCGTCGCCTCTACATCAACGGCGCGACCGCGACGATGCTGCTCGTGCTCGCCTTCGGCGCGACGGCGGCGGGCGAGTTCGTGCGTGAAGGCGCGCGCAAGCCGTACACGGTGCGCGGCGTCCTGTACTCGACGTCGATCACGCCCGCCGAGGTCGCCGCGCTCCGCGCGACCGGCGTCACCACCCACGATCCGTACCCGCTCCGCGATGACGCGCGCTACGCGAACGCGCAGCTCCGGCGCGGCGCGAAGGTCCACCGTGCCCTGTGCGACGCGTGCCACACCATGGACGGCACCAACGGCATCGTCCACCTCACGCGCGCGTGGACCGACGATCAGCTCCGCCTCAACGTCGCCAAGCTGCAGCGCACGAAGGCGTTCATGCCGCCGTTCGCCGGCAACGCCGAGGACGTCGAGGCGATCGTGCAGCTCGTCCGCTGGGAGGCCGCGGGGGCGCCTCCGCAGTGGCCGGTCAGCGACGATCCCCGCACGCTCGCGCAGGTCGCGACGTGGCTCGACGAGGCAGGCACCGAGCCCGTGGCGCCGCCGGTTCCACGACCTGGGACGCGGCCTGGGGCGCCGCCCGGACCTCCGCAGACCGCCCAGCAGGGCGCCCCCGCGAGAGGAGCCCCGTGATGTGGCCGTTCTCGGGTGGCATGCCCTCCGTGTGGCTCGCGCTGTACCTCGTCACGCTCGCCGTGCACCTCGCGCTGATCGGCTTCGTCGTCGCGGGGACCGGGCACGCGCTGGTGCACGCGGTGCGCGGGACCGACGATCGCGTCGCCGAGCGCACGCGCGATCTGCTGCCGTTCTTGCTCGGGCTGGGGATCACGGCGGGCGTCGCGCCGCTCCTGTTCCTCCAGCTCCTGTACCAGCGCCCGTTCTACACGGCGAACCTCCTGCTCGGGCCGCGGTGGGGCGCGGTCGTGCCGGCGCTGATCGCGGGCTTCTACGCGCTGTATCTCGCCAAGGCCGCGGGGCGTCGCGCGCGCCGGCTCGCGCTCGGCGTGGCGCTCGCCTGCTTCGGCTTCGTGGCGTGGTCGTGGTCCGAGCTCCACCTGCTGCTACAGGACGAGCCGGCGTGGGCCGCGATGTACGCGGCGGGCGATCGTCTGTACGCGAACGCGAGCGTCGTGCCGCGCGTGGTCCTGTGGCTCGGCGTCATGATCACGGCGTACGCCACGATCGCGGTGTGGGGGGCGAGGCGCGTGGATCGCCGCCGGCTCGCGGGCCTCGCGCTCGCGGGGCGCCTGCTCGGCGCGGCGGCCGTCGGCCTGCTCGTCGCCGACGGCGTGAGCGTTCACCCCGCGGCGCACGGCTGGGCGATCGTCCTGGCGGGTTTGCTCGCCGCCGAGCTCGCGGGCTGGCTCGCGACGTGGCGCCGACCCGACGGGCGGGGCCCGCACCTCGCCACCGCGGCGGGCGCGCTCGGCCTCGTCGCGACGATGGTCGTGCGCGAGGCGCCGCGGCTCGCGATCCTCGAGCCGCCTCGCGCCCTGGCCGCCGAGGCCAGCGGGTTCCCGGTGTTCGTGCTGACCGCCGTCCTCGGCGTCCTGGTGATCACCCAGATCGTGCGGACGATCCGGGCGGTGGAGCGCGACGTGAACTGACGGCCGCGAGCGTGGTGCACGCCCGGTGGCCGCCGTCCTCGTCACACGCTCGCGCTGTCGAGCGTGAGCGCGACCGCGTGGATCACGGCGGCGATCCGGACCGCGTCGTGGACGTGCTCCTTCGTGCCGCCGCGCTCGCGCACGGACTTCTCGTGCGACTGCACGCACATCTCGCAGCCGGTGATCGCGGACGCCGCGAGGCACCACAGCTCGAAGTCGAGGTGATCGACGCCGGGCTTGCCGATGATCTGCATGCGCAGCCGCGCGGGCATGGACTTGTACTCGGCGGCGTCACCCATCATGTGGGTGAAGCGGTAGTACACGTTGTTCATCCCCATGATCGCGGCCGCCCCGCGTGCCGCGGCCTGCGCCTCGGGAGACAGGTGCGCCGCCGCGTCGGCGAGGACCGCCGCGACGACGTCGGGGTTGCGCGCCGTGACCGCGGCCGTCAGGGCCGTGCCCCACGCCTGCTGGGGCGTGAGCGCCGTGGAGCCCGTGATCGTGCCGAGGTTGAGCCGGAGGTCCTTGGCGTACTCCGGCAGCCTCTCCTTGAGCAGATCGATCGACATGGGCTAGCTCCTCGCCGCGGCCGTCAGCGTCTCCTGACCCTTCTGCCAGTTGCACGGGCAGAGCTCGTCGGTCTGGAGCGCGTCGAGCACGCGCAGGACTTCCTGGGGGTTGCGGCCGACGTCGAGGTCGTTCACCGAGACGAACCGGATCACGTTATCGGGATCGACGATGAAGGTCGCCCGCAGGCACACGCCCTCGTTCTTGTCGAGGATGCCGAGCGCTTGCGACAGGTCGCGCTTGATGTCGGCGATCATCGGGAAGGGCAGGTTCTTCAGATCCTCGTGCGAGTTGCGCCACGCGAGGTGGACGTACTCGCTGTCGGTGGATCCGCCGAGGACCTGCGCGTCGCGATCGGCGAACTCGTTGTTGAGCTTGCCGAACGCTGCGATCTCGGTCGGGCAGACGAACGTGAAGTCCTTGGGCCAGAAGAAGTAGACCTTCCACTTGCCCGGATAGCTGGACTCGGTGATCTCGCTGAAGTGCTTGTTGGCCTCGACGGCCTTGGCGGCGAACGCGGGGAACTTGTCTCCGATGGTGAGCATCTTGTCTGGTCTCCTTTGTGTGCAGCCACTGTGGTCATTCCCCGGTGATAAGTCCAATTGCACAAGGTGATTGTCGTGATAAGAAGCGGCTATCATGGAACGACCCACCGTCCGTCAGCTCGAGTGCCTCGTCGCGGTCGCGGACCACGGCAGCTTTCGCAAGGCGGCGAGCGCGCTCGGCATCTCGCAACCCGGGCTCTCGGCGCAGGTCCAGAGCGCCGAGGGTCTGTTCGGCGTCCAGGTGTTCGAGCGCGACCGGCGCAGCGTGCTCGTCACGCCGGCTGGCGAGGACGTCATCGCGCGCGCGAGAGAGGCGCTGACCGCGGTCGATGCGGTCTGTGATGCCGCGCGCCGCCGCGGCCAGCCGCTCGTCGGCCCGCTGCGACTCGGCGTGATCCCGACCGTCGCTCCGTACTGGTTACCGGCGCTGCTACCGGCGGTGCGTGCGAAGTTCCCGAAGCTCGAGCTGATCCTGCGCGAGGAGCAGACGTCGCGTCTGCTCGCGCAGCTCACCGCGGGACAGCTCGACGTCGCGCTGCTCGCGCTGCCTGTCCCCGGCGACTTCACGGCCGCGGCGATCACGCGCGAGATGTTCGTGCTCGCGGCGCCGCGCGGCAGCGAGCTCGTCAAGAAGCGCGGCAAGCTCACCGACCGCGATCTCGACGCGGAGACCGTGCTCCTGCTCGAGGACGGACACTGCCTGCGCGATCAGGCGCTCGCGGTCTGCGAGCGCGGTGGCGCGATCGAGTCGGTCGAGGTGCGCGCGACGAGCCTTCCGACGCTCGTGCAGATGGTCGCCGGTGGCCTCGGGGTGACGCTGCTGCCGGAGGCCGCGGCCGCCGCGCTCGTCCAGTCGCGCGGGCCCGTCGAGCTCGCGAGCTTCGCCGCGCCGGTCCCCGGCCGCACGCTCGGCCTCGTCTGGCGCACGTCATCGGCGCGCCTGCGCGAGTTCCGCCTGCTCGCCGAGACGTTCGGCACCGCGGCCGAGAAGTTCCTCGCGAAGCTGCGCAGGAGCTGAGCGCTCAGGGAGCGTCGATGCGGCCCGCGCTCACCTGCGCGTTCGGCAGCGCGAGGTTGGCCTTGATGTAGCCGCCACCGCCGCCGCCACCACCGCCACCGGTGTTCGCGCCGCCATCCCCGTCGCCATCGGTCGCGGACGAGCCGGTCGCGAACCCGCGACCGCCCGGACCGCCCGGCCCCGGTCCCCCGGCCGCCGACGTCGTGGGCGTCGCGATCGAGGGATCGAACCCGTCCGCGCCATCGGCGTTGTTGGAGCCTCCGCCTGCGCCTCCGCCGCCGTTCGCGATGAGCGTGCCCGTCGCGGTGATCGTCGGCGCGTGCAGCACGATCATGCCACCCGAGCCACCGCCGTTGCCGCCGGACCGGTCGTCGCCACCCTCGCCGGCAGAGCCGGAGGCGTTGATCGCGCCCTCGATCGCGAGCGTGCCGCTGGCGATGAGGTACACCACGCCACCTCCGCGCCCGACCACCTCGGTGTTGCCGCCGCCTGCCTGGCCATCACAGCCACCGCGCAGCGCCGCCGGTGGCGTGGCGACGTTGTCCCCTGCGCGGCCTCCGACGCTTCCGCCGTTGCCCTGACCGCCGTCGCCGCCGAGCGACATGAAGCTGCCGCCGGCGCCGCCGCCCCCCGTGCCCGGATCACGGATCGGCGCGTTGCACGCGGACGAGGGCGAGGCCGGCCCGCGCGCGCCGCCCTTCTTGCTCGAGGCGTCCAGGACACCCCCGCTCGCGATCGTCAGGTTCTCGCTCGCGAACAGCACGAGCGGGCGCGAGCCCGTCACCGTCGTCGTCGCGAGCACGTTGATGTTCGTCCCGATCACGACGCACGCCTCGGACTGGCCTTGTGCGAGCCACCCCGTCGGCTGGTCGGACTGACACAGGGTGCTGCTGTTGGTGTCGATCGAGCCCGGGAGCGTGCGCGCGCTCGCCGGCAGCTGCGGATAGCAGACCTGGAACGCGCCGCTCCCTCCACACCACGCGTCGTCGTTCGAGATCGTGAGGGTGCGCGTGCGCGTGCTCGGGGTGCCGAGCGTGGCGTTCGTCGGCATGCCGAGATCGATCTTGATCGTCTCGTTGTACTCCGGCATCGCGTCCTGGATGATCGTGATCGCGATCTGCTGGGTCTGCGTACCGGCCGGGAAGGTCAGCGGCGACGACGAGATCGTGTAGTCGGTGCCGGCGGTCGCCGTCGAGGCAGCGTCGTCGACGGAGAAGGGAACCGTCACCGTGCGCCCGCTCACCGCGGACAGCCGGACCTCGAACATCACCGTCGTCGCGCTCTCGGCGACGGTCATCGCGTTGGTGTTGAACGTGGCGACGGGCTCGGGGTCGTCGTCGACGATCGTGTAGGTCGCGGCGGCGGCGTCGGTCGCGACGAGCGCGCCGACCGGATTCTGCAGCGTCACCTCGATCGTCTCGTTGTCCTCGTCGAGCGCGTCGTTGATCACGCCGAGCGGAAGCTCCTGCTTCATGCTGTCCGCCGGGAACGTGACCGTGCCCGCCTCGAGCCCGTGGTCCGCGGTGGTCGCGGTCCCGCCGAGCGTGAAGTCGACGGTGATATCGGTGCTCGACCGGGTGTCGAGCTCGAACACCACGTTCGCGGTCTTGTTCTCGTTGTCCTGCGCCCTCGACATCCGGACGCTGACCCGCGGCAGCGCGTTGGCGTTGATCGTGAGCGTGTGCGTGCTCGTGCCGAGCGTCGCACCGGTCGGTGACGCGAGCTCGAGCACGATCGTCTCGTTGGGCTCCGCGACCATGTCATCCACGATCGCGAGCTCGACGTGCTGCGTGACCTCGCCCGCAGGGAACGTCAGCGTCGAGGAGGGCGACGTGATCGCGAAGTCGTCGGGCTGCGTCGCGGTGCCGCCCGCGACCGCGAACGTGACGGTCACCGGGTCGCCGGCAGGCTCCGAGAGCGTCACCGGGATCCTGACCGTCCCCGAGTTCTCGTCTTCGAGCGAGGTCGGCTCGGCGAACCCGACCGTCACCAGCGGGGGCAGCACGTCCTCGACGGGACCGCCATCCATCTCCGCGGACGGAACGGGGAATCCACAGCTGGCAACGACACAGACCAATACGAGCGCGGCGGCGGCCGCGGTCTCCCGGCGCATCTCGTCATTCTACCGAGGCGCGCGCGCTGTCGATACGGATTGTACATAGGAAAATCGGAGGCTTGCAGTGCGGCAGGTAAATCTGACGTTAGTTCTTATTTGACAGTGAATATAACAGTGTTAAATAACGGCACGTGGACGACACCTGGACCCTGACCGAGCTCGTCGAGCACGTGGCGCAGCGCCTCGCCGCGCTGCCCCCGCCGAAGAACGGCCAGGTGCGCGCGGTCCCCGACGAGCGGACGGTCCGCTACTACGGGACGCTCGGCCTGCTCGATCGTCCGGTCGCGACCCGCGGACGGACGGCGCTCTACGATCGCCGCCACCTCGCGCAGGTGGTCGCGATCAAGCGTCTGCAGTCCCTCGGGCGCAGCCTCGCCGAGATCCAGGCGATGTGGCCGACGCTCGACGACGCGACGCTCGCCCGGATGTCCGGCGTACCACT
>Ga0164243_10005726_pt1 | contig 18953 bp, 19 predicted proteins | sample OricompcompostOP_FD_108781 | JGI IMG/M metagenome (GOLD analysis project Ga0164243, IMG submission 108781) | Organic Plus compost microbial communities from Emeryville, California, USA - Original compost - Organic plus compost (OP) | ecosystem: Engineered > Solid waste > Mixed feedstock >... | reverse complement strand
CGCCTCCAAGGACAACTGGTACGCGGGCATCGGCAACATCGACGTGCACTACTCGTCCGGCCCGGCCAACCACTGGTTCTACCTGCTGAGCGAGGGCAGCGGCGCCAAGGTCATCAACGGCGTCAGCTACGACTCGCCGACCGCCGACGGGCTGCCGGTCACCGGCATCGGCCGGGACAAGGCCGCCCTGATCTGGTACAAGGCGCTCACCACCAAGTTCACCTCCACCACCAACTACGCCTCGGCGCGCACCGGCACGCTCGCGGTGGCCGGTGAGCTGTACGGCACCAGCAGCGCCGAGTACAAGGCGGTGGCTGACGCCTGGGCCGGCATAGCCGTCGGCACCCGGCCCGGCGGCGGTGACCCGGGCACCGGCAAGACGTTCTCCAACGACGCGAACGTCACCATCCCGGACTACCCCGGCCGTGCCGTCACCTCGAAGATCACCACCTCGGGTCTGAGCGGCAAGGCCCCGTCCGGCCTCCAGGTGGGCGTGAAGATCGTCCACAGCTACAGCGGCGACCTCCAGGTCGATCTGGTGGGCCCGAGCGGCAAGGCGTACCGGCTGCACAGTGTGGCGTCCGACCCGACGCCGGACATCGACACCACCTACACGGTCAACGCCTCCGCCGAGAACGCCAACGGCACCTGGCAGTTGCGGGTGCAGGACCGGGGGCCGGGTGACACCGGCTACATCGACAGCTTCAAGCTGACGTTCCCGTAATCCCGCTGCCCGCCCACCGCACGCGAGCGCGCCGGGCACACGGCGTACACAGGGGCGCGCCGCACCGGTTCCGTACCGGTGCGGCGCGCCTTGGTGCTTGCCGGGGCCGCCTCACGGCTGTGCGGGGAGCTTCTCCAAAACGGTGCGGGCGCACTCCAGCACGAGGGCGCACACCCGGTCCGGGTCGGCGTCCGCGAGCGCGCCGCGCCCCACCACGCGTCCGCTCAGACCGATGCCCAGCAGCCAGGCCAGGACCAACTCGGCGCGCAGCGCGGCGTCGTCTGCGTCGGTGAGGGTGGCGAGGACGTCTGCGTAGTCCTCGGTGAGCAGCCGGCCGACCCGCGCGGCCTCGCCTCCGGCGGCCGACCGCAGGAAGATGTCCAGGGCGCGGTGCCGCCGTTCCTCGTCCCCGGCGTCCCCGGCCTCCTGCGCCAGCAGGCCGCGCAGGGCGCTTTCCAGCACGTCCTCGGCGGGTGTCCGGCGCAGGTGCCGTCTGCCCTCCCCGGCCACCACCTGTTCGAACAGCGCCTGCTTGGAGCCGAAGTAGCGGAAGAGCAGCGCCTGGTTGACGCGGGCGCGGGCGGCGATGTCGCGGACGGTGGTGCGTTCGTACCCGCGCTCGGCGAACAGCGCGGAGGCCGCGGACATCAGTGCCTGCCGCGTGGCGACGGCGCCCCTCCTGCGGTCGGTCGTCCGGTCAACGGTCATGCGTCTCCCCCGTCGGAGCAGGCCGTCAAGGCCAGCCAGCGTAGTGGTTCCGGGGCCAAGTGCGCCCCGGTGTAAGACCGTTGACTGAGGCATCCAATTACCCCTACGGTTTGTAAGCAGACGCTTACAAACCGGTAGGAGGTCAGGTGACCAGCACCGACACCGAACCCGTGGCCTACCCCTTCAACGAAGCGGCATCCCTCACCCTCGCCGAGCAGTACGACCGCGTCCGCGACCGGGACGGGCTGCAACGGGTACGGCTCCCCTACGGCGAGGCCGCCTGGCTCGTGACCCGGTACGCCGACGCCCGCCTCGTCCTCGGCGACAACCGCTTCAGCCGCGCCGTGGCCGCCACGCACGACGAGCCACGCCAGTCCGCGGGCCGGCTCACCGGCGGTCTGCTGAGCATGGATCCGCCCGAACACGCCCGGCTGCGCACCCTGGTGGCCAAGGCGTTCACCGTCAGGCGGGTGGAGAAACTGCGGCCCGCCGTGCGCGAGCTGGCCGAAAGCCTGCTGCGGGACATGGTGGAGGCGGGACCGCCGGCCGACCTCGTGGACTCCTTCGCCCTGCCCCTCCCGGTCGGTGTCATCTGCAAGCTCCTCGGCGTCCCGGAGGCCGACCGGCCCCGCTTCCGGGTGTGGAGCGACAACGCGCTGTCCAGCAGCAAGCTGACCGCCGAGGAGTTCGAGGCCAGCAGGAACGAACTGCGCGCCTACATGGCCGAACTGATCGCCGAGCACCGCAAGCACCCGGCCGACGATCTGATGACCGCCCTCATCGAGGCCCGCGACGCGCACGACAAGCTCTCCGAGCTGGAACTGGTCGACCTGTGCGTCGGCATCCTCGTCGCCGGGCACGAGACGACCGCCAGCCAGATCCCCAACTTCCTGTGCGTCCTGCTCGACCACCCCGACCAGTTCGCCCGGATGCGCGAGGACCTGTCGCTGATCCCCGCCGCGGTGGAAGAGCTGCTGCGGTTCGTCCCGCTCGGGGTCGGCGCCGGACAGCCCCGCTACGCCACCGAGGACGTCGAGGTCGGCGGGACCCTCGTCCGCGCCGGCGAACCCGTGCTCGTCGCCATCGGCGCGGCCAACCGCGACGCCCTGCGCTTCGACGACTCGGGCCGGCTCGACATCACCCGGACGGACAACTCCCATCTGGGCTTCGGCCACGGCGTCCACCACTGTCTGGGCGCCCCGCTGGCCCGCGTCGAACTCCAGGAAGCCCTGCGCGCGCTCCTGCTGACGGTCCCCGGCATCCGGCTGGCCGGCGACATCGACTGGAAGACCGAGATGATCGTGCGCGGCCCGCGCGCGATGCCGGTGGGGTGGTGACCATGACCTGGCGTGTCGAAGTGGACCGCGGCGTGTGCATCGGCTCGGGCATCTGCGCCGGCACGGCCCCCGGCGTCTTCCGTCTGGAGGGCGAACGGTCGCGTCCCGTGCAGGAGGAGATCGAACCCCAGGAAGCGGCCCTGGACGCCGCCGACTCCTGCCCCGCCCTGGCGATCACCCTGCGGACGGAGAGCGACGAGATCGTCGGCCCCCGCCCCTGACCGCTCTCCTCCTCACGGCCGCACGCCGGGCCGGCCGGGCCGCTGCCGGGCCGGCGGCACTCACGGGCCGGGCCGCCGGTGAGCACCGTGCACCCGGCGCAGGGCGAGGAGGGTGGCCACGGTCTCCAGCCACCGGGCCACCCGCTCCTCCCCCTCCAGGTCGGTCGGCCCGAGGACGGACGAGGCCGCGGTCAGCCAGTCCCCGGCGAGTGCGGTGGCCGCCCGGCCCGGCAGGGGCTCGGGGAGCAGGGCGGCACGGCGCAGTCCGTCGCGGCGGACGACCTCGGCCAGATAGGTGAGCGCGCGCGGCAGGACACCCGCCTCCTCCACGGCCGGCGCGGCGGCCACCGCACCGTCACCGAAGAGGGCGGTGCGGTGGGCGCCGTCGGGCGTCAGCCCGTAACGGAGCAGCAGGCTCACGTCGTAGGTGCGCAGTTCGGCGTCGGTCGTCCGCTCGGGTGGCACGGCGCGCCTCACTCCTTCACGGTGATACGGAAGACCACCTCGGGTCCCTTGCGGCCGGCCTTTGCGGCCTTCTCCTCCTCGCCGCCGCACGCGAAGCAGTCCTTGCGCAGCCGCACCCGGGTGCTGCCCTCGGCCTCGGCGCGGTAGTCGAAGAAGTGGTCCCCCGGGGAGCCCATGCGGTCGGGGTCGTCGGCCTTCGACCGTTCGCCGGTGCGGACCACGACGGCCGGGTCCGGTGCGGGACTGGCAGGTTCCCAGTCGTATCCGGCGCTCGGGCTGATCCGCAGCTTCAGCGCGAAGGTCTCACCGGGGGCCACCTCGATCTCGGTGTGGTCCTTGCCGAAGACCTTCGCGGGTGCGGGCTGCGACGGCCGGGCGGAGCCGGAGGCCGACGGGGACGGGGCGGAGGAAGCGGCTTCGGGGGACGGCGCACTGCCGGCCGCCGCACCGTCGTCCGCACCGCCGCACGCGGTGGTCAGGAGACACAACAGTGCGACGACGGAGACGGCCGCGCGGCGCGGGGCGCGGAGTGTGTGGGTCATGGCTGCGGTTTCTGCTTGGGGAGCTGGATGTCCGTCGGGGTGGGGTGGCGGCCGTCGGTCGCACCGCCCATGGTGCCGTTGACGAAGTCCTCCTCGCTCACCCAGGTGGTGTAGCCCCAGGGATTGTAGATCTGGAGCTTGCCGCCGTCCTGGCCGATGACGACCATCTGGTGACCGAACTGGTCGTCTTTGCGGGCGCCGAAGGGCACGGGCTGACCGTTGTTGACCGCGTCGCGGATGGCCGGCAGCGCGTCCTTGCGGGCCTGCTCGGACTCGACGAAGCGCAGTTCGTAGTCGGTTCCGGTGTGCGCCCCGATCTCCTCGTCGGCCACCATCTCGCCCTCCGCACCGTTCATGCCCTCCTTGTCGCCCTCGCGGCGCGCGTAGACGCGGCTCTCCTCGGCACGCAGCCGCTCCTCGAAGGCGGCACCGCTGTCGTGCTCCGGATCGCCGGGGTGCCCGCCGGTGGTCAACTCCAGGGCGTAGACCGGGTCCGTCTGGGCGTGCATGGTGACGGTCGAGAAGGCCACGCAGGTATTGCCCTCCTGCTCCCACTCCCGGCCGTCGAAGGTGACCGTCTGCGAACTGTCCCCGCTGACGCGCGAGTCGTCGCGGCGGGTGACGATCGGCGTCAGGTGCTGCTGGAGCCAGGCGGGCCTGTCGCCGTAGGGGTGGATCTTGCGGGCGAAATCCGTGATCGTCGGCATCGGGTAGCCGGCGGCCAGTGCCTTCATCAGATAGGCGCGTTCCTGCGGCGATTTGGCGGCGTCCAGCAGCTTGTCGTAGGCGGCCCGGTCCCCGGCGCTCAGCCGGTCGAGGCGCAGCCCCGCGCGTTCCAGATCACCGGTGGAGAGGATCTCGTTCTCCGCACGGTCCCCGCCCCACGCCCCCGCGTCGGCGAGGACGATCCGGTCGGCGTCCGTCATGTGCCGGCTGTCCAGCCGGCCCGCCCGTGCCTCGGAGGTGAGCTTGTCCAGCTCGCGTTCGGCCCGCTCCCCGGCCGCCTCGGCCACCGTCACGCCCGACTCCAGGTAGCGCAGCCCGTCGAGCGCGGCCTGCCGGGCGCGGCCCGCCGTCTCGGCCGGGGCGAAGAACGCGTTGCCGCCGTCGGGCAGCATGCCGCGGGCGGTGCGCAGCGCGTCGAGGCCGAAACCGTGCTTGCTCTGCGCGGTGTCGATGCCCTCGGCCAGCAGAGCCAGTTCCCGCGCCGCCGTACCGAACTTCTCCGCCATCTGCTCGGCGTTGCGCGCGGCGGCCTTCGTCACGTCGCTCGCCTTGGAGCCCGCCTCGCCGATCCAGGTGGCGGGAAGCCCGGCCGTGGCCACCGCCCGCACCCCGGCCCCCACCTCGTCCGCGACGGCCGCCGCACGGCGGTAGGCGGCGGCCTTGGCCGCCACCTCGTCGGGGGACCCCTCCGGGGCGGGGAAGTCCAGCGCCTGCTTGATGAGACGGGTGAGCACGAGGTTGCTCTCGTCCCCGTCGAATCCGCCCTTGCCGTGGAACTCCAGCTCTTCCAGCTTGCCCCGCAGCGTGTCCAGGTGATCCTTGCGGCGGCGGCCCAGCGCTGTCACCGCCGGTGCTCCGCGGGGCGGCCGATGCCGTGCAGTGCGCTGCGCACGCCGTGGTCGGTGTGCGTGTTGAGGGCGACCCCGTCCCCGATCTTCCCGCGGATCTGTCGCAGCGCCCCGGCGAGGACCTCGATCTCCTCGTCCCACGCCCGGGCGAAGGAGGTGAACGCCTGCTGCCCGCCGTACTCGCCGAAGGCCGCGTCGGCGAAGGGGTTGAGCGCCAGGCCCGCCAGGCCCGCGAACGGCGCGCCGCCCAGCCCCTTGCGCATTCCGTCGAGCGCACGGGCGGCCTCGTCCAGCCGGTCTCCCTGACTGAGTGTCGGCCTGTGCTCCAGCCCGAGCCCCGGCCTGCCCTCTCCCATGGCTCTCCGCCTTCCCACGCCACGGCGGCCCATCAGGTCCGCGTCAAATGGCGGTCATCATAACGATCCCCCGCCGCGCTCCGGTCCGGCCCCGGGCCACCCGGCGGCACCGGGGCCGGACGAGACCGGACGAGAATCGGGACGAGAATGGTGCGGGCCGGTGCCAAGGCGGTACGGACAGGTACGCCGGCCGGCGGCCGGACCGGACGGGCCGGACGGAAGAGGACGCCGGCCGGCGGAACGGCCGATGCGCGGGAAGGGACAGACATGACGGCACGACGGCCGCTCGCGGTGTTCGACCTGGACGGCACGCTCGCCGATGTCCGGCACCGGCTGTCCTTCGTCGAACAGCAGCCCCGCGACTGGGACGCCTTCTTCGCGGCGGCCGTGGACGATCCGCCGCTGACCGCGGGTGTCGCGCTGGCGAAGGAGACCGCGGAGACGGCCGATCTGGCGTACGTGACGGGACGGCCGGAGCGGTGCCGCGCCGACACCCTGGCGTGGCTCGCCGAGCACGGCCTGCCCGCCGGACGGCTGGTGATGCGGGCGGGCGGGGACCGCCGTCCCGCCCGCGTCACCAAGCCCGAGCTGCTGCGGCGGCTGGCCCGGCAGCGGGAGATCTGCCTGGTGGTGGACGACGACGAACTGGTCTGCGCCGCCTACGAACGCGCGGGCTTCCGGGTGCTGCGCGCCGACTGGATGGCCGCCCAGCCCCTGCTGGAGGTCGTCCAGGAGGACGAAGGGCGCACCTGACACGGCCCCGCCCGGGGTGGTGCGGGCCACGGCCGCACCACCCCGGGCGGGCCGGGAACGAGCGGAGGGGTGGTCAGGCGGGCGTCCCGTCAAGCGGCCGGACGGTGAACCCGCCCCGCCCGTCGAAGCGGACCTCCAGCACGGCGTCGAAACCGTCGTCGCGGCGCGGTCTGCGCAGCTGCCGGAACGTGGCGCGCAGCCCCACCTCGGGTACCCGGGTGCGGCCCTCGCGGGCCGCGTTGCGCTCCAGCGAACCGGCCAGGTCGGGCGGGAACCAGTAGGCCGTCACCGTCGCCCCGTGCGCGTGCCCGCAGGCGATCAGCGGCTCCCATTCGCGCGGTGAGGGATTGGTGTTGTCGACGGCGACGGACCGCCCCGCGGCGAGCGCTTCACCGAGCAGGCGCATCTGCCGCCGCTGCTTGTGGCGCGCCGACCGCGGGAAGCGGTCCTTGCTCACCAGCACATGATCGTGCGCGAGGTGACGGCGGTAGAAGGTGCTCTTCCCGGACGCCTGGAGCCCCACGAGCACCGCCGTCCGCAGGTGCGCCGGCCCGCCCTCGGCCCCGTCCGCCTCGTCACCCATCCCCGCGTCCTCTCCTTCCCCGCCGGATGCGGCACGTGCCCCAATGTGACACGGCCCGGCGTGCCCCGCTGGCCGCACCGCACGCCGGGGGACGATCATGACCGGGCCGCAGCGCAGGGGACGGGCCGGCCGACAGTGAGGATCGACGCCGTGGCTGACGAGGGAACGACCGCCCACGCTTCCGGAACCGGCCGGGAGCCGGGGCGACGGGTGCTGGGACTGATCGCCGAGCCCGGACCGGCCGAGGAGGTGGCGCACAAGCTCGCCGGGCAGTTGCCCGAACTGCTGGCCCGCTCCTCGGACGACGCGCCGGATCCGGACACCTGGCAGGTGGAGGTGGAGCGCAAGCTGCTGCCGCTCGAAGCCGACGGCAGCCTTCCGCTGATCGAGGTCGGCCGCGAACACCGCAGGGAGCACGACTGGGACGCGGTCGTCGTGCTGACCGAGCTGCCGCGCCGTGCGGGCAGGCGGCCGATCCTCGCCGACTGCGCCCCCGAGGAGCGGGTGGGTCTCGTCTCGCTGGCCGCGATGGGCGCCCTGCGCGTGACCCACCGCGCCCGCGCCACGCTCGTCCATCTGGTGGCCACCTATCTGACCCCCGCGCCGGGCCGGACCGGCGGTGCCGCACCCTCTCGCAGAACACTGCGGACGGCGGGCCTGTCCCGTTCCCGCACGGTCGACGAGCGGGAGGCGCGCCAGGACCCGGACAGCGAGGCGGAGCGCACGGTGGACGCCAACGTACGGCTGGAGGGGGCGGGGCTGCATCTGATCCTGCCCGGCAGGCGGGGGCAGCTGAGGCTGCTGGCGGGGATGGTCCGGATGAACCGTCCCTGGCGGCTGGTGCCGTCGCTGTCGCCGGCCCTGGCCGGTGCCATGGCCGGTGCGGCGTTCGGCGTCTTTTACTCCAGCATCTGGCAGCTCGCGGACGCCTCCGGCACACTGCGCCTGCTGCTGGTCACCGCCCTCGCCGTGCTGGCCATGATCGCGTGGCTGATCCTCTCCAACGGGCTGTGGGAGCGCTCGCCCGATCCACGGCTGAACGCCTTCTCGGCGCTGTACAACGCGGCGACCGTGGCGACCGTCTCGTGCGGGGTCGTGGTGATGTTCCTGCTGCTGTTCGCGGCGACGTTCGTGGCCGCCTGCGTCATCATCCCGCCGCCCTACCTGGCGAAGACGCTGAAGCATCCGGCCGGGCTGTCGGACCTGGCGACCGTGGCGTGGCTGGCCGCGTGCCTGGGCACCGTCGCGGGAGCGCTCGGTTCCGGGCTGGCCGACGAGGAGGCCGTACGGGAGGCCGCCTACAGCCGGCGGGAACGCCAGCGCCAGGAGTGGCGGGAGAGGCGGGAGGCGCAGGCGGGGGGCGAGGAGCCGGGAAGGGCGCACACAACCCCCGCATCCTGACCGTCGCCATGTCCGCTGCGGCGGCGCATCCTTGTCGCACCACCACGGAACCGCGGCCCGGCCGGGGTGGGCCGGGGGAGGCGAGGAGGGAGCGGCGATGCCCATACCCGTGTGCTCACTGATCCTGAACGAGCAGCAGTCGGTCGCCGAGGGGACGTACCACGTGGTGCGCTTCCCGTTCGGCGGCGGCGAGTCCTACGACGCCGAGGGGATGCACCAGGTACGGCAGCCGGACGGTTACGAGGTCACCGACTGGCGCCGCGACGACAGATCGGGGCTCATCTGGCCCTCGGTGGACGGCTGGGGCTCCCTGACGGCGATGATCTTCTGGGAGGCCGGCAACTACAGCGAACTGCGCGACCAGTTCGTCCGCGATCCGCTCGGGCTGACGGACGACCCGATGGACACGACGGCGACCGATCACCGGCCCCCGTCACCGGGCATGCAGTGCTTCACCAAGCACCACGAACTGTTCGTGCACCCGGACGTACCGCTCGCCCTGCGCGTGGCCCACCAGGGGCGCGGCACACGCCGTCTGGCACACGCCCAGTTCAAGCTCGCCATCCACACCTGACCCGGTCCGGCACCCGCACGGACGGCACGGGCCGTGCCCCGGACCTCGGGCGGTACGGCCCGTGCGGGCGGGCCCGCGTGGTACGAAGGAGGCGCCGGGACACCGCGGTGACTCTTCCGGGCGGGCAGCGGCAGCCGCGGCCGGGGGCGCCGCACACGCCGCAGGCCCCCGCTCCGGGGGGACCGACCGATACCGGAAGGACGCCGCACATGGACGAGAGCACGCTGCGTGCGCTGTACGAACGCTGGCTGACGGAACTGTGGAACGGCGACCTGTCCGTGGCGCCGGAAATCGTCTCGGCCGGCTTCGCGATCCACCACGGAGCGATCCAGCCGGGCACCGAGCGGGAACTGACCGGCCCGGAAGGCATCGCCCGGCTGGTCTCGCAGGGACGCGCCTTCTTCTCCGAGCTGACCTTCGAGCCCGAGCTGGGACCGCTGGTGCAGGGAGATCTGCTGGCGGCGCGCTGGGTGGGCCGCGGGACGTACGCGGGCGGCGTGCCGGGCGCCACCGCCGCGCCCGGAACCGAGATCGTCTTCCGGGGCAACGACATCCTCAAGGCTGCCGACGGCCGGTTCACCGCGTACTGGGTCTGCTCCGACGGCGCCTGGTTCAACGAGCAGTTGGGCATCGGCTGACCCGCCCGGCGGGGACGGGGCAGCGGGCTGTCCCGCCCGCGGCAGGCGCTGCCACGGGCGGGAGGGCCGCCGCTCAGGCGGCCGGGCGCAGCACCACCGGAAGGCGCTCGTGGCCGTTGGTGATGAGGGAGGGCACCGGGCGCAGTTCACCGGCCGGGACCGCCAGCCGGGCGTCGGGGAACCGGGCGAAGAACCTCTCCAGTGCGGTGACGCCCTCCAGCCGGGCCAGCGGGGCGCCCAGGCAGAAGTGCACGCCGTGTCCGAAGGCCAGGTGCTCGGGGCCGGGTGCCGTGCGGGTCAGATCGAAGGAGTCGGCGCTCTCCCCGTGCCAGTCCGGGTGCCGGTTGGCCGCCGCGTACGAGGCGAGTATCGGCTCGCCCTTGGCTATCACCTGGCCGTCGGGCAGGGATATGTCCCGTACGGCGAAGCGCAGCGGCAGGTGCTTGACCGCCGGCTCGTAGCGCAGGGTCTCCTCCACCACGTCGGACCAGCTGGCCCGGCCCTCGCGCACGTGCGCCATCTGCTCGGGGTGGGTGAGCAGCGCGGTGATGGCCTGATCGAGCAGGTTGACGGTGGTCTCGTAGCCGGCGCTGATCATCAGCAGCAGCGTGTCGCGGAGTTCCGTCTCCGTCAGCGCCGACCCGTCCCCCTCCTCGTCACGGGCGGCGATCAGCATGGAGGTCATGTCGTCGCCGGGGTGGTCCCGTTTCTCGGCTATGAGGGAGTCCAGCACCTCGTACAGCTTGACGGTGTTGTCGGCGGCCTCCTGCGGCGTGAGCGTGGTGGCGAAGACGTTGTCGACCAGTGCCCGGAAGTCCTCCTGGTGGTCCTCCGGCACGCCCATCAGATGGCCGATGACCTTGATCGGCAGCGGGTAGCAGAACCGCTCGCGCAGGTCGGCGGCCTCGCCGTCGGGAGTGGTGGCCGCCAGCGCGTCGAGCAGTTCGTCGACGATGCTCTCCACCCTCTCGCCGAGCGCCGCCACCCGCCGGGCGCTGAAGGAGGGCGCCACCATGCGGCGGAGCCGGCGGTGGTCGCTCCCGTAGGAGGTGAACATGTTCTCGACGGCGACCCACAGGGCGAGCGGCCAGGTCGGGACGGTCTCGGCGAAGGCCGGCCAGTGGTGGCGGGCGTCCTTGGACACGTCCGGTCCGGTCAGCAGCTTCTTCAGAAGCGCGGGCTCGCTGACGGACCAGGCGGTGACGCCCAGGATGTCGACCCGGGTCGCCGGGCCGCGCTCGCGCAGCGCCAGGTGTTCACCGTGCGGGTCGCTGCCGGTCGGGTCCAGGGTGAGGGGCTCGGAAACGTCCACGGTGCGTCGCAATCTCCGTTCGAGGGGCGTTCACGGCTGTTGTTGGCTGATCTTGGCCGAATGAGGTCGTGAATCGTTCAGTGGGTGTTCGAAGCTGACGGTCGGACAGCTGACAACAGTAAGAGTCGATCAAGCTTCCGGGTAGAGGGCTTCACGACAAGATCCACAACGGGGCCCGGCTCCGCGGCCCCCGCCCCTGCCGCCGAGCACCCCGGCGGACCTCATCCGGCGTACAGCTCGACGGCCCGCCCGTCCGGGTCCCGCACCACATGCCGGCCGGGCGGCAGCGGCGGCGTCATCTCCCGTCCGGCCACATGGAATCCGAGCCGGACGCGCGAGACCGGGCGCCCCTCCCCCGCCGGGAAGAGTTCGAGGACGGTGCCGTCCGGCAGGGTGCACGCGTAGTGGACCGGCCCCGCGCCGTGCTGTTCCCGTACGAAGGCAAGACCGAGTCCGCAGTAGAAACGGTGCGCCTCTTCGAGGTGATCGGTGTAGACGACCAGCAGCGCCAGATGTGCGGCGCCGGCCGGGTGACGGTCGGTCACGAGAACCCCCCACGGTTGTCCCCCACAGTCGTACCCGCCCCTGGTTCCCCGCACGGCCCGCACACATGACGCCGCCGTGCGGGCGCCGCGCCTCATCGCCCCCGGCGGTTGGAGCACCGCGACGGCGGACGTGCCCCCGTCCCGGCGCGCGACACGGGAACGCGCCCCCGGCGCACCACCGTGGCGCCGCCTGCCGTCCGCCCCGTCCGCGCCTCCCGGCCCACCGGCCCGTCCTGCTCCGCCCCGGCCCCACCGGCCCCGGGCCGGGTGCGGCCCCGCGCGGGCCGGCTCGGCGCGGCACGGCCCATTCCGGCGTTCGCCGGTACACACGGGCGGTTGTGCGGCATTCTCGGGCCCACGGGACCCGTGCCCGGGTTGCGAGGCCGCCGCGAGGAGGATTCATGGCGTGGAGGAACGAGGAGTTCGGCGCTTCCCACGAGGGGTGGCCGGGGGCGGTGCTGGCCGACGGAAGCGAACCCGGGCCGGCCTGCCTGGACGCGGGCAGCGGCGCCCACATGGCGCAGACCCGCGAGTGGTGGGCCTACAGCGGCCGGCTCGCCACGCCCCGGGCGGCAGGCGTGCGGGCCGCCTGCGCCTGCGGCTGGCGGGGTGAGCGCGACTACCCCGTCGACTGGGAAGAGCTGGGCAACTGGCGCGACTTCGACGACTCGGCCGCCTGGCAGGACTGGAGCGAGCACATCAACGACGTCGAGGCCCGCTCCGTGCCCCTGCCCGTCCAACTGGAGGAGACACTGGAGAGCCTGGCCGCCCGGCTCATGGCGCTGGCCGACGAGGCACCGCTGGCCGCGCTGCGCGCGGTGGGCGAGCTGGAGCGGATCACGGCCGCCGGCGGGCAGGCCGCCGCCCACAACGTGCACGCCGACGAGATCCCCTGGGACACGGCGGCGCAGGCCCTGGGGCTGAGCGAACAGGCGGCCCGCTCCCGCATCATCCACTACAGCATCCGCCGCTGACCTGCCCCCGGCCCCGCGTCACGGCCTCACGCGCAGCCGATCCGGCACCGTCACGGCCAGGCGTACGTGGCGGCAGGGAACACGACGGCCCGACTCTTCGGCGAAACCGCCATGGTGTGCACCCGGCGCGCACCCCGCCACGAGGAAGACGCCCGATGCACCGGCGGCCGGCCCCCGCGTCACGGCCTCGCGCGCAGCCGATCCGGCACCGTCACGGCCAGGCGGCAGGGAACACGACGGCCCGACTCTTCGGCGAAACCGCCATGGTGTGCACCCGGCGCGCACCCCCGCCACGAGGGAGACGCCCGCTGCACCCCCAGCCGGCCCCAGCGTCACGGCCTCACGCGCAGCCGATCCGGCATCGTCACCGCCAAGCACACGGGACGGCAGGGAACGTGACGGCCCAACCCTTCGGCGCCCCCGTAGTGTGCACCCGGCGCGCACCCCCGCCACGAGGAAGACGCCCGCTGCACCCCCACCCGGCCGCGGGGCGTGCCCTCATCGCGCCGGCGCGGATGCCACCCGGCCGTCGGCCGCCAGCCGTTCCAGTTCGGCCGCGGCGTCCCCGCGGAAGACGGCACGCGCTGCCGTGGTCTGCCGGTCGCGGTCGGAGCCCGGGGCCGCCAGCGCGCGGACCGTGCGGGCGGGTTCGCCCTGCCCGGCCGCATGGCGGGAGAGCCCGGCGCGGGCCATCTCCTGCACGCCGGCCACCGCATGGCCGGGCAGCGGCCGGTGGCCGACCACCGGCAGCCCGGCGGCCAGGGCCTGGACGGCGGTCTGTCCCGCGGCGTTGTCGACCAGCACGTCGGCCGCCGCCATCAGCCCGGGCAGGTCCGTCACCCAGCCGAGTGGCAGCACTCCCGGCAGTGCGGCGGCCCGGCGGCGGAGTCCCCCGTCGTTGCCGCACAGCAGCACCGGCAGACAGCCGTCCGCCGCCAGTTGCCCCGCGGTCTCCAGCAGTCCGGTCCCCACTCCCCAGGCCCCCGTGGACAGCAGCACGGCGGGTCTGCCGCCGGTCCGGGTGGGGGGCGCCGCGCCGGGGGCGGGCGGGTGCCCGTCCAGCAGGGCGCGCCACTGCCCGTCCGTGTCCCGGGGCGCGAAGAAACGGCCGGGCACCACGGGCCCGGTGGTGCGGGCCGGGCGTCCCGTGCCGGCCCGCGCCTGGCGGGCGGCCGTGTCGGTGACGCACAAGTGGAGGTCGTTGCCGGGGTGCAGCCAGCCGCGGTGGACGGCGAAGTCGACCACGACGACGGCTGATGGGACCGGCAGCGCACCCCGCGCCCGCAGCCGGCCGGTCACCTGGGCGCACAGGTGGAAGGTGGGGACGACGACGTCGGGCCGCCACCGGGCGACGGTGCGCAGCAGCGGACGCTCGGCCAGGGCAGCCAGCGGGGCACTGCTGGGGCGCGGCCCGGCAGCCGGTTCCCGGGCCAGGAACCCGGTGTAGACCGCCCCGTACAGGCTCGGCAGATGCCGGACGGTGGCGCGGTATCCGGCCCGCAGCGCGCGGCCGGTGCCCGCCGGCAGCAGGGTGAGGACGTCGTGGACGACGGCGGCGTGGCCGCGGGCCCGCAGCCGGTCCGCGAGTTCGTACGCGACCGTGTCGTGGCCCGCGCCCATGCCGGCACTCAGCAGCAGGAAGCGGTGCGGCATGGGGCTCCAGGGGTCGTCGGACAGCGGACCGGGCGCGGCCTGGGGCGGCGCGGCGGCCCGGCCCCGACGGCACCCCCGGTGCCGGCCCGGCCGGGCACGTCCGGGCCCGGTTCGGCCACCCGCAGACCAGTGTGCTGGGCGACCGGCGGCGACGCGGTACCGACACTCGGGGCGCCGCCCGCGCCACCGCCCGCCGGCGCCCGCTGCGCACCGTCGCGGACCCAGCTGGCGGCGGGCGGACGGCGGCGGCCGGCACAGAGCCGAACAGGTGGTTCGGCCGGTTACGGCACGGCTCCGGGCGGATGTGCCGCCCGGTTGCCAGCATGCTGGATCCGGGGCGTGCCGCGCCCCGTACACGTTCCCGGCCCCGCGCGGCCCGTACTGCTCACCGGAGGCGTTAAGTGTTCGACAGGCTCGGCAGATCCGAAGGCCGTCAGGCACACTCCCTCCTCAGCGCGCAGACCCCCGCCGCCTCGCGCTCCCCGTCCCGTGCACCAGGCCGGCAGCCACCCGGCCGGCCGCCCGGGCCGGAGCCGGCCGGCCCGCCCACGCCGTCCGGGGCCCCCGGTACGGCGCCGGGCGGGCGCGGCCATCGGCCGGTGGCGCTGGTCACCGGCGCGTCGTCCGGCATCGGGACGGCCGTCGCCGAACAGCTGGCCGCAGAGGGCGGCTGGCGGCTGCTGCTCAGCGGCCGGGACGAGGACCGGCTGGCCCGTATCGCGACCCGGACGGGCGGTGTGCCGCTGGCCGCCGACCTGAGCGACCCGCGGGCACGCGCCCGGCTCGCGGAGGAGGCACTGGCGCACAGCGGCCGGGTGGACGCCCTGGTGGCCGGCGCCGGCATCGGCTGGGCCGGACCGTTCACCACGATGCCGGCCCAGGACATCGACGACGTGCTGGCCGTCAATCTGAACGCGACACTGCACCTGGTGCGGCTGCTGCTGCCCGGCATGGTGCGGCAGCGCTCCGGCCGGCTGGTGCTGATCGGCTCCCTGGCGGGCAGCGTGGGGGTGCGGGGGGAGGCCGTCTACGCGGCGACCAAGGCGGGGCTGACCGCGTTCGCCGACAGCCTCCGCTACGAACTGGCACCCAGCGGGGTGCGGGTGTCGATGGTGCTGCCCGGCGTGGTGGACACCCCGTTCTTCCAGCGCCGCGGCGCCCCCTACCACCGCGACCGCCCGCGGCCGGTGCCCGCCGGGCACGTCGCCGGAGCGGTGTGCCGGGCGCTGCGCACCGGCCGCCCGAACGCCTATGTGCCCTCCTGGCTCGCCCTCCCCGCCTGGCTGCACGGCGCGGCCCCCGGGCTCTTCCGCACGCTCGCCCAGCGCTTCGGGTAGGCCCGCACGTGCTGTGGACGGCGGTCTCGGTCGTGCTGGCGCTGCTCGCGGCGCTGGGCAACGCCGCCGCTTCGGTACTGCAGCGGCGCGCCGCCGCCGTCGAGGGCCCCGGCCCCTCGGGGCGGCGGCTGTCGTGGCTGCCGCATCTGCTGCGCCGTCCCGTGTGGCTGTGGGGGGCCGCCACGCTGGTGCTGTCGGGGGTGTGCCAGGCGGGGGCGCTGGCCACCGGGCCGCTCGCCGTGGTGCAGCCGGTGATGACGACCGAACTGCTGTTCACGCTGATGCTGGGCAGTCTCGTCTTCCGGCAGCGGGCGGGGGGCCGGGCCTGGGGCGCGTTCGTCGCGATGGTGGTGGGGCTGGCGGCGCTGCTGGCGCTGGTGTGGCCCTCGGGCGGCAGGGCGTCGGTGCCCGACGGCCGCTGGCTGGTGGCCGCGCCCCTGGTGGCGGTACTGGTGGCGGTACTGGTCGTGGTGGCGTTCCGGCTGCCGTCCGCGCCCCGGGCGACCGTGCTGGGCTCGGCCACGGCCGTGCTGTTCGGGGTGACGGCCGCCCTGATGAAGGACGCCATCTCCCGGCTCGCCGACGACGGGTTGGTGCGGCTGCTGACGGCTTGGCAGACCTACGGGGTGGTCGTCGCCGGGCTCGCCGGTTTCCTGCTGCTGCAACTGACCCTTCACGCGGGCACCCTGGTCGCCTCCCAGCCCGCGCTCACCCTCGGCGACGCGTTCTTGAGCGTGGTGCTGGGCGCCACCCTCTTCGACGAACGGCTGGCCCTGGGCTGGCTGGTCGTGCCCGAACTGATCGCCCTGGCACTGATCAGCGTGGGCAGTGTGCAGCTGGCCAGAACGCCCGCCGTGGCCGGAAAGACGGACGAGGAGGAGGGCATGTGGTGAGCTCCCGCCGTGTGGCCGCCGCCGCGGCTGCCGCGCCCGTCGCGGTGGCCGCCTGGCACATCCTGCCGGCGGCGAGCTGGCTGCCGGCGGTGCGGGCGCTGCTGCTGCCCACGCTGGACGGCCGCGGCAGTCCGGACCATGTGGCGCTGACCTTCGACGACGGACCCGACGCCCGGTCCACGCCGTACTTCCTGCGCGAGCTGGACCGGCTGGGCGTGCGGGCCACGTTCTTCCTCCAGGGGGCCGCCGTCCTGCGGCACCGGGGGCTGGTGCGGTCCATGGCCGCCGAGGGCCACGAGTTGGCCGTGCACTGCTGGGAGCACAAACCGCCGTGGCTGCCGCGCCCCGTCGCCGACCGCGAGGACCTGGCGCGCGCCGCGGCGGCCGTCCACAGCACCGGGGGCGCCCGGCCCCGCTGGTACCGGCCGCCGTACGGGGTGCTGACCGCCACCCGCTGGCGGGCCGCCCGGCGGGCGGGACTGTGCCCGGTGCTGTGGACGGCCTGGGGCCGCGACTGGGAGCCGGGTGCCGACACCGGGGGCGTCCTGGCCCAGTTGGGCGGACGGCTCGGCGGCGGCGCGACCGTCCTGCTGCACGACAGCGACCGCAACAGCGCCCCCGGGTCCTGGCGGGTGACGCTCTCGGCGCTCCCCCACCTGCTCGCCCGCTGCCGGGACGCCGGCTGGCGGGTCGGCCCCCTGGCCGAACACGGGCTGGCGGAGGGCGGCTGAGGCCGGGCCGTACCGGCGATACGGCAAGGAGCGCCGGGCCCGCGCCGTCAGCGTTCCTGGCGGGCGGCGAGAGCGTGGACCACGTCGGCCGTGGCCGGGTAGAGCCGGCGGTAGAGCCCGTACAGCTCCTCGTACCGGGCCGCGGCGGCCGGGTCGGGGGTGACGGTGTGCGCCACCGGGTTCCACGCGTCGGCCGAGGCGTCGCCGACGAGGCGGGCCGCGAGCAGGGCGGCGCCGTAGGAGGCGCCGAGCGAGACGGTGCGCAACTGCTGGGGACGGCCCGTGACGTCGGAGACGATCCGGGTCCACAGCCCGCCCCTGGTGCCGCCGCCCACCGCCACGATCCGGCGGATGTCTCCGCCGGCCCGCTCCAGCGTCTCGATGTTGTGCCGGACCGCGAACGCCGTCGCCTCCAGCGCGGCGCGGTACAGGTCGCCGCGGGTGTGGGAGAGGGTGAGGCCGGCGATGACGCCGCGGGCCTGCGGGTCCATCAGCGGGGTGCGCTCGCCCGCGAAGTACGGCAGCATCAGCAGCCCGTTGGCGCCCGGCCCGGAGTCCTCGGCCAGTGCGGTCAGTCCGGCGTAGTCGGCGTCGCCGAACAGGTCCCGCAGCCAGCCGGTGACGGCGCCCGAGGTGGCCATGCCCCCGGCGAGGCTGCGGGTGCCGGGCAGCGCACCGACGGTGCTCCACAGCGCGGGGTCGGTGAGCAGGTCGGGGACGGTGTGGACGAGGAACATCGTGGTGCCGTACATCAGCATCAGGTCGCCGGGCCGGTGGGCGCCGACGCTGAGCGCCTCCGCCCAGGCGTCGACGGTGCCGGTGATGACGGGGATGCCGGCGGGGAGCCCGGTCAGCCGTGCGGCCTCGGCCGTCACGGTGCCGGCCGCCTCCCCGGACCAGCGCAGGGGCGGCATCGGCAGGCCGGGGGCGACGAGTTCGGTCCAGGGCGTGTACCAGTCCTGGGCGTGGGTGTCGTAGAGCGGGGTGGCCTGGCTGGCCGAGTGGTGGTCCAGCACGTAGGCGCCGGTGAGTTTGCGGACCAGCCAGGAGCTGGTCATGTACAACCGCCGGGCGCGGGCGAAGAGTCCGGGTTCCTCGTCGGCGATCCAGGCGATCTTCGCCCCGGCGGCCTGGCTGGACAGCAAGGAGCCGCAGCGGCGGCGGATCTCCTCCCGGCCGAGTTCGGCGTCGAGCCTGCTGATCTGGGCGCCGGCGCGGGTGTCGACACCGTAGAGCACGGCCGGGCGCAACGGGGTGTCGTCGGCGTCGGTGAGCAGGACGCAGGGGCCCATGCCGCTGACACCGACGGCCAGCACGTCGGCGTCGGCCCCGGCGGTCAGCTCGCGGCAGAGCGAGACCGTCTCGTCCCACCACACGCCGGCGTCCATCTCGACGTGCCCGGGGGCGGGCCGGTCGACGGTGTGCTCGCGTACGGCGGTGCGCAGCACCGTGCCGTCGGTCGCGACCAGGACGCCTTTGCTGCTGGAGGTGCCGATGTCGACGCCGAGGACTGCGTTGCGGGGCATGCGCGCAGGTTTGCAGAAATCGATTTCACCGTCAACGGGCGTTGACCGGGCCCCGGTCACGGCTGGTGCCGCCATCACTTCCCGCGCCTCGTCTCCCACCCCCGGT
>Ga0164243_10005725_pt1 | contig 18955 bp, 13 predicted proteins | sample OricompcompostOP_FD_108781 | JGI IMG/M metagenome (GOLD analysis project Ga0164243, IMG submission 108781) | Organic Plus compost microbial communities from Emeryville, California, USA - Original compost - Organic plus compost (OP) | ecosystem: Engineered > Solid waste > Mixed feedstock >... | reverse complement strand
GGCCTGGCGGTCGGCATCGACTACGCGCTGTTCCTCGTGTCCCGACACCGTCAACAGCTCGCCGACGGGGTCGACCCGCTGGAGTCGGTCGGCCGTGCGGTCGGCACCGCCGGCAGCGCGGTGGTCTTCGCCGGGACGACCGTCGTCATCGCCCTGGCCGGCCTGTCCCTGGCCGGGGTCCCGTTCCTCACGGTGATGGGCCTAGCCGCCGCTGCCACCGTCGCCGTCGCCGTGCTCGTCGCCGTGACGCTGCTGCCCGCGCTGCTGGGCTTCGCCGGGACCCGGCTGACGCCTCGCGGCCGGGCGCTGCGCCGGGCGGAGCGCTCACGCGGGGTCCGGAACCGGTGGGGCACGGCGGTCACCTCGCACCCGGTGGTGACGCTCGTCGTGGGGGCGCTGGCGCTGCTGCTCGTCGCCCTCCCGACGCTGGGCCTACGGCTCGGGCTGCCCGATGCAGGAAGCGAGGACGTCTCCACCGGTGACCGGCAGGCCTACGACATGCTCGCCGACGGGTTCGGCGAGGGGTTCAACGGCCCGCTCGTCGTGCTCGTCGACGCGGCAGCGGACCCGTCGGCCCTCCCCGCGGCCGTGCAGACGGTGACCACCCGCATCCAGGGGCTGCCGGACGTCGCCTACGCGGCACCGGTCGGCGTGCCTGCCGACACCGCGCAGGGAGCGCCCGCCGACGGGCAGGCGACCGCCGGGACCGGCGCGGGCGCCGACGCTGCTGGTGCGACAGCCGACGCCGCCCTGGTCGTCGTCGTCCCCACCGGCGGGCCGCAGTCCGTCGAGACCTCCGACCTGGTGCACGCGATCCGGGCCGAGCGTCCGGACCTGGAGCAGCAGACCGGGACCGAGCTGTGGGTGACCGGTGCGGCCGCCGCCAACATCGACATCACCGAGAAGCTGGCCGACGCGTTCCCGGTCTTCCTGCTGGTGGTCGTCGGCCTGGCGCTCGTCCTGCTGCTGGTGGCCTTCCGCTCGCTGCTGGTGCCGGTGACCGCCGTGCTCGGCTTCCTGCTCACCATCGGCGCGTCGTTCGGTGCAACTGTCGCGGTGTTCCAGTGGGGCTGGCTGGGTGGCGTCTTCAACGTCGTCACGCCCGGCCCGCTGCTGAGCTTCCTGCCGATCCTGCTCGTCGGGGTGCTGTTCGGGCTGGCGATGGACTACCAAGTGTTCCTCGTCTCCCGGATGCGGGAGGACCATGTGCACGGCGCTGCACCGCTGGAGGCGGTGCGCTCCGGCTACGCGCACGGCGCCCGGGTCGTCACGGCGGCGGCGCTCATCATGGTCGCCGTCTTCGCCAGCTTCGTCTTCAGCGGCAGCACGATGATCGCCCCCATCGCCTTCGCGATGGGCATCGGCATCCTCATTGACGCCTTCGTGGTCCGCATGTCGATGATCCCGGCGGCGATGGCTCTGCTCGGCCGGGCGGCCTGGTGGCTGCCGCGCTGGCTGGACCGCGCGCTGCCGAACGTGGACATCGAGGGGGCCGCGCTGGAGCACCGCGCCGCGGAGCGCGAGGCGGAGCACGTTCCGGTGGGCTGACGGGGGTAGGCCGGTGAGAGGCGGTTCCTCTTCTGGTCCCGACCGTCCGCCGGTCCCCTGCGCGGCGGCTGCGTCCGTCCCCCGCGCTAACCCGGCCTGCGCGTTCGTTCGCCCCAGCCCGGACGCACCGCGGCCCGGTCCCCCGGGGAAGGGGACCGGGCCGCGGTCGTCAGAAGACGCCGACGGCGTCAGCGCACGTCGTCGTCCACCCAGTCGAAGGTCTTCGTGACGGCCTTCTTCCACAGCCGGTACTGCCGGTCGCGCTCGTCGTCCGCCATCGACGGGCTCCAGCGCTTGTCCTCGGCCCAGTTGTCGATGACGTCCTGCTCGCCGGACCAGTAGCCGACCGCGATGCCGGCGGCGTACGCGGCGCCGAGCGCGGTGGTCTCCGCGACCTGCGGCCGGATCACCGGCACGCCGAGGATGTCGGCCTGGAATTGCATCAGCGTCTCGTTGGCGACCATGCCGCCGTCGACCTTGAGCTCGGACAGGTCCACGCCGGAGTCGGCGTTCATGGCGTCCAGCACCTCGCGGGTCTGGAACGCGGTGGCCTCCAGCACGGCGCGGGCGATGTGGCCCTTGTTGACGTACCGGGTCAGTCCGACCAGCGCACCACGGGCGTCGGCGCGCCAGTACGGCGCGAACAGGCCGGAGAACGCCGGGACGAAGTAGGCCCCGCCGTTGTCCTCGACGGTCGCGGCGAGCTGCTCGATCTCCGGCGCCGAGGAGATGATCCCCAGGTTGTCGCGCAGCCACTGCACGAGTGAGCCGGTGACGGCGATCGAGCCCTCGAGGGCGTAGACCGGGGCCGCATCGCCGATCTTGTAGCAGACGGTGGTCAGCAGGCCGTTCTTCGACGGGATCGCCTCGGTGCCGGTGTTGAGCAGCATGAAGTTGCCCGTGCCGTAGGTGTTCTTCGCCGTGCCGACCTCGAAGCAGGCCTGGCCGAACGTGGCCGCCTGCTGGTCGCCGAGGATGCCCGCGATCGGCACACCCGGAACGAGGCCGCCCTCCCGGCCCGTGCCGTACACCTCCGACGACGAGCGGATCTCCGGCAGCATCGAGACGGGAATACCCATCTCGGCGGCGATCTCCTCGTTCCAGGTGAGGCTGTCGAGGTTCATGAGCATGGTGCGCGAGGCGTTCGTGACGTCGGTGACGTGCACCCCGCCCTCGGTGCCGCCGGTCATGTTCCACAGCACCCACGAGTCGGTGTTGCCGAAGGCCAGCTCGCCGCGCTCGGCCTTCTCGCGGGCGCCCTCGACGTTGTCGAGGATCCACCGGATCTTCGGGCCGGAGAAGTAGGTCGCCAGCGGCAGGCCCACCCGGTCCTTGTAGCGCTCCGCGCCGCCGCCGAGCGCGCCGAGCTCGTCGGCGATCTTCTGGGTGCGGGTGTCCTGCCAGACGATCGCGTTGTAGACCGGCTTGCCCGTCGTGCGGTCCCACACCACGGCCGTCTCGCGCTGGTTCGTGATGCCGATGGCAGCGATGTCGCGGTAGGTGAGGTTGGCCCGGGTCAAGGCCAGACCGACGACCTCACGGGTGTTGACCCAGATCTCCTCCGGGTCGTGCTCGACCCATCCGGCCCGCGGGAAGATCTGCTCGTGCTCCTTCTGCCCGACGGCGACGATCTGACCGCTGTGGTCGAAGATGATCGCCCGGGTGCTCGTGGTTCCCTGGTCGATGGCGAGGACGTACTGGGTGTCGGGCATGACATGTCCTTCGTTGCGCTGGTGGGACCGCCCCCGGCAGAGGCGGTGGGGAGACGAGCCGCTGCGGTGAGCGGCCCGGTGCCGCGGTCGGCAGGGTGCCGACGGGGTCGCGATGCGGGTGCGCGCCGCCACGGTGGCCGGCGCGCACCCGGTCGCGTCAGGGGAGCAGGTTGAACGCGTGGGCCCCGAGGCCCGCGAGCACACCGCCGACGATCGGCCCGAGAACCGGGACCCACGAGTAGGCCCAGTCGGAGGAGCCCTTGCCTCGGATCGGCAGCAGCGCGTGCGCGATACGGGGGCCGAGGTCACGAGCGGGGTTGATGGCGTATCCCGTCGGGCCACCGAGGCTGGCACCGATGCCGACGACGACGAGGGCCACGCCGAGCGGGCCGATCTCCGCCGGGGTGTTGCCGCTGACGAGCACCCAGAAGACCAGGACGAAGGTGCCGATGACCTCAGTGACGAAGTTCCAGCCGTAGGACCGCAGCTCCGGGCCGGTGGAGAAGACGCCCAGCTTGACCGCCGGGTCGGCGTCCTGGTCGAAGTGCCGCTTGTAGGCGAGGAAAGCGAGCACCGCACCGACGAAGGCACCGACGAGCTGCGCCAGCAGGTAGAGCAGCACGTTCCCGATGCTGGCGTCGATGCCCGGGGCGAGCTCGTCGGCCCCCGACGCCACGATGCCGAGTGTGACCGCTGGGTTGATGTGTGCGCCCGACTTGAAGGCGACGTAGACCGCCGTGAAGACCGCGAGGCCCCATCCGAAGTTGATCAGCAGCCAGCCGCCGCCGAACCCCTTCGTCTTGGGGAGGATCACGTTGGCGACCACGCCGGCGCCGAGCAGCAGCAGGACGGCGGTACCGAGGAACTCGGAGAGGAGAGCGTCTCCTATGGTGATGGTGGACTGCACAGTCGACCTCTTTCATGACGGACGTCGTTGTCGTTGTCTCGCAGGGGTCCGGCGGTTGTGGGCCGGAGGCGGCCGGGGGACCGCCGCGCAGGTCAGGTACCTGCAGGTGGGGCCGCGGCGGCGGAGTTCTCCGGTGAGCCGGGCTTGGTGCCACCGCCGACGGCGGCGCTGGTCACCAGGTCGAGCAGCGGTGCCACCTCGGGCGCCCGCAGACGCGCCCGCTCGGCGGATGCGTCGTCCTGTTCGAGCGCGGCGGCGTTCTCGGCCTGCACGCGCGCACGGTAGGCCTCGATCTCCCGGGTCCGGGTCTCGGCGTCCCAGCCGAGCACGGGTCCGATGAGGTCGGCGATCTCCTCCAGTGCGCCGGTGCCTTTGTCCGCCTGCTCGTAGTTGAGCCGGGTCCGGTGCATCATCACGTCGTCCAGGTGCAGCGCACCCTCGTGCGAGGCCGCGTAGACGATCTCCGCCCGCAGGTACGCCGGGGCGCCCGCGACCGGCCTGCCGAGGCTCGGGTCGGCGTCCACCAGGTCGATGAGCTCGCTGAGCAGCGAGCCGTAGCGGTGCAGCAGGTGGTCCATGCGCGGGCGGTCCCACCCGTAGCGCGCGCCGATGGCCCGCGCCTGACGCTGCAGCACGGCCAACCCCTCGGCGCCGACCAGCGGCAGGTCGTGGGTGATCGACGGCAGCCCGCTCGCCCGCGAGCCGATCGCGAAGTCGACCGCGTCCTTGGCCATCACGCGGTAGGTGGTGAGCTTGCCACCCGCGATCACGGTCAGTCCCGGCGTCGGCGAGGCGACGGTGTGCTCGCGGGACACCTTGGCCGAGCTGGTGCCCTCCTTGACCTCCGGCTGGAGCAGCGGGCGCAGGCCTGCGTAGGTGCCGATGATGTCGTCACGGGTCAGCGGCCGCGCGAGCACGGCGTTCGCGTGCTCGAGCACGTAGTCGATGTCCGCAGCCGTCGCGACCGGGTGGACGAGCTCCTGGGTCCAGGGGGTGTCCGTGGTCCCGATGATCCAGTAGCGGCTCCACGGGATGACGAACAGCACCGACTTCTCGGTCTGCAGGATCAGCCCCACGTTGCCGGCGATGCGGTCGCGCGGGACGACGATGTGCACGCCCTTGCTGGCCAGCACGCGCAGGCCGCCCTCGGTGCCGGCGAGCGCCTCGGTCTGCTCCGTCCAGACGCCGGTGGCGTTGATGACGTGCCGCGCACGCACGTCGATGCGCTCACCGGTCTCGAGGTCGGTGACCCACGCGCCGGTGACGGCGCCGCCGGTGGTGGTCTGCAGGTCGAGCACCTGGGTGCGGCTGGCGGCGTGCGCGCCGTAGGAGACGGCCGTGCGGACCAGCGTCTCGACCAGCCGCGCGTCGTCGACGCTCGCGTCCCAGTACTGCACGGCGCCGATGGCGGCGTCGTGGCGCAGGTCCGGGAACAGCCGCTCCATGCCCTTGCGGGTCAGGTGCCGGTGGATCGGCATCGCGCGCCGGGAGCCGGAGACCGTGGCCAGCGTGTCGTACAGCGCGACGCCGGCGCCGACGTAGGCGCGCTCCCAGACGCGGTTCTCCAACGGGTAGAGGAAGCTCACCGGCTTCACGAGGTGGGGCGCGATCCGGGTGATGAGCCGGTCCCGCTCGGTGAGGGCCTCGCGCACCAGGTGGAAGTCCAGCATCTGCAGGTAGCGCAGCCCACCGTGCACGAGCTTGCTGGACCGGCTCGACGTGCCGGAGGCCCAGTCCTGAGCCTCGACGACCGCGGTCGAGAGCCCGCGGGTCACCGCGTCGAGCGCGATGCCCGCGCCGGTGACCCCGCCACCGATCACCAGGACGTCGAGCTCGTTGCCCTGTTCGCTGCTGGCGCGGAGCGTGTCGAGCGCTTCACGACGAGCCTGCACGGTCAGAGGCGCAGTCCTCATTCGTCGGTCCCCCGTCCCCGACTGCCCGGGCCCTTTCCTGGGCAGCACGTGATGGTTATGGTCGTCACGACACGAACGGACGCGCAACCTCGTTGCACAAACGTGCAGAGGCGTCCGGGAACCCGTCGGCCGCCGAAGAAGGTGGGGGATGTACGTCGAGCGGGAGCAGGACGTGCTGCGTGCTGCGTCCATGTACTACCTGCAGGACCTCAAGATGGAGGTCATCGCCCGGCACCTGGGGACCTCGCGGTCCACGGTGTCGCGGCTCATCAAGCGGGCCCGCCAGTCCGGCGTCGTCGAGATCACGCTGCGTCCGGCGAGCACCCGGGCACCTGGTATCGGACGGTCCGTGACCGCCGCCTTCGGCATCGACACGTACGTCGTCCCGGTGCCGGACACGGCCAGCCACATCGAACGGCTGGACCAGGTGTCCATCACCGCCGCCAAGCTGCTGTCCTCCTGGTTCGACTCCGACATGGTGCTCGGTGTCGCCTGGGGGACGACGCTGGCCTCGGTGTCCCGCTACCTGGCGCCCAAGCCGACCCGCGGGGCCGCCGTCGTCCAGCTCAACGGCGCCGCGAACACGCGTACCAGCGGCATCGAGTACGCCAGCGACCTCATCTCGTCGTTCGGCACCGCCTTCGGCGCTGCCGTGCACCACTTCTCGGTCCCGGCCTTCTTCGATTACTCCGACACCAAGGCGGCCATGTGGCGCGAGCGCTCCGTCAAGCGCGTGCTCGACATGCAACGGCGTGCGGACATCGCGCTGTTCAGTGTCGGCGCCGTGGCGGGAGCGGTGCCCAGCCACGTCTACTCCGCCGGGTACCTCGACGAGGACGACATCCGGATGCTGCACGACGAGGGCGTCGTCGGTGACGTCTGCACCGTGTTCCTGCGGGCCGACGGGTCCTGGCAGGACGTGCACCTCAACGAGCGCGCCACCGGGCCGACGCCGCAGGAGCTCCAGCGCATCCCGCGCCGGGTCTGCGTCGTCGCGGGGGACAACAAGGTCGCTCCGCTGCTGGCGGCGCTGCGGGCCGGGGTGGTGACCGACCTGGTCGTGGACGAGATCACGGCGACCGGGCTGCTCGAGGCGGTGGAGGTGCCGCGCGTCCGGCGCACCCGTGCCCGCGCGTGACGGCCGGCGACACCGGCGTCATGGGGGACGGTGCCCTGGTCGCGCCCGTGCCCGCGCGTGAGGGGCCGGCGCCGGGCTGCGCACTACGGTGGGACGGTGCCCGCTGCCGCTGCTCGCGTCCGTCCCGCGCTGCCGGCGGACGTGCACGCGATCCACGACCTCGTCGAGCCGTACGCCGCCGAGCGCATCCTGCTGGCCAAGGAGTGGGTCGCGTACTACGAGGCCGTGCAGGAGTTCATGGTCGCGGAGGCCGTCGACGGGCCGCTGGCCGGGCAGGTCGTCGGCTGCGGGGCGCTGCACGTCATGTGGCAGGACCTGGCGGAGATCCGCACCCTCGCCGTCGACCCCCGCTACCGCGGACGCCGGGTCGGGCACGAGCTGCTCGACGCGCTCCTGGAGCGGGCTCGGGACCTGGGACTGCACCGGCTCTTCTGTCTGACGTTCGAGGTGGACTTCTTCGCCGGCCACGGCTTCCGGCCTATCGAGGGGACGCCGGTGACGCCCGAGGTCTACGCCGAGCTGCTGCGGTCCCATGACGACGGGGTCGCGGAGTTCCTCGACCTGGCCCGCGTGAAGCCCAACACGCTCGGCAACACCCGCATGCTCATCGAGCTCGACTGACCGCCGGCCCCGCCGCCCCCACCCGCGGCGCCGGTTCCGACATGACGGCGCCGGTTCCGAGCTGACGGCGCCGGCTATTGCCAGCGCCGTCGTGTTCGGACCAGAGCCGTCGAGGCGGAGCCAGCGCCGTCGCGTGGGAAGGCGCCGTCGTGGCGGAGCGTGTCGGCGAGGGGGTCAGGCGGGGAGGCGGTAGGTGGGCGGGGTGTCGGGGGACGGGGTGGGGTCGCGGACGACGAGCCCGTCGGCCACCAGGGCGTCGACGCAGCGGGCGAGCTGTCGGGCGTCCGACCACACCGCGTCGACCGCGGCGGCAGGCACCGGGCCGATGGCCTCACGCAGGAGTGCCATGACCCGTCCGCGGACTTGCCGGTCGGTCCCGGCGAACGTCTGCGGGCGCCGGCGTGCGGCGTGCTCGTCGGGCGGTCGTCCGGCGGCGTGCCAGGCGCACAGGTGCACGACGGGGCATCGTTCGCAGCGGGGCGCACGCGCGGTGCACACCAGGGCGCCGAGCTCCATCGACGCGGCCGCCCAGCGCGCCGCCGTGGCGTCGTCGTGGGGCACCAAGGCTGCCGCGTCGCGGACCTCGGCGGCCGTCTGGGTGGGAGCCGGCAGCGCGACCCCCGTGACGGTTCGGGCGATCACCCGGCGGACGTTGGTGTCCAGCACCACCGACCGCCGGCCGTGGGCGAAGGCGGTCACCGCGGCGGCCGTGTAGGCGCCGACGCCCGGCAGGGCCAGCAGCGCCTCCTCACCCGTCGGGACGACCCCGTCGTGGCGCTCCACGATCGCCCGGGCGCACTCCTGCAGCCGCAACGCTCGACGCGGGTAGCCCAGCCGGTCCCACGCCCGCAGCACGTCGGCCGTCGAGGCAGCGGCGAGGTCGGCCGGCTCCGGCCAGCGCGCCATCCACGCCCGCCATGCCGGCTCGACGCGGGCCACCGGGGTCTGCTGCAGCATCACCTCGCTGACCAGCACACCCCATGCGGTCCGGTCCGGCGCTCGCCACGGGAGGTCCCGCGCGTGCTCGTCGAACCAGGCCAGCACGGGCTCGCACAGCGCGGCGGGAGAGACGGCAGACACCCGGACATCCTCCCCCGTCGCGGGCCCCTCGTGCCGAGCTCGCCGCTCTCCGTCCACCTCGCCGGTCCCAGTGGGCGATGTCGGCTGAGAGTGGCGAGGTCGGACGGGCGGGTCGGGCGGGCAGGAAGCGGCAGCCGGCTGGGAGCTGCGACGGGCCGGGGAGTGGCGGCGGGTCGTGTGGAGGGCGGTCGGGGAGTGGCGGCGGGTCGTGTGGAGGGCGGTCAGGGAGTGGCGGCGGGTCGTGCGGAGGGCGGACGGGGTGGGGTCGTAGCGTGGTCCGGCGTCACGGCAGGGGGTCGCGACGGTGGGAGGACGGCGGTCGATGAGCGGGACGCGACCGGGTCGGCAGCCGGTGCCGCAGCGGGTCTACTGGGTGCGGCGGTTCGTCGTGCTCGGTCTGCCGCTGCTGCTCGTCGTGCTGGTGGTGTGGCTCGTCGCGGGCCGGGGTGCCGGTGCCGCCGCGGACGACGCCGCGGCCGGGCCCGTGCCGACCGGTGGTGCGTCCGAAAGCTCGGCCTCCGCGGACGACCAGCAGGGCGGCGCCGGCGGCGGACAGGGTGCGGATGACGAGCCGGGCTCGGCCGACGACGACACGAAGGACGGTGACGCGGCGGGAGCGACGGACAGCACGGACGGGGCGACCTCCGACGAGAAGAGCGCCGAGCCGCCCCCGGGGGGCATCCCGGACTGCTCGGCCGACAGCCTCTCCGTCGTGCTGACCGCCTCCGCGGAGTCGTTCGCCGCCGGGGTCAGCCCGACGTTCACCCTCACGGTGAGGAACGCCGGGCCGTCACCGTGCCTGGTCGACGCGGGAGAGGCGCACCAGGAGATCGTCGTGACCTCGGGCACCGACCGCGTGTGGTCCAGCGCGGACTGCCCGGGCAGCGACGCCGAGAGCCGGGTGCTGCTGCTCGATGCCGGTGCCGAGGACGCCCAGCAGGTGGCGTGGAACCGGGTGCGCTCCGCCGAGGGCTGTCCCGGTGACCTGCCGGCCCCGGGTGCCGGGACCTACTCGGCGACGGCGACGCTGGACGGTGTCTCCGCCGAACCGGTGGTCTTCGGCCTCGGCTGACGGACGCGATGACGGGCTGAGGCCCGCGGCTCCGGACCGACTGCTAGACGTACCGTTCGAGGATGCTCGACTCGGCGAGCCGGGACAGCCCCTCGCGCACCGCCCGAGCGCGCTGCTCACCGACGCCCTCGACGGCCATGAGGTCATCGATCCCCGCCGCCAGCAGCTTCTGCAGCCCGCCGAAGTGCGCGACCAGCCGGTCGACGATCGCCCCCGGCAGCCGCGGCACCTTGGACAGCAGGCGGTAGCCGCGCGGTCCGGCGGCGGCGTCGAGGGCGTCCCCGCCGCCGGGCAGGCCGAGCACGCGGGCGATGTGCGCGATGTCGAGCAGCTCGGTCGAGCTGAGCAGCGCGAGCTCGGCGAGTACGGCGTCCACCTCGCGGCGTGCGGTGTCCACGTAGTCGCGGATGACGAGCTCGCGGTCCGAGCCGATCCCGCCGACGAGCTCGTCGAGCTGGAGGGTCAGCAGCCGGCCGTCGCTGCCGAGCTCGACCACGTACCCCTCGATCTCCTCAGAGATGCGCCGCACCATCTCCAGGCGCTGCACGACCGCGGACACGTCGCGCACCGTGACCAGGTCCTCGATCTCGAGCGCCGACAGCGTCCCGCTGACCTCGTCCAGCCGGGCCTTGTACCGCTCCAGCGTCGCCAGCGCCTGGTTCGCCCGCGACAGGATCGTCGTGGAGTCCTCCAGGACGTAGCGGATCGGGCCCACGTACAACGCGATGATCCGCATGGAGGCCGACACGGAGATGACCGGGAAGCCGGTCTGCTTGGCGACGCGCTCGGCGGTGCGGTGACGGGTGCCGGACTCGCCGGTCTCGATGCTGGCGTCGGGCAGCAGCTGCACGGCGGCGCGCACGATGCGGGTGATGTCCCGGTCGACCACGACCGCGCCGTCCATCTTGGCCAGCTCGCGCAGTCGCGTAGCGGAGAACTCCACATCAAGCACGAAGCCGCCGGAGCAGATGCTCTCCACTGTCTTGTCGAAGCCGAGCACGATCAGCGCGCCGGTGCGCCCGCGCAGGATCCGCTCCAGCCCGTCGCGGAGCTCGCCGCCCGGGGCGACGGCTGCCAGCGTCGAGCGCAGGAGGTCCTCAGGTGCGGGAGAGTGCTGCGCCACGTGCGAATGCTAACGACCGCTTCTGGCCCGCGGAGCCGGTCGGGTCGCTCCCGGACACCGGGTCACCCCCTCGGCGGCCGACGCACCCGGTCAGCGCCCCGTGCACCGCGGGACCACCGGACAGCGCATGCCGCGTGTCGCGGGTCCTCACCCTCGGGGTTCGAGGTCTGCCGCCCGGACCGCCTCGGCGAGGTCGGCCGCGGCGAGCACCCGCATCCCGCTCGGCGGGGTCGTTCCGTCCGCTGCCCCCGCCGGGACGATCGCGCGGGTGAACCCGAGCCGGGCGGCCTCCGCGAGCCGGCGTCCGACGCCGGCGACGGTGCGGATCTCCCCGGCCAGCCCGACCTCGCCGACCGCGACCAGGCCGCGTGGCAGCGGCGCGTTGGTGCGAGAGCTGACGGCCGCGAGGGCCAGCGCCAGATCGGCTCCGGGCTCGACCACGCGAGCCCCTCCCACCGTCGAGACGTAGACGTCCTGGTCGGCCACGCGCACCCCGAGCCGCCGCTGGAGGACAGCGAGCACCATCGCCAGCCGGCTGGAGTCCACCCCGCTGGTCGTGCGCCGCGGGTTCGGCGCCGCGCTGGGCGCCAGCAGCGCCTGCACCTCCGTGGCCAGCGGGCGGCGCCCCTCCAGGGTCACCGTCAGGCAGGTGCCGGGCACGGGGTGCTGGGCCTGCGAGACGAACAGACCGGCGGGGTCGGCCAGCCCGAGGATGCCCTGCTCCGAGAGGTCGAAGCAGCCGAGCTCGTCGGTCGGCCCGTAGCGGTTCTTCGTGGCGCGCAGCAGCCGCAGTCGTGAGTGCCGGTCCCCCTCGAACTGGCACACCACGTCCACCAGGTGCTCGAGCGTGCGGGGACCGGCGACCGATCCGTCCTTCGTCACGTGCCCGACGAGCACCACCGGCAGGTCCCGCGACTTGGCGGCCGCGATGACCGCCGCGCTCACCTCCCGCACCTGGGCCACGCCGCCGGCAGCTCCCTCCACCTGCGCCGAGGCCACGGTCTGCACCGAGTCGAGGACGAGCAGGTCCGGGTCGACCTGCTCGACGTGGCCGAGCACCGTCGCGAGGTCCGTCTCGTCGGCCAGCAGCAGCTTCGGGTCGAGGGCGCCGATGCGCCCGGCCCGCAGCCGGACCTGCGCCGCGGACTCCTCGCCCGTCACGTACAGCACCCTGCGCCCACCGCGTGCCGCGCGTGCCGCGACGTCCAGCAGCAGGGTCGACTTGCCCACACCGGGTTCCCCCGCCAGCAGCACCACGGCCCCGGGTACGAGGCCGCCGCCGAGCACCCGGTCGAGCTCGGGGACGCCGGTGGGCCGGGCGACGGCGGCGTCGACGTCGATCTGGTCGATGGGCCGCGCCGGTCCCCGGGTCGGCGCGGCGGCGACGGTGCGTGGTGCGCCACCGCCGGGACCCGCGTCCTCCAGCACGGTTCCCCAGGCCTGGCACTCCCCGCAGCGCCCGACCCACTTGGCCGTCGTCCACCCGCACTCCGTGCAGCGGTACGCGGGCCGGACCGTACGGGCGGCCACGGTGCGCCCCGCGGGGGCCCGTCCGGACGTGCGGGCGGTGGTGGGTGTCGTCATGCCCGGCACGCTAGCGCCGCCCTCCGACATTCCCGGGGAGTGCGCGTCGGTCCAGGGCCCTCCGGCGCCGTGACGCGGCGGTGTCGGTGCCCGTCGGTAGGCTGCCGAGGTCCGGCGGACGGTCGGACGACGCATGCCGAGGGGGAGCCCGATGACCGACTCCGGCCAGACCGGACCCGATCCCGCGACGCCGCCGCGCCCGCTGTGGGACCCGGTCGGCGGGCGGGCCGCCACCGATCCGCTCGCTGGAGAGGCGCCGACCGAGCGCTCGACGGGTCAGGTGCCGACGGTGCCGTCGCCGACCGCCGAGCCCGTGCTCGGCGGTCCCGGTGCCGCCGGCCGTGCGGGCGCGGCCCGGCACGCCGCGGCGGCAGGAGAGCCGCCGGCCCTGGACGTGCAGCCGCCGGCGGGCGAGCGGCCGACCGGCGCCGCCGCTCAGCCGCCGGCGGGCGAGCGGCCGACCGGCGCCGCCGCCGCCGAGCACCCCAGTCCCGAGCACGCGCGCGCGTCGTCGCGGCCACGCTGGTTGGTGCCCATGGTCGCCGCGGTCGTGGTGCTGCTGGCCGCGGTCGTGGTCGTGGGGGTCCTCGTCAACCGGGGCGGTGCCGAGCCGTCCGTGCCGCCGGCGGCCAGCACCGTCCAGCTCCCGTCGCCCACGCCGACGGTGGAGCCGGTCGCTCGCGATGCGACCACGCCGTTCGCGTCGGCGCTCCCGACGAGCGTGCTGCAGTACGCCCTCGCCTCGTCGGCGGCGAACGACTCGTGGCTCGACGCAGGGGCGGTGGAGGCGTACGCCGAGACGTACACCGACGGGGGCTCCGGTTCCGTCGAGGTGCTGGCCGGCCAGTTCGACACGCCGGAGGCGGCAGCCCAGTTCGGCCAAGGGCTCGTCACGGCGGCCGGGCAGGACGACTCCGGGGACCCGCTGCCGAGCGCCGCGGCGGGCTCGGACGGAACCGCTCCGAGCCTGCTCGACTCGGGTGACGTGCTCGTGCAGGGGGCGTCGGCCGGGTCGTACGTCGTGGTGGACCGCGGTGACGGCACGGGCGTGGCGGCCTGGTGGAACGGCACGGTGGTCTTCCAGGTCACCGGACCGGCCGACGACATCGCCGACCTGTACGCCGCGTACCCCCTCTGAGCCCCGCCGGGCCCAGGTCGGGGCGGGGACGGCCATGCGGGAGTCGCCGGCTTCCCTACCGTCGGGACCGCACGCCGCCACGCCCGACGCCGTGACGAGTCCGGTCCGGCAGGCAGGTCCCGCCACCGGCGGGTGCCGTCAGAGGTCAGACGGTGGGCTTCAGCACGTACCCCACGCCGCGCAGCGTGTGCAGCATCGGCGCGCGCCCGCGGTCGATCTTGCGCCGCAGGTACGACACGTACAGCTCCACGATGTTCGCCTGGCCGCCGAAGTCGTACTGCCACACCCGGTCGAGGATCTGCGCCTTGGACAGCACCCGGCGCGGGTTGCGCATGAAGTACCGCAGCAGCTCGAACTCGGTGGCGGTGAGATGGATGTCGTCCTCGCCGCGCCACACCTCGTGGCTGTCCTCGTCCATGCGCAGGTCGCCCACGACCAGCACGGCCTCCTCCTGCACGGGGACGGCACCGGTGCGGCGCAGCAGCGCGCGCAGCCGGCCGACGACGTCCTCCAGCCCGAACGGCTTGGTCACGTAGTCGTCGCCCCCGGCGGTCAGACCGGCGATGCGCTCGTCGCCTCCGTCCTTGGAGGTGAGGAACAGCACGGGCACCTGCGGGTAGGTGGACCGGATGCGGCGCAGCACGTCGACCCCGGATCCGTCGGGCAGCGACACGTCCATGACGAGGACGTCCGGGTCGAGCGCCTTGGCCTGGCGGACGGCGGTGCGGCCGGAGACGGCGTGGTCGACCTGCCAGCCCTCGTACCGCAGGGCCGTGGAGAGCAGCTCGGCGACGGAGGCCTCGCCGTCGACGACGAGGGCCCGCACCGGCGTGCCGTCGGGGCGGGTCAGTGCCTCCGGGCGGCGGGCGGCCGTGGCTGGCGCGGCAGAGGGTGCGTGGGTGGTGGGACTCGGCGCATAGGTGGTGCTCGGCATGCTCGCAGCCTCATCCCGGACCCTGGTGGGTGCCTGGGCTGATCCTGAGAGTTTCCTGGTACTCGCACCGCGGCGGCCCCGGCTCCCGGCCGACGCGCACGTGGAGGAACGGGGAGGGAGTCGGGTCGGAGCCGGTGGGGTGGCAGACGGTGTCGGACCGGTGTCCTACCGTGGTGCGGTGACCGAGGCTCCCGTGACCGCGCCGCCGCTGCCCGCGGTGCCGCCACCGGCTGCCCGGCGCCGGGGTGCTCCGCTCCTCGCGCTGCTGGTCGCGGCCGCGTCGGCCGTGGGTGTGGGCGTGCTGCACCGCGTCTTCGTCGCCACGACGAGCGGGCAGTGGGTGGAGTACGCCGCCTACCAAGGTGCGCGTTACGGGCAGAGCCGGCTGTGGCAGGTCGCCGAGCGCGTGCTCGACGTGGTGTCCGTGGGCTTCATCCTCGTCGTGCTGCTCACGGCGATGGCCATCGCCGTGCTGCGGCGTCGCTGGCTGCTCGCGGTGCAGGTGGCCGTGCTCATGGCAGGGGCGAACCTCACCACGCAGCTGCTCAAGGGATACGTGCTCGATCGCGCGGACCTCGGCGTCCCGGCCGGCTACGGCAACACCCTGCCGAGCGGCCACACCACCGCCGCTGGCTCCGTCGCCGCGGCGCTGCTGCTCGTCGTGCCGCCGCGCGTGCGCCCGTGGGTTGCGGTGCTCGGCGCCGGGTACACGGCGGTGACGGGGGTCTCGACGCTCGTCGGCCAGTGGCACCGGCCGTCGGACGTGGTCGCGGCGGTGCTGGTCGTGCTGGCGTGGACGGCGGTGGCCTGCGTGCTCGCCGGCGCCGCCCGGCCGCGGTCGGGGACGGCCACGGGAGCCATCCCGGTGGTGGGCGGTCCGCGCGGGCGCGGGGAGACGGCGGCGCGGCTGGTGGAGACACTGCTGGGCGTGCTGGGTGCGGGTGCGTCGGCGGTCGCCGGGGTGCTGCTGGCGCAGGTGTGGTCACAGGCAGGCGACCAGGGACTACGGGTCGGCCAGAGCGAGCACCTGGTGGCCTACGCGGGCGGCGCGGCCGGTGTCGTCGGCGCCTCCTGCCTGGCGTTCGCGGTGATGCTCGGCCTGCGCCGGGCGAGCGCGGGTCGCGCGACGGCCCGTGCGACGCGGGCTTGACGTCACGTCGTAGAGTCCGCTGCGGTGAAGCACGCGTGGGTCGTCCGGCCCGCGTTCCCTCGGGTGAGGAAGACGGATGGCTGCAGGTCGCAAGCTCGTCATCGTGGAGTCGCCGGCGAAGGCACGGACCATCGCCGGCTATCTCGGCGACGGCTACGACGTCGAGGCCAGCGTCGGTCACATCCGCGACCTGCCGCAGCCGTCCGAGCTGCCGCCGGAGATGAAGAAGGGGCCCTTCGGCAAGTTCGCGGTCGACGTCGAGAACGGCTTCACCCCGTACTACGTGGTCGACGCGGACAAGAAGAAAAAGGTCAGCGAGCTCAAGAAGCTGCTCAAGGAGTCCGACGAGCTCTACCTCGCCACCGACGAGGACCGCGAGGGCGAGGCCATCGCCTGGCACCTGCTGCAGGAGCTCAAGCCCAAGGTCCCCGTCAAGCGGATGGTCTTCCACGAGATCACCCGGGAGGCCATCCAGCGGGCCCTGACGGCCACGCGTGACCTGGACGACCGGCTCGTCGACGCCCAGGAGACCCGGCGCATCCTCGACCGGCTGTACGGCTACGAGGTGAGCCCGGTGCTGTGGCGCAAGGTCCGCCAAGGGCTGTCTGCGGGCCGCGTCCAGTCGGTGGCGACCCGGCTGGTGGTCGAGCGCGAGCGCGAGCGCATGGCGTTCCGGCCGGCCGACTACTGGGACGTCGTCGGCACCTTCGCCGTGACGGACCCTGTGGAGCCGGAGTTCTCCGCCCGGCTGACCGCCCTCGACGGTCGCCGGGTCGCCACCGGGCGCGACTTCGACGACCGCGGCCGGCTGCGCGGCTCCGACGTCGTGCACCTGGACGAGGCAGGTGCCCAGGCGCTCGTCACCGGCCTGGACGGCGCCGCGTGGACGGTGCAGAGCCTGGAGACGAAGCCGTACACCCGGCGCCCGGCTCCGCCGTTCACCACCTCCACGCTCCAGCAGGAGGCCTCTCGCAAGCTGCGCATGGCGTCGCGCCAGACGATGCGCACCGCGCAGACGCTGTACGAGAACGGCTACATCACCTACATGCGGACCGACTCGCCGGTGCTGAGCACGCAGGCGATCGACGCGGCGCGCCGGCAGGCCGCCGAGCTGTACGGGCCGGAGTACGTGCCGGACAGCGCGCGGGTCTACACCAGCAAGGCGAAGGGCGCGCAGGAGGCGCACGAGGCGATCCGTCCCGCCGGCGACCACTTCCGGACGCCGGCGCAGGTGGCCGGCGAGCTGACCGGGGACCAGTTCCGGCTGTACGAGCTCATCTGGAAGCGCACCGTCGCCTCGCAGATGGCCGACGCGCGTGGCCAGACGGCCTCGGTCCGGCTGGCGGCGGCGGTCCGTCCGGGCGACGGCGTGCCCGGTGCGCAGGCCGTGTTCTCGGCCTCCGGGACGGTCATCACCTTCCGGGGCTTCCTGGCCGCCTACGAGGAGGGCCGGGACGTCGACCGCTACGGCGACGAGCAGGCTCCCGAGGGCGCCTCCGGCGAGCGCGGCGACGCCCGTCTGCCGCAGATGGCCGAGGGGGACGAGCTGACCGCGCACGACCTGGCCGCCGACGGGCACCGCACGTCCCCGCCGCCGCGCTACACGGAAGCGAGCCTGGTCAAGGCCCTGGAGGAGCGCGGTATCGGGCGACCGTCGACCTACGCGGCCACCATCGGTGTGATCCAGGACCGCGGGTACGTGTGGAACCGCGGACAGGCGCTCGTCCCGAGCTGGCTGGCGTTCGCCGTCACCAAGCTGCTGGAGGAGAACTTCGACCGGCTGGTCGACTACGACTTCACCGCCGCGATGGAGGAGGACCTCGACGCCATCGCGGCCGGTGACAAGGACCGGGTGGACTGGCTGAGCCGGTTCTACTTCGGCGACGGCTCGCGGTCGGCGGACGGCGAGGGGCTGCGGGACCTCGTCGAGAACCTCGGCGAGATCGACGCCCGCGAGGTCAACTCGATCGAGATCGGCGACGGCATCGTGCTGCGCGTCGGGCGGTACGGCCCGTACCTGGAGGACGCCGCGACGCCGGACGACGAGGGCAACCCGCGCCGGGCCTCGGTCCCCGACGACCTCGCGCCCGACGAGCTGACCGTCGAGAAGGCCCGCGAGCTGCTCGCGACCCAGCCGGAGGGCGACCTGGTGCTCGGCCAGGACCCGTCCACCGGCACGACGATCGTCGCGAAGAACGGCCGCTTCGGGCCGTACGTCACCGAGGTGCTGCCCGAGCCGGAGCTCGACCCGAACCTGTCGGCGGCGGCGCGCAAGAAGGCGCTCGCCGCCCAGCCGAAGCCGCGCACCGCCTCGCTGCTGAAGTCGATGAGCTTGCAGACGATCACCCTGGACGACGCGCTCCGACTGCTGTCGCTGCCGCGCGTCGTCGGCGTGGACCCGGAGTCGGGGCAGGAGATCACCGCGCAGAACGGTCGGTACGGGCCGTACCTGAAGAAGGGCACCGACTCACGCACGCTGCCGTCGGAGGACGCCATCTTCACCGTCACGCTCGAGGAGGCGCTGGCGATCTACGCCCAGCCCAAGCGCGGCCGCGGGCAGACCGCCACGCCGCCGCTGCGCGAGCTCGGTGAGGACCCCACCAGCGGCAAGCCGATCCTCGTCAAGGAGGGCCGCTTCGGCGCCTACGTGACCGACGGCACCACCAACCGCACCCTGCCGCGGGACGTGACGCCGGAGACCATCACGCGCGAGCAGGCCGTGGAGCTGCTGGCGGAGAAGCGGGCCCAAGGGCCGGCCAAGCGGGGCGGGGCCAAGCGGCCGGCAGCACGACGCACGAAGGCCTCGACCGCCCGGTAGCGGCCGGTCCAGCCGTGCGATCGGGCTGCGCTCAGAGGGCGGCCGGGTCGATGCGGTCGGCGACCGTCGAGCCCCGCAGGACGAGCTCCACCGACTGCAGCTCGACGCCGCGCCCGGGGTCGCCTCCCGCGAGCGCGGTGAAGATCCGGTTGGCGGCGGTCCGGCCGATCTCCTTGAGCTTGCCGTCCACGCTGGTCAGCTCCGGGCGCGTGTTGGT
>Ga0164243_10005723_pt1 | contig 18958 bp, 20 predicted proteins | sample OricompcompostOP_FD_108781 | JGI IMG/M metagenome (GOLD analysis project Ga0164243, IMG submission 108781) | Organic Plus compost microbial communities from Emeryville, California, USA - Original compost - Organic plus compost (OP) | ecosystem: Engineered > Solid waste > Mixed feedstock >... | reverse complement strand
CGGCCTGGTGCACGGCTTCGACGCCGGCATCGAGCTGATCCGGCACCCGCTGGTCGCGGCGGCCGGCTTCACCGGCTCGGTCCGCGGCGGACGCGCCCTCTTCGACGAGGCCGCCGCCCGTCCGGTGCCGATCCCCTTCCACGGCGAACTCGGCTCGCTCAACCCGGTCCTGGTCACCGAGGCCGCCGCCGCCGAGCGCGGCGAGGCGATCGGCGCCGGGCTGGCCGGCTCGATGACGCTGGGCGTCGGCCAGTTCTGCGTGAAGCCCGGACTGGTCCTCGCCCCGGCCTCCGCGGCCGGCGACGCCCTGCTGAAGTCCCTCACGGACGCGGTCAGCGACACCGACCCCGGTGTCCTGCTCGACCACCGTATGCGCGACAACTTCCTCGCCGGGGTCACCGAGCGCGCCCAGCTCCCCGACGTGGAGTCCCCCGTGACCGCGGGCGCGGGCGGCGAGCACACCGTCAGCGCCGGCTTCCTCACCGTCCCCGCGGAGCGGCTGACCCGCGAGGGCGCGCACGACCTGCTGCTGGAGGAGTGCTTCGGACCGGTCACCGTGATCGCCCGCTACACGGACGAGGCGGAGGCACGGGCGGTGCTGTCCCGGCTCCCCGGCAACCTCACCGCGACCGTGCACCTCTCCTCCGAGGAGGCGGCCGGACAGGGCCGCGGTGCCGAACTGGTGCGGGAGCTCACGCCGCTCGCGGGCCGCGTCCTGGTGAACGGCTGGCCGACCGGCGTCGCCGTCGCCCCCGCCCAGCACCACGGCGGCCCCTACCCGGCGACCACCTCCACGTCCACCTCCGTGGGCGGCACGGCGATCGAGCGCTGGCTGCGGCCCGTGGTCTACCAGGGCGCCCCCGAGGCGCTGCTGCCGCCGGAGCTGAAGGACGACAACCCGCTCGGGCTGCCCCGCCGCTTCAACGGCCGTCTGGAGCGCTGACCCCGTCCGGCCGGCCGGCGTTCACCCGCCGGCCGGCTCCAGGCCCGCGTCCCGGGCCAGGAGCGCGGCCTGCACCCGGTTGTCGCAGTCCAGCTTGGTCAATATCCGGCTGACGTACGTCTTCACCGTGGCCTCGCTCATGTGCAGCCGCGCCCCGGCGTCCGCGTTGGACAGCCCCTCCCCGAGGAGCGCCAGCACCTGCAGCTCCCGCTCGGTGAGCGCGGACAGCCGGCGGCGTGCCTCCTCCCCGCGCGCGGTCGCGGCGGGCGAGGCCAGGGTGTCCACCACGTGCCGGGTGGCGGCCGGCGAGAGATACGCGTTCCCGGCCGCCGCCGCGCGGACCGCGTGGATCAGTTCCTGCGGCGCGGAGTCCTTCAGCAGGAACCCGGCGCCGCCGTGGCCCAGCGCCCGCAGCACGTTCTCCCGCTCCCCGAACGTCGTCAGGATCAGCACCCGCACCTGGGGCGCCGCCCGGCCGATCTCGGCCAGCGCCGTCAGCCCGTCCAGCTCCGGCATCTGGATGTCCAGCAGCGCCACGTCGACGGCGGTCGAGCGGGCGGTCTCCACCGCCTCCCGGCCGTCCCGCGCCTCCGCGACGACGTCGATGTCGTCGGCCGAGGTGAGGATCATCCTGATGCCGGCCCGGATGAGCGGCTCGTCGTCGGCGACCAGGACCCGGATCACGCGGCCTCCTGCGCGGTGCGGTGGGACGGGCGGATGGCGGAGCCATGCCATCATGCCCGATCCCGCCGCCGGCCCGGAGACGGCGGCCCGTCAGATCTCGTGCGGGTAGGACTCCTTGGCGACCAGTTTCCCGTCGCGGAAGCAGAACCGGTACACGATGTCCGCCTCGTCGTCCACGTAGTGCTCGCACACCGCGTCCTGGGGCAGCGGCGGACCCAGCTTCTCCACGCCCTCGGTGAGCAGCGAGTCGCCCTCGGGGAACTGCTTGCGCAGGCTCGCCTCGGAGTCGCCGACGCGCGCGTCCTCGTACACGTACGCCGGTATGACCCCCTTCTCCACCTCGTCGATCGCCTTGTTCACCCCCCACACCAGCAGGGCGCCGACACCGGCGACGAGGACGACGGAGACGAGGGCGCACCCCAGGGCGACGTGCTTCTTGCTGCTCATGATGGCGGCGTACTCCTTCGGGTCGGAGCGGTTCATGTCCGCTCCACCGTCGCCCGCCGCGCCCGCTGGGATCTGCCCCCGAACGTCGCGTTCCGCGGCGACGGACGTCGCGTCCTCCCGGCCCACCGGCGAGGCGCCGTCGCCGTACGGCAGCACACCGGCGAGCCGGAAGCCGCCGTCGGGGGAGGGGCCGCTGTGCACCATGCCGCCGACCAGCCGGGCCCGTTCCTCCAGCCCCGCGAGACCCTGGCCCCCGCTGATCGCGGGCGGTCCGGAAGGCGCCCCTTCCGGCACCGCGGCGTTGGCCACCTCCACCACCAGGCTGTCCGGCTCGTAGCGCAGCTCCACGGTGATCGGGGCGCCCGGCGCGTGCTTGTGCGCGTTGGTCAGGCCTTCCTGGACTATGCGGTACACCGCGTGGTCCGCGGCCGCGGCGAGCGGCCGCCGCTCGCCCGAGCGGCGCAGCTCCACGGGCGCGCCCGCGCTCCGCGACGACGCGACCAGCGCGTCCACCCCGGCCGCGCCCCGCGCGTGCGGCGCCCCGGCCGCCTCCGGTTCGGGGCCCGGAGCCGGCGCGGGCGGCTCCTCGGTGTCGTCCCGGAGGATGCCGACCGCCTCGCGCAGCTCCCGCATCGCGGACCTGGCGGCCTCCCGCAGGATGCCCACCCCCTCCCGCTGCCGGTCGCCGAGACCGGGGTCCACCTCCAGCGCCCCCGCGTGCACCGCGATCAGGGCGAGCTGGTGACCGAGGCTGTCGTGCATGTCCTGGGCGATCCGCTGCCGCTCCAGCAGCCGCGCCTGCCGCGCCACCATCGCCTGCTCGCGCACCAGTTGGGCGTTGTGCCGGCGCAGCGCCTCCAGCAGGTCGCGGCGCTGCGCGCGGTACCGGGACGCGAGCCCCGGAACAACCGCCAGCGCCAGATAGGGGCCTCCGCCCAGCACCGCCGTCATCAGCAGCGACAGCCCCGGTATTCCCTCGCCCCCGTCGGCGAGCAGGGCGGGGACGACGTACAGCACCAGCCCGGCGGCGTACGCGCCCACCGCGCGCCAGGGACGCCTGATGCGGCTGCCCGCCGACCAGCTCGCGTAGATCAGCAGCGGGCCGCAGCCGAGGACCGAGCCGGCCAGGACGCAGGAAGCGAGGAGCACGGTGGCCGGCAGCGACCGTCTGACCAGCGAGAGCAGGGCGACGAGCAGGGCCACCGCGCCGCCGCTCGCGGCGGAACCGCTCTCCGCGCCGTACATCGTGCCCGCGATGCCCGCGAGCACCAGGAGCAGCACGGCCTCTCCGGCGATCCGGCCGCGCGACCAGGGGGAGGCGGCGGCCAGCCGGGACAGCAGGGGAGGGGCGGGGCGGGAGGTCTGCGCTGTGTCCACGCGCCCGACCCTAGGGGCCCGCACCGGGGCGCCGGCATCCTCCCTCCGTAGCGGCCCCGAACGACGAAAGTGAACGGCGCCCGTCAACGTCCGTATCGTCTTTGGTCGTTGAAGCACGCGACTTTGGGAGACTGCGCCCGCCCGGCCCGTCCGGCGACGATGGCGACGCCGGTGAGGACCTCGCCGGCGGGACATCTCCACCGACACCGGGAGCACAGCAGTGGACGCAACGGGAGCCTGGTCGGGCCGACGCTTCACCGTCACGCAGAAGGCCACCCTGAGGACCGACCGCTACCTCGTCACCGAGACCGCGCCGGACGGCTCGGAGGGCCGGGTCCTCGCCCACGCCGTGCTGAAGCGGTTCTCCCTCAAGGAGGAACTGACCTTCTGGACGGACGAGTCCCGGAGCCAGGTCGCGTTCACCGTCAAGGAGCGCACCCTGCTGGACCCCGGCGAGGGCTTCGACGTGCTGGACGCGGAGGGCAAGCCGATCGGCTCCTTCCACGAGCGGTTCTTCACCTCCCTGGTCCGCTCCACCTGGGTGCTGGAGCAGCCGGGCGCGCCCGACGCCGTGGGCCGCGAGCGCAACCGGTTCGTGGCCGTGCTGCGCCGGGCCTGGGACTGGCTGCCGCTGGACCTGGTGCCGTTCGCCTGGCCGTACCACTTCGACTTCGAGACGGACGGCGAGCCCGTGATGAGCGTCGACAAGAAGCTCGGCCTGCGCGACCGCTACCGCGTCGAGGTGACCGACCCCGCCCTCGACCTGCGGCTCGCCGTCGCCCAGGCGGTCGCCCTGGACACCTTCCAGGGCCGCTGACCGGGACCCGCTACGCGCACCGGGGCCGCTCCTGGGACAATCCCGCCATGGACCTGGACATACCCGAACTCCCCTTCCCGCTGCGGACCTACGGCCCCGACGGCTCCTGGTCCTACGAGGACGGCGTGCTCACCGGATGGGCGGGACCGCGGCAGGACCGCTTCGTGCCGCCCACCGGCGAGTCCCTGGAGTCCGCCGCCGACGCGCCCCGGCTGCTCGGCGCGCCCGACGGCGACTTCCAGCTGATCGCCCGGGTCACGGTCGGCTTCGCCGGCTCCTTCGACGCCGGGGTGCTCTACGTCCACGTCGGCGAGCGCGCGTGGGCCAAGCTGTGCCTGGAGTACTCCCCGGACGTGCCCACCGTCTGCACGGTCGTCACCCGGGGCCACTCCGACGACGCCAACTCCTTCACCGTGGAGGGCAAGACGGTCTGGCTGCGGGTGAGCCGCACCGGGCGCGCCTTCGCCTTCCACGCCTCCCGCGACGGCAAGCAGTGGACCTTCGTCCGGCTGTTCACCCTCGGCGACGAGAAGGAGACGGGGGCGGCCCTGGTCGGGTTCGCGACCCAGTCGCCGATGGGGGAGGGGTGCGTGGTGACCTTCGACCACATCGAGTACCGGCTGCACTGGCCGCCGGACCTGCGCGACGGCAGCTGAGCGAGGTCCGGGCCCACCGGGAATGCCGACGGTTGCTTGAACGTTCATCCGGTTGCGGAGGACGTCTCCGCAGCCGAGCCGACCCTGGAGAGAGCCCGCCCATGCGCGTCGAGATCTGGAGCGACATCGCCTGCCCCTGGTGCTATGTCGGAAAAGCCCGCTTCGAGAAGGCGCTGGCCTCCTTCCCGCACCGCGACGGGGTCGAGGTGGTCCACCGCTCCTTCGAGCTCGACCCGGGCCGCGCCAAGGACGACGTCGAGCCGGTGCTCACCATGCTCACCAAGAAGTACGGCATGAGCCAGGCGCAGGCCGAGGCCGGCGAGGACAACCTGGGCGCCCAGGCCGCCGCCGAGGGCCTGCCCTACCGCACCCGCGGCCGCGACCACGGCGGCACCTTCGACATGCACCGCCTGCTCCACTTCGCCCGCGAGCACGGCCGCCAGGAGAAGCTGCTCGACCTGCTCTACCGGGCCAACTTCGCCGAGGAGCGCTCCCTGTTCGGCGACGACGAGCGGCTCGTCGGACTCGCCGAAGCCGCCGGCCTCGACCCCGACGCGGCCCGCGCGGTGCTCGCCGACCCGGAGGCGTACGCCGCCGAGGTCCGCCAGGACGAGCGGGAGGCCGCCGAGCTCGGCGCACGGGGCGTGCCGTTCTTCGTGCTCGACCGGAAGTACGGCGTCTCCGGCGCCCAGCCCGTGGACGTCTTCACCAAGGCGCTCACCCAGGCCTGGGGCGAGCGGTCCCCGCTCACCCTCGTCGACGGGGGCACGGACGCCGAGGCATGCGGCCCGGACGGGTGCGCGGTGCCGGACCGGGACGACACGCGGGCGCGGAACGCGTAGGGACGAACCCGCAGGTCGGCGGGAACGTATAAGCGTTCCTTAGCGGTACCGCGCAGACATGTGCGATGGACGGGGGCACGGCGGGGTCGCAGAGTGGTCCCATGGAGACCTTCGAGAGCCTCGTCCGTGCCGAGTTCACCCCGAAGAACACCTACCTGAACACCGCGAGCAGCGCCCTGCTGCCCGCCAGGGCCGTCGCCGCGCTCGACGCGGCTGTCCGGCTGCGCGCGGAAGGGCGCCCGCTCGACCCGCTGTTCGCCGACGTCGAGGTGTGCCGCGCCGCCTACGCCCGGCTGGCCGGCGTGCCCGCCGAACGGGTCGCGGCCGGGGCGACCGTCGCCCTGTTCTCCTCGCTGGTCGCCGCGTCCCTGCCGCCGGGCGCCGAAGTCCTCACCGCCGACGACGACTTCACCTCCGTACTGAACCCGTTCCACGCGCGCGGCGACCTCAAGGTGCGGTCCGCGCCGCTGGAGGGGCTGGCCGACGCCGTGCGGCCGGGCACCGCGCTGGTCGCGGTCAGCGCCGCGCAGTCCGCCGACGGCCGGATCGCCGACCTGCCCGCGCTGCGCGAGGCGGCCCGCTCCCACGGGGCGCGCACCTACGTCGACTTCTCCCAGGCGGCCGGCTGGCTGCCGGTGCGGGCAGGCGCGTACGACTACACCGTCGCCATCACCTTCAAGTGGCTGCTGGGCGCGCACGGCGCCGCCTTCCTCACCGTCCCCGAGGACTTCGGCGACCTGGTCCCGGTGCAGGCCGGCTGGACCGCGGGGGAGGACCCGTGGGGCAGCTGCTACGGCCCCGTCACCGAACTCGCCCGCAGCGCACGGCGGTTCGACACCACCCCCGCGCTGTTCAGCTACGCGGGCCTGCGGGCGTCCCTCACGCTTCTGGAGGAGCTCGGCGTGGACGCCGTCCGCGCCCACGACCTCGCCCTCGCCGACCGGTTCCGCACCGGGGCCGCCTCGCTGGGCCACGAGCCCGTGCCGGCGCCCGGCTCGCCCATCGTGTCCGTGCCGGGGCTGGGACGGCTGCAGCCGGAGCTGTCACGGGCCGGCATCGAGGTGTCGAACCGGGCCGGCAACCTGCGGGCGTCGTTCCACCTCTACAACACGGCCGCCGACGTGGACCGGCTGCTGGACGCGCTGTCCGGCTGAGCGCACGGCAGCGGGCCGGTGCCTCCTTGTCCCACACGAGGAGGCCCGGCCCGCAGTCGATGGGGCGGTGCGCACACGTCACCGCCGTACGTGTCCCTACTTCACGGGGGTGAAGTCCCGCGCGCCGATGAACTCGGGGCGGCGGATCGGGGCCGCGAAGGGCTCGACCGCCGCGTTCTCGACGCTGTTGAAGACGATGAACACGTTGCTGCGCGGATACGGCGTGATGTTGTCGCCGGAGCCGTGCATGCAGTTGCAGTCGAACCAGGTCGCCGAGCCCGGCTTGCCGGTGAACAGCTTGATGCCGTACTCCGACGCCATCGTGGTCAGCGCCTCGTCGGACGGCGTCCCCGCGTCCTGCATCTGCAGGGACTTCTTGTAGTTGTCCTTCGGGGTGGCGCCCGCGCAGCCGAGGAACGTCTTGTGCGACCCCGGCATGATCATCAGACCGCCGTTGGTGTCGTAGTTCTCGGTGAGCGCGATCGAGACCGAGATGGTGCGCATGTTCGGCAGGCCGTCCTCGGCGTGCCAGGTCTCGAAGTCCGAGTGCCAGTAGAAGCCGCTCGCGCCGAAGCCGGGCTTGACGTTGATCCGCGACTGGTGGACGTACACGTCCGAGCCGAGGATCTGCCGGGCGCGCCCGACGACCCGCTCGTCGCGCACCAGCCGGGCGAACACCTCGCTGATCTTGTGCACCTCGAAGACCGAGCGGATCTCCTGCGACTTCGGCTCGACGATCGAGCGCTCGTCCGCGCGGATCGCCGGGTCGCTCACCAGCCGGTCCAGTTCGCGCTTGTAGACCTCGACCTCGTCCGGGCCGATCAGCTGGTCGACGGCCAGGAAGCCGTCGCGGTCCAGCGCCTGGAGGTCACCGGCCGAGACGGGGCCGGGCGTGTCCGGGGAACCCCAGACGACCGGGTCCTGGCGCGGGGTGACCACCTCGGTGGCACCGCGGGTCGGGTACAGATCGGTGACGCGTGTGGTCGTGGTCACGGTGGATCACACCTCCTCGGTGAGCAGCGGGTAGACGCCGTTCTCGTCGTGGTCCTCCCGTCCGGTCACGGGCGGGTTGAAGACACAGATGCAGTGGAAGTCCTCCTTGACCTTGAGCGTGTGCCGCTCATGGCCGTTGAGGAGGTACATCGTGCCGGGGGTGATGTGGTACGTCTTCCCGGTCTCGCGGTCGGTCAGCTCGGCGTCGCCCTTGGTGCAGACGACGGCCTCGATGTGGTTCGCGTACCACATGTTCGTTTCCGTACCCGCGTACAGGATCGTCTCGTGCACGGAGAAGCCGACCTTCTCCTTGGCGAGGACGATGCGCTTGCTCTCCCACGTGCCGGACGCGCTCTTGACGTGCCGGTCGGTGCCTTCGAGCTCCTTGAACGAACGGACGATCACGGTGTTGCGATGCCTCCTCGGCTGGGGTGTTCTTCAGGCGGTTTCACGGACGGCGCGGGCCAGGACCCTGAGGCCCTCGTCCAGCTCGTCCGGGGTGATGGTCAGGGCGGGGAGCAGCTTGACGACCTCGCTCTCCGGGCCGGACGTCTCGATCAGCAGACCGAGCTCGAAGGCGCGTTTGGCGACACGGCCGGCGCGCTCCTTGTCGTGGAACTCCAGGCCCCACACGAGACCGCGGCCGCGGAACTCCTTGACGTCGGCGGGGCTCTCCTCGGTGATGGCGGTCATCGCCTGCTCCACCTGCTCGCCGCGCTTGCGGGTCTGCTTCTCCATCGCGGAGCCGTCCGCCCAGTACGCCTCCAGGGTGGCGGTGGCCGTCACGAACGCGGGGTTGTTGCCGCGGAACGTGCCGTTGTGCTCGCCCGGCTCCCAGACGTCCAGCTCCGGCTTGAACATGGTCAGCGCCATGGGCAGGCCGTAGCCGCTGATCGACTTGGAGACGGTGACGATGTCCGGCGTGATGCCCGCCTCCTCGAAGGAGAAGAACGCGCCGGTGCGGCCGCAGCCCATCTGGATGTCGTCGACGATGAGCAGCATGTCCTGCCGCTCGCACAGCTCGGACAGGGCGCGCAGCCACTCGGGCCGGGCCACGTTGATGCCGCCCTCGCCCTGCACGGTCTCGACGATCACGGCGGCCGGCTTGTTGAGGCCCGAGCCCTGGTCCTCCAGGATGCGCTCGAACCACAGGAAGTCCGGGACCTGGCCGTCGAAGTAGTTGTCGAAGGGCATCGGCGTGCCGTGCACCAGCGGGACACCGGCGCCGGCCCGCTTGAAGGCGTTGCCGGTCACGGCGAGCGAGCCCAGCGACATGCCGTGGAAGGCGTTGGTGAACGACACGACGGACTCGCGGCCCTTCACCTTCCGCGCCAGCTTCAGCGCGGACTCCACGGCGTTGGTACCCGTCGGGCCCGGGAACATGACCTTGTACGGCAGGTCACGCGGCCGCAGGATGTAGTTCTGGAAGGACTCCAGGAACGCGCGCTTGGCCGTCGTCGACATGTCGAGACCGTGCGTGACGCCGTCCCGCTCCAGGTAGTCGATCAGGGCGCGTTTCAGGACGGGGTTGTTGTGGCCGTAGTTGAGTGAACCGGCTCCGGCGAAGAAGTCGAGGTACTCGTGGCCGTCCTCGTCGTACATGCGGCTGCCGTGCGCACGGTCGAAGACGGTGGGCCAGCCGCGGCAGTAGCTGCGCACCTCGGACTCGAGGGTCTCGAAGACGCTGAGGTCGGGCTGGGTGATGGTCACGACGAATCGCTCCTCGGTGGCGTGGGAAGTCGGAGGAATCGGAAGATCGGGGGGCCGGGCCGGCCCGTCAGAGGGCGAACGGCCCGATGCGGTGAAGAACCTCGGGGTCGTGCGGTCCGTCGGGGAAGTCCGGGGTGCCGAAGAGCACCTCGCGCTCCAGCAGGGCGCCGTGGCGCTCCGCGAACGCGGTGAACAGGCGCTCGGAGGCGGTGTTGCCGGGGGACACGGTGGTCTCCAGGGTGTCCACGCCGTGCTCCGCTGCGGTCCGGGCGGCCAGCGCGTCGAGCATGGCGGCGGCCAGACCGCGGCCGCGGTGCGCCTCGTCGACGGCGACCTGCCAGACCAGCAGGGTGCGCGGGCTGTCCGGGCGGAGATAGCCGGTGATGAAGCCGACCGCCTCTCCGCGCTCGTCGCGAGCGACGGCCGAGGTGGCGGCGAAGTCACGGCACCACAGCAGATAGCTGTACGACGAGTTCAGGTCGAGGACCTTCGAGTCCCTGGCTATCCGCCACAGCACGGCTCCGTCCGCCACGGTCGGGCGGTCGATTTGCAGGTCTGCTTGTGCGGCAGTCATGCGAATTGAACTTACCGAGGTAAATTCAAAATTGCATCGTCTCGCGGGGTTACGTGCGAGCGTGTCATGTGTTATCGCGCGTGCAGGCGTGTCCGCGCGAGGGGTCTCTGAAATGCCCCTTTTCCTACGGTGGAAAGTGGGGCGAATCGGACGCGGTGTGGAACCGGTCACATCTGTGTAACTCTCGTGACTGCGCCCGGAAACGTCCGGTAGCCGCTTCTTGGATCGGGGTGTTTAGGGTCCGGAAGAGCGGGCAGAAGAGAACGGGAAGCTGTTCACGCAAGTAATAGGGAAATAAGCCGGGGAATGTCGCGGGAGTATCTGTGCGGGGGATTCCGATAAACAATCGGAATTTACGCTCCCGTCATCCCGTCGGGGAGCCCGGCGCATGCCTTCCGCCCCCGGGCGATCTTCCTCCGCCACACGGCGAGCGTCTTGTCCATCCCGTTCTCCGGGTCGAGGGTGAACCCGGGTTCGTCCTCGTGCACCGCAGGCACGTCCTGCCTGCCGGCGATCCCTCCGGCACCGGTCGTGTCCGGGCCCCACGCGTCGTGTCCGGCCGCGCCGGAAGCGGCCTGGCGGCAGCTCGTCTGCGGGGTCCTGCGGTGTCCCGTCTGCGGCTCGTGGGGGCTGGTCGCGCAGTTCCTCGCGCCCCTGGAGGGGCGGCAGTTCGTTTGCCGGGGTCTGCGGTGTCCCGTCTGCGGCTCGTGGGGGCTGGTCGCGCAGTTCCCCGCGCCCCTGGGGGCGCACCGCCCTCGTTGTCTGCGGGCAGTCGTGCCTCTCCCAGTGCCTCAAGGGCCTGGGAGGTACCCCCCAGGGCGATGGGGGAGGGTGGGCGCAGGTGGTGACCCGTCAGCGCCCAGGTGCGCGGCACACCCGGGCCGTGCCAGCGCCGGCGGCTCAGTAAGTCCCGCTCAGCCCCACGCCCGCTCCGCCGCCTCCAGCGCCGCGGGCAGGTCGACGGACAGCCCCGCGTCCCTCAGGGCCGTTGCCAGAGCCGCGAGGCACGCCCGTACTGTCCCCCGCGTCGCGTCCGGCCCGTAGTGGTTCACCCGGATCATCTCCCGTGCCAGCACACCCCCACCCGCCGCGAGCGGCAGCTCAGGATCCGCGGCCAGGGCGCGAGCCACCAGCTCCGACGCCGTCGTCCCGGAAGGCACCCGCACCGTCGTGGCGACCGGCGCCGCATCCCCCGCGTCACGCACGTACGGTGCGATCCCCCCGCCCAGCGCCACGACCCCCGCCCGCGTCGCGGCGGCAGCCGACGCGTGCCGGGCCATCACCGTCTCCAGGCCCTCCGCCTCGATCCGCTCCACGCACGCCTCCAGCGCGAGCATCTCCAGCTGCGCCGGCGCGTGCAGCAGCGTCTTGCGGCCGCCGTCGATCCACCGCTCCTTCCAGTCGAGGAGGGAGAGGTAGGACCGGCGCGGCGCGTTCGGATTGGCCGCCATACGGGCCCAGGCCCGCTCGCTCACCGACACCGCCGACACCCCGGCCGGCCCGCCCATCGCCTTCTGTGCCCCGATGACGCACAGGTCGACGCCCCAGGCGTCCGGCAGCACCGGCTCCGCGCCCACCGAGGCGACCGCGTCCAGGTAGAACAGCGCGCCGTGCTCCCGCACCACCTCGCCGATCGCGGCGACCGGGTTGGTGTTGCCGGTGGCGGCCTCGGCGTGCACCAGCGACACGAAGTCGATCTCCGGGTGCTCGGCGAACGCGTCCCGCACCTGCTGGGCGGTCACCGCCGTGTGGAACGGCACCGTCAGATCGATGACCGTGGCGCCGCAGTCCCGCAGCCAGTCGCCGAAGGTCTGCCCGTAGGGGCCGGTGATGACGTTCAGCGCGGTCGTCCCGGGCCCGGCCGCGGCGCGGATCGCGCCCTCCAGCGGCAGCAGCGCCTCGCCCTGGGTGATCAGCACGTCCTGCCCGGTGCCCAGCAGCCGTGCCACCCGGTCCTCGATCGAGGCGAAGCGCGCGGCGCTCAGCGGGGGCAGGTCCAGGAGGAGGTTCGTCACGGTGGTGCTCTTTCGCTCAGGATCGCGGTACGCGCCTGCGAGCCTAACCCTTCCCCGGCGGCCGCCCGTCAGGTTGTCCGAAGGACCGCTTTGATCTTGCCCGCCGGATCACTACCGTGACGCTCCTGCAAGACACCCCACATCGAGGAAGCGCTCACGTGCGAAGACGAATACGGGTCGCCGGCTCACTCGCCGTACCCGCCCTGCTGGGCCTGAGCCTGCTGGCCCCCACCGCCGCCCAGGCCGCGGACGTCACGTCCGGCGACTACAAGGCGGTGTTCAACTACACCAAGCCGGGCAGCTCCACGCTGGACCACTCGATCCTCAACGACCTCGCCGGTCTGGTCGACCGGGCGGCGCCGGGCCGCACGGCCCCCGTGCACCCCTCCGTCCGACGGCCCGTACCGTCCCTCGCGGTCCGGGCCGTCGGCACGCCGGGGGCCGAATCACGGGGCGTGAGCGGAAGATCGGAGGCCGAACGGCGTAGTCCTCCTCCGATTGATGTGAGGTGCCCAAACGTTTCCTTATAATCGGAACTTCTCGTTTCGCTCACAGGAGGCCCTCGTGAACACGCTTCCCGGCCGCAGGACCCGGGTCCTGGTTGCCACCACCGCGACGGCCGGGATGGTGCTCCTCGCCGCCTGCACGTCCACCGGCGACTCGGGCGGCGGCTCCAAGACCGCCGGCGGGGTCGAGCTCGTCAAGGCGGGCCGGCTGACCACCTGCACCCACCTGCCGTACCCGCCGTTCCAGTCGGAGATCGACGGCAAGGTGCAGGGCTTCGACGTCGCCCTGATCGACCTGGTCGCCGACGACCTCGGCGTGAAGCAGCAGATCCTCGACACGCCGTTCGAGAACTTCAAGACCGGCGCCTTCCTCAACTCCGGCGAGTGCGACCTGGCCGCGGCCGGTATGACCATCACCGAGGAGCGGAAGAAGAACGTCGACTTCTCCGACCCGTACTTCAACGCCACCCAGGCCGTCCTCGTCGCCAAGGACAGCGGGGTCGGCTCCCTCGCCGACGTGAAGGCGAAGAACGTCAAGCTGGGCGCCCAGGCGCAGACCACCGGCGAGGACTACGTCAAGGGCCAGGGGTACGACCCGGTCTCCTTCGAGTCCTCCGACGCCGTCCTCAACGGCCTGCGCACCGGCCAGGTCAAGGCCGTCGTCATCGACTACCCCGTCGTCCAGGGCTGGCTGAAGGACAAGGCCAACGCCGACGCCTTCACCGTCGCCGAGCAGATCGACACCGGCGAGGAGTACGGCTTCACCGTGAAGAAGGGCAACACCGCCCTGCGTGAGGCCGTGAACAAGGCGCTCGCGGACGCCAAGGCGGACGGCACGTACAAGAAACTGTACGAGCAGTGGATCGGCCCGTACGACGAGTCCGCCGCCTCGCCGGCCGCCTCCTGACCCCATGGCCGACACGGAGAAGACGCCCGTCCCCCGGCGGAAGGGCCTGACCCGGCGCCAGAAGCGGAGCATCTCGCGCGGCATCCAGTACGCTGTGTTCGTCGCGGCCGTGATCGCCTTCGGCGTCACGGCCGACTGGGGACGGCTGCAGAACCAGTTCGCGCAGGTCGACATCGCACGGCGGATGTTCCCGGACGTCATCACGCTGGCGCTGAAGAACACCGTCCTCTACACGGTGACCGGCTTCGGCGTCGGCCTGGCGCTCGGCATGGTCATCGCCCTGATGCGGCTGTCGTCCGTCGGCCCCTACCGCTGGCTGGCCGGCATCTACATCGAGATCTTCCGCGGCCTGCCCGCCCTGCTGATCTTCATCTTCATCGGCGTCGCCGTCCCGCTCGCCTTCCCCGGCACGGAGATCATCGGCGGCACCTACGGCAAGGTCGCCCTCGCGCTCGGCCTGGTGGCCGCCGCCTACATGGCGGAGACCATCCGGGCCGGCATCCAGGCCGTCCCCAAGGGGCAGATGGAGGCGGCCCGCTCGCTGGGCTTCTCACCCGGCCGCGCCATGGTGTCGATCATCATCCCGCAGGCCTTCCGGATCATCCTGCCGCCGCTCACCAACGAACTGGTCCTGCTGTTCAAGGACTCCTCGCTGGTGCTGTTCCTCGGCGTCACCCTGGAGGAGCGCGAGCTGTCCAAGTACGGCCGCGACCTGGCCAGCCAGACCGCCAACTCCACGCCGATCCTGGTGGCCGGCCTGTGCTACCTGCTGATCACCATCCCGCTCGGCTTCGTCGTGCGCCGCATGGAGGCCAAGGCCCAGGAGGCCGTCAAATGAGCCGCCCCGAGATCCGCGTCAGCGGACTCCACAAGTCGTTCGGTGCCAACCATGTGCTGCGCGGCATCGATCTGGAGATCGGCCAGGGCGACGTCGTCTGCGTCATCGGCCCGTCCGGCTCCGGCAAGTCCACCCTCCTGCGCTGCGTGAACCTCCTGGAGGAGCCCACCGAGGGCCAGGTCTTCGTCGGCGGCGTCGAACTGACCGACCCGGACGTGGACATCGACGCCGCACGCCGCCGTATCGGCATGGTGTTCCAGCAGTTCAACCTGTTCCCGCACCTGACCGTCACCGAGAACCTCACACTGCCCCAGCGCCGCGTGCTGCGGCGCGGCAAGAGGGAGGCCGCGAAGGTCGCCGCGCAGAACCTGGAGCGGGTCGGCCTCGCCGAGAAGGCCGACGCCTACCCGTCCTCCCTCTCCGGCGGCCAGCAGCAGCGCGTCGCCATCGCCCGCGCGCTCGCCATGGGCCCCGAGGTGATGCTGTTCGACGAGCCCACCTCGGCGCTCGACCCCGAACTGGTCGGCGACGTCCTCGCCGTGATGCGGATGCTCGCCGACGAGGGCATGACGATGATGGTCGTCACCCACGAGATGACCTTCGCCCGCGAGGTCGCCGACCGGGTCGTCTTCATGGACGGCGGCGTGATCGTCGAGGACGGCACCCCCGAGCGTGTCATCGGCGCGCCCCAGCACGAGCGCACCCGGCACTTCCTGTCCCGGCTCCTCGACCCGGCCATGGCGGAGGTCGAGGAGGAGACGTCGGACCAGGTGAGGAAGTCCGGCTAGCTAGACCGGCGGAGCACGGCACGGACGAAGCCGCCCTCCCGGAACCCGCCCCGCAGGGCGACTCCGGGAGGGCGGCCCCGGTGGGCGGCGGACGTCAGCCGGCGGCCCAGACGACCGGCTCGTCCTCGTAGGCGTCGCCCTCGTCGAACGACGCCGCGACGACCGGCGCGGTCTTCGTCGCGCTCAGCGAGCAGGTCTCGAACGACGCGCCCTTGGCCGTGAAGTCGGCCGGCGCGTTCTCCCGGTCGCACTTGCCCGGAAGGTCGCCGATCAGGATGACACCCGTGCCGGCGCCGCCCTCCAGATCGCCGTCCAGCTTCAGCGAGGCGTAGGACAGGTCGGTACCGCCGACGTTCTCCACCTTCATCTTGATGTAGTACGGCGTCATGCCCTTGGCCTTCGCACCGAAGGCGCCGACCATGTCGGCCTCGGCGCCCTTCTCGATCGCCGTGACGGTGACCGCGATGGTGCCCTTCTTCTCGCTCGTGTACTCGAACGGCAGGACGGCCCGGTCGCCGACCTTGAGCTTCGTGCCCGGGGCGGTGACGTCACCGCCGGCCGCCGGGCTCTCCTCGGCCGGCTCCTCCGACGCGGGCGTCTCGGCCGGCGCCGAGGCCGACGGCGACTCCTTCGCCGCCGCGTCCGCGTCGCCGTCGTCGTTGCACGCCGACAGTCCGAGTCCGACGGTGATGACCGCGGCGGCCGCGAGAACGGCGCGTCCCTTGTGTCTCACTGGGTGTTCCCCCTGATGTGTCACTGAAAGACCGCCCGGGACGCCTGCCCGGACGCTCACTTGCCGTCGGTGACGGCGATACGCCAAAGAGGCACGCGTGCCTGCCGGTGCGTCACGTCACCGACAGGCACTATGTCACCCGCCGTGATACGGCCGGCACACAGGCGGTACACAGGTGTGTCACAGCCATGAGGTACGGTGCGCTCCGCGGTCTCGGCCCACGCGGGCCCGTACGGCGGCCGCCTCACCGGCCGGCTCCCGCGCGGCGCCGGACCCACCCGCCGCCTCCCGCAGCCCGGCGGCCTCCCTCCGGCACGCCTGCCAGGGGATACAGGGAGCGGATGCCACGGGCCACCTCGACCGCGCGTTCCGCCCGGCCGGCCGCCGCCCGCAGGTCGCCGGGATCGCGCACGTCGTACAGGCGCACGTCGAGCAGGCCGACGAGGACCCGGGTCTCGGACATCGGATCGTCGAGTGAGCAGGCCGGTTCCTGGAAGAACGACCGTCCGTGACAGGAGGGCCGGCGGCGGCGGGAGCGCCCGCACGGGGCCGCGGGCGACGAACTATCGTGCGGGGCATGAGCGATCAGTCGGTGCTGCACGTGAAGGGGCGGATCCTCGTCGGGCCGGACGAGGTCCGCGACGAGCTGTGGGTGGTCGGCGGGCGCGTCTCCTACGACCGTCCCGCCGGCGCCCGTGACGTCCGGACCGTCGACGGCTGGGTGCTGCCCGGCCTGGTCGACGCCCACTGCCACGTGGGTCTCGACCGGCACGGCGCCGTCCCCGAGGACGTCGCGGAGAAGCAGGCTCTCACCGACCGGGACGCCGGCGCGCTGCTGCTGCGCGACGCCGGATCGCCCTCCGACACCCGGTGGATCGACGACCGCGAGGACCTCCCGAAGATCATCAGGGCCGGACGGCACATCGCCCGCACCCGCCGGTACATCCGCAACTACGCCTGGGAGGTCGAGCCCGACGACCTCGCCGCGTACGTCTCCCAGGAGGCCCGGCGCGGCGACGGCTGGGTGAAGCTGGTCGGCGACTGGATCGACCGCGACCTGGGCGACCTGTCGGCCTGCTGGCCGCGCGGCGCCGTGGAGGCGGCCATCGCCGAGGCGCACCGGCTGGGCGCCCGCGTCACCGCACACTGCTTCGCCGAGGACTCCCTGCGCGACCTCGTCGAGGCGGGCATCGACTGCGTCGAGCACGCGACGGGCCTGACCGACGACACCATCCCGCTGTTCGCCGAACGGGGCGTCGCGATCGTCCCCACCCTGGTCAACATCGCCACCTTCCCCGCGCTCGCGGACGGCGGCGAAAGCAAGTTCCCGCGCTGGTCCGCCCATATGCGCCGGCTCCACGAGCGCCGCTACGACACCGTGCGCTCCGCCTACGACGCCGGCATCCCCGTCTTCGTCGGCACCGACGCCGGCGGCACCCTCCCGCACGGGCTCGCCGCCGAGGAGGTGGCGGAACTGGCCAAGGCCGGACTCCCGCCCGTCGAGGCACTCGCCGCCGGCACCTGGAAGGCCAGGGCCTGGCTCGGCCGCCCCGGCCTGGAGGAGGGCGCCCCGGCCGACCTGGTGGTCTACGACGCCGACCCGCGCGCGGACCTGCGGGTGCTCACCGCTCCGCGCCGGGTGGTGCTCGACGGGCGCGTCGTCGCGTAGGACGCGCCCGCCGGTGGGGCCCCTGGAGGGTGACGGCGGGGAACAGCCGTACCCCGGAAATCGAAAATGCTCTCCGATCTTCCCCGAAGGGGTGAAGAGTCGCCGGATCGCTGACGGGGCGGCACGGGCGCGGACATTCTTTCCGGGTCCCAGCAACATCTCATGGGGGTCCCACCACCTTGTACACCATCAACTTCCGTACGTCTGCCCGCCGTTGGTCCGCAGCCGCCGTCGCCTGCGCGCTCACTGCGGGACCCGTCGCCCTCGCCGGTGCGGCGCCGGCGTACGCCACCGAGGGCCACGGCCACGCGAGCGCCTCCGTGCTGCGCACCGACCTCGACGTGTCCCTGCTCAACAAGTCGGTGCAGGTCCCGCTCACCGTCTCCCTCAACGAGGTCGAGGCGCCGGAGAGCGCGCGGAAGACGGCGCTCACCGCCACGCTCGACGGCGTGAACCACGGCAAGCCGTTCAGCGTGCTGAGCGCCGAGGTGGCCGACGCGGTCGCGACGGTCGAGGGGGACAGGGCGGAGGCGTCCACCACCCTCGCCGACGCCCGCCTGCACGTGCCCGGACTGCCGCTGCTGTCGCTCGTCGAACTGGAGGCGGTCAGCTCCAAGGCGGTCTGCGAGGCAGGCCGGACCCCGCACGCCTCGGTCACCCTGCCCGCCGCGGTCACCGTCCTCGGCAAGCGGGTCTCGCTGAGCGCGGGCGGCCCGACGCACGTCGAGGTGCCGGGGGTGGGGTCGGTCCGCCTCGACCTGTCGACGACCGGGACGACGACGTCGACGGCGGCGGCCACGGCTCTGAAGCTGGAGGTGTCGGTCAATCCGGCGAAGCTGAATGTGGCGGAGGTGGAGGGGCGGCTGACGCTGGCGGAGTCGAAGTGTGAGACGCCGGCGGCGGACGCTGTCGAGGAGGCTCCGGAGGCCGCCGCCCCCGAGGCCCCCGAGAAGGCGGAACCCGCCGTCGAACCTCAGGGCGCCCGTGCCGACCATGCCGCGCCTGCGGAGACCAACCTCGCCGAGACGGGCGGCGACTCGGCCACGCCGTACGTGGCGGCGGGGGCGGTGGCGCTGCTTGCGGCAGGCGGGGGAGCGGTGTTGCTGTCGCGGCGGGGGCGACGGAACTGACCCGAGGGGGTCGGGGGTGCGGGGGGACGCCCCCGCACCCCCGGGCGCCGGCGCCCTTTCAGCGGCGGTGCCGGAGGCGCCTTGATGGGGTGCGGGGAACTGTGCGACCGGCCACGGACGACCTGCATCCGGCGTCGCAGAAGGTGCCGCTGCGCCCAGCGGTGCCGCCCCTGCG
>Ga0164243_10005722_pt1 | contig 18959 bp, 20 predicted proteins | sample OricompcompostOP_FD_108781 | JGI IMG/M metagenome (GOLD analysis project Ga0164243, IMG submission 108781) | Organic Plus compost microbial communities from Emeryville, California, USA - Original compost - Organic plus compost (OP) | ecosystem: Engineered > Solid waste > Mixed feedstock >... | reverse complement strand
CGCCCGGCCTGCCCCGGAAGGTGCTGCCGCGCCCGAAACCGCGCAGGAACATATCCCCGACAAGCGAGACGAGGCCGGCGAAGATCGCCGCCACGACGATGAGCCGGACATCCCCGTTGATGATGTGCGTCATCTCGTGGGCGAGGACGGCTTCCAGTTCCGCATCGTCGAGTTCGTCGAGAAGCCCCCGCGTGACCGTGATCGTGTAATGTTCGCGCCGCACGCCCGAGGCATAGGCGTTCAGCGCCGGGCTTTCGATGATCCGGACCTGCGGGATGGGGCGGCCGCGGGAAATGGCCAGATTTTCGACCATATTGTACAGGCGCGGCTCGCTCGCCCGGTCGATCCGGCGTGCGCCGGTCAGCTTGTCGATCATCCATTGATGGGCGAAGAAGGCGATGACGAGCCAGAGGCCGGACACCGCGAGCGCGAGCGGCGCGACGGCGGGCAGGAGCTGAAAGCTCCGCTCCAGTCCGTATAGGACGTCGGGATTTTCGAAAAAGCCGACCCACAGCAGGGCGAAGGCGTAGCAGACGATCAGCATCAGGAGCGGAAAGCCCAGAAGAAGGAGCACGGTCTTCAGGGCATTGTTCCAGATATGGGTCTTGAGGCCGATCGCCTGCATGGCTCAGCCGTTCAGCTTCCGAAATCGACCTTGGGGGCGTTCTGGACGGCCGTGCGTTCGCCCTCGGGCACTTCGAAGAAGGTGCGCGGCTGGAAGCCGAGCGAGCGCGCGAACAGCACCGCCGGGAACTGCTCGGTCGCGGCGTTGTATTCCTGGACGGCGTTGTTGAAGAACCGGCGGGCGGCCGCGATCTTGTTTTCGATGTCCGACAATTCGCTCTGCAGCGCCAGGAAGTTCTGGTTGGCCTTCAGGTCCGGATAGGCCTCGGAGAGCGCGAAAAGCTGGCGCAGCGCGCCGGTGAGCTGGTTGTCCGCGGCGGCGGCTTCCGCAGGGCCGGAGGCGGCGAGCGCCGCGTTGCGCGCCTTGATCACCGCATCCAGCGTTTCCTTTTCGTGTGAAGCATAGCCTTTAACGGTTTCGACAAGATTGGGAATAAGATCATAGCGCTGCTTGAGCTGCACATCGACATCCGCCCACGCCTGGTTGGTGACTTGCCGGAGCGACACGAGACGGTTGTAGATGCCGACGCCCGCAAAGAGGGCGAGGACGATGATGCCGAGAAGAATCCAGGTCACGGGCTTTTCTCCAGAGAAGGGGAGCAAGACCTATCACAGAGCGGGAAGGCGGGCACGCGCGGCTTCATTCCCGCAAGGGACACGCCTATAAGTCGCGTGGGGACGGGGAGAGGTTCATGAGGTCTTTCGAGATGACACGTGTTCTGGCGGCGCTCGCATCTATCTGCCTGTTGGTCTCCCCGGCTCTGGCGCAGATCAGAACGCCTCCGGCCAATCAGGTCGAACTGCAGCTGTCCTATGCGCCGCTTGTGAAGCAGGTCTCGCCGGCGGTCGTGAACGTCTACGCCTCGCGGGTGGTGACGACCCAGCGCCGCGGCTTTCCGTTCGACGATCCGCTTTTCGCGGAGCTGTTCGGCGGCCAGCTTCCCTCCATGCCGCGCGAGCGCATGCAGCGTTCGCTGGGGTCGGGCGTTCTGATCGGGCAGGAGGGCATCGTCGTCACCAACAATCACGTCATCGCCGGCATGACGGATGTGCGCGTTTCTCTCGTCGATCAGCGCGAATTCGACGCCGACATCGTTCTGACGGATGCGGTCAGCGACATCGCGGTTTTGAAGATCCGCGATGCGAAAGGCAGCTTCCCGGTTGTACCGCTTGCCGACCCCGACGCCACCGAAGTCGGCGATATCGTGCTTGCCATCGGCAATCCGTTCGGTCTTGGCCAGTCGGTGTCGCAGGGCATTGTTTCGGCCGTGCGTCGCGTGCAGAAGAAGAGCGGCGAACAGGCCGTCTATCTGCAGACGGATGCCGCCATCAATCAGGGCAATTCCGGCGGTGCCCTGATCGACATGCGGGGCGAACTGGTCGGCATTAATACATCGATTTTCACAAAAGGCGGCGGTTCGGATGGTATCGGCTTCGCTGTTCCGTCCTCGATCGTGAAGCTCGTGGTCGATGCGGCCCGGGCCGGAGAAAAGGTGGTCCGCCGTCCGTGGCTTGGTGCTGAGCTTCAGACGGTGACGCGTGAGATTGCGGACGCTATGGAGCTTGAGCGGCCGACCGGCGCGCTCGTCGCCGACGTCATTGCGGAATCGCCGGCCGCCGCGGCGGGGCTCAAGGCGGGCGATGTCATTACAGCTATCGATGGACGCGCGGTTGAGGATCCGGCTGCCCTATCCTATCAGCTCACGATTCGCAGGATTGGCTCGACCGCACAGCTGGACGTGCTGCGCGACGGCAAGATCTTCCGTGTCGCGCTGAAAGCGCAGGCCGCGCCGGAGACGGTTCCGCGCGATGAGCGTGTGCTCGACGGCAATGGTCCCTTCAACGGCGCCAAAGTCGTCAACCTTTCTCCCGCCGTGGCGGAGGAGATCGGGCTTGAGGGGCCGCCGCGCGGCGTTCTTGTGCTCGACGTCGAACGCGGCTCGGTCGCCGCGCGCGTCGGCCTTGAAAAGGGCGACCGCGTGCTCATGCTGAACGATGTGAAAATCGAAAGCGTGGATGATCTCGCCAAGGTCAATGCGAGCGGGGAGCGTCTCTGGAAGGTGACGATCCAGCGTAACGGCCAGCTCGCCACGCGCATGTTCAGACTGTAATGGCGGGCAAGGGGCAGTCCTCTCTTTTCGAGGCCGCCGGCCTCGACCGGTCGGCGCCGCGGCCGCTTGCGGACCGGCTTCGCCCGGCGCGCCTGTCCGAGGTCGTGGGGCAGGATCATCTGGTGGGCGAGAACGGCGCGCTGAGGCGTCTTCTCGGTTCGGAAAGTCTTGGCTCGCTGATCTTTTGGGGACCTCCGGGAACCGGAAAAACCACGGTCGCTCGGCTGCTTGCGAACGAGACTTCACTCTATTTCGAGCCAATCTCGGCGATCTTTTCCGGCGTCGCCGATCTCAAGAAGATTTTCGAGGCGGCGCGCGCGCGGCGTCAGACGGGGCAGGGAACGCTGCTTTTCGTCGATGAGATCCATCGCTTCAACCGCGCCCAGCAGGACGCCTTTCTTCCCTATATGGAAGACGGCACGATCACGCTCGTCGGCGCGACGACGGAAAATCCGAGTTTCGCGCTCAACGCCGCTCTTCTGTCACGCGCGCGTGTCATGGTGTTCCGCCCGCTGGATGAAGAGGCGATCGCCGACCTTCTGCGACGCGCCGAGGAGATCGAGAAGAAGCCGTTGCCGCTCGATGACGATGCACGTGCATCCCTCATCCGCATGGCGGACGGCGATGGGCGCGCCGCGCTTACGCTTGCCGAGGAGCTCTGGCGTGCGGCCCGACCCGGCGAGATATTCGGCCTCGCCGAGGTCCAGGACATCATCCAGCGTCGTGCGCCGATCTATGACAAGTCGCAGGACGGCCATTACAACCTGATCTCGGCGCTGCATAAATCGGTGCGCGGATCGGACCCCGATGCCGCCCTGTACTATCTTGCCCGCATGCTCGATGCCGGCGAAGACCCTCTTTATCTCGCCCGCCGGCTGATCCGCATGGCCTCCGAGGATATAGGGATGGCCGATCCGCAGGCGCTCGTCGTCTGCATCGCCGCCCGCGACGCCTATGAGCAGCTTGGCACACCGGAGGGTGAACTCGCCCTTGCCGAAGCGTGCATCTATCTTGCCACGGCCCCGAAATCCAACGCCGCCTATATGGCCTTTAACGCCGCCAAACGCGCGGCGCGGGAGCACGGTTCGCTCGCGCCCCCCAAGCACATCCTCAACGCGCCGACAAAGCTCATGAAAGAGGAAGGCTACGGCAAGGGATACGATTACGACCACGACGCGCCCGACGCCTTCTCGGGTCAGAACTATTTCCCGGAAGAAATGGGACGTCAGACTTTTTATGAACCCGTCGAACGTGGTTTCGAGCGGGAAATCCGCAAGCGACTCGATTATTGGGAGAGGTTGAGAAGGGAGAGAGGCGGCTCATAACCACAGAAAGCCGTCCGGAACGCGATGACCCCTCCGCCTGAAGCGCCCGTGTCCCAGCCGCCCTCCGTCGGGGCACTTTTCGTCAGTTTCTTTGGCATTAGTGCCATGGGATTCGGCGGCGTCATCCCCTGGGCGCGCTGGATGGTGGTGGAGCGCAAGGGCTGGCTCACGCCGCACGAATTCAACGAGGTGATGACGCTGTCCCAGATGCTGCCCGGCGGCAACATCATCAACATGTCCGTCATCCTCGGTCATCGCTATCAAGGCATTGCCGGCGCGCTGGCGGGGGTGCTCGGCCTCATCGCCGCGCCATTCGGCATCGTCATCGGCTTGGCGCTCATTTACGACCAGATCCGGGACATTCAGGGGGTCAATTCGGCGCTTGAGGCCATCAGCGCCGCGGCGGTCGGGCTGATCGTGTCCATGGCCGTGAAGATGATCCAGACCCTGAAGGACGAGCCGCTTGCGTTCTTCATTGCCGCGATTTCCTTCGCTTGCATCGGACTGTTGCGCTTTCCGCTTGTGTCGACGCTGTGCGTGCTCAGTCCGCTCAGCATCGCCTATGCCTGGTATCGCATCGCGAGGGCCGCGCCGTGAGTCAGGACAACCCGCTCGGCGCGCTCGGCCGCGAATTCGCCGTTCTCTCGCTCTTGTCTTTCGGTGGCGTCAATACGGTTTTGCCGGAAGTCCATCGTCTGGTGATCGATGTGCATGGCTGGATGGACGACCGCACCTTTGCCGATCTCTTCGCCATAGCTCAGGCTGCGCCGGGGCCGAATTTCATGATCATCGCTTTGATCGGCTGGCATGTGGCGGGTGTCCTCGGCGCGGCGGTTACGATGGGGGCCTTTCTCGTCCCGACGGTGACCTTGGCCTATGTGGCGTCGGGCGCGTGGCAGCGTTTCAAGGAAGCGATCTGGCGCAAGGCCGTTCAGACTGGCATGATTCCCGTCACGGTCGGTCTCGTTGCGGCCTCTGCCTTCGTTCTGTTCGACAACACGGTCGAGCGTTGGCCGCTGGCGCTCGTGACGTTGGCGACCGCTCTCATAACCCTTTTCACCAAAGTCCACCCGCTGATACCTTTGGCGGCGGCCGGTGTTCTCGGCTTCTCCGGATTTCTTTAGAGGGAAGAGGGATGCAGGCGCTGGCTCTCGTTTTCATCGGCGGTGGCCTGGGCGCGGCGGCGCGCCATCTCGTCAATCTCCTCGCCGCGCGCCTGCTCGGCATTTCCTTTCCGTGGGGCACGCTGGCGGTGAATGTCGTCGGTTCCTTTGCGATGGGTGTTCTCGTGGCCTGGCTCGCCGCGAAATATGAAGGTGGCGGGCAGGGGCTTCGCCTGTTCCTGGCGACCGGGGTGCTCGGCGGTTTCACCACCTTCTCATCCTTCTCGCTGGATGCGATTTCGCTCTGGGAGCGGGGTGCGCACGGCACAGCCGCAGCCTATGTGATCGCTTCGCTGGTGCTTTCCCTCGCCGGTCTCGTCGCGGGCCTCGCGCTGATCCGGGCTTGGGCGTAAAAGGCGCTCATGTCCGTCGAAATCGTCACGGTGAAGGAAAGCGAGGATGGAATCCGTCTCGATCGCTTTCTCAAGGCCCGCTATCCCGCGCTCGGCTTCGGCCAGCTTCAGAAGATCCTGCGCACCGGTCAGGTCCGGGTGGATGGTGCGCGCGCAAAGCCGCAGCAGCGTCTGGAGGCCGGACAGAACATCCGCATCCCGCCGCTCGGAGACGCTGGCTGGGCCGCCGATGCCAGGCCGAAGTCCCGGGTGAACCCCGCCGATGCCGATTTCATCCGCAGCATCACGCTGTACGAGGACAAGGACGTGATGGTCCTCAACAAGCCGCACGGTCTTGCGGTGCAGGGCGGCTCGGGCACGACGCGCCATATCGATGGCATGCTGGCGGCGCTCGCGGGCGCGGACGGCGAGCGGCCGAAGCTGATCCATCGTCTCGACCGAGACACGTCGGGCTGTCTCGTCGTCGCCAAGACACGGCAGGCGGCCTCCGCGCTCGGCAAGACCTTCAACTCCCGCTCGGCGCGGAAAATCTACTGGGCCATCGTGCCGGGCGTGCCGGAACCCAATCAGGGTCGTATCTCGACTTATCTCGCCAAGGACGGCGGTGCCGGCAATGAGAGGATGCGCGTCGCGCGCCATGGCGAGCGCGAGGCGAGCCACGCCATCACTTACTACGCAGTGGTCGAGCACGCGGCGAACCGCGCTTCATGGCTTTCCCTGAAGCCGGTGACCGGGCGCACCCACCAGCTGCGTGCGCATCTCGAGCACATCGGTCATCCGATCCTGGGTGATCCCAAATATGGCAAGCCGCCGGCCGAACTGCTGGCCGACATTCCCGAAAAGCTCATGCTGATGGCGCGCCGCATCACGCTGCCGCATCCGAAGGGTGGCACGCTCGACGTCACGGCGCCGTTGCCTGAGCATTTCAGGCAGGCATTCGACGTCTTCGGCTTCAATCCGAAGGTCGATGATCCGATCCTGAAGGCACCCGAGGATTAAACGGCTATTGCCGTATGTACGGCGGCCTCAATCTCGTTCACGTCATGCTCGATGCCGGCGGTTTTCCGCCAGGCAAGGCCGATCGTGCGGCTCGGCTCGGGCGCCGCGAAACGCAGAAGCTTCACGCGCGGATCGGCTTTCGCTTCGGCGGTGACGAACAATTGCGGCAGGAGCGTTATGCCCTGTCCGTTGGCGACGAGCTGGATAAGCGTGGAAAGGCTCGTCGCGCCATAGCTCGATAAACGTGAGGCATCGAGCGTCCGGCACACATCGAGCGCCTGATCGCGGAAGCAGTGTCCGTCCTCCAGCAGGAGAAGGTCGGGACTGTTCAGCATGTCGGCGGTGGCAAAATCCGCCGCCGCATATTCGCTGTTCTGCGGCACGGCAAGAATGAAAGGGTCGCGGAGCAGGGGGCGTTCCGCGAGGTCCGGATTGTCCAGCGGCAGGCTGACGATCACCGCGTCGAGATCGCCGGCGAGCAGTTCCTCGATCAGCGCGGCCGTTCGCGTCTCGCGCAGGGTGAAGCGCGCGGTCGGAACACGCCGCATCACGCCCGGCAGGAGTTTCGGCAGGATATAGGGCGCGACGGAAGGAATGACCCCGAGCCGGAACGGCCCGGACAGCGGACCGCGCGCCCAGCGGGCCTGGGCTTCGAGGTCTGCCACGGCGCCCAGAATGCGTTCGGCATGGCGCAGCACCTCACGCCCGGCCTCGGTCAGGCGGGCGCCTTCGCGATGGCGCTCGAAAAGCTTCGACCCGAGATGTGTTTCCAGCTCGCGGATTTGCATGGAGAGGGCTGGCTGGGTGACGGCGCAGGCCTCGGCCGCCCGTCCAAAATGGCCCGTTCGGGCAACCGTCTGGAAATAACGAAGATTACGCAGAGAGAGCATAATTGATAAGAATATCTGATCTTAGAACGGATTCAATCTGATTTGTTCTTATCCTTTGGCCGAGTCATGGTGCGCCCGCGAATCCCGCATTCGTTCGCATGCCGCCCCTTGCGACAGCGCCATCAGAGGAAGAAAGCCGTGACTACCGAAGCCAAATGCCCGTTTACGAGAACCGCCTCCAAACTCGTCGCCGGCGGTGGCACCCAGAACCGCGATTGGTGGCCGAACCAGCTGCGTGTGGACCTGCTGAATCAGCACTCGTCCAAGTCCAATCCGCTGGACCGGACGTTCAACTACCGTGAGGAATTCAAGAAGCTCGACTACGAAGCGCTGAAGAACGACCTGCGCAAGCTGATGACCGATTCGCAGGACTGGTGGCCGGCCGATTTCGGCCATTACGGTCCGCAGTTCATCCGCATGTCCTGGCACGCTGCGGGCACCTACCGCCTGAGCGACGGCCGTGGCGGCGGCGGTCGCGGCCAGCAGCGTTTCGCTCCGCTCAACAGCTGGCCGGACAACGTGAACATCGACAAGTCGCGCCGCCTGCTGTGGCCGATCAAGCAGAAGTATGGACAGAAGATTTCGTGGGCGGATCTGCTGATCCTTACGGGCAATGTGGCGCTGGAAACGATGGGCTTCCGTACGTTCGGCTTTGCCGCCGGCCGCGAGGATACCTGGGAGCCGGATCTCGACGTGAACTGGGGAACCGAGACCACCTGGCTGACCCATCGGCCCCTGGAAGAATTTACGGAGCCGCTCAGCGCCACCGAAATGGGCCTGATCTATGTCAATCCGGAAGGCCCCAATGCCAACGGCGACCCGATCTCTGCGGCCAAATTCATCCGCGAGACCTTTGCTCGCATGGCGATGAACGATGAGGAAACCGTCGCGCTGATCGGCGGCGGCCATACCTTTGGCAAAACGCATGGCGCGGCACCCGAATCCCACAAGGGACCGGATCCCGAGGCCGCCGGTCTGGAGGCCCAGGGCCTGGGCTGGATCAGCGACTATGGAACGGGCCATGGCAACGACGCCATCGGCAGCGGCCTGGAAGTCGTCTGGACGCAGACGCCGGCGCAATGGAGCAACTTCTTCTTCGAGAACCTGTTCAAGTTTGAATGGGTGCAGACCCGCAGCCCGGCCGGCCTCATCCAGTGGGAAGCCAAGGATGCCGAGGCCATCATCCCCGATCCGCACGACCCGACGAAGAAGCGCAAGCCGACCATGCTGACGACCGATTTGTCGCTGCGTTTCGATCCGGCCTACGAGAAGATCTCGCGGCGCTTCCTGGAGAATCCGCAGGCCTTCGCCGAGGCGTTCGCCCGCGCCTGGTTCAAGCTGACTCACCGCGATCTCGGCCCGCGCTCGCGCTATCTCGGCCCGGAAGTACCCAAGGAAGAGCTGATCTGGCAGGATCCGGTGCCGGCGGTCGATCACCCGTTGATTGACGATGCCGATGCCGCCGCTCTGAAGGCCAAGGTGCTGGCCTCGGGCCTGACCGTGTCGGAACTGGTCGGCACCGCCTGGGCCGCGGCATCCACCTTCCGTGGCGGCGACAAGCGCGGTGGCGCCAATGGCGCGCGCATCCGCCTTGCGCCTCAGAAGGACTGGGAAGTCAACCAGCCCCTGCAGCTCGCCAAGGTGCTTGAGGTTCTGGAGGGCATCCGGTCCGAATTCAACCAGGGCGCGACAGGCGGCAAGAAGGTTTCGCTGGCCGATCTCATTGTGCTGGCTGGCAATGCCGGGGTCGAGCAGGCAGCGAAGGCCGCTGGCCACGAGGTGACGGTGCCGTTCGCGCCCGGCCGCACCGATGCCTCGCAGGAGCAGACGGACGTTGCCTCCTTCAGCGTGATGGAGCCGGCTGCGGACGGCTTCCGGAATTACGAGAAGGCCGGGCTTGCGGTGCCAGCGGAGATCGTATTGATCGACAAGGCGCAGCAGCTGACCCTCACTGCGCCCGAACTGACCGTGCTGATCGGCGGCCTGCGTGCGATCAACATCAATGTCGACGGAGCCACGCACGGTGTGCTCACCGACCGGCCGGGTGCGTTGACGAATGACTTTTTCGTCAACCTGCTGGATATGAGCACGCAATGGAAGCCGGTTTCCGAGGCCAAGGATCTGTTCGAGGGATATAATCGCAAGTCCGGCGAACTCAAATGGACCGGCACGCGCGTCGATCTCGTGTTCGGCTCGAACTCGGTGCTGCGCGCTCTGGCCGAGGTCTATGCCGCCGCGGATGCGACGGAGAAGTTCGTCAACGACTTCGTCGCCGCCTGGACCAAGGTGATGAACCTCGATCGCTTCGACCTGCACGCCTGACAGGTAGGGCGCATCACCCGATAAAGGAGCCCGCCGAACCGGAAGGTCCGGCGGGCTTCACTGCATCAGGATCACGAGCGCAAGCGCGATGACGGCGGCGCCGGCGGCCCACAGAATCACGCTCCAGCGCGCGGGTGGGGGGCGGTCCTGTTCGCTCGGCGGCCGTGCCGGGCGGCGGATTTCCTGCATTCGGGCATGGTCCGCCGCGGCGGCTGAAATCGGCGTGCCGGCGGCTTCCTCGTCGGTGCCCAGCGGGGCGGCGGCCGGGTCGAACAGCGGAATCTTGCCGCCGGTCCGGCCACGGTTGATGTCGTCTTTGAGCTGAGCTGCGTTGGACCCTTGGTTCCCGGCCATGGCCTTGTCCTCCTCCCGGGACAATCGGCGTCGGAGGAGGCGGTTCCCGGCCCATTGGCCTGCGGGGCGGAAGGCATTAGATGAAAGGCATAAATCCGAGGCCTTCCGTGAATCTCGTCATTTTCGATGTCGACGGCACGCTGATCGACAGCCAGCACATGATCGTTGCCGCCATGAACCGCGCCTTCGCGGCCAATGGTCTTGTCGCCCCCGCCCGGGACGAGATCCTGTCCATTGTCGGCCTGTCGCTGGAAACCGCCATGCGGACCCTCGTCCAAGAGGAGCCCGACGCTTTCGCGCCCTTGCTGACCGAGGCTTACAAGGAAGCTTTTTTCGAGCTTCGGCGGAGCCGGGAGCATCACGAACCGCTCTTTCCGGGCGCGCGCGATGCGCTTGACCGGCTTGCCGCGCGGGACGATGTCGTGCTCGGCGTGGCGACCGGCAAATCGCGCCGTGGGGTGCAGGCCATTCTGGATCTGCACGGGCTTCACGGCCGTTTCGTCACCATCCAGACGGCGGACGATCATCCTTCCAAGCCGCATCCCGGCATGGTGGCCGCTGCCATGGCCGAGACGGGTGTTCTGCCGCAGCGTGCGATCATGCTCGGCGACACCACCTACGATATAGAAATGGCGCGTGCCGCCGGCGCGCGCGCTGTGGGCGTGTCCTGGGGCTATCACGCCCCCGAATCCCTGACGGCGGCCGGTGCCGAGGCGGTGCTGGCGAGTTTCGACGAGTTCGATGCCATGATCGGCGTTACGGAGCAGTTGCGATGACCGAAGGTCCCATGCAGGCGGCCCAGCGGCTGATGCGCCCGGAACTGCCCAGGCGCTTTTACCGGAGCGCTGCCGCGGCGCCGTGCGAAGACGGCTTCACGGTCCTCCTCGACGGCCGGCCCGTGCGTACACCCGGCAAGGCTCGGGTGGCCGTGCCGCGCCTCGCGCTTGCCGAGGCGCTCGCCGCGGAGTGGAACGCCCAGGGCGAAAGGATCGATCCGTCGCGCATGCCGCTCACGCGCATTGTGAATTCCGCAATCGATGCCGTGTCGCGCGAGATGGACGCGGTCCGGGCGGAAATCGTGAAATATGCGGGCTCGGATCTTCTCTGCTACCGCGCCGACGGCCCGGATCGTCTTGTCGAGCGGCAGAAGGCGGCCTGGGACCCCGTTGTCGAATGGGCGGAAGCGGCGTTCGGGGCGCGTTTCGTCCTCGCCGAAGGCGTCGTTTTCGCGGCCCAGCCGGAGAGCTCGCTCCGGGCTGTGGCGGGTCCGCTGGAAGAGCTCGATATGTTCCGCCTCGCCGCCGCGAATGTCATCACCACGCTGACCGGCTCGGCCCTTCTTGCGCTCGCGGTGCTGCGGGGGCGCCTTCGGACGGAGGAGGCCTGGGCGCTGGCCCATATCGACGAGGATTGGAATATCGAGATCTGGGGCGCGGACGAGGAGGCTATGGAGCGCCGCGCCCGCCGCTATGACGAAATGAAGGCCGCCGCGCGGCTGCTCGCGCTGGCGGCCTGATCGTTCCGGCGCGACCGGTTATTTGCGGTGGACGAGGCGCATGCAGTTGGCGGCGGCTTCGCCGATCTTGCGCCCTTCGGCTTCCGTGATCTTGCCGGCGTTGTAGAGCGGCTCGAGATAGGAACGCACCGCCTGTTCGAGCGTGCGGTTCTGTTCGACAAGCTTGATGCCGGCCCGGTACGTCTTCAGCGCTTCGCCGGAAAGGCCCTTGGCGCATTCATCGGCCGCGGCGCGATCGGCGAGGGCGGCAGTGGGAGCGGCGAAAAGCAGGGCCAGGACGGAAATGGTGCGAAGCATGAGACCTCACGAGTTTGAGCGTGGGACGGATCGAATCTCACGATCCGGCGGTTCAATCCAGCCATCTGGCCGCAATTTGTGCCTTTTTTGCCGGATGTTGGCAAAGACGACACAAGAATGAACGCGTCGGTCGCGCTTTCGTGAGGAAAAGGTCGCAGGTCGAAGCTGAATGGTCGCTGAACGGGTTAGCGCGAGATCTTGTCGGCGATGCGCGGGCCATTCTGCTGCTTTTTGCGATCGCCGAACGTGCGCAGCTCGATGGAAACCTCGTTCGGCTGGATTTCCGAGACCGGTATCAGCGTATCCTTGAACGACGGGATCATCTTGTCGCCTGCCGCGCCGCTGAGGCCATAGGGCTCTTTCGGGATGCCGAGCATGTTCGTGTCGAATTTGCTGTTGGCGTTCAGGTCCTGGAATCCGACGAATCCGAAGGAACCTTCCGGCAGGTTCTCGAACACGAAGTGCTGGGTTTCGGCGACGGCAGGATATTCGCCCGTCAGGGGGCAGCCTTCGAGGCTGAGGGCGGTATCGCAAAGGCCGACCTTGACGATGCCTTCTCCGACCTGGATGCCGCGGACTGTCACGACGACCGAGGCGGCTTCGGCGGGCAGCGCGGCAAGGCACAGAGCCAGCAGAGCGTACCGGATTTTCATGCGACATCACCTCCTGCGGATCGTGCGAGGATCGAAGTCAATACGATGAGACTTGTGCGAGGCTTGACCGGGCGGGCTATTTGTTGACGAGCATGTAGCCGATGTAACGCTTCGAATCGATTGGGTCGAAGCCGAGACGTCCGCGCAGCTTCTTTCGAAGTTTGCTGATATGGCTCTCTACCACGCTGACCTCGACCTCGTCGTTGCAGAAGCCGTACACGAAATCGAAGATCTGTTCCTTGGTCAAACGCCGGTTCTGGTTCTTGACCATATATTCGAGAATGCGGCGTTCCCGACGCGGCAGGATGAGCGGAGTTCCGTTCACTTCCGGATCGCGGCCGTCGAAAAAGACGCGCATGTTGCTGACGACAGTGGAATCGTCGCCCGAATTCGCGCGGCGCTGAATGGCGCCTACGCGCGCGATGATCTCACGGACATGTATGGGCTGGCGGACGACATCGTCGACGCCGACGGCGAAGAGGCCGAGCGTCTGTTCCAGGCTGGGTTTTTCGTTGAGAGCGATCACCGGAGCGGAGCACCGGTCGCGGATCAGTTTCGGAACGGTTTCGCGTTCGTCGCAGCTGCCGAGAAGAAAAGCTTCGACTGCTCCGATGTCGGTTTCGGCGGCGGTGCCGACCCAGTCCTTGAACTCAGGAGCGCGGAAACCGATGGAAGGAACGCCTTCGCGTGAAAAACCGGATGCATATCCGGACGTGACCATCTCACGGTCGTCGATAATGACAAACATTGAGCCCCCCTTAGGCCGATGTCCTGAAGGGAAGCTATTTTCATATAAGTACTTGCGTCAACGAAGAACGTCGCAATACCTGACCTATTGTGCGGACGTGATTATTGCCGGAAAAATGTGCGGACGCCAATTAAAGATGAAATTCGATAAAATATGCCGGTTTATTCGGTCAGGTGAGGATTCTGTTTACCAGCGCCGGGCAGCAGTTTCCAGCGTTGCTACGGAATATGGTAACTGGATCGTTTAATTGCGATTTTGTTGCTATTTCTGGCCACAGAATGTCGAAGAGTTCTGGGTCCATGAACCGAAACCGCTGCGCACCATGTTCGAGATGACGAGACATACATACCGTTTCTGAGCGGGATTGTTGTTCGGTCCCGCATGATAGCGAGCCACGGCCATGGTCCAGCTTCCCTCGCGTTCCCGCAATTCTTTCAGAAAGCGCGCAGCATAAGCGACATTCTTCGCCGGATCGAACATCTCCTCCACGGATGCGAATTGCTTGTGGTGGTAGTGATGATTGATTTGCATGCAGCCGAGATCAATCAGCTTCACGCCCTTCTGACGTTCCGCCAGAAAGCGGTTCATCGCTTCTTCCTGTGTTTCGGCGAAATAGGGACGCCCGGCGATGTTCATCGCGTATGGACGAAGTCCTTTCTTGCTGCCGCTTTCCGTGAGGCCGACCGAGTAGAGAACGCCGAGGGGAATGCCATATTGCTGCGCGGCCGCGTGCATTTCCTGTTCACAGATCGTGAGCTCCTCGGCGCTTGCCGCCGCCACGAAGGCGCTAGAGATAAAGATTGCCGTCAGAAGCGCTCGAAGGGTCGTCATATGTTGTCTCGGAAGTCAGAAAACTGTCCGGCACGGGCCGCGCCTCGCCATCCTGGCGGCGGCCGTCCGGCTGCGCTCCGCCGTGGGATGGAGCGGGATTGTGCGCCGAGGCACCGCCGTTCTGTCCGGCCTGGCCGTTGGAAGATTGGGAGGAAGCGGTGTCGCCGACAGCCTGGATCGTCACGACATCCGGGCTGTATCCCGAAGTGCGCAGCAGGCGGTGGAGCATGTCCTTGTCGCGCGTCAGCAGATCGGCGGTCTCCGCACGCGAGGCTTCGAGGCGGATTTCGAGCGAATCTCCGACAAGACGCATTTTGACGCTCACCTCGCCGAGATCGTTCGGTTCGAGCTTGATGTGCAGAATCTTGAGCGGTCCGTCCGAAGCCTTGTGGAGTGACAGGCTGTCGAGGCCGTTCCTCGTCGTCTCCGGCGGATCCGCATCGCTGTTTTGTTCCGCCATTGCGCCGAGATTGGAGACGATGGCGCTGGCCACCTGCTGTGCCGGAGGTGTCCGGACGACGGGCTCGAAATGTGTTTCGCGGACGAGGACGGTGAGCTTCGGCGCCTTGATCTCCGTTTCGGGAAGAGCCACCTCCGTTTCGGTGCCGATATCTTCTTTCGCGAGAAGCGAGGTCAGGGCGGCGAACGGATCGCGTCCGCTTAACGCGTCGGCTTTCGCGGTCCCGGCGCATTCCTTGCCGCCGTGCGCCGCATGCTGCGCGCCGCCCGCCGCTTGCGTCGCGGAGCGGTTCTGCAGGTCGGTGCCGGCGCTTATCTTCTCGATTTCGGACTTCGCCGGAAAGGTCTGGAGAAGGAGTTCCGGAAGGCTGGCTCCGCGGCCGTCCGTTTCCGTGCCGCGAACTGGATCGACATTCTCCATGTTTGCCAGGTCGGCGTCCACGTTCCGGTCGTCGTGAGCATGGTGGCCGTGCGGGCCGTTCTCGGCCGGCGCTTCCGTTTTCATGCCGTGCTTGGCGGACCGCTTGCCTGTCGCGGGATGTTCATCTGTAACAGCTTCGCCGACAGCGTCCCTTTCGCCTTTTGCGAGCTCTCCGTTGAGCTTTTTGATGAGCTTCTGGAAGGCCTCATCGAGCTTCGTCTCGCCCTTGGGCTCGGCGGTGGCGCCTTTGCCCGTCGCACCGTGCGGGGCGGTTCCGGGAAGTGCGATTTCGATCCGGTTCATTTTTTCGACGCCTCCTGGAGAAGCTTTTCCGCGATCTGAAGGTCGGCTTCGGCCCGCTGCATCAGCGGTGTCGCCCAGTCCGCCCCTCGTTCGGGGTCGGCGAGAACAGCCGGAATCCTTTCCGGTTCTCCCTCGATGTTCGGCCAGTAGCGGATCGCTGCCGCCACGCTGAGAGCCGCATCGAGAAGATTGTTGTCCGCCTCCGTGAGCTGGCGACGGTTCGTCGTGTTCAGCTCGTCCGCGTGGCGAAGATAGTCGTCAGTGACGATGCCGGCGGCGGCGCCGTACAGGCGCGCGCGCACGCCATCCGAACTGCCGAGCGCGCTCAGGCTCTCGGCCTGCGCGGCAGCGAGCCGCGCGGTCTCGACTTTGCCGTTGATGGCGGCAGAGCGCGCGACATGAAGAAATGTCGCTCGGCGATTGTCGGTGTCGGCCGAGCCGAGCAGCGCGCGCAGCCGCTGGAAATGTCCCGAGGTCTCCGCGAGATTGAGGCGGGTGAGCGTGGCCGCGAAACGCTGCCGGAAATCCGAGGCGTATATGGACGCGTTGAAGCGTCTGAGATAATGGCCCGACAGATATTCGAAGCGGTCGAGGTCGCCGGCTTGCGCCACCATGAAGACCTCGCGCCGCAGCGCGGCCTCGTCGACAAGCGTGCCGGGCATCAGCAGCCGCGCGTCGTCGAGAAGGGCGATCGCACGCACCAGATCGTCCTGTGCGATCAGGCCGGCCTGAACGAGCGCGACCTGTCCGCCCAGAGAGGCCGGGAGTGCCCGCGCGTTTAGCTTCATCAGCCGCTCGCGCGCTTCCCTGTGGCGTCCCTCGATATAGGCGAGGGCGCCGAGCGCGAGGTCCTCGTCGATTTGCGGGCGCGGATCGAGGCTGGCCAGATGCCGCATCACTTTCGGGCTGCCGCCGCTCAGCGTGTAGATGATGGCGGCGCGGCCGTTGCGGGGGTCCTGCCAGACCGAGGGATCGGCGGCGAGGAACTGTTTTTCCATTTCCGTCAGCAGAGTGCGCTGGGCGGCGACGGCCGGCGCGTTCCCTTCGGTGATCTGCGTTTGCAGGGTCTGGAGCGTACGGGCCATTTCGTACGGCTCCGGCGCCTTCTTGAGCGACTGTGCCTCGGCGGCTGTCGCGCCGCAGAAAAGGATGAAGACCAGAAGCACGAACCTCATTGGGCGTCTTCCCGGATGAGGATCTCGACACGGCGGTTCTGCGGCGCTTCGGGGTTGCTGGCGATTTTCAGCTTGTGGTCCGCATAGCCTTCGATGCGCTCGATGCGGTTTTCCGGGACGCCGCCGCGCACCAGCATGTAATAGGCCATGTGCGCGCGGGCTGTCGAAAGACGCCAGTTGTCGTAATCCTTCGAGCGGAAGGGACGCCCGTCGGTGTGCCCGCGGATGACGATCTTGCCGTCGCGCGCCGCGAGAAGGCCGGCGATGCTGTCGATGGCGCGGATCAGTTCGGGCAGCGGCTCGGCCGAGCCGATGGCGAACATCCCGAAATCGCTGTCGTCCATGATGCTGACGAGCAGGCCTTCATCGGTCGCCTTGACCTCGATGCCGGGAGCCGGATCGAGATGGGCGATTGCTTTGGCGATCTCGCCTTCGAGCTTTTGCGCCGCCGCTTCGCCATGCAGGCTCTCGGCGAGCGGATCGGGCTTGCCGCTGAAGGTTTCGGTCCGGGGGTCGGCCAGCGCGGTCTGCGCTTTGGTCGTCTCTGCGGCCGGTTCGGTGGACGCCGGCTGCTCCGGCCTGGCAGGCTCGGATGCCGCTTTGGCGTCCGCGTTCTGTCCGGGAGGCGTCTCCACCTTCTCTCCGGGCTTTGCGTTCTCGGGCATGGATGTCGCGGCGACGCCCGAAGCAATCTCATCGCCCGGCTGGGGCGGTTTGCCTTCGGCGGACTGCAATTGCGGCGTCGGTGTTCCCGGCTCGGCGGCGGTATGGTTCGCGCCGCCGGATTCGGGACCTTCGTTCCGCAGCGGGGTCTTCGACATCCGCCAGTAGACGGGGTCGAACGGATCGCGCTGTGCATCGCCGCCGTTCAGGCCGGGCTGACCCTGCTGGCCGAGCGTCTCGAAGGCGCCGCCCGCGTCCTCGGCCCGGGTTCCCTCGGAGCCTGCGACCAGGGCGGCCAGCACCGCATAGGGATCCTCGAACAGAGCGGATTCGGAGTAGCGCGGCTGGCGTTCGAACGTGTCGTCGCGCGTGCGGCTGTAGCCTTTGAGGCCGTCTTCCTCGCTCTCGATGGCGGACCGCTCCTGCTCACCTTCGGGCGTTCCCTCTTTCTCCGTTTCCAGCGGGTCGCGCAGACCTTTCTTGTCGACGGTCGCCTCGGCGAGCTTGACCGGATTGAAATAGGAGGCGATGCCCGCGCGCGTCTCCTCATTGGTGACGTTGATGAGCCAAAGGACGAGAAAGAAAGCCATCATCGCGGTCATGAAATCCGCGAAGGCGATCTTCCACACGCCACCTTTGTGCCCGTCCGCGCCGAGATCGCCCGAACGGCGGATGATGACGATTTCCGAGTTCTCGACGCTTTTCATGTGTTCGGCCCGGCAGGCTCCGCGAGGCGGCTCGCCCACTCCTGCATTTGCGTTTCAAGCATTGTGTCGCCGGCGACGGCGCGCAGCTCGCAGCTCGCATCGGGGCGCATGGACAGGCTGACCGCGGTGTCGGCCATGGACTGCGCGAGCGCGTCGAGCAGGTCCTGAGGCCCCGACACCTCGATCACCGGATTTTCCGTGTTGACGAGAAGTTTTGCGATGGAGGCACGCATATCCCGCACCGCCTGTTCGCGCACCTTCTCCAGCACGAAGGGGCGCAGCGCGCGGGCCGCGGCCGCAGCGATGCGTGCTTCCAGAACCTCACAGGTCGAGGCAACCTGCGCGATCAGACGTTCGGCCTGCACCTCGGTCCATTCGCGGCGGGCCGCGGCGAGTTGCTCCTCGAACTTCCGCCTTTGATCTTCGAGCGCTGCGGAAAGAAAGGCGTCCGCGCGCGCTTCGCATTCGGCGCGCGTTTTCGCGCGCGCGTCCTCGACCTTGCGGGCAACTTCCTCCGGATCGAGATAGCCGATCGGCTTGACCGGAACATCGATATCCTCCGGCTCGTCCGGGATATCCTCGCTCGGCGGAACGTAATCGAAATGTTCGAGAACCTGGGCGACGGAGCGGAGCATCATGCCGGTTCTTCCTCCTTCATCCATTGACGAAGGATCGTCGCGGCCTGCTGTTCGTCGAGCTCGACGAGCTGTTCAAGCACTTTGAGCGGCGATTGGGCGAGTTTGGCGGTCAGATCCTCGATGAGGTTGTTGCCGGGCGCGGGCTGTGCCGCGAGGAGAGGGGGCTCGCCGTCGGATGTAAGGGCTGGCGTGTCGCCGGCCGCCGTCGCCGGGTCCTCGATCCGCGGCAGGAGCGCCGTCATCGCCGGGCGCAGGCCGAACCAGATCAGCAGTAGAGCCACGGTGAGGATGGCGAGCGCGTTCACCACCGTGCCGAACTGGCGGATCAGAGCGTCGCTCCAGCTGAGCGGCGGGATCGGCTCCATATTCCGGAAATCCCGGGAGAATTCCACCGCCGAGACCTGAAT
>Ga0164243_10005721_pt1 | contig 18961 bp, 19 predicted proteins | sample OricompcompostOP_FD_108781 | JGI IMG/M metagenome (GOLD analysis project Ga0164243, IMG submission 108781) | Organic Plus compost microbial communities from Emeryville, California, USA - Original compost - Organic plus compost (OP) | ecosystem: Engineered > Solid waste > Mixed feedstock >... | reverse complement strand
CTGCGGTTCACCCGCGCCGGAGTATGGGAAGCGCTGGCGTGACCGGGTCCTCGTCGTATCGGTTGGGCATCGGCGCCGCGGCGGCCTGTGCGGCGTGGGCGGTCGCCGGCGCGGCGCGGGCGGACGAGCCGATCTTCGGCTACGTCAACACCACCGACCTGCTTCCCCGGGGCAAGGCCCAGGCCGAGCAGCAGGTCGCCCTGCGCGGCGGCCAGGCGGGCGGACGCTATCGCCGGCTCGAGGGGCGGACCGAGTTCGACTATGGCCTGCGCGACGACCTGCAACTCACCCTCTATCTGAACTACAGCCACGTCGACGCCGACCGGAACGGCGTGCGCGGCCTGACGGAGGGGCTGGGAATCCGCCCGGGCCATCCGCCCGAGGAGCCTTATTCCCGCGGCCGCTTCGACGGGGCGACGGGCGAGGCGATCTGGCGGGTCGCCAGCCCTTACCTGTCGCCGGTCGGCTTCGCCCTGCTGGCCGAGGCCACTGCGGGCCCCGAAGAGCGCGCCGCCCGCCTGCGCGCCATCGTGCAGAAGAACCTGCACGACGACACCATCGTGCTGGCCGCGAACGTTTGGGTGGAAGCGGAGCGCCGCCCCGCGTCGACCCCTGCGCCGTCGCACCGCCCCAAGGCGACGACCGTGGAGTTCGATCTCGGCGGATCGTACCGCTTCCGTCCGGCTTGGTCCGCCGCCGTGGAATACCGGCGGCGGACCGAGTTCGACGACATCGGCTTCAGCAACGCCGCCTACACCGCCGACTTCATCGGCCCGACCCTGCACTACGGCGGCCAACGCTGGTTCTTCACCCTCACGGCCATGCGCCAGGTCGGCGCCCGGGCGCATAGCGCGGCGCTCCGGGCTCAGATGGCCGACGGCCTGGTGTTCGGGGGGCGCCACACGCGCTGGGACGGGGTTCGCTTGAGAGTGGGAAGGACCTTCTGATGAGTATGCGCATAAGTCTGCTGTGGCCGATCGCTGGGGCGGCGGCGGCCGCTGCGCCGGCCGCCTACGCCGCTGTCTACCTCACGGTCGAGCAGGCCCAGGCGGCCATGTTCCCCGGGGCGACGCTCACCCCGGCGTCCGTCACCCTGACCGAGGTCCAGGCGGCCGAGATACGCAAGCAGTCCGGCCAGCGGGTGACGGACCGGCAGCTTCGGGCCTGGAAGGTTTCCGGCGGCGGCTGGTTCGTGGTGGACCAGGTGATCGGCAAACACGAGTTCATCACCTACGCCGTGGGCCTGGACGCCTCCGGCGCGGTGAAGCAGGTCGAGATCCTGGAATACCGGGAAAGTTACGGCGACCAGGTGCGCGCCGCCGCCTGGCGGGCCCAGTTCGTCGGCAAGCGGGCCGGGGCCCCGCTGAAGCTCGGCCAGGACATCAAGAACATCTCCGGCGCGACCCTGTCCTCCAAGCACGTCGCCGACGGGGTGCGCCGCATCCTGGCCACCCACGCCGTGGCCCTGTCCAACCTCGCGTGAGGCGCCGATGTCCGTTCCGCTTCCCCGGGAGGCCGTTCCGACCGCCGTCCCCAACGCCGTCCCCCGCCGCGCCGCCGCGGTTCGCGGCCCCATCCGCCTGCCCGCATCGCGGCGCTTCGCCGTCTACGCCGTCGCAGCGGGGGTCTGGGTCACCGGCGCCTTGTGGCTGGTGTTCCACCACTTCGTCCGCCAGCCCAGCCCCTTCGGCCCCGAGCCGAGCCCGCTGGAGCCCTGGTGGCTGAGGCTGCACGGCGCGGCCGCCATGGCCGCGGTGTGGATCTTCGGCCTGCTCTGGGGCGTCCATGCGCTGAACGGATGGAACGCGCGCCGGCGCCGCTGGTCGGGCGGGGTCGTGTTCGGCCTCTTCCTGGTGCTGATCGCCACCGGCTGGCTGCTCTACTACGCGGGCTCCGAGGACCTCAGGTCCGTGGGTTCGCTGGCGCACTGGGTCCTGGGACTGGCCGCGCCCGTCGCGTTCCTGTGGCACCGGTTCTTGGCCGAGCGGTCCCGTCGTCCTCGGGCGAAGCGCACTCCATCCGAGGACGACAAGATTTAGCGCCCCGCCGACGCCGGCTCGATAGCCCCCAGCACCGCCACCAGCGCCAGGATCGCCGCGCCCAACACCTGCTCCAACGCCACGTTGCGGCGGATGGCCTTCAGCGCCTGGGCCGGCGGCGCGCCGGCTTGCGCAGCGGCCGCCACCTCGCCCGTGACGCGGAAACGGTTCTCGGCGGCGAGCGCGACCATCAGGCCGAACAGGGAGAGCTTGAGGAGGAGCACCCGGCCGTAGGTCGTGGCGACCAGGGCCTGAGGCGTCCCGACCAGGAACCAGGCGTTGACCAGACCGCTGACCGCCAGCGCGGCCACGGCGGCGACGCCCATGGCCGAGAAGCGGCCGAGCGCCTGATGGACCAGGCCGAGCGGCGGATCCGCCGCGGGCCGCAGCAGCAGGGCCAGGGCCGCGAGCCCGCCCAGCCAAGCCCCGGCGCCCAGGAGGTGCAGGGCGTCAGCGCCCATGTGGACCGCGCGCGCGCCGCCTTCCTCGACCTGGGTGTGTCCGAGCAGCGCAAGGCTGGCCAGCAGCACGGTCCCCAGCACGGCCGCGGCCAGGTCGAGGGCAGGGGAGCGCTTGCGCACGGCGAACAGCGTCGCTCCGACCAGCGCCGCCGCCAGCGCCAGCCGCACGATCCAGACCCGGCCGAAATCGGTCTCGCCGAGCACCATGGCCCAGGTCCCGGCGTCGGCGGCGGAGGCGAACGTCCCGCCGATGTTGGCGACCGTCATGGCGATCCACAGCGCCCCGCTCGCCAGCGCGATCACGGCGGCGGTCAGCAGCATCGGGCGGAGGGGGACGATCACGCGCGCCGCGGCCGGCGCCAGCGCCGCGCCCCGCAGGCCGTGGAGGGCGTAGAGCCAGCCGCCGAACAGCGAAAGGCTCGCGGCGAAGTGGGCGAACCGCGCCGCGACCAGCAGGGCCAGGATCACCGCTTCACGGTGAAGGTGTAGTCGCCCTTCATCTTGTGGGAGTCGGCCGACACCACGCTCCAGCTCACCTTGTAGGCGCCGGGCGCCAGATCGCCGTGCAGGGGAACCGACACGTGCTTCTTGTTTTTGGGGTCGACCACGGCGTCGCCGGTGTGGACCGCCGCGCCGCCGACTTGGGCGAGCTGCACGGTCGACAGCTTGGGCAGCACCGCCTCGCTGAAGTTGAGCTGCAGGTCCTTGGGCGCGGCCGGGACCGTAGCGTTGGGGGCCGGGTTGGCCGAGACCATGTGGGTGTGCGCGCTGGCCGCCATCGGCGCCGCCACGACCGCGAGCGCCAAGGCCGCCCGCTTGGAAAAGGTTCGCATCGCCGCCTTCATGGCTTTCTCCCTAGCGTTCGCCGGGCCGAAGGCCCGACGCTATCGGTCATCCTGATCGGAATACGCTGAACCCGATCTGAACCCTTGCGTAAGGCTTCCCACGGCGGGAGGGTCAAGGCCTGCCTCGCAGGCGGGGAGCGAGGAGCCAGGCGTTGCTTCGGCGATACGAAGGGTTGCGCCCGATCAAGGCGCGAGCGGCCGGCGGAGGGCGGCGCGGCGATCAGGATCACCTCGGCGCTGTCGCTGGCGCTCTGGTCCCTGGTGCTGATCGCCGGCCGGACGATCGCCTACGCTTGAGCGGGCTGGGCCGGGTAAAGCGGCCTATGCCTTCTGGTCGTCGCAGGCGTACCCGCCCATGAAGTACTGCGCCCTGCCGCTCGACAGCGTCCCGCAACTGGAACACCTCACATGCCTCGGCTTCTGGGCGATCTTCTTGTCGCCCAGCAACACCTGCGCCACGAACTCGCGTGGGTGGCCGGCGTCGTTCAACGCGGTCAGGACGAAATCCGAAACCTGAAGCGCCTTACCACAGGTCCTGCAGTCTTCGATTTTCAGGTAGTAGGGCCCGCGGGGACGCAGCGCTCCGTCTTCAAGGCCAAGCAGGCGCTCTATGCGATGAAGATCGGCGTCGTCCGAGCGGGCGTAATCCCTTTCCAGGATTTCTTCCGAAATGCGGAATTTCTCGAACTCGCTGTCGTTAACGGACTCGATCAGCTCATAGTCGTAGTCCATCGGCTTGTTCTCCCCATCAACATAGGCTGCTTGAGGCGGGATTTACTCCAAACAAGCTTGCTCCGAGCGAGAACGCGCCGCGAGCGCAGGCAGCATGAAGCGCCCTTTGCCTTACGGCAAGCGTGCGCCGGCGAGGAAGCTCTGGCTTCCCCGCCGTGCGGCGGCCGCTTCAGCCGTAGACGACGCTGCCGCCGAGCCAGGAGGGCGTTTCGCAAAGCTTGCCCTGAAGGCCCGGCGATTGACGCGTGATTTTCAGGGATTTGGCGGCGCACTATCCACTGGAGCGGCCTGGCTCGGGCCGCTGGCGGATGGGGTGGGATTCGAACCCACGGTGCGCTTGCACGCACGGCGGTTTTCAAGACCGCTGCCTTAAACCGCTCGGCCACCCATCCCTAGGTCGCGGCTGAGTCCGCTCTTATCAGCGAGCGCCCCGATCCGCGAGGGGCGCGTTGCCAAGCTGGTTAAGGAGGCATTTAAATCTTTTGTTCACCTTGACCGGAGAGTCCGGGCTGGGCCGCGCCCCGCCCGATCTGGCCGGCCCGCGTAGCGTCGGCGTCTGCGAGTGGGGTGATGTGATGGGCGACCTTTCGGCAGCGAAGCTCGCGGCGGTGGCCGCTCTGACCGGCCTGAGCCTGGCGGCCTGCGCCAGCGTTCCCTCCGACCACGCGGACAGACCGGGCGCGCGCAACGCCCACGTCCAGAAGGGCCAGAAATCCACGCCCGGAGCGGCGGCCCAGGGGCTTGGCGGCCAGGCGCTGAACGGCGGGAAATACAAGCTCGGCGCGCCGTACGAGGCCGGCGGCATGTGGTACGTGCCGACCGAGGAGCCGGACTACGACCAGGTGGGGATCGCCTCCTGGTACGGCGACGAGTTCCACGGCCGCGCCACCGCCAACGGCGAGCAGTTCGACATGCACACCGCCAGCGCCGCCCACACGACGCTGCCGCTGCCCTCGATCCTGGAGGTCACCAACCTCGAGAACGGCCGCAAGATCCGCGTGCGCCTGAACGACCGCGGGCCGTTCAAGGCCGGCCGGTTGATCGACCTGTCGCGCGGGGCGGCCCAGGAGCTGGGCTTCCTGGAGAAGGGCACCGCCCAGGTGCGCGTCCGCTACATCGGCCCGGCCAAGCTCGACGGCACCACCGAGCCGCTCTACGTCGCGCGCAACGACGTCCAGTCGCAGTTCCAGCCCGCGCCCATCCCGGCCGCGGCCAGCGCTCCGCCGCCGCCGAGCCCGGCTTCGGCCTCGAGCTTCCAGATCGCGTCTCAGGAGCTGCCGCCGCTCGCCGCTGCGCCGGCCCCGCGATGGACGCCGCCGCCTTACGCGCCGGATCCGGCGCCGGCGCCCGTTCCGCCGCCTGCCGAGCCGACGCGCGTCTCGGCGCCGGTCTCCACACCCGTGTCCGCTCCGCCGCCGCCGCCGCCGAAGTCTTCGCCCAAACCCGCTGCGCTCAAACCCGCCGCCAAGCCGCCGGCGCCCAAGCCGGCCGCCCCGCGCCCCGGCCAGGGCTTCGCCGTGCAGGCGGGCGCCTTCTCCGACCGGGCCCGGGCCGAGAAGGTCGCCGGCGACCTGGCCAAGGCCGGCGCCGCCGCGGTGCGCCCGGTGGAGGTCGCCGACCGGCAGCTCTACCGCGTGGTGATCGGCCCTTGGGCCGACCGGGCCGAGGCGCAGGCCGCCCGCGAACAGGTCGCCTCCATGGGCTTCGCCGACGCGCGGGTCATCCAGTCGTTCTGAACCGTCCCGGCCGCGCGCCGGGCTTGCGTCCGCCGCCGTTCCGGACAATGTGAACCGCGTGAACCGCGGGCGTTTCATCACTTTCGAGGGCGGGGAAGGGGCGGGGAAGTCCACTCAGGCCCGCCGTCTGGCCGACCGTCTGCGCGCCATGGGCGAGGACGTGGTGCTGACGCGCGAGCCGGGCGGCTCGCCCGGGGCCGAGGCGCTGCGCGCCCTGCTGCTGAACGGCGAGGTCGACCGCTGGTCGGCCACGGCCGAGACGCTCCTGATGTACGCCGCCCGCTCCGACCACCTGGACCGCACCATCCGCCCGGCGCTGGCCAGGGGCGCATGGGTGATCTGCGACCGCTTCAGCGATTCGACCCGCGCCTACCAGGGGGCGGCGGCCGGCGCCTCGGCGGCGCTGATCGACCAGCTCGAGCGCTCGGTCGTCGCGGTGGACCGGCCCGACCTGACCCTGGTCTTCGACCTCGACGTGGACGCCGGCCTCGCCCGCGCGGCGGCCCGCGGCGGCGGCGAGGCGCGGTTCGAGGCCAAGGGCCGCCGGTTCCACCAGCTGCTGCGCGAGGCCTTCCTCCAGATCGCCGCGGCCGAGCCGCAGCGCTGCCGCCTGATCGACGCCGCCGCCGCTCCCGACGCCGTCGCGGCGAAGGTGTGGGACGCGGTGCGGACCCAGTTCGCGCTGGAGCGGGCCTGATGGCCAAGGAGGCGGAGGCCGCCGGGCCGCTGCACCCGCGGGACTCGTTCGCGTTGGAGGGCATGGAGGCGCCCGCCGCGGCGATGGCGGAGGCGCGCGAACGCGGGCGGCTGCACCACGCGTGGCTGCTGACCGGGCCCGAGGGCGTGGGCAAGGCGAGCTTCGCCTACCGCGCCGCCCGCTGGCTGCTGGGCGCCCGACCCGATCCTGCCCACGGTCCGCTGGGAACCTCGCCCGAGGACACCGTCGCCCGACTGGTGGCGTCCCAGTCGCATCCGGACCTGATGGTGCTGGAACGCGAGGCGGACAAGAAGGTCATCCCGGTCGACGAGGCCCGGCGGCTCTCCGAGTTCTTCTCCAAGGCGCCCGGCATCGCCCCTTATCGCGTGGCCATCATCGACGCCGCCGACGACCTGAACGTCAACGCCGCCAACGCGGTGCTGAAGACGCTGGAGGAGCCGCCGCCGCGGGGCGTGCTGTTCCTGGTCTCCCACTCGCCCGGCCGGCTCCTGGCCACCATCCGCTCGCGCTGCCGCCGGCTGGCGTTCCGGCCGTGGCCGCAGGCGCGGCTGGAGGCGTTCATCGTCGAGCGGTTGGGCCTCGATTCCGAATCCGCCCAGCGGCTAGCGGTGATGGCCAAGGGCGCGCCCGGCCGCGCCTTGCTGCTCCACGCCGCCGACGCCCTGACCCTCGACGCCGCCGCAGGCGCCCTACTGGCCCGGCTGCCGGGGGCCGACGAGGCGGGGCTGGTGGCGCTGGCCGACGGTTTCCGCGGCGGGGACGGAATGGCCCGCTTCACCCTCCTGATGGAGCGCCTCGCCGACCGGGTGCATGCTGCGGCGATCGGGGAGGGGATGGCCGGCGCCGGCGGTCCCGCTCTCGACGCCTGGGCCCGGACCTGGAGCCGGCTGGAGACCTTGCCGGCCGAAGTCGAGGCCCTGAACCTCGACCGCGCCGATGCGTTCTGGTCCGCCCTGGCCGAGCTGCGCCAGGCCGCCCGCGCCCGTCCGTTTCCGCTTTCCTGAACCCTGCCGATTTCCGGATGCTGATCGACAGCCACGTCAATTTGCACGCGCCCGCCTTCGACGAGGACCGGGACGCCGTGATCGCCCGCGCCCGCGACGCCGGCATCCGCCTGATGGTCGAGATCTCGGACAAGGTGTCGAGCTTCGAGGCCACCCACGCGGTGGCCATGGCCCACCCGGATATCTATTGCACCGTCGGGACCCATCCGCACGAAGCCAAGGACAATCCGTGGCTTAAGGCGGACGACCTCATCCAGCTGGCGGCCCGGCCCAAGGTGGTCGGCATCGGCGAGACCGGGCTCGACTACCACTACGACCTCAGCCCTCGCGACATCCAGCGCCAGGTGTTCGCCGCCCACGTGACCGCGGCGCGGGAGACCGGCCTGCCGCTCGTCGTCCATACGCGGGAGGCGGACGGCGACATGATCCAGATGCTGGAAAGCGCTTACGAGTCAGGCTCTTTCAAGCTTCTTCTGCACTGCTACACTTCGGGCGCGGAACTGGCGCGGCGGGCGGCGGCGCTGGGGGCCTTCTTCTCGGTGTCCGGCATCGCCACCTTCAAGGCGGCGGAAGAGGTGAGGGCGGTGATCCGCGACATGCCGGCCGAGCGCATCATCGTCGAGACCGACTGCCCCTACCTGGCCCCCGTTCCCCTGCGCGGGCGCCGCAACGAACCGGCCTTTCTGCCGCACGTGCTGGACAAGCTGGCCGAGATCCGCGGCTGGACGCGCGACGAGGCGGAGCAGAGGACCGAAGACGCCTTCTTCGCCCTGTTCGACCGGATCCCGCGGCCATGACCGGCGTCCTCGAGTTCACCGTCCTCGGTTGCGGCTCGTCCGGCGGGGTGCCGCGGGCGGACGGGAACTGGGGCGTGTGCGATCCGGCCGAGCCGAAGAACCGGCGCAGCCGCTGCTCGCTGATGGTGCGCCGGCGGGGACGCGATCCCGAGCATGAGACGACGGTGCTGGTAGACACCTCGCCCGACCTCCGGCTGCAGACCGCCGAGGCCGGCGCCAAGCGCGTCGACGCGGTGCTCTACACCCACGACCATGCCGACCAGACCCACGGCATCGACGACCTGCGCGCCTTCTTCCTGCGCAACCAGACGCGCACCCGCTGCTACATGGACGAGGCGACCGCGGGACACCTCCTGCCACGCTTCTCCTACATTTTCGAGGGCGAGACCGGCTATCCGGCGATCTGCGAGGCCGTTCCGCTGCCGCCGCTGGGCGAGCCGTTCGTGATCGACGGCCCCTCGGGCGGGATCCCTGTCGTCGGCTTCGACCAGGACCATGGCTCCATCCGTTCCGTCGGCTTCCGCTTCGGCGGCGTCGCCTACTCCGCCGACGTGGTGGGTCTGCCGGCGTCCGCCTTCGCCGCCCTGCAGGGGCTGGACGTGTGGATCGTCGACGCCCTGCGCGAGCGCCCGCATCCGACCCACGCCCACCTGGCCATGGCGCTCGAATGGATCAATGCGGTGCGGCCACGGCAGGCCATCCTGACGAACCTGCACGTCGACATGGATTATGCGACCCTGAAGCGGCAGCTGCCGCCGGGCGTGGAGCCGGCCTACGACGGCATGAGGTTCGAGGTCCCGATCTGAACGGCGGGACGGTGGAGGCGACGATGCCGACGGACGACCCGCACGCCCATCATCACCACCACCATGCTTCAGGCGCCGAGCCGCCCGTGCAGGCCGCCGCTCCGCCGGGAACGATCTACACCTGCCCCATGCACCCGCAGATCCGGCAGGCGGGTCCCGGGACCTGTCCGATCTGCGGCATGGCGCTGGAGCCGCTGAAGGCGACGGCGGAGGAGGGGCCTAGCCCCGAGCTGGTCGACATGACGCGGCGGTTCTGGATCGGGCTGGCCCTGACCGCGCCGGTGTTCGCGCTGGAGATGGGCGGGCATCTGCTGCCCGGGCTGGTGCATCTGGTGGGCCATCAAGCCTCGAACTGGATCCAGTTCGCCTTGGCCACGCCCGTGGTGTTGTGGGCGGGCGCGCCCTTCTTCGCCCGCGGCTGGCGCTCGATCGTGAGCCGGCGGCTGAACATGTTCACCCTGATCGCCATGGGCACGGGGGTGGCCTGGGCCTACAGCGTGGCGGCGGTGCTCGCGCCTTCCATCTTTCCGCCCTCGCTGCGCAGCCCCGAGGGCGCGGTCCCGGTCTATTTCGAGGCGGCGGCGGTGATCACCGTGCTGGTCCTGTTGGGCCAGGTGCTGGAGCTGCGCGCCCGCGAGCGCACCGGGGGCGCGATCCGCGCCCTGCTCGACCTCGCGCCCCGGACCGCCCGGCGGGTGCGCGAAGACGGCGCCGACGAGGAGGTCCCGCTCGACGGGATCGGCGTCGGGGACCTGTTGCGGGTCCGCCCCGGCGAGAAGACGCCCGTGGACGGCGAGGTGGTCGAAGGGCGGGCCTCGCTAGACGAGTCCCTGGTCACCGGCGAGTCCATGCCCGTGACCAAGGAGGCGGGCGCCAAGGTCGTCGGCGGTTCCATCAACAAGACCGGCTCCTTCACCATGCGGGCCGAGAAGGTCGGCGCCGACACCCTGTTGTCGCGCATCGTCGAGATGGTCGCCGCCGCCCAGCGCAGCCGCGCGCCGATCCAGCGCATGGCCGACCAGGTCTCGGCCTGGTTCGTTCCTTCGGTGATCGCCGTGGCCGTGGTCGCCTTCGCCGTGTGGATGATGGCGGGGCCCGAGCCGCGGTTCGCCTACGCCCTGGTGGCGGCGGTCTCGGTGCTGATCATCGCCTGTCCCTGCGCGCTGGGGCTCGCCACGCCGATGTCGATCATGGTGGGCGTGGGCCGCGGCGCCCAGGCCGGCGTGCTGATCAAGAACGCCGAGGCGCTCGAGCGCTTCGAGAAGATCGACACCCTGGTCGTGGACAAGACCGGCACCCTGACCGAGGGCCGTCCGGCAGTCACCGCCGTGCGGCCGGCGGCCGGGTTCGACGAGGCCGAACTGCTGCGGCTGGCCGCCAGCCTGGAGCGCGGGTCCGAGCACCCGCTGGCCGATGCGATCGCCCGGGCGGCGGCGGAGCGGGGCCTCGCCCTGGCCGAGCCGTCGGAGTTCGATTCTCCGGTGGGCAAAGGCGTGCTGGGCCTGGTCGAAGGGCGGCGGGCCGTGCTGGGCGGGCGGCCGCTGATGACGGAGGAGGGGATCGAACTGGCGCCGCTGGAGGCGGAGGCTGAAGCGCTACGGACGGATGGCGCGACCGCCGTGTTCGCCGCCGTGGACGGGGCCCTGGCCGGGGTGCTGGGCGTCTCCGACCCGGTGAAGGCCACCTCCGCCGAGGCGGTTCAGGCGCTGCGGGCCGAGGGCGTGCGGCTGGTGATGATGACCGGCGACAACCGCACCACTGCGCTGGCGGTGGCCAAGAGGCTCGGCATCGACGAGGTCGAGGCCGAGGTCCTGCCCCAGGACAAGGCCGCGGTCGTGCAACGGCTGCGCGACGAAGGGCGCGCCGTGGCCATGGCCGGCGACGGCGTGAACGATGCGCCCGCGCTCGCCGCGGCCGAAGTCGGCGTGGCCATGGGGGCTGGCTCGGACGTGGCGATCGAAAGCGCCGGCGTGACCCTGCTGAAGGGCGATCTGGTCGGGCTGGTCCGCGCCCGGCGGCTCTCGCAGGCGGTGATGCGCAATATCCGCCAGAACCTCATGTTCGCCTTCGTCTACAACGTGGCGGGGGTGCCGATCGCGGCCGGCGTGCTCTATCCCGCCTTCAAGCTCCTGCTGTCGCCCCAGATCGCCGCGGCGGCGATGGCGCTTTCCTCGGTCAGCGTGATCGGCAACGCCCTGCGACTGCGGTCGGTCAAACTGTAGGGCGCCTTGTCAGCCCGCCTCGTCATGTATAGTTTTAACGAGACTAGCGGCTACGCCCGATTCGCGGCGCGGCTCCGCCTTGGCGAGATGAGCGGCATGAAACTGATCGGCCTTTTGACCCGCTACCGGCCGTCGTCGGGCTTCTGGCTCGCTGTGGGCACGATGGCCCTGATCCTGGCCAGCGCCCTGGTCGGCGCGCCGCCGGCGCCGCCGCCGATGTAGTCGGCCCTGGAGGACGCCGCCCGGAAGAACGCCTATAATTTCCGATAATATTCCTTAGGCGCAAAATGGATGGGCTGAAGCGGACGGCGAAATCCTTCCTCCCGTCCCGTCTGCCGTCGATCTGCGCCGAAACGAAGCCCCCTTCCATGCCGCAGTCCGCTCGCGCAGGATGGCTGCATGGACCCGGACATCCGCGACGACCGCGAGCGGCGGCGCTACGAGCTCGAGATCGACGGCCAGACGGCGGTCGTGCTCTACAATCCGGTCGAAGGCGGCCTTCTGGTCACCGAGACGCTTGTGCCCCAGCCGATCGAAGGCCGCGGCGTCGCCAGCCGGATGGCGAAGCACGTGCTGTCCGACCTGCGCGCCCGCGGCCTCGTCGTGCTTCCCACCTGTCCGTTTTTCGCGGCCTACCTCAGGAAACATCCCGAGTGGGCCGATATCGTCCACCCCAGCTACCGCGCGGCGCTGGGCCTCTAGTTTTCCCGGACTGCTAGCCTTCCTGCGCCTTCAGCGCGTGCGCGGCGACCTCGACCTGCGCCTTGATATGCCAGCGGCACATCACCGCGACCACGGCGGCGAACAGCCCCAATCCGAAGCAGAGCAAGGCCTCGGCGATCCCCGGCGCGACCACGCTCAAGGACGGCGTCGGGCGGACGTTGGAGATGCCGAGGAAGCTGTTCAGAAGCCCATAGACGGCGCCCAGCAGCCCCAGCAGCGGCCCCGCGGCGTGAACTCCGCCGTAGAAGGCCAGCGCCCTGGGATCAGGGCCCCGCCCGAGCTGCCTGGCCCAGAGGACCGCAGCGGCCACGGCTCCGGCGATCAGCGCGGCCATGATCGCCTTCACCACTGGCGATGCATCCAGGAACACCCTCACGGGCGTCAGCCGCGCCTCGGGCGCGACGAGCATCAACTGCGGATCGACGGACTGCGCCCAGACCGGGCCTGCAGTCAGCGCGACGGCGGCCAGAGCCCCGCCCCAATAGATGGCACGCATCGGCATCACCTCCGTTTTACATCTGTAACCAGGGGACGGTCTCATGCGAATTTACGGATGTCAACGCAGGCGTCGGCTTCCGCCGCCGCGGCCGGGAGGGCAAGCTCGCCCCGCCTCCTCAGCCGCCCAGAGTCGCTCCCGTGTCCGACGCCCCCATCGACCGCCTCAACGCCATCATGGCGCGCCTGCGCGATCCCGAGACCGGCTGCCCCTGGGACAAGGAGCAGACCTTCGCGACCATCGCCCCCTACACCATCGAGGAGGCCTACGAGGTGGCCGACGCCATCGAGCGTGGCGACCTGACGGACCTGAAGGACGAGCTCGGCGACCTCCTGTTCCAGGTGGTGTTCCATTCCCGCATGGCCGAAGAGCTGGGCGCCTTCGACTTCGACGCGGTGGCGCAGGCGGTCTGCGATAAGATGATCCGCCGCCACCCTCATGTCTTTGCTGAGCAAAGCTACGACAGCCTGGAGGCCCAGACGGCGGGCTGGGAAGCGATCAAAGCCAGCGAGCGGGCGGCGAAAAGCAAGGGCGGCGTGCTCGACGACGTGCCGCCGGGGCTCCCCGCCCTGCTCCGCGCCGTCAAGCTGACCAAGCGGGCGGGCCGGGTCGGCTTCGACTGGCCGGACCCGGCGGCGGTGCTGGAGAAGCTGCAGGAGGAAGTGGTCGAGCTGACTGTCGAGATCGAGGCCGGAGACCAGGAGAAGGCGCGCGAGGAGCTGGGGGACCTGCTGTTCGTCTGCGCCAACTTGGCCCGCAAGCTGAACCTCGATCCCGAGGACGCGCTGCGCGCCGCCAACGCCAAGTTCGCTCGCCGCTTCCGCTACATCGAGGCGGCCCTCGCCGCCCAGGGCCGCGGGCCCGAGGACGCCTCGCTGGAGGAGATGGAGGCGATCTGGGTCGAGGCGAAGACCGCGGAGAAAGGGTGAGGCTGCTACTCCGCCGCGTCCCTGAGCTGGGCTTCGGGGAACAGGCGTTCGAAGCGGCCCAGCGCCTGGTCGTCGAGGCGGACAGCGAGGCGCATGGCCCCGTCCTCCTCGTCCGAACGCCCCATCACCCGGCCGTTCTGGTAGAGCCAGGCCAGCGCCTTGCCGTCGTTGGCCGGCAGGCGCACATCGATCGGCGGGGCCGCGTCGACCATTTCGGCAAGCCGCCGCAGCAGGGCCTCGCACCCCTCGCCGGTGATCGCGGAGACGGGGACGACCGGCGTCCCCTCCCCGGCCTCGGCCCGGCGCGCCCGCGCCTCCAGCACCGCCCGGTCCTCGGGCGAGAGCCGGTCGACCTTGTTCCAGACCTCGATCAGGCGGCGATCCGATTCCTCATCGATTCCAATCTGCTCCAGTACTTCCCTGACGTCCCGGGCCTGCTGGTCGGAATCGTCTGCCGACATGTCGCGCACGTGCAGCACCACGTCGGCCTCCTGCACCTCCTCCAGGGTGGCGCGGAAGGCGGCGACCAATTCGTGCGGCAGGTCGGAGATGAAACCGACGGTGTCGGACAGGATCGCCGGGCGGCCATCGGGCAGGCGCAGGGATCGCAGGGTCGGGTCCAGGGTGGCGAACAGCATGTCCTTGGCCAGCACCTCGCCGCCGGTCAGCCGGTTGAATAGCGTCGACTTGCCGGCGTTGGTGTAGCCCACCAGGGCGATGGTCGGATAAGGCACGCGCTTGCGGGCCGAGCGGTGCAGGGTGCGGGTGCGCCGCACCTCCTCCAACTCGCGCTTCAGCTTGGCGATGCGGTCGGCGATCAGGCGCCGGTCGAGCTCGATCTGGGTTTCGCCGGGGCCGCCGGTCTTGCCGAGGCCCCCGCGCTGCCGCTCCAGGTGGGTCCAGGTGCGGACCAGGCGCGAACGCTCGTAGTCCAGCCGGGCCAGTTCGACCTGCAGCTTGCCCTCGGCCGTGCGGGCCCGGCGGGCGAAGATCTCGAGGATAAGCCCCGTGCGGTCGACCACCTTGGCCTTCCACGCCTTCTCCAGGTTGCGCTGCTGCACCGGCGACAGGCTGTCGTCGACCACGACGACGTCGGCCTCCAACTCGGTCGCCAAGGCGCCGATCTCCTCCACCTTGCCTTTTCCGAAAAGGGTGGAGGGTTGCGGCGTGCGCACGTTGGCGAGTTCGGCGCCGCGGACCTGCAGGTCCAGCGCCTCCGCCAGGCCCACGGCCTCGTCCAGCCGCGCCTGAGGGTCGCGGCGGAGAGCCAGGTCCTGGCGGACCGGATGGACGACCAGGGTGCGCTCGATGGGCGCGCTACGGTCGATGCTGCGCCGGGGGCCCGAGGCTTGCGCCTCGGGACCGGCCTCGGACTCGAACGGGGGAATACGGGTCAATCTTCGGCGTCTGCCTCGGCGCCGGGCTCATACAGCTGCACGGGTTGAGCCGGCATGATGGTGGAGATGGCGTGCTTGTAGACCAGTTGGCTCTGGCCGTCGCGGCGCAGCAGCACGCAGAAGTTGTCGAACCAGGTCACCACGCCCTGCAGCTTGACCCCGTTGACGAGGAAGATGGTCAGCGGGGTCTTGGACCGCCGCACGCTGTTCAGGAAGGTGTCCTGCAGGTTCTGCTTCTTATCGTTCGACATGGTCGTCCCTCTGTTCGAAGGGCCAAGACGCCCTTCACACACAGCTATGATGGTAGGCCGGGCCGTCCCCGCCCGGCAACGCGAAAGCCGCGTCAGACGGCTTCGCTTCGCGCGTGCTCCAGATATAGGGCGCGCAGGCGGGTCGCGACAGGGCCGGGCTGTCCGCTTCCGACCGGCTGGCCGTCGATCGACACTACGGGCATGACGATGGCGCCGGCGCCGGTGATGAACGCCTCGCTGGCGGCCTTGGCTTCCTCCACGGTGAAAGGCTCCTCGAGCACCTGCATCTGCAACTCCGCGGCGAGCTGGATCAGCGTCTTGCGGGTGATCCCGCGCAGGATGTTGGCGCGGGTGTCGCGGGTGCGAAGCCGGCCCTTCGCATCGACGATCCAGGCGTTGGACGAGGCGCCTTCGGTCACACGGCCCTCGGCGTCGACCAGCCACGCCTCGTAGGAGCCCTCCTCTCGCGCCTCCTGCTTGGCCAGTACGTTGGGCAAGAGGCCGACCGTCTTGATGTCGCAGCGGCCCCAGCGGATGTCGGGCCGGGTGATCACGCCCACGCCCCTGGCCGCCTTGGCGGCTTCGGCCGCGGGATCGATCGAGCGGGCGGTGACCACCACCGTCGGCAGGGTCCCGGCCTTGGGAAAGGCGTGGTCGCGGCGGGCGGCGCCGCGGCTGATCTGCAGGTAGACGATGCCGTTCCGCACCCGGTTGCGCCGGATGGTCTCGCGCAGCACCTGGTCCAGCGCCGCGCGGCTCATCGGCATGGGGATGCGCAGCTCGTTCAGGCTCCGCTCCAGCCGCTCGGCATGGCCCTCCACGTCGGCCATCTTGCCGTCAAGCACGGCCCAGACCTCGTAGATGGCGTCGGCGAGTTGGAAGCCGCGGTCCTCGATGGACACGCCGGCCCGGCCCTGGGGGAGAAAGCGGCCATTGACGTAGGCGACGCGGGACAAGGGGGTCTCCTGTTCTCGGCGAGAAGGGAATTACTCCTCCTCGATCTCCTCCCCGCCGCGCATGGGGGCGACGCCGAGGGATTTCAGTTTCCGGTGCAGGGCGCTGCGCTCCATGCCGATGAAGGCGGCGGTGCGCGAGATGTTGCCGCCGAAGCGGAGGATCTGGGCGGCCAGGTATTCGCGCTCGAACACCTCGCGGGCGTCGCGCAGGGGAAGGGCGATGATCCGCTCGGCCCCCACCGACCCCGCGGCGCCCGCGGCGGCGACCTCCGCGGGCAGCATTTCGGCGGTGATCACCTCGGAAGGGTCGCCCGAGGCCAGGATCAGCAGCCGCTCGATGTTGTTGCGCAGCTGGCGGACGTTGCCGGGCCAGTCGTGCACCTGCAGCGTGGCGATGGCGTCCTCGCCCAGCTGGCGCTTGGGCAGGCCCGAGGCTTCCGATATCCGCTCGATGAAGTACTCGACCAGCTCGGCGATGTCCTCGCGCCGCTCGGCCAGGCCCGGCACCCGCACCGGCACCACGTTCAGGCGGTGGAACAGGTCCTCGCGGAACCGGCCGGCGGCGATCTCCTCGCGCAGATCCTTGGACGAGGACGAGATGACCCGGACGTCGACCTGAACGTCCTGGTCGCCGCCGACCCGCCGGAAGCGCTGCTCCACCAGCACCCGCAGGATGCGGCTCTGGGTCTCGCGCGGCATGTCCGCCACCTCGTCGAGGTAGAGGGTGCCGCCGTGGGCCCGTTCGAACACCCCGATCTTCTCGGGCCGTCCCCCCTGCCCCTCCTCGCCCAGCAGCTCGACGTCCATGCGCTCGGGGGTCATGCCGGCGGCGGAGATGGCGACGAACTCGCCGCGGGCGCGGGCGCTGTTCTCGTGGATCAGCCGCGCCACCAGCTCCTTGCCCGAGCCGGGCGGGCCGGAGATCAGCACCCGGCTGTTGGTGGGCGAGATCTTGGAGACCAGGTTGCGCAGGGCCTGGGCGGCGGCCGAGCGGCCGATCAGCCCGTCGGGCGCCATGGCCTGGGCGCGCAGACGCCGGTTCTCGCGCCGCAGGGTGGCGGCTTCCAGCGCCCGCTCGACCACCAGCAGCAGCCGGTCCGACTTGAAGGGCTTCTCCAGGAAGTCGTAGGCGCCGCGCTTGATGGCGCTGACCGCGGTCTCGATGTTGCCGTGGCCCGAGATCATCACCACCGGCAGGTCGGGGTCGACGCTCTTGACCAGATCGAGCAGCTCCAGCCCGTCCAGGCCCCCGCCCTGCATCCAGATGTCCTGGATCAGCAGCGACGGCCGGCGGGCGCGGATGGCCGCCAGCGCCGCATCGGAATCCGGGGCGGTGCGCACCGAATAGCCTTCGTCCTCCAGGATCCCTGCGACGAGCTCTCGGATATCGGCCTCGTCGTCGACGACCAGGATGTCGGCTTTCATGCAGCGGCTCCGGAAACGGCGGTGGGGACGGCCGCCTGACGCGCGCCGCCGCGCGGGAAGCGCAGCACCGCCTTCGCCCCGGGCAAGGCCGCGGCGTCGGTCAGAATCAGCTCGCCCCCGTGTTCTTCGAGGATGCGTTTGACGATGGCGAGACCAAGGCCTGTGCCCTTCTCGCGCGTGGTCACATAGGGTTCGGTCAGGCGGTCGCGGTCCTTGGCGGGCAGGCCCACCCCGTTGTCCTCGACCTCGATCACCAGCCCCTCCTCGCCGGCGATCAGGCGCGCGGCGATGCGGCCGTGCAGCCCAGGCTCCGCCTGCTTGCGGGCGGCCACCGCCTCGCCGGCGTTCTTCAGCACATTCGCCAGCGCCTGGCCGATCATCCGCCCGTCGCAGAGCAGCGGGGCCGGGCCTTCCGGCGCGTCCAGCTCGACCGTCACATCGGGATAGGCGACGCGCTGGGCGAACACGGCCTGACGCAGCAGCTCGGCCGCGTCCTCGTCGGCGAACTTGGGCGCGGGCATGCGGGCGAACGAGGAGAACTCGTCCACCATGCGGCCGATGTCGCCCACCTGCCGCACGATGGTGTCGGTGCAGCGGTCGAAGGTCTCCAGGTCGTGGGTGATGTCCTGGCGGTACTTGCGCCGCAGCCGCTCGGCCGAGAGCTGGATCGGGGTCAGCGGGTTCTTGATCTCGTGGGCGATCCGGCGGGCGACGTCGCGCCAGGCGGCGTTGCGCTGGGCGGCGACCAGGCGGGTGATGTCGTCGAAGGTCAGCACCAGCCCGCCGTCGGAGCCGCGGGAGGCCCGCACGCGCAGGCGACGCGCTTCGCCGGCGCGGGTCAGGTCGAGCTCGGCCTCGGCGTCCTCGTCCTTGGCCTGCTCGGCCACCGGCTGCAGCTCGGGCGCGACTTCGGCCAGGAGGCGGCCCTGGACGTCGCCCTCCAGCCCCAACAGGCGCAAGGCGCCGGCGTTGATCGCGGAGACGCGTCCGTGGGGGTCGAGGCCGATGACCCCGGCGCTCACCCCCGACAGCACCGCCTCGATGAACCGGCGCCGGGATTCGGCCTCCAGGCTCGCCGCCCGCAGCGCGGTCTGCTGCGATTGCAGGTCGCTGGTCATGCGGTTGAAGGCGCGGGAGAGCACGGCGATCTCGTCCGGGTCGGAATCGCTCTCCACCCGTTGCGTCAGGTCGCCGCCGGCCACCCGGTCGGCCGCCTTGACCAGCCGCGCAACGGGCCCGGCGATCTGGGTCGCGGCCGACGCGCCGACCCAGACCGCGCCCACCAGCACCAGCAGGGCGGTCGAGACATAGGCCAGGACGAAGATCGCCTGGATCCTCAGACGGCTGGCGTCGGCTTCCCGATAGGCGACGACCGCCGCCTCCGAGCGCCGAAGCTGGCTCATGATCCCGGCCCCGATCGGCCG
>Ga0164243_10005718_pt1 | contig 18968 bp, 19 predicted proteins | sample OricompcompostOP_FD_108781 | JGI IMG/M metagenome (GOLD analysis project Ga0164243, IMG submission 108781) | Organic Plus compost microbial communities from Emeryville, California, USA - Original compost - Organic plus compost (OP) | ecosystem: Engineered > Solid waste > Mixed feedstock >... | reverse complement strand
GCCTCGGTGGTGAACGGGCCGTCGCGGAAACCCTTGCCGGGGGTGAGCGCGTTGCCGAGCAGGATCAGCAGCTTCGGCAGCGGCCCCAGGATGCGGGTGACCGGGGCGATCACACTGGCCGCGACCAGCGCCACCGCGTCGGGGTGCTGGCGGCCGATGGTGCGCGGCGACACGCCCACGGCGACGTAGCTGACCAGCACCATGACGACGCCGGCGGACACGAACGCGCGCCAGTTGGCGCCCCACGCCTGGGTGAACGCCACGGTGACGATGACCGTGACGGCGATCTCGCAGACCACCCGGAGCAGCAGGATCAGGCTGAGGTACCGGGGCGCGTCGGCCAGTACCTCCTGCAGCCGGCCGGCGCCGCGCCGCCCCTCGCGGACCAGCTCGCCCACGCGTACGCGCGACACCCGCGCCAGCGAGGTCTCCGCCGCCGCGAACAGCCAGCCGAGCGCGGTCAGCACGACCGCCACGACGATCATCATCGCCGCCGGGTCAGCCCGAGAGCTCGCGCCACGACGCGAGCAGGTCGCCTTGGATACCGAACATCTCGCGGTGCTCCTCCGGCTCGGCGTGGTCGTAGCCGAGCAGATGCAGGATGCCGTGCGTGCACAACAGGTGCAGCTCCTCGGTGGTGCCGTGGCCCGCCTGCTCGCCCTGGCGGCGCGCCACCTCCGGGCACAGCACGACGTCGCCGAGCAGGCCCTGCTCGGGCTCCTCGTCCTCGTCGCGCGCGGAACCGGGGCGCAGCTCGTCCATCGGGAAGGCCAGGACGTCGGTGGGGCCCGGCTCGTCCATCCACTTCTCGTGCAGGTCGCTCATGGTCGGCTCGTCCACGCACACGATGGACAGCTCGGCCAGAGGGTGCACGCCCATGCGGTCGAGCACGTGGCGGGCCAGCGCGGCCAGCGCCGCCTCGTCCACGTCGGCGCCGGACTCGTTCGCCACGTCGATGCTCATGACCGCCTCACCGGGCCTCGCGGCCGGGCTTGCGGGCCCCGGCGTTCTCGGCGTCGTACCGCGCGTACGCGTCGACGATGTCGCTCACCAGCTTGTGCCGCACCACGTCGGAGCTGGTCAGCCGGCAGAAGTGGATGTCGTCCACGTCGCCGAGGATGTCCTGCACGACGCGCAGGCCGCTCTGCGTGCCGGACGGGAGGTCCACCTGCGTGACGTCACCGGTGACCACGACCTTGGAGCCGAACCCGAGCCGGGTGAGGAACATCTTCATCTGCTCGGGCGAGGTGTTCTGCGCCTCGTCGAGGATGATGAAGGAGTCGTTCAGGCTGCGCCCGCGCATGTACGCAAGCGGGGCGATCTCGATGGTGCCGGCGCTGATCAGCCGCGGGATGGAGTCGGGGTCGACCATGTCGTGCAGCGCGTCGTACAGCGGCCGCAGGTACGGGTCGATCTTCTCGTACAGCGTGCCGGGCAGGAAGCCGAGCCGCTCGCCCGCCTCGACGGCCGGGCGGGTCAGGATGATCCGGTTGACCTCCTTGGCCTGCAGCGCCTTCACGGCCTTGGCCATCGCCAGGTACGTCTTGCCGGTGCCGGCCGGGCCGATGCCGAACACGATCGTGTGCTGGTCGATCGCGTCGACGTACCGCTTCTGGTTGACGGTCTTCGGGCGGATCGTCTTGCCGCGGGTGGACAGGATGTTCAGCGTCAGCACGTCCGCCGGGCGCTCCTCGCGGCCGCGCAGCATGCCGATGCTGCGCTCCACGGTCTCCGGGGTGAGCGGCGTGCCGCCGCTGAGCAGTTCGATGAGCTCCTCGAACACCGTGACGACGGCCGCGTTCTCCTCCGGCGGGCCGCTGACGGTGATCTCGTTGCCGCGCACGAGGATGTCACTGCTGAACGCGCGCTCGACGACGTGCAGGTGCTCGTCACGGGAGCCGAGGAGGCTGACCATCGACTGGCCGTCCGGCACCACGATCTTGACCTGGGTGCCGTTCACGCGCGCCCCGTCCTCGGCTGGTGCGGAGCCCGCATGCGGCCGCGCCGCGCGCGAGTGGGCTGAGTTCGACATGGGACGGCCGTTCGGCCTCGTCATCCCGCCTTTCCTACGCTCGGTCCCGGCGACCGGGCCGACGCTTCCATCTTATCGATTCACCGTGACAACACCGGCCATGCCGCGTTGGCTTCCCACCGAGCGTATGCGGTCGTCCACCTGGGCGCCCGCGGTTTTTTCGCACGTCCCGAACGTCACCCCGGTGGCCAGCCCAGGCCACGGCCGCCGAGCACGTGCGCATGGACGTGGAACACCGTCTGCCCGGCCTCACGCCCCGTGTTGAACACGATGCGGTAACCGCCCTCCGCGACGCCGTCGGCGACCGCGACCTCGTGCGCGGTACGGACGACCTCGTCGAGCAGCCCGGCGTCGGCCGACGCGAGGGCGGCGGCGTCGGCGTAGTGCTCGCGCGGGATGACCAGCACATGTGTCGGCGCCTGCGGGTTGATGTCGCGGAACGCGAGCGCGCGCGGCGTCTCGCGGACCACGGTGGCGGGTACCTCACCTGCCACGATCTTGCAGAACAGGCAGTCGGCCACGTCGTCCCCTCCCGCGTTCGCACCTGACGATCTTGAGCAGGCATCGTACCGGCGACAGGCCGCGATCGCCGTGCGCCTGCGCGTTTCCCGGGTTTCGCTCGTTCGCCTCAAGCGCCCCTGACGGCCGTTAGTCTTGGATCACCGGCGGCGCTTGGAGGCCCGATCCGGTCCGGCCGGGGGTGGCCACGGCCGTGCATTCGGATTCGTTCTGGGTGACGCTGGGTAATGGACACGCTCGAACCGGAGCCGTACGCAGGTCGCGACGGCGACTCGCCCCGAGACGACTTGAGAAAGAAGCATGCCCTTTCGTAAACCCCGCGCTAAGGGCGAGCGTCCCACTGATGTGACCGAAACCCTGGTGGCCGGAGTACCGGCGGCACGGGAGACGTCGAGCGTCACTTGGGATGCTGACGAGGCGGTGACCGCCTTGTACAGCGCCAACTTCCGTGCGCTCGTCCGTCTTTCAGCGCTGCTCGTACGGGACGTCGCGACCGCCGAGGAGGTCGTGCAGGACGCGTTTGTGGCCATGCACGGCGCCTGGCGGCGGCTTCGCGACCCCGACAAGGCGCTGTCCTACCTCCGGCAATCGGTGGTCAACCGGTCACGGTCGGTCCTCCGGCACCGCGCGGTGGCGGAGAAGTACGCCCCCAAGGGGCTTCCCGACGCACCGAGCGCCGAACACGGCGCGATGGGCCTGCTGGAGAGGTCCGCGGTCATCGAGGCGCTCCGTGCGCTGCCCGGGAGGCAGCGCGAGGCCCTGGTGCTGCGGTACTACGGTGATCTGTCCGAAGCGCAGATCGCCGACGCGATGGGGATCAGTCGAGGAGCCGTGAAGAGTCACACCGCACGTGGCATGGCCGCTCTGCGTTCGGTATTGGAGCAGGTGTCATGACGCAGCCGCATGATGACGAGTACGGCGAGATCCTTCGCCGGGTACTCCGTGCGGAGGCGGACGAGCTCACGCCGTCGGCGGAGGGCCTGGACCGGATCCGCACCAAGATCGACGAGCGTTCCGCGCGGCGTCTGTGGTGGCAGATGCCCTGGGTAAGGCCGGCCATGGCGGTCGCGGGCGCGCTGGTGGTCGCCACCGGGGTGATGGCGGGCACGCCCGGCATCCGGGCGACCGTGATCGCCGCGTTCAACGGGCAGTCGAACACGCCGACGAGTCAGACCACCACTCCGTACGACCCGTCGACGGCCAACGGCGGCTACCCGACGAACGGCACGGCCGACGGCACGCCCTCCCCGACGGGTAGCGGCTCGCCGAGCCAGGGCCCGGCGGGCGGCCCGTGCGGTCCGGACGACACGAGCGGCGGCCAGGTCACGGCGATGCACACGCCGTCGAGCGCGGCGACGCCGTCGGACTGCCCGACCACACCGCCGCCGGACACGCAGACCACGAAGCCGGCGACCCCGACGTCGCCCACCCCGCCGGACGACCACTCGACCCCGCCGACGCACTCGACGGAGCCGACACCGTCCGACAGCCCGAGCACAGACCCAAAACCGTCGGACGCCAACCCGGATCCGGCGGCGTCTCCCTGATCCGGGCCTGAGGCGCTACCAGCGGCCGCAGCGGGTCTGCAGGACCGCCGCGGCCGCCGCGCCCGCCGTGGACGTGCGCAGTACGGTCGGCCCGAGCCGCACCGGCCGCGCGCCGGCCTCCGCGAACGCGGCCACCTCGTCGCCGGTGAGCCCGCCCTCCGGGCCGACCACCGCGACGATCTCCCCGGACGCCGGCACGGCGACCGCGGACAGCGGCTCGGCGGCCTCCTCGTGCAGCACCACGGCCAGCTCGGCGGCGGCCAGCCGCCGGGCCACGTCGCCGGTGCCGGCCAGCTCCGCGACCTCGGGGAACCAGGCGCGGCGGGCCTGCTTGGCGGCCTCCCGGGCGGTGGTGCGCCACCGGGTGAGGCCCTTGGCGGCCCGGTCGCCGCGCCACCGGGCCACGCAGTGCGCGGCCTCCCACGGCACGATCACGTCCACGCCGACCTCGGTCATGGTCTCCACGGCCAGCTCGCCGCGCTCCCCCTTGGCCAGCGCCTGCACCACCGTCAGCGACGGCTCCGGGGCGGGCACCTGGCTCCGCGCCTCGACGTCGAGCTCCAGCGTGTCCCGCCCGGTCGCGGTCACCGCGCAGCGGGCGTAGCGGCCGCGGCCGTCGGTGAGGTCCACGCGCTCACCGGGCCGCAGCCGGCGTACGGTCGCGGCGTGCCGGCCCTCCGGGCCGGTCAGCGTGATGTGCTCGCGGTCGAGCTGGGCGGTCTCGGCGAGGAAGACGGGCGCGCTCACCCGGCCGATCTTATGCGCTGGGCGAGCGCGGCCACGGCCGCGGCGGCGAGCAGCGCGGCGCCGATGGCCAGGCCGGTGCGTACGCCGCCCGCGGTGTCCGACAGCGCGCCGGCCAGCACCGGGCCGATGCACTGGCCGAGCGCGAACGCCACGGTCAGCCCGGCGATCGCGGGCGTCCAGTGGCGCTGCGCCAGCGTGCGGCGCGCGGCCGCGCTCACCGCGGTCACCACCGTGAGGAACGTACTGCCGAACACGAACGCGGACGTGAAGATCGTCACGGTGCCGCCCGGGAGCAGCGGCAGCGCCGCGCCGGCGGTCACCATCGCCAGGATCATCGCGGTGCCCGCGCCGATCGGCATGCGGCCGAGGACGTGCCCCCAGCCGAACGCGGCGGCCACCGACAGCGCGCCGATCACGGTCCAGAAGACGGTGATCTCCGTACCGCCCGCGCCGCCCTGGCGCAGGAACGCCACGATGAACGTCATGTACGCGATGTAGCCCGCGCCGAACAGCACGTACGCCACGATCAGCGCGGTCAGCCGGCGGACCGGCCAGCGCCCGCCGCCGCGGCCGCGCTCCGGGCGCAGCTCGGGCAGCCGCCACGCCGCCGGGAGCGCGGCGAGCAGCGCCAGCACGCTCAGCCCGCCGAGCACGATCCAGGCCCAGCGCCACGAGCCGGCCGCCAGCACGGCGGGCACGGTCAGTCCGGAGACCACGATCCCGGCGCCGCTGCCCGCGTAGTACACGCCGAGCAGCATGGTCGCCACGTGCGTGGGCCGGCCGCGTCCGGCGCGGGCCACCAGTCCCCCGCCGATGACGAACACCACGGCGCCGCCGGCCCCGGCGAGCAGCCGCATGCCCAGCAGCACCGGCACCGACCCGCTGGCCGCGGAGCCGAACAGCGCGCCGATCGTGACGATCATGCCGGCGGTGAACGCCCACCGCTCGCCGCACCGCGCCGCCAGCGGCACGGTGACCAGCGCACCGACCAGATAGCCGAGCGCGTTCGCGGTGTTCAGCGCGCCCGCCACGGCGAACGACCAGTGCAGGTCGGCCTGCATGGCCGGCAGGACCAGGGCGTAGGCGAACCGGCCGAGGCCGAGCGCCACGGCCGAGCCGGCCATCAGCGCGAGCGCGAGCGGCAGCGGGCGGGTGACCGCGGGGGCCTCCGGGGGCGCGACGGCGGTCATGCGCGGCCCTCGGTCCGCGCGGCGATCAGCAGGCCGGCGAGGTGCCGGGCCCGGGTGAGCGGCGTGGTGTCCCGCTCGACCAGGACGCGGGAGAGGGCGCCGTCGATGAGGATCAGCAGCTCCTCGCCGAGCGCGCCGGGGTCGTCCGCGCCGGCCTCACGGGCCAGGTCGGTGAGCAGGCCGCGCCACCAGTGCTTGTGGTCGCGGGCCACCGCGCGCGGGGCGTCGTCGGCGTCGCCGGTCAGCTCGGCGGCCGCGTCGATGAAGGCGCAGCCGCGCAGCCCGCCGGCCGTCTGCGTATCGGCCAGGTGGTCGAACAGCCCGAGCAGCCGGTCCCGGGCGTCCCGCTCGCGCACCGTGGCCAGGTACGCCTCGACCTGGGCGCGGCGTACCGCGTGCTGGTGCTCCAGCGCCGCGGTGACCAGCTCGGTCTTGGACCGGAAGTGCGCGTACAGGGTGGGCTTGGACACCCCCGCGCGCGCCGCGATCGTGTCCACCCCGCTGGCCGTGACGCCGTGCCGGTAGATCTCCTCCGCCGCCGTCTCCGCGAGCCGCTGCCGCGCCGTACCCCGTATCGCCATGCATCTTTACTAACAGGTCTGTTAAGTACGCCGCAAGCCCACGAGAACGGGCCGATGGCGTCCTGCCATCGGCCCGTACGGGGGATCCGGCTCAGCGGCCGTTGAAGGCGTCGCGCAGCCGGGAGAAGAAGCCCTGCTGGCCGGGGGCGAACTTGCCCGGGGGACGCTCCTCGCCGCGCAGCTTGGCGAGCTGGCGCAGCAGGTCCTCCTGCTCGGCGTCGAGCTTGGACGGGGTCTCCACGTTGACGTGGATGATCAGGTCGCCGCGGCCGCTCTCGTTGAGGTGCCGCACGCCCTTGCCGTACAGCGGGATCGCCTGGCCGTGCTGCGTGCCGGGCCGGATGTCGACCTCCTCCGGGCCGTCCAGCGTCTCGACCGTGATGGACGTGCCGAGCGCGGCGGCCGACATCGGCAGCGTGACCGTGCAGTGCAGGTCGTCGCCCTGCCGCTCGAAGATCGCGTGCGGCTTGAGCGCGATCTCCAGGAAGAGGTCGCCGGGCGGGCCGCCGCCGGGGCCGACCTCGCCCTCGCCGGCGAGCTGGATGTGCGTGCCGTCCTCGACGCCGGCCGGGATCCGGACCTTCAGCGTGCGCCGCGTACGGACGCGGCCGTCGCCGGAGCACTCGGGGCAGGGCTGGCGGATGACCGTGCCGAAGCCGCCGCAGTTCGGGCAGGGCCGGCTGGTCATCACCTGGCCGAGGAACGACCGGGTGACCTGGCTGACCTCGCCCTTGCCGCCGCACATGTCGCAGGTCTCGGGCGTCGTGCCGGGGGCGGCGCCGTCGCCGTGACAGGTCTCACAGACCACGGCGGTGTCCACCACCAGCTCGCGGGTGGTGCCGAACGCCGACTCGGCGAGGTCGAGCTCCACCCGGATGCTGGCGTTGCGGCCGCGCCGGGCACGGCTGCGCGGGCCGCGGGTGCCGCCCGCCGCGCCGAAGAACGCGTCCATGATGTCGCTGAACGGGTTGCCGGAGCCGAAGCCCCCGGCGCCCGCCGCGCCCGCGGCGAACGGGTCCGCGCCCAGGTCGTACATCTGGCGCTTCTGCGGGTCGGACAGCACCTCGTAGGCCTGCGTGACCTCTTTGAAGCGCTCCTGCGTCTCCGGATCGGGGTTGACGTCCGGATGCAGCTCGCGTGCGAGCCGCCGGTAGGCCTTCTTGATCTCGTCCGGTCCGGCATCCCGGCGGATGCCGAGGACGGCGTAGTAATCGCTTTCCACTACGACTCCGCGAGAATCTGACCGACGTACCGTGCCACTGCGCGCACCGCTCCCATCGTGCCCGGGTAGTCCATCCGTGTCGGTCCCAGCACTCCGAGCTTGGCCAGGACCTGGTCGTTCGTTCCGTAACCCGCCGAGATCACCGACGCACGGGTGAGCCCGGCATGCGCGTTCTCCTGCCCGATGCGGACCGTCAGCGTCGTGGGGTCGGCGGTCTCCCCGAGCAGGCGCATCAGCACCACGTGTTCCTCGAGCGCCTCGAGGACGCTGCGCAGGCTCTGTGAGAAGTCCGCCTCCGCGAGGTTGGCGGTGCCGCTGAAGATGATCTTCTCTTCGTGGTTCTCCACGACCGTCTCAAGGAGTACCGAGACTACCGCCACCGCGTTGGCGCGTTCCTCGACCGCCACCTTTTCGGTGAGGTCGGCCACGCGGTCGGGCACCTGGTTGAGCCAGCAGCCGTCAAGCGAGGTGTTCAGCACCGCCCGCAGATGCGAGACGGCGGCCTCGTCGAGCGGGTCGGGGGTCTCGACGGCGCGCTGCTCGACCCGCCCGGTATCGGTGATCAGCACGAGCAGCAGCCGCTTGTCGCCGGTGGCGACGAGCTCGACGTGCCGCACCGCGGACCGCCGGAGCGACGGGTACTGCACCACCGCGACCTGCCGGGTGAGCTGCGCAAGCAGCCGGACCGTACGGGAGATCGTGTCGTCGAGGTCGTACGCGCCGGACAGGAACGTCTCGATCGCCCGGCGCTCGGGCAGGGACAGCGGCTTGATCGAGGACAGGCGGTCGACGAACAGCCGGTAGCCGCGGTCGGTCGGGATGCGGCCCGCGCTGGTGTGCGGCTGGGCGATGTAGCCCTGCTCCTCCAGCTGCGCCATGTCGTTGCGGACCGTCGCCGGGGAGACGCCGAGGTTGTGGCGGTCCACGAGCGACTTCGATCCCACCGGCTCGTTGGTGGACACATAGTCCTCGACCACGGCGCGCAGCACCGCGAGTTTGCGCTCGTCGAGCACTCGCTCACCTCCCTGGCACTCCGTGCGTACGAGTGCCAAGTCTATGGCCATTCGACGATTCCTGCCCGTGCCGGTCGGCCACTGCCGGCCGCACCTCCATCCCGACCTGCGACAACAATCCGCCGACAGGCCCGCATTCCGGCCGCGCGGGCCGTCGGCTCGACGCGGCACCCGGTTTGCACCACCATGGCCCTGTGCACCAGTCTCCCACTCCGGCGGTCGACCCGTCCGAACTGCGGCCGCGCAAGCGGGCGTACTGGATCGCCGGCATCATCGCGGGCGTCGGCATCATCGTCGGAGTGCTCGGCGGCGTCGGCCTGATCGTCTACGGCGCGTCCTCCTTCCAGCCCGACTCGCGGTTCACGCTCAGCGGGACCGGCAACGCGTCGGGCAACGTCGCGCTCACTGCTGACCAGGAGTGGGCGGTGTTCAGCACCACCGACGCCAGCTGGGAGATCCAGTGCACGGCCACGGCGGGCGCGAACACGGCGTCGGTGACCGACCCGGGCGAGGACGCCAACTTCACCTCCGGCGGCCGCACCTGGCACGAGGTGGCCCGGGTGAAGGCCCCGGCCGACGGCACGTACGCGTTCAGCTGCCGGCCCAGCGGCGACGCGACCAGCGCCGACGTCGGTACCGCGGAGTACTTCGTCGGGGAGGCGCCGGACATCGGCACGTTCTTCGGCGGCCTGTTCGGCGGGTTCGTCGTGCTGTTCGGCGTGCCGTTCCTCACGATCATGACCGGCGTGATCATCTCGGTGGTCACCGCGGTGAAGCGCAGCAACCACCGCAAGCGGCTGATGGCCGAACGGTACGGTCCACCGCCCGGGCCGTCGTACGGGCCGCCGCCGTACGCGGGCTGATCAGCCGACGCGGTCGCGCTGGCTGCCGTGCCGCATGTGCCGCATGATCTTCTCGAACAGCGTCCAGCCGTCGGAGCTGCGGCCGTCGCCGAGCGTGTACCAGACGGTCGGGCCCGCCGGGGAGGGCAGCTGCCGGGCCACGCCGCCGGGCGGGTTGAGCGCGCGGTCCACGCCCGCGTCGTTGACGCCCTCGGGGCCGACGACCATGCCGACCGGCGCGGGCAGGCCCTCCCAGTGCGCGGGCGAGGTGAGGTCGCCGCGGCCCGAGCGCATCTGCGCGAACATCGACACGACCTGGAACTCCGCGGCCAGCGCGCCGGCGATGTCGGGCAGCGCGATGATCGGCGGCTCGTCGTCCGGGCCGTAGCCGACCACCAGCGTGCCCCACTCCTCCACGCCGGTCGCGGACCGGGAGACGCGGATGCTGGCGATCGCCGGGCGCTCGCTGCCCGCGATCGTGAACATCCAGGTCGGCTCGGGCATGCGGCTGCGGCACAGCTCGGTGACGTCGGCGCGGCGCCACGGCCGGCCGATCGGCTCGCAGGTGCCCCAGCCGCGCGGCGGCTCGTCGGACAGCGCCTGGCACAGCCGCTCCAGCGACCCGCCGAGCTGCATCTGCGCGGTGGCCGGGTTGGTCACCCGGAACGTGAGCGTGAGCTGGCTGCTGTCCGGCGGGTCGGCCAGGCCGAACGCGGGCACCAGCGACTCGTCGTCCGGGTCGGCCGGGACGAACGCGGCGCCGTCCCACAGCAGCCGCACGCCGCCCAGCCCGTCGTAGTACTCGCCGCTGTGCGGCTCGCGCACCACCCACCGGGAGTTCGGCCCGGTGAGCATGAGCCGCAGCGGCATCGTGATGCGCGACGCGCTGGGCGTGACGATCTGCAGGCCGCGGCCGGAGTCGCCGGACATCTGCAGGGTCTCGGAGATCCACGTGGTGAACGGCACCACCGGGCGGTCCTGCATGACGACGATGGCGGAGTCGGTCACCATGTCGACGATGGGCTGCGTCACGGCTGGTTCCCCTCCCCGTCGGTGCCCTCGGCGGCCGCCGGCTCCACCTGCTCCGCGGCCGGCTCCTCGTGCACGGCGGACGCGCCGGCCTCATCGGCCGGCGGATCGGGTTCGGCTTCGCCGGCCGGCGGCTCCGGCTCGAACGGCACCGGTTCCTCGCCCGGCGGCGTGTGCCGGGCCGGTTCGCCGACCGTCGGGGCCCACAGCACGCCGCCGCAGTTCTGCACGACCTGCTCGGCGAACCGGCGCGCCACGTCGGCCGCGCCCACGATCGCGCTCGCGGCGCGGGCCTCCACCCACCACACCGGCGTGCCCGCCTGCGCCGCGGTCTCCGGCCCGACGAGCCGCTCGACCTCGCCGGGCACCTCGATGAACTGCGGCGCCTCGACCGACACCATCGGCCGGCCGTCCTCACCGCACAGGTGGACGGCGGACTCGGCCGGCACCAGCCGCACCCGTTCGCCCTCGGCGATCATCTGCGACACGGTCGCCTGCACGTCCGGGGCGCCGTGCACGAGGGCGACGACGTCGTGGCTCATCTGTGACTCCTCCGGGGGTCAGTGCAGGGCCGAACCGAGCAGGGTGGCCGCGATGCGCATCGCCGTGATGCGGGTCGACTCGGCGAGTTTCGACGGGTCGAGGACCGTTCCCGCGGCCAACTGGCGATCATAGGGCAGTTCGATCACGCCGCAGCCGTGCGCCTGGAGCATGGAGCGGGCCTGCCCCAGGTCGGTGGCCTGGTGCGGGGCGTGCGTGACGAGCGTGACCAGGGTGCGCTGGATGAGCTGCGCGTGGTTCGCCGCGGACAGCCAGTCCAGCGCGCCGTTGGCGCTCAGCGCGCCGTCGACCGTGCCCGCCGTGACGAGCGACAGCGCGTTCGCGCCGTCGAGCACCGCGCCGGACAGCTCGTTCAGCAGGCCGGCGCCGCAGTCGATCACGGTGATCGCGAAGAACCGGCTGGCCGCATCCAGCGCCGCGTCGTACTGCGCCTGGCTGAGCTGGTGGTTCGTCTGGTCGCGGCGCGTGCCGGGCAGCACCCACAGGCCGCTGGGGTGCTGGATCAGGTACGGCACCAGCTCCTCGAACGACTGCGGCGGCGCCGAGTCGGCCAGCTCGGCCAGCGTGCGCTGCGGCGCGATGCCCAGCCGCAGCGCCAGCGAGCCGAGGTCCGGGTCGGCGTCGATGACCAGGACCGGGTCCTCGCGGTAGTGCGCGAGAACCGTGCTGACCAGCGCGGCGATGGTGGTCTTGCCGGAACCGCCGCGGATCGAGGAGATCGCGATGCGCCGCGGGGACTGCACGGGCTGGCGGATCTGCTCGGCCAGCCGGCCCATCTCCTTCTGCGCGCCGCTGCCGACCATGCGCCGCATGCGGCGGCCCATCGGGTCGCCGTGCGCGACGTTCTTGGCCAGCGCCTCGGGCGGCGGCGGGGTGCCCGGCGAGACGCCCGGCGCCGGGCCGTAGCCCTGCTGGCCCGGCGGCCCGTACGGCATGGGCGGCGCCTGACCACCCTCCTGCCCGTACGGCATCGGCGGCACCTGACCGCCTTCGGGACCGTACGGCGCGGGCGGGACCTGCTGGCCCTCGGGACCGTACGGCATCGGCGGGATCTGGCCGCCTTCCGGGCCGTACGGCGTCGGCGGGATCTGCTGGCCCTCGGGCGGGCCGTACGCGGGCGGCGGCACGTTGACGCCCTCGCCCGGACCGCCGCCGTAGGCCGGCGGCGGTACGTGCATGCCCGCGTCGCCCGGCTGCTCGCCCGGAGGGCCGTACGCGGGTGGCGGGAAGCCGGCGGGCGGCCCCTGTTCCGGCCCGGGACCGTACGGTGCGGGCGCCTGCGGGCCGCTCGGCTGCTGGTCGTAGGCGGGCGGCGGACCGTACGGGCTCTGCGGGTACGGAGGCTGCTCGCCCGAAGGGTACGGCGGCTGCGCGGGGGCCGGCGGATACGGACCCTGCTCGCCCGACGGCGCCAGCGGGAACGGCTGCTGCTCGCCCGACGGCGCGGGCGGGTACGGCGGCTGGCCACCGGACGGGGCCTGGGGGTACGGCGGCTGGTCACCCGATGGCCACTGCGGCCCGGGCGGGCCGTAGGCGGGCGGCGGTGGGCCGTACGGGCCCTGGTCCGACGGCGGGCCGTAGCCGGGAGGCGGGCCGTAGCCCGGGCCCGGAGGCGGCGGCTGCTCGCCCGGCGGGCCGGGCGGTGGCGCGTACGGCGACGGCGGGCCCGGCGGGTACGGCTGCTGCTCCCCGGACGGCGCCGGCGGGAACGGCGGCTGGCCACCCGAGGGCCACTGCTGCTCCGGCGGAGCGTACGGCGACGGCGGGCCCGGCGGGAACGGCGGCTGCTCGCCCTGCGGCGGCGGACCGTACGGACCCGGCCCGTACGCCTGCTGGCCACCCGACGGCCACTGCTGCTCCGGCGGGCCGTACGGCGACGGCGGCGGCCCGTACGGGCCCTCGGCGCCCTGCGGCGGCCCGTACGGCGTGGGCGGCGGGCCGTACGGCCCCTGGTCGCCCGACGGGTGATCGCCGTTGACCGGCGGCGGCGCGTATCCGGGCGGCGGGGTGTACGGCTGCGGCATGTAGCCGAGCTGCGCGTCGTACGCCTGCTCGTCGGCCGGGCCGTACGCCGGGCCGTAGCCGAACGACTGGTGGCCGCTGTCCGGAATCGGCTCCGGTTCGTGCTGCGGCTCGCCGCCCTCGGGGGCGTAGCTCTGCGCGCCGTACGGCTCCGGCCCCTCCTGCCCGCCGAATCCCGGGATGAGCGGCTCTTCCTCCTGCTCGGGCGCACCGGCCGGCGGACCGGCCTGGGGCCCGGCGAACTCCGGCGCGGGGCCGGGCTCGGGCGGCGGCGCGGGCACCCCGGGACCCTGCGCGGACCAGCCGGGGGCCGGTTCGGGCTCGGGTTCGTGGCTGGGTTCGGGCTCCGGCCGCGGCGGCGGGCCGAACTCGATCGGCGTCATCGCGTCCGGCACCGGTGGCGCACCGGCGGGGACGCGATTCGCGTCGAGTTCGGCGAGAACGAGGTTCTGCCAATCCGTGTCGGGCACCACGCCCCCTCAAGCGATTGATCGATCCGGCAGCCAGATGACTACCGCCCGGGGTCAGCTTAGTGTCCGACAAGGGACGCGCGGCACACCCAAAGCGGCACACTTCCGCCGGGCCCGTCACGGTACCGTTTCACCTCACAGGAGGGGGAGCGCGTGCGAAGCAAGGACTACGGCGGCGACGTACTTTCCGGCGACTGGCGGCGGCCGCGCCGCGGGCAGATCCCGGAGGTCCCGGCGGAGCCGGGCCTGGTCGCCGAGGACCCGTCGAGCGGATTCTGCGGCGCCGTGGTCGCGTGCGGCAAGGAAGGCGTCACGCTGGAGGACCGGCATGGACGCCGCCGGCTGTTCCCCCTCGCCAAGGCGGGTTTCCTGATCGACGGCAAGCCGGTGACGCTCGTCCGGCCGGCCGCCGAGACGCCCGCCGCGCCCCGCCGTACAGCTTCGGGCTCGGTCGCGGTGCCGCAGGCGCGCGCCCGGGTGGCCCGGGAGAGCCGGATCTACGTCGAGGGCGTGCACGATGCCGAGCTGGTCGAGAAGATCTGGGGCGATGACCTCCGGCTCGAAGGCGTCGTCGTGGAGTACCTCGAGGGCGTCGACCATCTGCCCGCCATCGCGGCGGAGTTCGGTCCCGGTCCCGGGCGGCGGCTCGGCGTGCTGGTGGACCACCTCGTGCCGGGCAGCAAGGAGAGCCGGATCGCCGAGGAGGTCAGCGGCGCGCACGATCCGTACGTCCTCGTCACCGGCCATCCGTACGTGGACGTGTGGCAGGCGGTCAAGCCGTCGGTGCTCGGCATCGGCGCCTGGCCGGACGTGCCACGGGGCACGCCCTGGAAGGAAGGTGTGCTCGCGGCCATCGGATGGGATCTGGAACCGGGGGCCGCGTGGAAGCGGATCCTCGGACGGGTCGGCAGCTTCACCGACCTCGAGCCCGCCCTCCTCGGCCGCGTCGAGGAACTGATCGACTTCACCACCGCGCCGTAAGGAGCGCACGAATGTCAGACACGACACCACCACCGCCGGAACCGACCCCGGAGCCGCCCACCAACGTGACTCCCCGGCCGCAGCAGCCGAACGACAACTGGCCGGACTTCAGCGGTTCGGCCACCGGCGGCAACGGGCCCGCGCCGCCGCCGACCGGCCCGGGTTACCCGCCGCCGGCCTCGGGGCCGCAGCAGCCGCAGCCCGGCTCGGGACCGCATCCCGGGTACGCACCGCCACCGGGACAGCCGGGGCAGCCGGGGCCCGGCTACCCGCCGCCGCAGCAGGGGTACGGGCAGCCCGGCCCCGGGTACCCGCCGCCCGGTTACGGGCAGCCGGGGTACGGCCAGCCGGGCTGGGGCCCGGGCGGTCCGCAGCAGCCCAACCCGGGCGACGACCGTACGATGGCGATGCTCGCCCACCTGGGCGGGATCCTCTTCGGGTTCGTCCCCGCGCTGATCGTCTACCTGGTCAAGAAGGACACCTCGCCGTGGGTGCGCAAGCACTCGGCCGAGGCGCTGAACTTCCAGATCACGGTGGCCATCGCGTCGTTCGTCTCCGGGATCCTCTCGATCATCATCATCGGGTTCTTCCTGCTGATCGCCGTCTGGGTGATCAACATCATCCTGTGCATCATCGCGGGGATGGCGGCCAACCGCGGGGAGATCTACGAGTACCCGGGGTGGACCCGGTTCAAGATGGTCAGCTGAGGTCGCGGACGACCGCGTCGGCGAGCAGCCGACCGCGCAGGGTCAGCACGGCCCGGCCGGCCGCGTGCGCGGCCGGGTCGAGCAGTCCGTCGGCCAGGGCGGTCTTCGCCGCCACGCGGCCGTCCGCGTCCAGCGCGTCCAGGGCGAGGCCCTCGGCCAGCCGCAGTTCGAGCATGACCCGTTCGAGGTGCCGGTCGGCGCCGGTGAGCAGCTCGCGGCCCTGACCCGGGCTGGCGCCGTCGGCCAGGCGGCGGGCGTACGCGGCCGGGTGCCGGACGTTCCACCAGCGCACGCCGCCGACGTGGCTGTGCGCGCCGGGTCCGACGCCCCACCAGTCGCCGCCGGTCCAGTACAGCAGGTTGTGCGCGCAGCGGGCGGAGTCGCCGGCGGCCCAGTTCGAGACCTCGTACCAGCGCAGGCCGGCGGCGGTGAGCGCCTCGTCGGCCATGAGGTAGCGGTCGGCGAGCACGTCGTCGTCGGTCATCGGCAGCTCGCCGCGGCGTACGCGGGCGGCCAGGCGGGTGCCGTCCTCGACGATCAGCGCGTACGCGGACACGTGGTCCGGCCCGGCCTCGGCGGCCGCGGCCAGCGTGCCGCGCCAGTCGTCGTCGGTCTCGCCCGGGGTGCCGTAGATCAGGTCCAGGTTGACGTGGCCGAACCCGGCCGCGCGGGCCCAGGCGACGCACTGCTGGGGGCGGCCCGGGGTGTGCGTGCGGTCGAGCACCTTCAGGACGTGCTCGCGGGCGCTCTGCATGCCGAACGACACGCGGGTGAACCCGGAGTCGCGCAGCTCCGCGAGGTACGGCTCGTCGACCGACTCCGGGTTCGCCTCGGTGGTCACCTCGGCGTCCTTCTCCAGGCCGAACTCGTCGTCGATGGCGGCGAGGATCCGGCCGAGGTCGGCGGCGGGCAGCAGGGTGGGCGTGCCGCCGCCGACGAAGACGGTCCGCACCGGCGGGGCGTCACCGAGGACGCGGCGCGCGTGCCGGATCTCGGCGATGGCCAGGTCGGCGTACGTCTCGCGGGAGGCGCCGGAGCCGAGCTCGGTGGCGGTGTAGGTGTTGAAGTCGCAGTAGCCACAGCGGGTGGCGCAGAACGGCACGTGCACGTAGAAGCCGAACGGGCGGGTGCCGAGGCCCGCGCGGGCGGACGCGGGGAGGGCGCCGTCCGCGGGGACCGGCTCGCCGTCGGGCGGTGCGGAGGGCACGTCAGGCGTCCTTCAGGACCGCGGCGGCCCGCTCGTCCCATTTCGGGCCGTGGCCGGGCAGGGCGAGGAGGCGGCGGAGCTGGTCGACGTCGCCGTAGTAGGCGCGTACGGACTCCGCGACGGTGGGCGCGTCGTCCGGGCAGTGCACGCGCTCGACGGGGTCGCCGGCGCCGACGTCGCCGGTCTCCAGGACACGCAGGTAGACGCCGGTACGGGCTTCCGCGGCGAACCGCTTCACCCAGCCGCGCTCGTCGACCCAGCTGCGGAACACGCCGCACGGGATGCGCGGCCCGGTCAGCTCGGCCAGCAGCGACCCGATGCGCCAGCGCTCGCCGATCAGCGCGTTCGTGACGTCGAGGCCCCGGGTGGTCAGGTTCTCCCCGAAGGCGCCGTTGCGCAGGTCGCGGCCGATCTGGGCGGCCCAGTGGTCGAGGTCCTCGCGGGCGTACACGTACACGGCCTTCTCCACGCCGCCGTGGTTCGCCAGGTCGGCCTGCTCGTCGCCGACGAGGCCGAGCTCACCGACCTTCACGCGGCCCTCGACGGGCCGCTTGTCGATGGCGGTCCGCTTCATCCGCCCCGCCCATGCCGCGTCCCGCGCCGCGCCCGTACACACCGCGATCACCCGCGCCTGCTCCATGCGCCCAGGTTACGTGGCGCCGGGTTATCCACAGAACCGGATTTTCCCACTGTCGCCGGGCCCGCCGGATGCATAACGTAACGATCCATGCACCGACGATCACGAACCTCCATCCCCCAAGCCGAATCCCGCATCCAGTCCCTCACCCGCCCCCTACCCGAGCCCGGGCTCCAGCCCGAGCCCGTGCCGCCACCCTCTCCCCCGCCCGGCACCCCAGCACCCGGCACCCGAGCGCCCGGAATCCCAGCTCCTGGCACCCCAACATCCGAAGCCCGACCGCCTGGTCCCCAACCGCCCACTCGCTGGCCTCCCGATCCCTGGCCTCCCGATCCCTGGCCTCCCGACACCCGACCTCCCGACGTGCCGCCGCCCGGCGCCCGGCCGCCCGACACCCGGCCACCCGGCCCGCCGCCACCCGGCCCGCCGCCGCCCGGGACACAACCGCCTGGGACACAACCGCCTGGCACGCAGCCGCCTGGCACGCAGCCGCCTGGCACGCAGCCGCCTGGCACGCAGCCGGGTCTGATCCCGCCCCCGCCGTACTCGGGCGCACCGCCCCCGCCCGAGCCCCCGCCCGACCCGCCTCCACCCGCGCAGGTCCGCTACGACGACGACGGCGCGCTCGCGTACCCGCCCGAGGCCGGGCCCGTCCCCACCGTGCCCGCCCCGCCGGGTGCCGCGTTCCCGGAGTACGCCGAGGACCGCCCCAGCGCGCTGACACGGCTCCGGAACCTGGTGTCCGGCGACGAGCTGGACCCCGGCCGCCCGGGCCTGCGCATGCTGCTGGTCATCGGCATCGTCGCCGTCCTGGTCGGCGCCTGGTACTGGTGGCACGCCCGGCCACGGACCGCCCCGTTACCCGCCCCAACCCCCGCGGCCCCGATCGCGGCCCGCCCCCAGCCGCCGCCCGGCACCCCCATGGCGTCCCCCTCGGCCACGGCCGTGGTCGTGGACGTCGCGGGCAAGGTCCGCCACCCCGGCGTGGTGCACCTGCCGCCCGGCTCCCGCGTGGTCGACGCCATCGACGCCGCGGGCGGAACGAAACCCGGCGCCCCCACCGGCGCCCTGAACCTGGCCCGCGTCCTCATCGACGGCGAGCAGATCGTCGTCGGCGCGTCCACCGCCCCCGCCGCCGTACCGCCCTCCGGCGCCGCGTCCCCCGGCGCCCCGACCGGCTCCACCGTCAGCCTCAACACCGCAACGGAGGAACAGCTCGACACCCTGCCCGGCGTCGGCCCCGTCCTGGCCAAACGCATCCTCGACTACCGCACCCAGCACGGCGGCTTCCGCACCGTGGACGAACTGCGCGACGTGACGGGCATCGGCCCCAAACGCTTCGCCGACCTGAAACCCGAGGTAACACTGTGACCCGCTCCCGACCCCCCACCCCCGGCACCCCACCCGGCGCCCTTCACGGCGTCCCACCTCGCACCCCACCTGACTCTCCGCCCGACTCTCCGCCCGACTCTCCGCCCGGCGCGCTACCCGGCTCCCCGCCCGGCGCTCCGCCCGACGCCCCGTCCGGCGCCCCACCCGGTGCACCGCCGAGCTCCGGTGTCCCGCCCGATCCCGTTCCTCCACCCCGACCCGCGCTGCCCGCCCACCGCCCGTCCCGGTTCCTGGCCGCCCCGGCGGTCGCCGCCTGGCTGGCCGCCTTC
>Ga0164243_10005717_pt1 | contig 18968 bp, 12 predicted proteins | sample OricompcompostOP_FD_108781 | JGI IMG/M metagenome (GOLD analysis project Ga0164243, IMG submission 108781) | Organic Plus compost microbial communities from Emeryville, California, USA - Original compost - Organic plus compost (OP) | ecosystem: Engineered > Solid waste > Mixed feedstock >... | reverse complement strand
TTAACATTTCCTTAGGTTAAATAATGTTAAAATTTTCCCACTAAAATGTTAGGGAATACAAAACCATTTACATTATATTTGTTTGATCATTGCGAGATGGTACTCCTTTGATGTTCGAAATCTAATTGCTTATAGAGGAATAGTTCAGTAGTAGCCTTAATGCTTATGAGGACACGAATCGCCGACGATTATTCCAGAATTTTATGGCAACCAAATCCCTGAAAGCCGGACGCAAGTCTTGCTTATTCTTTTTTTAATGCTTAAAAAAAAGACAGGGGACACTTAATGGAAAACAGCTTGTGAAGTGCTGCAGTCCGTGTACAGCACTGATGAGTAAACGGAAAAATTATAGCTAGAAAGATTATTATTTCAACCGAATTTGAACGCAGTTAAAATTAATCACTGTTAAGGAAACGCGATGGTAAAATAGATTGCTTGTTTAGTTTTTTTAAGGTAACCCGCTGTAGCACCAGGGTTACAATTACATGATATTGTATTTGGTGACAGTAACAAAAAAAAGACATGCAAGGTGTCTGACGGGTGTGTCATGCCTATACATCAACCAACTACTAAAGTTTTACTTTTTATTGTCTAATCAAAATTGCTTATGAAGAAAGGATTATTCCTATGGCTGCTTGCAGTCCTCAGTGTCTTCCAGGCACTGGCGCAATCCAGAACGATCACAGGTAAGGTAACCGACGCGAAAGACGGCTCCGCTCTTCCTGGCGTTACTGTAAAAATCCCTGGTACCAACATCGGTACGCTCACCACTTCTACAGGTGAATATAAAATTACCGTTGACGGTAAAGTTTCCACACTGGAATTCTCTTTTGTGGGTTACATGCTGCAGAAAGTAAATGTGGCCAACAAAGTAAACGTTAACGTACTGCTGGAAGGCGACCAGAAAGCGCTGAGCGAAGTAGTGGTGGTAGGTTACGGTACGCAGGAGCGTAAAAACGTAACAGCTTCCATCGCATCTATCAACGGAGCATCGCTGAAAAACACGGCAGCTCCTGCGGTTGACCGCCAGCTGGCTGGTCAGGTAGCGGGTGTACAGGCTACTGTTGCCAGCGGCGTGTTAGGTCAGCCTGCACGTATCCGTATCCGCGGTACAAACTCCCTGAGCTCCGGTACTGATCCGCTGTATGTAGTAGACGGAATGCCGATCATCACAGGCGACCAATCCGGCGTAACGCCTGCCAACCCGCTGGGTGATATCAACCCGAATGATATCGAAAGCATGGAAGTGCTGAAAGATGGTTCCGCTACGGCTATCTACGGTTCCCGCGCTGCGAACGGCGTGATCCTGATCACTACCAAAAAAGGTAGACAAGGTAAAGCTAAAATCGCTTACGATGCATGGTTTGCTGCTGCGTCCCCGTCAAAGAAATTTGACCTGCTGAACGCAGATGAATTCATCACCATTGCAAACGAAAAATATACCAACGCAGGTAAAGCCGCACCGGCAAAACCTACGCCTAACCCGGCTGGCGGCAACTATGACACCGACTGGCAGGATGAGGTTACCCGCACCGGTTTCCAGCAGAACCACAACCTTTCTGTTAGTGGTGCTAACGAAAATACCAACTACTACCTCTCTCTCAACTACGGTGATATGAAAGGTATGCTGGTGGGTAACGATCAAAAGAAATACCAGCTGCGCATGAAGATTGAGCAGAAAGCCCTGGATGTTGTTACCCTGGGTGTGAATGCTGCCGTATCTCACATTACCAACAATGGTTTCAACTCCGGTACTTCCGGCCTGTCCAGCTCCATCCCTAACGCGCTGCGCGCGCTGCCAAACGTGCCGGTATTCAATGCGGATGGTACCTACAACATCGACCAACAGGCGAACCTGCTCGGACAAGGCGCTAACCTGACTTCCATTGCAGACAACTATACCAACATCCGCTATGTGCTGGATCACAACATCTACCGCAATAAAAACCTGACCTTCACCGGTAACACTTTTGCGAACGTAGAGATCCTGAAAGGCTTAAACCTGAGAACACAGCTAGGTATTAACCTGCTGAGCGGTGAGGACTACCAATACTGGAACCCAATCCACGGCGATGGTAAATCTTCCGGTGGTTATGTATTCCAACAACAAATCCCAAGCTTCCGCTACAACTGGGCTAACACCCTCTCCTATAACAGGACTTTCGGTAAGAGCAACGTGAATGCGGTAGTGGGTCTGGAATTCCAGAAAAGCAGAGAAAGATATTTCTGGGGTTCTGCCAATGGCCTGAGCAGCCCATTCTTTGGTGAAAATAACCTGATCTCCAACAGTTACACTACTCAAAAATCCGGTGGCGGTATTGTTGAAAGAGCTTTCAAATCAAGCTTCGCAAGGGTTTCCTACTCTTATGCTGACCGTTATATCTTATCCGGAACTTTCCGTAGAGATGCGATCTCTTCCCTGCCTCCGGGCAAACAGAATGCTAACCTGCCAGGCATCTCCGCTGGTTGGAGACTGTCTGAAGAGAGCTTCTTCAAGGAAGGCGCTATCAGCCATGTATTCAGCAACGTGAAAATCCGTGGCGGTTGGGCGAAAGTAGGTAACGTAGACATTGGCGCGTATCCATACGTAGGTTCTTACAAAGCCGCTGTTTACGGTACTGTGGGCGGCCTGGTGTACAACAACGTGTACAACCCTGACCTGACTTTCGAAACCAGTAAAAAAGTGAACTTGGGTCTGGATCTGGGCTTGCTGCGCGATCGTATCACTGTTACTGCTGACTACTTCAGAAACAACATCGATAACATGGTATTGTCCGCACCGGTAGCGCCATCCCTCGGTGTTCCAAGCGCAGGCGCTCCTAACCAGATCAGCCTGAACGTAGGTAAAATGTACAACCAGGGTTACGAGTTCACTGTTACTTCTACCAACATTGACAACGGTAAATTTACCTGGACCACTTCCGCTAACGTAACCTTCGTTCGCAACAAGGTACAGGCGCTCGTTAACAACCAGGACATCGTGAAGAACTACAACGTTACCAGCGTTGGCCGTTCTATCGGTGAGTTCTACGGTTATGTATCTGCCGGTGTTAACCCCGCAAACGGTAACCCGCTGTGGGTAAAAGCTGACGGCTCCATCGTTCAGGGTAACTTCCCTACTGCAGACTACAGAAAATACGATCCTTCCAAACCGGATGATATTTCACAGGCGGCTCCTGCACTGACTGCCACTGACAAACAGTTCCTTGGCAGATCTACGCCTACCTATTATGGCGGTTTGAACAACACCGTTACCTACAAAGGTTTTGATTTCAATATCTTCTTCTCCTTTGCAGGCGGTAACAAAGTGTACAACGTAACCCGCCAGGAAACGCTGAACAACCAGAAGTTCCAGAACAACGGTAAAGAAATCCTCGACAGATGGACTACTGCCGGCCAGGTAACTTCTGTGCCTAAATTATACCAGGGTTCCGACAACTTCATTCTGCAGAACGGTAACCTGAACAGCCGCTTCCTGGAAAACGGCGACTTCATCCGCGCACAGAACATCGGCCTGGGTTACAACCTGCCTAAAGATCTGCTGACGCACATCAAACTGAGCAGCGTTCGTATCTACGCACAGGTGCAAAATGCTTTCGTAATCACAAAATACAAAGGTGTGGATCCTGAGCTGAACCTGAACGTTTCCGGTCAGGCTGGTAACATCGAACCTGGTTTGGATTATAACACTTCTCCGGTTCCTCGTACTTATACTCTTGGTATTAATATTGGTCTGTAATCTTGTGAAAAAAAATAATTATGATGAACGTATTTAAATCTCAATATAGCCGGACTGTAGGAAAGGCGCTGGCAGCAGGGTTACTGGTGGCGGCTGCACTGACCTCCTGCAAAAAGTTCACAGAAATCACTCCGCTGAACCAGGTGGATGAAAAACAGGTGTTTGCCGACTCCGCATCGATTGAACTCGCCCTTAATGGCGTGTACAACACTGCTACGGTAGGTAGTTATAACGATAGCTACAGCGGCCGTGGTTATCCTTTCGGGGCTGCTGCCATCGAACAGGATGAGATGCGTGGCGAGGACATGGTGAACCTGGCTACCTTCTACGAAATCACTTACAAATCACAATACTCTACCACCTCTGCCAACAACGTGGCCATGTGGGTGAACCTTTACTCCCTGATCAACCAGGCAAACGCCTTTATCGAAGGAGTTAAAGGCGCTGTAAGCAGCAAAGTGATCACTGAAACCAAAGGTTTACAGCTGGAGGCACAGGCTAGGTTCCTGCGCGCCCTGGCTCACCACGAACTGGTGATCCACTTCTGCCGCCCTTACGCAGACGGTAATGGCAGCCAGCCTGGCGTACCTTATCGTACCCTTGCCACCAACACCGTGGCGAAAGTGCAGGAAAACCTGAAAATGGGAAGAGGCACCGTTGCGGAAGACTATACGCAAATGCTGGCTGACCTGGATTTTGCGGAAGCGAATGGTACCGGTAATGCTATCTCCAAAGCCAACAAAGGCGCTGCTATCGCTTTAAAAACAAGGATTAAGCAACATATGGGCGACTGGAATGGGGTGATTGCCGAAGCAGCCAAGCTGGGCGCTAACCTCGCTGTTCCAAAAAGTCCGATCAACGCGTATGAGCTGACGCCAAATCCTTCTACTGTATTTACTTCCTACAGCAGCAACGTAGAATCCATCTTCTCCATCGCGAACAGCGTTGCCGCCAACGGCGACGTGAATGGTGCGCTGGCGCAGATGTTTGGCCCATCCACTTCTTCCGGCCGTGGCCTGGTATCCATCAGTCCAAACATCTACAATGCCACCTTCTGGCCTGTTAACGATGCACGCCGTAAACTGCTGATCCTGCAGGATTCTACCAAAACGACCAAACGCATCTACTTTACAGGTAAGTACACCGAGTATGCCAACAAAGGCGACTGGGCGCCAATCATCCGTTATGCAGAAGTACTGCTGAACGCTGCTGAAGCATATGCCCGCACCGGCAATACTGCGAAGGCTTATGACCTGTATAAATTCGTACACAACAGATCCAACGAAAAAGGTAGCGCAGGTTACCTGCCAGACGTTAACCCGGGTATTACCGACATGACTGCCGCCATCCTGAATGAGCGCCGTGTTGAGTTCCTGGCTGAAGGTCGCCGCTGGCCGGATATCCACCGCCTTGCCAAAGATGCCAAATACGGTATCCCAGGCATCCCTGCCAAAGTTGATCCAAGCGTACTCGCCTCCAGTGGTGCTGATTATGTAGCCGGCAGCGGTAAGGTAATTCCTTCCGGTATCAAGGCTATCGACTATACGGATTACCGTTTCCTGTGGCCTTTCCCTGCTACAGAAACCGCTTCCAATCCTACATTGAAAGCAGCTCAAAACCCTGGTTACTAATGATTACACTATTTCCTGTAGTGAATTGATAGATAATAATCAGTAAACAAGTAAGGGTGTACCTCTCCATCGGGTACACCCTTCTTGTTTGTTCAACGCATTAGCGGTACACGGTCGACAACGGCATGGCCCCCGCGCAATAAAAAAACTCCCGATGGATTTATCCACCGGGAGCTTAAATCTTTCTCTCTAAAAAAAATTATTTTAACACCTCTTTCAACTTGGCTTCCAGCGCGGGACCGCGAAGGTTGGCCGCGATAATCTTACCCTGCGGATCGATCAGGAAATTAGCAGGGATCGCATTGATGCCAAAGGTATTTACCACGGCGGACTCCCAGAATTTCAGGTCGCTCACCTGCGTCCAGGCCAGGCCATCCTGCTGGATAGCGTCCGTCCAGTTCTTCTTCTCTTTGTCCAGCGAAACGCCGAGGATCGTGAAGTTTTTGTTTTTATACTGTTGGAAAGCTTTTACCACGTTCGGATTTTCAGCCCGGCAAGGTCCGCACCAGCTGGCCCAGAAGTCCACCAGTACATACTTTCCGCGGAATGAACTCAGACTCACCATTTTCCCGTTCGGGTCAGGCAGGGTGAAATCGGTAGCCGTATCGCCGATCTTCACTGCGATAGACGGTTCTTCGCCACCGGCTGCATCGCCGCCGGCGCCCTGGGCTTTTTCCAGTTCATCGATTTTACCTACGAGGCTTTTTACCAGCGTATTTTCAGGGAAGCGCTTCTGCATATTGGTGAGTACCTGCCTGTGGGCAAGGATTTCGCCGGCATCGCGCACCTGGCTGATCGCAAATACCGCATTCGCAGGGTATTTGGTTTTGTCGGCAGTAATGAAGAAGTATTCTTCGAATTCCTTCTCCTTACGTTGCAGCTCTTCTACTTTAGGATGGAGCACACTGTCCGGCGTTTTAACGCTGTGGAGGCTATCCAGGGTGCGCATTTCTTCCGTCAGCGCGATGGATTGCTTGCTGATGCTAGCAAGAAACTGGTGCAGTTCCGCTGTTGGTTCGGAACCATCCACTTTCAGTTTATCGAGGTTATCGAGGTCGCCTTCCAGTTTCATATCACCTGCATCCAGGGAGAGGATGATGAACTTGCCATTGCTGAAGCGGATGCGGTAAAGGCCCTGTTCAGGCACCATGCCTTTGAGGGTAAATTTGCCGCCGGCATCTTTCACGTTGGTGGAGTCTACCACTTTGATATCGGAGAGGCTGAGTTGCTCCAGTACTACAGGTCCTACAGGCAGGTTGGTGAACTGCCCGTCAATTTTGAATTCTCCCTTTTCCTGCTGCTGGCCGGCGCATCCTGCGAGGAAAGCGGCGGCAGACAGCCATAAGAAGTATTTTTTCATGCAATCAGTTTTTAAAATTCATATCTGCAAGCCCCCAAATTAGGTTAATTTACCGGATTGACCTTAACCCTTCAGTTTTTCGGCCAGTAATTCATTGGTGAGGCGCGGATCGGCCTTGCCTTTGGAAGCTTTCATCACCTCTCCCACAAACAGTGCCAGTAATCCTTTTTTGCCACCGCGGTAAGCGGCTACCTTATCCGGGTATTTGGCCAGCACTTCGTCGATGATAGGCGAGATGTTATCGGCATTGGTATCCTGGATGAGATTCAGCCTGGTGGCGATTTCCAGCGGCTCGGCAGGATGGCTGATCATTTCCGGCAGGATGCGGGAGGAAGCAATGGAGAAACTCACTTTGCCACTGTCTACCAGCGCTATCAACTTGGCCAGGGCAGCGGGTTGCAGGGGAAATGCAGCGATGTCCGTCCCGTTTTCGTTGAGGTAGGACTTCACCGGCCCCAGGAGCCAGTTGGCGGCCGCTTTGTACTGACTCGTAGCGGCAATGAGCGCCTCGTAGTAATCGGCCGTGGACTTATCGTCGCAAATAACCCGGGCGTCGTACTCCGGCAGGTTGTATTGCGTGATGTATTTCTGGATCAGTTCTTCCGGTAAGGCGGGCAGCGTGGCCCTGATGGCGTTGATGAAATCGTCGCTGAGGTGGAATGGCGCCAGGTCCGGCTCAGGGAAGTAGCGGTAATCGTTGGCTTCTTCCTTGGAGCGCATGCTGAATGATGTGCCGGTAGCGGCATCGAAGCTCCTTGTTTCCTGTACAATAGTACCACCGGTTTCCAGGAGTTCGATCTGGCGTTTCACTTCCAGGTCGATCGCCCTTTTTACGTTGCGGATGGAGTTCATATTTTTAACCTCCACTTTGGTACCCAGGGTGGTGGCGCCTTTCAGGCGGATGGAAATGTTGGCGTCGCAGCGCATACTCCCTTCTTCCATATTACCATCGCAAACCCCGAGGTAACGAACGAGGCGGCGTAACTCGGTCAGGTACTGATAGGCCTCTTCGCTGGAGTGCATGTCCGGCTCACTGACAATTTCCACGAGGGGCACGCCGGCGCGGTTCAGGTCCACATAGCTGTAGGCCGGGTCCTGGTCGTGCAGGAGTTTGCCCGCATCCTCCTCGAGGTGAATGCGGTTCAGTTTAATATCGCGTGTACCCGCTTCCGTGGTGATACGTACGTATCCGCCGTTGCAGATAGGCGCTGTATGTTGGGAAACCTGGTATCCCTTGGGGAGATCAGGGTAAAAGTAGTTTTTGCGTGCGAAGTAGTTGTCCTTCTCTATTTCGCAATGACAGGCCAGGCCGAGTTTTATGGCATATTCGGCCGCTTTTTTATTCATACGGGGCAAAGTACCCGGATGCGCCATGGTAATCGGACTGATATGGGTATTGGGGGCTCCCCCGAATGCGGCACTGTCGCTGCAGAATAGTTTGCTTTCCGTCAGCAGCTGGGCGTGAACTTCAAGCCCAATCACGGTTTCGTATTTACTGTAATCCAAGAGGTGACATTTTAAAAATTCCAATAAAATAAAATCGAAAGCAAATCACCACTAAAATTGCTTGCTGATTAACGCAAATATATTCAAATAATGCTGTGTTTTCGGGCAATTTCCTGCCCGGAAAATGGTAAATTCGGCTATATCAAACAGTTTAAATTCATCCCTATGATCAGCAATACCCAGGCGGGACAGTTATATGAGGCGCAGCAGGCATATTTTGATTCGGGTGCTACCCTGCCGTATAATTTCCGGAAAACCCAGCTGAAGCGGCTGAAGAAGGCGATTGAGCAGTATGAAGCCCGCATCCTGGACGCATTACACCAGGATTTGCACAAGCACCCGCTGGAAGCCTATTCCAGCGAGGTGGGATTTTTATATGAAGAGATCAATTATATCCTGGAACATCTGAAAGGCTGGATGCAACCGGAAGTGGTTACCAGTCCGCTGGTTACCTACCCGAGCAGCAGCCGGGTGTACCGGGAGCCGCTGGGGCTTACCCTGATCATAGCGCCGTGGAACTACCCTTTCATGCTCTTGCTCAGCCCGTTGCTGGGCGCCATTGCCGGGGGCAACTGCGCGATCCTGAAGCCTTCCGAGCTGGCGCCGGCTACCTCTGCCCTGCTGGCCGGCCTGATAAAGGAAACGTTTGATCCGGCGTATATTGCCGTGGTGGAGGGAGATGGAGCGGAGGTGATTCCCCTGCTGATGTCCTACCGGTTTGACCATGTGTTTTTTACCGGCAGCACGCCGGTGGGCAAAAAGATTATGGAGATGGCCGTGCCGCACCTGACGCCTGTAACGCTGGAACTGGGCGGTAAATCCCCCTGCGTGGTGGATGAAAAGGTGAATATAACGGTGGCGGCTAAACGCATAGCATGGGGGAAATTCTGGAACGCCGGCCAAACCTGCGTTGCGCCGGATTACGTACTGGTGCACGAAAAGGTAAAAGCGGCGTTTACGGATGCGCTTATACAGGCTATCCGCGAGTTTTTTGGCGAGGACCCTGCCGCCAGTGCGGATTACGCCCGGATGATCAACGAAAGGCGCTTTGACGCCGTGGCCAGGTACCTGCAACAGGGGCATATTGCGCATGGCGGCCAAACGGACCGTAACAGCAAGTACATTGCCCCTACCCTGCTGACGGATGTGACCTGGGATGCGCCGGTGATGCAGGAAGAAATCTTTGGCCCGGTGCTGCCGATACTGCCGTTTAAAACGCTGGAAGAGGCGATAGGGGCTATCCGCAAGCTGCCATATCCGTTGGCGTTGTATGTATTTACAAAAAGTAAGAAAACGGAAAGGGCGTTGATAGAGCAGGTACGGTTTGGCGGCGGCTGCATCAACAATGCGCTGGTGCATTTAACCAATCCTGAAATGCCGTTTGGCGGTACGGGCTATAGCGGTATGGGGCAATACCACGGGCGGTACAGTTTTGAAACGTTTACGCATCCGAAGAGCGTGTTGAAAACCGGGACCTGGCTGGATGTGCCGACGAAGTACCCGCCATTTGGCAACAAGTTAAAGTTATTGAAGAAGATTATGTAACCCTTCATAAATCAGAAAAGGCTGCCAACCGGCAGCCTTCCCTTTGCACACTATAAATTAACCTTGTTAATTTTCTTTGGAATTTTCACCTCTAACGTTTCCGTAGCGCCATTTCGTATAACCTTTACAGTTATATTTGATCGCTGCTGGTTCGCACGGTAGGCATTGGCTACGTCGCGGGCAGATTTTACAGTAGTTCCGCCGAATTCTGTCACGATGTCATCGTTCCTGAATCCTGCCTTCTCTGCGGCAGATCCTTCTTCCACATCAGTCACCTTAGCGCCTTTACCGTCTTCGGTATCCTCTACCTGCAAGCCTAAACGAACGCTGCTGCCGCCTCGGAAGAAGAAGTTATCCCCCAAATCCGGCCGCTGGAAGTTAAAGAACCCGCGGTTGCGGTCCGGCGATGGCATCATCAGGCCCATGCCGCCCTGCTCTTTGCGCTCATCGAGGGTAACGGTAGCCTGGGTTTCTTTTTTGTTACGTGTGTACGTCACCGTTATTTTGTCGCCCGGGTCATAAGTGCCGATGGTTTCATACAACTCTTTAGGTTCTGAAATCTTCCTGGCGTCGATGCGGGTAATGACGTCGCCGGGTTTAATGCCGGCTTTTGCCGCGGGGCTGTTCGGAGATACGGATTTTACCGTAACGCCGGCAGCTTCTTCCTTTTCGGTGATTACGCCCAGTAAGGCTTTATTCGGTTTGATGTTGAATACTTCCGGGGCGTCGCCTTCCCCTGCATCGTCATCATTAAAGAAATTAAATCCGTTCATGGACGGCAGGCTGCTGCCGCTCATGCCGAGCGTATTACCATCCACCGGCGTTACTTTGCGCCTGAATACGGAGATATCCGGGTTGTTATAATTATCAACTTTCTGACCGTCCACGAATACTTCTCCGTTTTTGATCTCCACGGTTACCTTACCGTCGCTGTTGCCTTTGCGCTTGATAATAATTTCATCAAATTCTCCCAGCTTGTCTTTTGACTGTTGCGCCTGTACGCTGCCAGTCAAGAGGCTGAAGCAGGTGAAACCTGCAATGGATAATGTTTGCAGTAACTTGCTCATATGCTGATCTGTTTAAATTTAATATACGCCAGCAAATTTAATAAGCGGGTACACTAAGGAAAAGTTAAAACCGGCGACCTGGCGGATTCATACGGCTAAAAACACGCAGGGCGGGCGCTTCTTACGCGCCCGCCCTGCATTATAAGGTAAATGTTAAAATCAGTTGATGATCTGCTGGATTGCTTTGATGACGAGGTCCAGCTTGTCGGTTTCCTGTCCGCCTGCGGTAGCAAAGGACTTCTGACCGCCGCCGCCGCCTTTGATCAGCGGAGCCACGTGTTCTTTGATCAGCTTGGGCGCTTCCCAGCCTTTGCCGGCAACCAGGCTTTCGTCGATAGCCAGCGCCACGCTTGCTTTGCCGCCGATGTTGGCCGCAAATACGAGCAGGTGGTCCGGCAGGTCTGTCCGCAGCTGGGTAGCCAGTTGTTTCAGGCCTTCCGCGTTGTTCACGCTTACTACCTGTCCGAGGAAGTTGATACCGTTGATGGTCTGTATTTTAGATTTCAGCTCATTACCCAGCTGGCGTACTTTCTCCGCTTCCAGGGCTTCCACCTGTTTTTCCAGGGCGGCTTTGTCCTGCACCAGCGTTTCAGCGGCCTTTACAATCTCTTTCGGATTTTTCAGGGCGGCTTTCACCTCTTTCAGTTGCTGGAGCTGGTTGTTGACGAATGCCAGGGCTTCCGCGCCGGTTACGGCTTCCACGCGGCGTACGCCTGCGGCCACTGCGCCTTCGGATACGAATTTGAATAAACCGAGTTCGCCGGTAGCGCCTACGTGGGTACCACCGCAAAGCTCCACGCTATAGGCAGGGTCCATGATCACTACGCGTACCACGTCCCCGTATTTTTCGCCGAAGAGGGCCATAGCGCCGAGTTGCAGGGCTTCTTCCTTCGGCAGTTCCTTGATCACCACCGGTATGTTGGCGCGGATTTTTTCGTTGACGATGTTTTCGATCTGCGCCAGCTCTTCATCCGTTACTTTGGCGAAGTGGGAGAAGTCGAACCGCAGGCCTTCCGCATTTACCAGGGAGCCTTTCTGCGCAACGTGGGTACCGAGTACCTGGCGCAGGGCGGCGTGCAGCAGGTGGGTGGCGGAGTGGTGGCGGGCAGTATCGCGGCGTTTCTCTTTTGCCACTACTGCTTTCACATGGGCTGCAGGGTTAGCCGGCAGCTTATCGGTGAAGTGAATGATCAGGTTGTTCTCTTTCTTCGTATCGGTCACGTGAATGATCTCCTCATCGAAGTAGAGGATACCGGTATCGCCTACCTGTCCGCCGCTTTCAGCATAGAAAGGCGTTTTGCTCAGCACCAGCTGGTACTGCTCTTTTCCTTTTGCGTTAACGCTGCGGTATTTCAGCAATTTGGTATTGGCTTCCAGGTTTTCGTAACCCACGAAGATCACGTCCGGCGTTTCGTCCAGCACTACCCAGTCGCTGGTATCCAGCTTGGTAGCGGCGCGGGAGCGTTCTTTCTGTTGCTGCATGGCAGCTTCGAAGCCTTTTTCGTCTACGGAGAATTTGTTCTCCGCAGCAATCAGGCTGGTGAGGTCAAACGGGAAGCCGTAGGTATCGTACAGTTCAAAGGCGGTCTGGCCGTCGATGGCTTTAGCGGCTGCCTGCTGCATAAAGTCCTCAATGCGGCGGATACCGCTATCGAGCGTACGCAGGAAGTTGCTTTCTTCTTCAAACACCACTTTCTTCACGAAGTCCACTTGTTTTTCCAGTTCAGGGAAAACGTGGGAGAACTGTGCGGCCAGTACGGGCACCAGTTCGGCCAGCAGCGGCTTTTTCACATCCAGGAAGGAGAAGTAATACCTCACCGCCCTGCGGAGGATGCGGCGGATGACGTAGCCGGCGCCGGTGTTGGATGGCAGCTGCCCGTCGGCGATGGTGAAGGAGATGGCCCGGATATGGTCGGCGATCACGCGGAAAGCGATGTCCGACTTGGAATCAGTGCCTTTATAGGTTTTACCGGTGAGCTTTTCGGTGGTATGGATGGTACCCATGAAAAGGTCGGTATCGTAGTTGGAGGATTTGCCCTGCAGTACGCGTACGAGGCGCTCGAGGCCCATGCCGGTATCCACGTGTTTGGCCGGCAGCGGCACAAGGGATTTGTCTTTCATGCGGTTGAACTGCATGAATACGTTGTTCCAGATCTCGATCACCTGCGGGTGGTCGTTGTTGACGAGGGTTTTCCCGTCGATGGCCTGCCTCTCGTTGTCCGGGCGGCAGTCCACATGAATTTCAGAGCAGGGACCGCAAGGGCCGGTATCCCCCATTTCCCAGAAGTTGTCCTTCTTGTTGCCAAGGAGGATGCGGTCTTCCGCGATATGTTGTTTCCAGAAGTCAAAGGCTTCCTGGTCTTTTGGCAGGTTTTCGCTCGCATCACCTTCAAATACGGTTACGTATAAACGATCCACCGGTATTTTGTACACTTCGGTCAACAGTTCCCAGCTCCAGGCGATGGCTTCTTTCTTGAAGTAGTCGCCAAAGCTCCAGTTGCCCAGCATCTCAAACATGGTGTGGTGGTAGGTATCGATACCTACTTCTTCCAGGTCGTTGTGCTTGCCGCTCACGCGGAGGCACTTTTGCGTATCTGCCACCCTGCTGTGCGCCGGTACCTTATTGCCGAGGAAGTAGTCTTTAAACTGGTTCATACCCGCGTTGGTGAACATTAAGGTCGGATCGTCTTTCAGTACGATAGGGGCAGATGGCACGATGGTGTGCCCTTTTGACGCAAAAAAGTCCAGGAATTGCTGTCTTATTTCGGATGCTGTCATAAAATATTGATGCGAATTAATATATATTTTATATCTTATTGCTATGTTGGCCAGCGCCAGACTCGCGTCTGTATATCAACTAGTTATAAATTTGAACATCAAAAGGTTGATGTTTTAATCTAATTACAGTAGGTTTGTGCGCCTTATTTCCCGTCGTGAAACAGGGAGTGCAAAAATATTGAAACCTGTAGGATTATTCAAAACAGGATAGCCTGGCCGGTAAAAAAGTTAAGGGAAGGGCAGCAAAATATGCCAATTTATTCATCCGTTTGAACTCTAGTGTAATAAAATCGGCTGTCGCAGCGTATAGCTGTGGTAAGAAACGTACACCATTGGTGCAATGAAGAAGGTTAAATATTTCTACAATACGCAAACTTTAAAATATGAGAAGCTCGTAGTATCCCTGCGGGTGAAGGTGCTGCGCATCCTTGGTTTTGTTTCGGCGGCCATTGTTACCGGGGCAATCTTTCTCTCCTTTGCCTACCGCTTTTTTGCGTCCCCGAAGGAAAAGCTGCTGCAGCGCGACCTCGACGCCATGAAAGAGCGCTACGAAGCCCTCCAGGGCCGTATGAAGGAGGTAAGAACCAAGCTGACGGCGCTGGAAGAAAGAGATAACGACATTTACCGGGTGATATTTGAAGCGGAGCCTATCCCGGACAGTACGCGTATGGGCAAGGTGGCAGCGGATGAAGAAGCGGCGCAGCTGCAATCTTTCGCCAGCAGTGAAATCATCGCTTCCACATCGGTACTGCTCAATGAAATTACCAACCGCATCAAGGCTCAGGAAAAGTCCTTCGATGAAATAGATAAACTGGTTAAGAACAAACAGGAGATGCTGGCGGCCATTCCGGCCATCCAGCCTGTATCCAATAAGGACCTCAAACACATCGCCTCCGGTTTCGGATACCGCATCGATCCTATCTATAAAATGATGAAATATCACTCCGGGCTCGATTTCGCGGCGCCCAGCGGTACGCCGATCTACGCTACCGGCAACGGCGTGGTGGAAGAGGCCAGTATGAGCGACGTAGGCTACGGTAACCACGTGGTCGTACGCCATGGCTACGGTTATAAAACCCTCTACGGGCACATGCTCCGCATGAAGGTAAGAGCCGGCCAGGCCGTTAAGCGCGGGGACGTACTCGGATGGGTAGGCAGCACCGGTAAATCCACCGGGCCTCACTGCCACTACGAGGTCATTAAAAACGGAACCAAAGTTGACCCGGTGTACTTCTTCTTCAGCGATCTTACAGCTGAACAGTTCGAAACACTCGTTAAAATGGCCAGATCCGGCAACCAGTCGTTCGACTAACAGCAGCCTGATGATATCCGGATCAATTGTAATATGATTGTTAATGAACGATAAATAGACGAAAGCTGGAGTAAATTGGCTAAATTCATGCTCGTAAAAGATATTTTTCAACGTGTTTTTTACTGCCATGCACCAATTAGACCTTTTCTCCGCAACAGGAAGTCCCCCTCCTTTGCCCCCGGCAAACAAGGCGGCGCCCAAGTCTAAAGCAAAAGTGAAGGCGGTGGCCCCCTCCGCAGCCGATGTTCCTGCCAATGGCAATGGCCGGAAGCGGGGGCGCAAATCATTGAAAGAATTTTCGGAAGACCCGGATCTGATTATGGAATTGGACAAACTGGCATTGGACAAACAATACTATTCCATCAGTGAAGTTGCCGCTATGTTTAAGGTAAATACTTCGCTGATCCGTTATTGGGAGAATGAATTTGATATACTCCAACCCAAAAAGAACCGCAAAGGTGACCGCCTGTTCCGCCAGGAGGATATTCAACACCTGAAACTTATCTACCACCTCCTGCGGGAAAGGAAGTACACCATCGAAGGGGCCAAGCAAAAGCTGAAGGAAGACCGTAAGCTGGCAGCCCGCAATTTCGAAATGGTACAAGCTTTGCTAAAGGTTAGAGGTTTTTTGACCGAACTGAAAGATCAATTATAAAATACAAGGTTATGCGATTAAAAATGTTACTATTAGGTGGTGGCTTGCTGGTCTCCTCCCTGACATGGGCTCAATCCAACAGCAACGACAAGGTGCTGAAAGGAAAGATCGACATGAAAACGCTCATGAACGGTAGCGAGTACGCCTGGTTCTATAAAGGGGTAAACGACTACCAGCCTAATGATAATATGCTCAACTATATCAAATCCAACCGTACCAATTTCAACATTGTAGCGGTACTCGGCACATGGGATCAAACCAGCCGCGATGTAGTTCCACAACTCTATAAAGTAATGATCATGGGTGGCAGCCCGGAAGAGCAGGTGACCATGTTTGGCGCTGACCAGAAAATGAATACCGACGCCCCTACCGATTACAAAGTGAAAAAAGTCCCTACCATCATCGTTTTCAAAGATGGTAAGGAAGAAGGCCGCATCGTAGGCGCTCCGAAGGAGTCCATCGAGGCAGACCTGTCCCGCATCCTGCTGAAGAGCAGCAAGGGCGATAAGCCTGCCAAGGGAGAAGAGTAAAAAACATACTCCGACAGACATAAAAAAAGGACGCCGTAAAGCGTCCTTTTTTGTTTATGATGCGTTGTGCAACACCACGTTGGTACTGCTGCCCGGCAGCTTGATGCCTTCCTTGTCCAGCGCCTGCATGATCGCGAGGTTGACCTCCTCCCGCAGCGCGGCGTACTGCTGGCCGTCAATAATATAGGTGTTGAAGATCACCTGCACCAGTACGGTGTCCTTATTGAAATCGTGCAGGTTCACGGTAAAGCCTTCCAGTATTTTTTTATTGCCGGAAAGGATGGCGCGGATGTCCTTCAATATCGCCATGATACGGTCCGGTGGCGTATCCCCGCTCAATTCCAATTTCATGTTCACCCGTTGCTGCGTACGTAATGAAAGGTTATCGAGGATACTGTCAACCATTTTCTTATTAGGCACGGTCACAAAAGTCTTTTCCAATGTACGTATGCGCGTGCTGCGCAGCCCTATCTTTTCTACAGTCCCCTGGTAAGCGTCTACCTTAACGTTGTCGCCTACCCTAAAAGGTTTGTCGAAGAAAATAATGAAAGAGCCGATCAGGTTTTCGATGCTCTCTTTGGCAGCAAGGGCAAGGGCCGCCGCGCCAATTCCAAGACCCGCAATGATCTTTTCCACCAGCGCCACGCCAAACAGTATCCGGATGAAGGCAATGGCCCCCATGATAAAGATGATCGCTTTAAAAAAGTCGCGGAAGAAAATAACAAACTGGTTGTCCGTCATATCCGGCGTTTGATCCGCCTTCTTTTCCAGCACCAGCGCCACAAAATCGATCAATCGCAATACGATCCAGATGATGCTCATGGTGAGCGCCAGCTCCAGCAGGGTGTCCGTCACATGCTGCAACGTGGCCTTCCCGTAGACGTTCACATTCAGGACGGACGGGAATTTAAACCTGTCGATCGTAAACATGAAGGTCACCAGCAGGAAGAAGAATTCCAGTGGCTTCAGCAGCAGCTCCACAAAGCTGGTTTGCTCAATCAGGGGCGACCAGCGCTTGACCAGCCTAAACAGCAATGCCGCCACAATTTTTGACAGGTACCGTTTGATCACGGTTACAAAGAGCAGTACCCCAATCAGTATCAGGTAATCCCTGACCGGGTTATCGAGGATAATGGTATCCAAAAACTTATTCATATTCACGGGAGGTGATAATTTTTGATGCCGGTATGCACCCGGCGGGCCCGAATTTCCGGAAATTCTGCCGTATAAATGCTTAGGCGGCTAATTTATTTAGAACAGTCGCGTCACTTCTTCGTTCAGCAGCAATACTCCCGGCTGGCTGCCAGGCGTGAAACTGCCGTACCGGCCGCTGATACCCAGCGCCGCGGCGCCATTGCTGGTGGCCCATCGCAACAGCTCTTCGAGCGGAATGCCGGGAAAATGCGCCCGGATGGTTTTAATCTCTTCCCAAACTGACAACTGGTGATTGGAAGCCAGGCTGTCCGTACCAATCGCAATATTGCAATTCATTTTTCGGAGCAACGCAATATCCGGCAGGCGGTCTTCTATATACAGGTTGGCGTTGGGGCACAGGCACCACCAGGTTTCCAGCGGTTGCGACTGAGCAAAGCGGATATCCGCTTCGGAGGTAAAAGTATTATGCACCAGCAGGAGCTTTTGGCCGGCAAAATAGGGCAGGTAAGCCTCGATGCTATTGCCGCCGGTGGGCTCAAACCCGGAGATGTCCATGTTAAATGTGGCGTAAAATTGCATGAAATCCCCGGTTTTGCTGCCAAAAAGCTGATTTTCCGCCGCCGTTTCCTGGTTGTGGATGCTGACCGGCGTATTATCCGGCGTAGCGGCCAGTTTCTCGAACAGCGTTTTACTCACGGAATAGGGCGCATGCGGCACGAGGGAGCACTGGTGCAGGCGGCCGTTGATCTGCCGGAAAGCTTCCAATACGCCCAAACTGTACTGGTAGCGGCTTTCAGCGCCGGCATCCGCAACGCCCATACATTCCACAAACGTGTGGAAGTAAAGAGTACTATTTTTTTTAGGGGGGAGAGAAGAGTCACCGTTACTGATGTCACCCACCGCGTTAACACCCGCATTCCACATGGCCTGTGCCGCTGTCGCCATGGCCGCCTGAGGGTCCGCTGCCCCGGACGCCCGGCGCTGCATTACCTGCGTGAGGAAGGCCGGAAGCCCCGTTTTTTCAGGAATGACGCCTTTCATGTGGGATAATTCCAGGTGGCAATGCGTATTTACAAAGCCCGGCAGGAGGATGCCATCCACTTCCCGGATAGCTTCACCCGCGGCTGATTCGTCTGTAATGCCAGTAACCACGCCACTTTCGTCGAGCAGCAGCACTTTATTTCCACCTAAAAACCGATGCCCGTCAAATATATCTTTTCCCTTTAATTTGATCTGTTTCAACAACCCTGGTGTTTAATTACGTGAATGATGTTAATTTTGCATCCCGATTGAGTAGCGTTTCTACCCCATTGGGTGGAATACTCAAAAGTCAAAGATAATTATGATAGACAAACTGGAAGCTATAAAAGGCCGATTTGAACAGGTATCGTTGGCCCTTACCAACCCCGAGGTGGTAAGTGATAACAAAAAGTTTGGCCAGCTGAGTAAGGAATACCGTCAGTTGGAGAAGATTGTGAAGGCCTATGATGCCTACCGCAACCTGCTGGACAATATCGCCTTTAATAAAGAAGTGCTGGATAGCGGAGACGAGGAGATGCGCGAACTCGCAAAAGCCGAAACCGAACAACTCCAGGAGCAGAAGATAGCGCAGGAAGAGCATATCCGCAACCTGCTGATCCCTAAAGATCCGCAGGACGAGAAGAACGCGATGCTGGAGATCCGCGCCGGT
>Ga0164243_10005715_pt1 | contig 18969 bp, 18 predicted proteins | sample OricompcompostOP_FD_108781 | JGI IMG/M metagenome (GOLD analysis project Ga0164243, IMG submission 108781) | Organic Plus compost microbial communities from Emeryville, California, USA - Original compost - Organic plus compost (OP) | ecosystem: Engineered > Solid waste > Mixed feedstock >... | reverse complement strand
GCACGAGCCGGCGCCACAGGTAGTAGTGCCCGGCACCGATCACGGCCAACACGACAAGGAGGAACCCCACGATCACCGCACGAACCTAGCCGGCCGCTCTGAGCCCCACCTGAGGTGACCCGGGCAGCGTCACCCACCCGCGTGGAGGCGCTCGACCGGCATCAGCCGCCGGCGAACGGAGGCAGCACGTCGACGGTGGCGTCGGGGGCGAGTGGCGCCTCGTGATCGCGGCAGGCGATGCCGTCGACGAGGAGGGTCGCCGCGGCCAGCACCTTCGCCAGCCGTTCGCCGTGCGCCTGCTCCATCGCCGACCGCAGCTGCGCGACCGTCCCGGCCGGCAGCCGTTCCTCGCTCACGCCCGCCGCCGCCCGGGCGGCGGCGAAGTAGCGTACGGTCGCCATCGTCACCCTCCGATCGCCGACATCGGCCGCGCGGGCTGGAGGAACGCCGGATTGTCGATCCCGTGCCCGGCCCGCTTGCCCCACATCGCACCACGCCACGCCTGCGCCAGGCTCTCGTCGTCCGCGCCCTCGCGCAGCAGGCCGCGCAGGTCGGTCTCCTCCTGGCCGAACAGGCAGTTGCGCACCTGCCCGTCGGCGGTGAGCCGGGTGCGGTCGCAGGCGCCGCAGAACGGCCGGCTCACGCTCGCGATGACCCCCACCCGCGCCGGCTTGCCGTCCACAGTGGAGTGACCGCGGACGAGCCAGGTCTCGGCCGGCGCCGCGCCCCGGTCGCGGGGATCGTCGTCGAGCGTGTAGGCGGCCCGCAGCATGGCCAGGATCTCGGCCTGGGTGACCATCTCCTCCCGGCGCCAACCGTGCTGGGCGTCGAGTGGCATCTGCTCGATGAACCGCAACTCGTACCCGTGGTCCAGGGCGAAGGCGAGCAGGTCGGCGGCCTCGTCGTCGTTGATGCCCCGCATCAGTACGGCGTTCAACTTCACCGGCCGCAACCCGGCCTCGTCAGCCGCGCGCACCCCGTCGAGGACCTCCGCGAGCCGGTCCCGGCGGGTCAGCTCGGCGAACCGGTCGGCACGCAGCGTGTCGAGCGAGACGTTGACCCGGTCGAGACCCACCTCCCGCAACGTGCCGGCCAGCCGCGACAGGCCGATGCCGTTGGTGGTCAACGAGAGCTGCGGGCGGGGCTCCAGCTGCGCCGCGCGGGCCACGATCTCCACCAGGCCCGGCCGCAGCAACGGTTCACCGCCGGTGAACCGGATCTCGGTCACGCCCAACCGCTGCACGGCGATCGCGAGCAGGCGGGAGATCTCGTCGTCGGTGAGCAGCGACGGCCGAGGCAACCAGGCCAGGCCCTCGGCCGGCATGCAGTAGGTGCAGCGCAGGTTGCACCGGTCAGTCAGGGAGACCCGCAGGTCGGTGGCGACCCGCCCGAACCGGTCGAGCAGGACGGGAACCGCGGGTCGTGGCCCGGGGGCACCGGCTGGCGTCGTGGCGTCCTGGGCAGTCACTGCCTGGCCCATCTGTCCTCCGCCCTCGCGGCGCTCGCGCGCATGCCCCAGACCCTAGCCCGCCCCTGTGACACTGGCGACCCTCTCGGCCCGCAGGCACCACCGGACGAGGGGCCCGCTGGCGCGTCAGAGCGCCCGGACCGCGGCCATCACCGCCGAGCGGTAGGCGGCGCCGAAGAGCGCGGCATGCACGAGCAGCAGGTGCAGTTGGTGCAGCGGCACGCGCTCGCGCCATCCGGGCGCCAACGGCCAGACCTCGTCGTAGGCGGCGAGGACACGCTCCATCAGAGGGACACCGCCGAAGAGCGCGAGCTGGGCCAGGTCGGTCTCCCGGTGCCCGCCGTGCGCCGCCGGATCCACGAGGTAGGCCCGGCCGTCGGCGGCCCAGAGCACGTTGCCCGGCCACAGATCGCCGTGCAGCCGTGCCGGCGGCTCGTCCGGGACGCCGTACGAGTCGATCCGGTCCAGCACCGCCCGTACGGCTGCCACGTCCTCCCCGGAGAGGGCGCCCCGGTCGGCGGCCAGCGCGAGGTACGGCGCCAACCGGCGCTCGACGAACCACTGCGCCCAGGTCAGGCCGGGCCCGTTGTCCTGCGCCAGGGTGCCGATGAAGCCGGGCCAGGGCGCGCCGAAGCCGTCCGCCCCCGCCCGGTGGGTCATCGCCAGTTCACGGCCGAAGCGTTCCGCCGCCGCCGGGGTCGGCTCGCCCGGCTCGATCCAGTCGAGGACGAGCAGGTCGGGCAGTTCGGCGACCACCTCGGGCACCGGCACGCCCCCGGCCGCGCCGAGCCACCGCAGGCCCGCGGCCTCGGCCTCGAAGAAGCCCGGCGGGGCGCCGCCGCTGACCTCCTTGGCGAACAGCGACGAGCCGTCGTCGAGCGACAGCCGACGGACCGAGCAGATCGAGCCGCCGGCCACCGGAGTCTCCCGGATCCGTTGATGGTGCAGCAGGGTCGGGATCAACTGCGGATGCTCCCGCAGGAAGGCCAGGTCCACGCAGCCAGCTTCCCTCATCGGGAGCGATGAACGTCGTTGGGGTGCGGGGTGGTTCACCCGGACACCAGGACGGCAGCGCAGCGACACTCACGCGCCACTCGCGCGCCCGAGTCCAGGGACACGCGGTACCGCGCCGGCACCGGCGCGCCCGCCGCACGCCCGTGACCTGCGACTTCGTCCACCGCGCCGACGCGGGGTTATCCACAGGCCGCCACGTTATCCACAGCCATGAAACTCGGGCTTTCGCCGGCCCCCGACGACGGCGCACGCTTCCGGCATGAGCATCGCGAATCGGGCCCGGGTGCGGCTCTCCTGCCCGGCCGACATCCTGTCGAGCATCCCCTACCTCGTCGGCTACCACCCGAGCCACAGCATCGTGGTGGTCGGCATGCAGGATCGCCACATCGCCTTCGCCGCCCGCGACGACCTGCCCGCCGACGGCGGGCCGCCCGCGCCGGAGGCGGTGCGCGCGCTGGTCGACGTCGTGGCCCGCCAGCGCTGCGACGGCGTCCTGCTCGTCGGCTTCGGGGAGGAGGAGCGTGTCACGCCCGTCATCTGGACCGTCGGCGACGCGCTCGCGCAGGCCAACGTCGAGATCCGCGAGGCGTTGCGGGCCGACGGCGGCCGGTACTGGTCCTACCTGTGCACGAACCCGTCGTGCTGCCCGCCCGAGGGCACCGCCTACGACCCGACCACGAGCCCGGTCGCCGCCGCGTGGACCGTCGCCGGACGGGCCGTGTTGCGGGATCGGCAGGAGTACGAGGCGCAGTTGCAGCCGATCGTGGGAGAGCTGCGGGAGGAGGTGCACCGCCACACCGAGGCGGCCACGCAACGGCTGTTCGACCTCGTCGCCGACGCCGCCGACGAGAGCCACGCCCGTGCGGCCCTGGTCGCCGCGGGCACCAGGGCGATCGCCGAGGCACTGGACACCACGCTGCGCGGCGAGCAGCCCACGCCGGAACAGGTCGCCTGGCTCTCCGTCCTCCTCATGGACGTGGCGGTCCGCGACGTGGCGTGGTTGCTGATCCTCAGCGCGGGTGACGAGCCCGAGCCGCACCGGGCACTGTGGCAGCACCTGCTGCGCACGGTCGACACCGACCTGCTCGCGCCGGCGGCGACGCTCTTCGCGCTGGCCGCGTGGCGCTGCGGCGACGGCGGCATCGCCCGGATCGCGCTCGAGCGGGCGCTCGACGTCGACCCGGACTACCGGCTGGCCGGCATGCTCGCGGGCGCCATCGCCCGCGGCCTTCCGCCGTCGGCGATGGACACCCTCAGCCCGTCCGCGTCGGCTCGACGGCGACGCGGTGGGCGCCGGCGTAGACGTTCATCGACTGCCCGCGCAGGAACCCGACGAGCGTGAGCCCGGCGTCGGCGGCCAGTTCCGCGGCGAGCGTGCTCGGCGCCGACACCGCCGCGAGCACCGGGATGCCCGCCATCGACGCCTTCTGCACCAGTTCGAAGCTCGCCCGGCCGCTGACCAGCAGCACGTGGCCCGCCAGCGGCAGCCGGCCCTCCCGCAGGGCCCAGCCGACGACCTTGTCCACCGCGTTGTGCCGCCCGACGTCCTCCCGCACGCAGACCAGCTCACCCGCGACCGTGAACAGGCCCGCGGCATGCACGCCGCCGGTCCGGTCGAAGCCGCGCTGCTGGGCGCGCAGCCGGTCGGGCAGGCTCGCCAACACCGCCGGCTCCACCGTCGAGGCGTCGGCCGCCACGTCGAACCGCGACCGGGTCCGGACCGCCTCGATGCTCGCCTTGCCGCAGACCCCGCACGAACTCGTCGTATAGAAGTTGCGGGCGGGATCCGTCCGCGGTTCGGGCACGTGTGCCGCGAGCTGGACGTCGACCACGTTGTACGTGTTCGGCTGCTCGGCGCCGGAGCACAACTGCGCCGTCACCACGTCGGAGCTGGCGCTGATCAGACCCTCCGTCAGCAGGAAGCCGAGCGCCAGCTCCAACTCGTCGCCGGGCGTGCGCATGGTCACCGCCAGCGGCCGGCGCCGGCCGCCGGCCGGTCCGACCCGGATCTCCAGCGGCTCCTCACCGGCCAGCGAGTCCATCCGACTCACCCTGGTCGGTGCCCCGTCCCCGACGTCGATGCGGAGAACGCTACGCCGGTCGGTCACCCTGCCCATCGGCCCATTCTCTCCCGCCCGAGGGCCGGCATACTGGCCGAAGGGGGTGGACGATGCCCGATCCACCGACGGCCGCGCCGTTCGCCGCCGTCGTGCTCGCGGGTGGCACCGCCCGACGGATGGGGGGTGCGCTCAAGCCCGCCCGGCTGGTCGGGGGTCGGCCGCTGCTGCGCCGTGTCCTCGACGCGGCCCGCGATGCCCGGCCCCGCATCGTCGTCGGACCGCCGGAGCTCGCCCCGCTGCTGCCGGAGTCGACCAGCCTCACCACCGAGCCCGCGCGCCATCGTGGCCCGGTCGCCGGACTGATCGCGGGGGTGGCACTGCTGCCGGCCGAGGTCGCGCAGGTCGCCGTCCTCTCCTGCGACCTGCCCTTCCTCACCCCTGATGTCCTGAGTGGACTGTCCACTCTGGTCGATGCCGGCGCCGAGGCCGCGGTGCTGCTCGACGCGCGGCAGCGCCCGCAATGGCTCGCCGCGCTCTGGCGTCGGGACGCGCTGGTGCGCCAGCTGACCGGGCTGGCCGTCGACCTCGGGACCGGGCCGGGACCCCGGATGCGCGACCTGGTCGCCGACGTGCGGGTGGCGACCCTGGCCGCTCCGGTACGGTCGGGACCGCCACCCTGGTTCGACTGCGACACCGACGACGACCTCCGACGGGCCGAGGAGTACCTGCATGCCGACGCTTGACGACTGGACCGCCACGCTGATCACGACCCTGGGTCTGCCCGCCGACGTCCTCGACCGGGACGCGGTGCTGGACCTCGCCCGCGACGCGGCCCACCAGGTGGCCCGGCCGGCGGCACCGCTGACCACCTACCTCGCCGGCGTCGCCGTGGGCCGGGGCGCCTCGCCCACCGCCGTCGCGGACGCGATCCGCGCCGTCCTGCCGGCCGACCGTACGGATGAGCCGCTCTCGGCCTAGCCGGACCAGCGCGCGGCCGGTCAGACCGGCTGGGGTTCGAGCCGGATGATGATCTGCTTGGAGGTCGGGGTGCGCGAACCGTCGGCCACGGAGTCCAGCGGCACGAGGACGTTCGCCTCGGGGAAGTAGGCCGCGGCACAGCCTCGCGCCGTCGGGTAGCTCACCACCCGGAAGCCCGGGGCCCGCCGCTGCACCCCGTCGGTCCACTCGGAGACCAGGTCGACCATGGTCGCGTCCGCGATGCCGAGCTCGGCCAGGTCGTCCGGGTGCACGAAGACCACCCTTCGTCCACCATGGACACCGCGGTAGCGGTCGTCGAGGCCGTAGATCGTGGTGTTGTACTGGTCGTGGCTGCGCAGGGTCTGCAGCAGCAGCCGCCCCGGCGGCACCTCGATCACGACCAGTTCGTTGACGGTCAGCCTCGCCCGACCCGACGGGGTGGAGAACCGTACGGCGTCGCGCGGCGGGTGCGGCAGGGTGAAGCCACCCGGCTGGGACACGCGGGCCTCGAAGTCCTCGAACCCCGGGACCACCGCCGCGATCTGTCGCCGGATCGCGCGATAGTCCGCCTCGAACTCCGCCCAGGGCAGGCCGTCGCCGAGCAGCGCCCGACCCAGCCGACAGACGATCGCGACCTCCGAGAGCAGCGCGGGCGACGCCGGCGTGAGCCGACCCCGGGAGGCGTGCACGGCCGACATCGAATCCTCGACCGTGACGAACTGGTCGCCGGAGCGCTGGCGGTCCACCTCGGTGCGACCCAGGCACGGCAGCAGCAACGACCGCCGGCCCGGCAGCACGTGCGACCGGTTGAGCTTCGTGGCGATGTGCACGGTCAGCCGGCAGCGGCGCAGCGCCGCCTCGGAGACCTCGGTATCCGGCGTGGCCGCGGCGAAGTTGCCGCCGAGCCCGAGGAAGACCGACGCCCGCCCGTCCCGCAGGGCACGGATGGCGTCGACCGTGGCGTAGCCCGGCTTCATCGCAGGCGCGAACCCGAGCAGCTCCCCGAGTCGCGGCACCCACGCCGGCGGGTGCTCGTAGATGCCCATCGTGCGGTCGCCCTGCACGTTGGAGTGCCCTCGCACAGGACACAGTCCCGCGCCGGGCTTGCCGATCATGCCGCGCAACAGCTGCACGTTGACGATCTCCCGGATCGTCGGCACCGAGTCGCGCCGCTGGGTCAGCCCCATGGCCCAGCAGACGATCGTGGCGGGCGAGTCCGCGAAGAGCCGGGCCAGCGTCTCGATCTGCTCCCGGGGCAGCCCGGTCGCCCGCTCCACGGTGGACCAGTCCAGGTGCTGACGGGCCTGCGCGTAGGCGTCGAAGCCCTCGGTGTGCTCGGCGAGAAAGGCCCGGTCGATCGCGCCCCAGGACAGCAGCAACGAACCGACGGCCTGGAACAGGGCCAGATCGCCGCCCACCCGGATCTGCAGGAAGTGGTCGGCCAGCGGCGTACCGCGCCCGACCGTGCCCCGTACGGTCTGCGGGTTCTTGAACCTGATCAGGCCGGCCTCGGGCAGCGGATTCACGGCCACGATGACCGCGCCCCGACGCTTGGCCTTCTCCAGCGCCGAGAGCATGCGCGGATGGTTCGTACCGGGGTTCTGGCCCACGACCACCAGCAGCCGGGCCTGGTGGATGTCCTCCAGCGTGACGCTGCCCTTGCCGATCCCGATCGTCTCGGTCAGCGCCACCCCCGACGACTCGTGGCACATGTTCGAGCAGTCCGGCAGGTTGTTGGTGCCGTACGCGCGGGCCAGCAGTTGCCACAGGAAGGCGGCCTCGTTGGAGGTGCGCCCCGAGGTGTAGAAGATCGCCTCATCCGGCGCGATCGCGCGCAACTCGTCGGCGATGAGGGTGAACGCCTCGTCCCACGCGATCGGTTCGTAGTGGGTGCCGCCCTCGCGACGCACCATCGGCTGGGTGAGCCGGCCCTGCTGGCCGAGCCAGAACCCGGAGCGCTGCGCCAGTGACTCGACGGAGTGCTCGGCGAAGAACTCGGGCGTGACGCGGCGCAGCGTCGCCTCGTCGGCCACGGCCTTCGCGCCGTTCTCACAGAACTCGGCGTGGGCACGCTCTGCGGCACCCGGCTCGGGCCAGGCACAGCCCGGGCAGTCGAAGCCGTCCACCTGGTTGACCCGCAACAGGGTCAGCGCACTGCGCCGAACCCCCATCTCGCGCAGGCCGGCGCCGAGCCCGTGGGTCACCCCCGGGATGCCGGCGGCTGAGCGCCGCGGTGCGGAGACCGACAGGTCACGGTCACCGGCGTCGTCGGTAGGCGGTCTGCGCACCATGTCTCCTCCTGCCGCGCGCCGGTGGGCGTCCTGTGCCCGATGCTAAGCCCGCCACGGCCGAACGCCGGCGTGCCCCGATGGCGGTCGCGGCCGCCGTTTCCCGCGCGCGACACCGGCTCGGCGCTCATGCTCGGGATATGGCCTACGCCGACCGTACGGATGCGGGACAGCGGCTGGCTCGCGAGCTGGCGGGGTACGCGGGCCGGGACGACGTCCTGGTGCTCGGCCTGGTCCGCGGTGGCGTGCCGGTCGCCGCCCAGGTCGCCGCTTTCCTCGGCGCGCCGCTGGACGTGCTGGTGGTGCGCAAGCTCGGGGTGCCCTGGGCGCCCGAGGTCGCCTTCGGCGCCGTGGGTCCGGGCGGCCTCATCGTGCACAACCCCGAGGTCGAGGCACAGCTCTCGCCGGCCGACATGGCCCGCGTGACCAACGCCGAGTCCGAGGAGCTCGCCCGCCGGGAACGCCAGTACCGCGGCGGCCGCCCGCCGCTGGACCTGCGCGGCAAGGTGGTGATCATCGTCGACGACGGGTTGGCGACCGGAGCCACGGCCCGGGCAGCCGTCGGCGTCGCCCGAGCCGCCGAGGCCGCGCGTGTGATCATGGCGGTGCCGGTCGCGGCCGCCGAGTCGCTGGCGGCCGTACGGGCCGAGGCGGACGAGGTGGTCTGTCCCTGGGTGCCCGCGGGCTTCAGCGCGGTCTCCACCTTCTACGAGAACTTCCCGCAGGTCACCGACGACGAGGTGATCGCGACACTGGCACAAGCCCACCACCCCGCCTGACCGCCATCGCCCGACGGGGCGCGGCGAGCACCTGCGCAGGTGGCGACGGGCCGACCGACTACACCGCCATGTCGACGAAGCGGGAGAAGTGCAACTGGGCGGCGACGGTGACCGTGTCGGTCGGGCCGTTGCGGTGCTTGGCCACGATGAAGTCCGCCTCACCGGCCCGAGGCGACTCCTTGTCGTAGTAGTCGTCGCGGTGCAGCAGGATCACCACGTCGGCGTCCTGCTCGATGGAGCCCGACTCACGAAGGTCCGACAGCTGCGGACGCTTGTCGGTGCGCTGCTCGGGACCACGGTTGAGCTGGCTCACCGCGACCACCGGACACTCGATCTCCTTGGCCAGCAGCTTGAGGCCCCGGGACAGTTCGGCGACCTCCTGCTGGCGGCTCTCCACCCGCTTCGGCGAGGTCATGAGCTGCAGATAGTCGACGATGACCAGCCGCAGGTCGTGCCGCTGGCGCAGCCGGCGGGCCTTGGCCCGGATCTCCATCAGCGTCATGTTCGGGGTGTCGTCGACGTAGATGGGCGCCTCGTTGATCTCGCCCATGCGCCGGGCCAGCTTCGTCCAGTCGTCGTCGGAGAGCTGGCCCGAACGCAGCACGTGCAGCGGCACCTTCGCCTCGGCCGACAGGAGCCGCGTCACAATCTCGATCTTGCTCATTTCCAGCGAGAAGATCGCGCTGGCCTGGCTGTGCCGGACGGCCGCATTGCGCGCGAAGTCCATGGCGGCGGTCGAGTTGTGGGTCGGGATCATCGAGCGGCCGGCGAGGAAGAGGTGCTCCTCGTTGTCCACGCTCACGCACCGCACCGGGACGCTCGGCACCGGCCGGATCTCCACCACGTAGCGCCGGGTCGCCTCGCCCACGGAGAGCGCACGCCGGCGGCGCTTGTGCAGCAGGGCCTTGCGCTCCAGCCGGAAGACGTCGTCGAGCGCGGCGAAGGTGAGGACCGTGGCGCCCTCGGCCGTGGTGCCCACCGGGCCGGCCACCGCGGTGCACGGGTAGCCGAGGCCGACGATCAGCTCACGGATGTCGGCCGCCAGGCGGGCGTTGCGGACCACCAGCCGGACCCGGCCCCCGATCGTGACCGTGGCCGCCGCGTCGAGCAGCCCCGCCAGCAGCGCCCGGCGCTGGCCCTCCGCCGCGCGCAGGTAGCACAGCGGGATGTGTCGCTGCCGCAGCAGGCCCAGGGCACGCAGCAGACCGTACGAGAGCCGAACCGGCGGGCGGGTGCCGCTGAGCCACGCACCCAGCAGATAGGGCGCGATCAACAGGTCGGCGAAGGGGAGCTGCAGCGCCCCCGTGGTGGCGATCGAGTGGTTGGCCCGACCGCGCCGCCGCGGCTGCAGGACCTCCGACGTGGTGGGCAGCCCGGCCGCGCGCGCCAGTTGCTGCGCGGCGCTGCGCGGACGCAGCGAGGCGAGCATCTCCTCGGTGGTGCGCACCTGGCCCGGTCGGCCCCGGCGGCGCTCCCGGCGGGTCTGGGTCAACCAGCGGTGCCCACCGTCGGCCACGATCACCGAGCCGTCCGAGAAGACCACCTCGTAACACGGCCGGTTGAGCTGCACCTCGCTGCAGGCGACCACCGTCGTCGGCCGACCCGCGGCGTCGAGCAGGCGGTCACCGACCGCGACCTCGCCCATCGTCGTCCAGCCATCCGGCGTCGGCAGGGGCGTGTCGAGGGCGAGCGCCTTGCCGAGACCCGGGCGGCCGGCCACGATGATCAACTGACCGGGATGCAGGCCGTTGAGCAGCCGGTCGAGGTCCTCGAACCCGGTCGGCACGCCGGACATGACGCCGCCCTTGGCACCGTTCGCCTCGATCTCGTCCAGGGCCGGCTGCAGCAGATCGCCCAGGACCGCGAAGTCGTCGGAGGCCCGGCGCTCGGTCACCTCGTAGATCGCCTGCTGGGCCAGGTCCACCACGTCGTCGACGTCGCGCCCCTGCCCGGCCGCGGCGCCGTAACCCATCGAGACGATGCGCGTGCCCGCCTCGACCAGCCGGCGCAGCACCGCGCGCTCCGCGACGATGCGCGCGTAGTAGGCCGTGTTCGCGGCCGTGGGAACCATCGAGATGAGCGTGTGCAGGTAGGGGTGACCACCGATGCGGGCCAGGTGACCGGCGTCGGTGAGCGCCGCCGCCACCGTGATCGGGTCGGCCGGTTCGCCCCGGCCGTAGAGGTCGATGATGGCGTCGAAGATCGTCGAGTGGGCCGGGCGGTAGAAGTCGCCCGAACGCAGGATCTCGACCACGTCGGCGATCGCGTCCTTGGACAGCATCATGCCGCCCAGCACGCACTGCTCGGCCGCCATGTCCTGCGGCGGGGTGCGATCGTACGCGGCGTCGGAGGCCACCCGCTCCGGCACGCGAACGTCGTCGGTGATCGACACCCCCGGCACCCCCCAGCTCACAACGACCGCCCGCGTCGAGAAACGGGCCACGCGATCCGCGCTCTGCTCACGTCTCTAGCACTGGGGTACGACAGAAACCGCGACCCCGGGGCGGGCTGGCCCCCCGACCAGCCCGCACCGATGCGGGTCGCATCCCCAGGAGGCAACACGATGACACGCCCGCACCACCCGTTCAACGTGCCCTGTGGATAACCCTCTGCGTAACCTGTGGACAACCAGGGCCGGGCTGTGCACAGACGTGTGCACAGGCTGGGGATCTCCGCGACGACACGTGCCGCGCACCCTGCTGACCAGGGAGAACGGCACACCCAGGGTGTGGAGAGAAATTTTCTCGGGCGTGTCGGCCGTGTCGCGCGTCGAACATCGGCGTGTCGCGTCGCCACCGGGGCCGCGACGGTCGAAAACGCGAGCATCGGCGAGGTGCCCTCGCCCGGTAGGCTCCCGGACGTGGAGCCGAACGAGCCGCGACCCGGAGTGCCTGAGCAGCCGTCCGGGTCCGACCCGGCTCGTCTGCCGCCCGGCCGAGCGGAGTTCGGCTGGGCCACCGACGATCCGCGATGGGGCGACGCCCGAGCAGGTGGGCTCGGCCGTCTCGATCCGACTCCCCCGCCCGCCTTCGGCCCGCCGCTGGCGATCTCCGCCACGGCTGACGACGAGGTCCGGCCAGCGGTCGGCACGGCCTCGGTGCCTGGCGCGCTGCCACTGCCGGCGCCCGTGACACGGCTGGGCGCCGCGACACCGCCACCGCTCGCACCGACCTCACCGACGTGGCCGGCCGGGACAGTGCCGGATCCCCGACCCGCACCACTACTTCCCGGCCTGGGCGCCCCAGCCGCCACTCTTCGCCCGGGTTACGGCCTGCTCGTGCGCACCGGCGAGGACGCTGTCGCCGGCACCGAGCGCGGTCACCTCGCCGGCGGTCCCCGGCCCACGCGGCTCGAGCGGCAGGTGCGCCTTCGTCGCCGTCGCGGCCGTGACGACGAGTTCTACCAGGCCACCCGCGCCGAACTCCTCAGTGACGATGCCCGCTACCAGGTGCTCTTCGCCCTGACCGCCGCCTGGTACGCGCCGGCGCTCGTCATCGCCGTCGTCTGGACGTTGATCACGGGCGGCCAGCTCCTGACCGTCCTGGCCTGGCTGGCCGGCGGCGCGCTCCTCGCGCTGGCGATCGCCGGGCTGCTGCGCTGGGCGCAGGTGAGCTGGCGGGCGCTGAACCTCAGCCTGGCCGCCGCCATCATCGGTGGCGCGGTCGTGACCATCGCCCACACACTCTCGGGCTGAGGCGAACTCCCCGCGGCGGCTCCGGAACGACATTGGGCCGGACGGGCGAGGGGGTGCCGCGCCGCGCGCGACACCCCCTCGACAGAACCGCGGAGAAACCTACTTGGACTTGGCCGCGACCACCGACAGCGCGAACCGCGCGGTGACCTCGGGGTGCAGGCGGACCGACACCTGGTACTGACCGACCGCCTTGATGTGCCCGGGCAGCTCGATGCGGCGCTTGTCCAGCTCAGGGCCGCCGGCCGCCTTGACGGCCTCCTGGACCTCGCTGGGGGTCACCGAACCGAACAGGCGACCACCGGTGCCCGCCCGCGCGGTGAGCGACACCTTGAGCGCCTCGAGCTGGGCCCGGACCTCGTTGGCGTGCCCGAGGTCGCGGATCTCCCGAGCCGAACGGGCCCGCTTGATCGAGGTGACCTGCTTCTCGGCGCCCTTGCTCCACGGGATCGCGAACCCCTGCGGGAGCAGGTAGTTGCGGCCGTAGCCGTCGCGGACCTCGACGATGTCACCGGGGGCACCGAGGCCGGACACCTCGGAGGTGAGGATGATCTTCATCGGTACGCCTCCCCTCACCGACCCGTGGTGGTGTAGGCCAGCAGCGCCATCTCGCGGGCGTTCTTCACGGCCCGGGCGATCTGACGCTGCTGCTGCGAGCTGACGCCCGTCACCCGCCGAGCGCGGATCTTGCCGCGGTCAGAGATGAACTTGCGCAGCAGGGCGGTGTCCTTGTAGTCGATGTAGGTGATCCCCTCCTTGTCGAGCGGGTTCACCTTCTTCTTGGGCTTGCGCAGTGCCGTTGGCTTCGGCATGACTCTCATTCACTTCCTGGTCGGAAGGCACGTCTCGTGCCCTGGGTCTAGAACGGGGGTTCCTCGTCGTAGCTGCTCCCCGAACCGCCACCGGCCGGCACCGCGCTGGCCCAGGGGTCGTCGTAACCCCCGCCGCCGCTGCCGCTGCCACCGCCGGATCCGAAACCACCACCGCCGCCCGAGCTGCGCGACATCTTCTGCACCTTCGCGGTGGCGTACCGCAGCGAAGGGCCGACCTCGTCGACCTCGAGCTCCATGACCGTGCGCTTCTCACCCTCGCGCGTCTCGTAGGTGCGCTGCCGCAGCCGCCCGGTCACGATGACCCGAGCACCCCGCTGCAGCGACTCCGCGACGTTCTCCGCCGCCTGCCGCCAGATGTTGCACTGCAGGAAGAGCGGCTCGCCGTCCTTCCATTCGTTGGTCTGCCGGTCCATGATGCGCGGCGTCGAAGCGATACGAAACTTCGCGACCGCGGCACCGGACGGGGTGAAGCGCAGCTCCGGGTCGTCGGTGAGGTTACCGACGACGGTGATAGTGACGTCTCCTGCTGCCATGATCCACTCCTAGCGCGCCGAGCCTCGTGTTTTTGACTGGGCTCAGGTTGCCACAGAGCTCCGACGGTTCCGGGATTTGCGCCGTGTCGGCTCGCCAGCGCCGCGGAGTTCGCGGATCGCCGGTCTGCCGGCGGCATCGCTCAGCGGGCCTCGGGCCGGATGACCTTGGTCCGCAGCACGTCTTCGTTGAGCCGCAGCTGCCGGTCCAACTCCGCCACCGCCTGCGGCGTCGCCCGCAGGTCGATCACGGCGTAGATGCCCTCGGACTTCTTGTTGATCTCGTACGCGAGGCGCCGGCGCCCCCAGACGTCGACCTTCTCCACCGACCCGCCGGACGACCGGATCACGTTGTTCAGGTAGGTGTCCAGCGATGGGGTTACGGTGCGCTCCTCGAGGCTGCCGTCGAGGATCACCATGATCTCGTAATGACGCAAGACAATCTCACCTCCTCTGGGCTAGGCGGCCACGGTCTTTCCGTGGCAGGAGGTCGTGCGTCGCGGGCAGAACACCCGCATCGAGCCAGCCTACCGGCGCTACCCAGCCCTGCCGGCAGTGGGGTGCGCGAGAACGGGGCGGGGAGTTGGCCCGCGGAGCGCGCTGCTCGGTTCTGCAGGGTGGGACCTGGGGAGGAACGACCACACCGACGAGTTTGAGCAGCTGCGCTCCGCGGAGCCTCAGCACGCCTCAGGCGGCTAATCGGACAATAGCCCGTATTATTGCCGCTGTCACTCCTAATACGCAAATAGTCGCTATCACGGCGAGTAGCCGTAATCCGTTCGAGGGAGGGTCGCCGCCGGCACCGGCCGCGCGGCGGACCGAGGCGTCGACAACCGGGCGCGTGGCGCTGGCTCGATCGCTGGCCTCGGGCGCCACCGAGCTGACCGCGCCGCTCGTCGATGGTGGACCGACCCGGGTGGGGCCGCGAGAGGTCAGGCTCGGCACGACGGCCGCCTGCTCGACGGCCGGCTGCTCGACGGCCGGCTGCTCGCCGGGCGGGCTGCTCGTGGTCGGTGGGCTGGCGGACTCCGTGATGGTCGGCGACGGATTCTCTGCCGACGGTGCGGCGCTCGGCGACGCGACCTCCGTCGGCTCGTCGGAGGGATCGGCCAGTGCCACCCGCGCGGCCTGGTCGCCGGTGGCGGCGGAGGTCGCGACCGGCGGCGCGGCGGGGGCGGCCGTGGCGAGCACGATGATCAATCCGCCGGACGCGGCCACGAACGAGCAGGCTCGAAGCAGCACCCGTCGCTGGCTCGGCGCGCGTGGTGCAACCTGGCCCATGCCGGGGGAACGAGCAACCGGCCGGGCCAGTGACGTGCGCCGACGCACCCCTGCCCGGCGGGGACGGCCGACTGTCGGACCGGCGTCGTAGGCTCGCCCGCATGCAGATCGCCATCGGCGCCCACGTCGACTCCGTCGACCCCCTCACCGCCGCGACGGACTGCGGGGCTGAGGTGATCCAGTTCTTCCTCTCGGATCCGCAGAGCTACGCCGCGCCACAGCCCCATCCGCTCGCCGACGCCATCCGCGCCAGCGGCTTGCGGATCTACATCCACGCGCCCTACCGGATCAACGTCGCCACGACCAACAACCGCATCCGCATCCCGAGCCGCAAGCTCCTCCTCCAGCACGCTCAGGCGGCGGCCGCCATCGGCGCGGCGGGCCTGATCGTGCACGGCGGGCACGTGGACAAGGGCGGCGAGCTGGCCGCCGGCTTCGACAACTGGCGCAAGACGTTCGCCTACGCCGAGCAGGAGGGCGGATTCCCCCTGCCCATCCTCATCGAGAACACGGCCGGCGGCGACAACGCCTGCGCCCGGCGGTTCGACGCGCTGGCGCGGCTGTGGGACGCCGTGGGTGACTTCGGCGCCGGATTCTGCCTGGACACCTGTCACGCCCACGCCGGCGGCGAGGAGTTGCTCGGCATCGTCGACCGGGTCAAGGCGATCACGGGACGGATCGACCTCATCCACGCCAACGACTCCCGCGACGAGTTCGACTCCGGTGCCGACCGCCACGACAACATCGGCCACGGCCACATCGACCCGGACCTCATCATCGCCGTCCTGCGGGCGGCCGGGGCACCCGCCGTGGTGGAGACCCCGGCCGCGGGGCACGCCGCCGACATCGCTGTGTTGCGCGCGGGTCTGGCCCGATGACCACGCCCGTCCAGGAGAGCCGCCCGGCACGCGCCGGGTCGCCGGAGGACGGGGAAACGACCGGCCGGCGGCTGCTCACGCGGGCCCGACGCATCGTCCGGCACGAATGGACCATCGCCGCGGTCGTCGCGAGCGTGCTGTCGTTGCTGCTCAACCGGGATGCGCTGAAGGATCTGAGCCACACCCTGCCCAGCGACGTCTGGGACCCGTCCCTGAACGCGTACGCGATCGCCTGGGGCGGGCACGCGTTGCTGCACAACCCGACGGGCATCTGGCACACGAACGCCTTCTACCCGGCGAGCTACTCCCTGGCGTACTCGGACTCGCTGCTCGCCTACGCGCCCTTCGCGATCATCGGCACCGGGCCCGAGGTCGCCGTCGCGCGCTACAACGTGTTGTTCATCGTGGCTCAGGCCATGGTCTTCTTCGGCGGTTACGTCCTGGCCCGGCAACTCGGCCTGCGCCCGGTCGCGGCCACGCTCGCCGGGGTCGCGGTGGCGGTCGCTCCCTGGCGACTGTCCCAGACCGGCCACATCCAGGTCCTCTCGTACGGCGGCATGTTCCTGGCGCTCGCGATGCTCGCCCGCGGGCACGGGGTGCGCTGGTTGCGCCGGGAGGGAGAAGAGGTTCCCCACCGACCGTGGTGGGCGCTGGGCGGCTGGCTGGTCGCGACCTGGCAGCTGTGCATCGGCTTCGGCGTCGGTGTGCCGTTCCTCTACGTGCTGCTCGGCTGCCTCGTGGTCGGTGTCGTGATCTGGTGGCGACGGCGCCGGCCGTGGCCGAGCCGCCGCCTGCTCGGCATCGACCTCGCCGGTGGGTTGCTCTTCGCGGGCACGGGCGCGCTCCTGGCCCTGCCCTACCTGAAGGTGCTCGACCTGTACCCGTACGCCCGCCGGGACGCCTCCTGGGTCGCGCTCTACTCCCCGCCGCTGAGCGGGCTGTTCACCGCTCCGGAGCAGTCCTGGCTGTGGGGCGAGGCGCACGCCGGGGCCCGATCCGTCATGTCCATCCCCAACGAGATGGCGGTGCTGCCGGGCTTCGCGCTCTACGCCCTGGCCGCGGCGGGGCTGTTCTTCTCCGTCTGGTCGGTGCGGGTCCGCCTCGGCCTGGCCACCGGCGCGGTGGTGACGCTGATCTTCTGCCTCGGTACCAACGGCCCGGCGGACGGGCACCTCGGCTACCGGCTGCTGCTGCATCTGCCGGGCTTCGAGGGCATCCGCACCCCGGCCCGGCTGGTGATCTGGTCGACCCTGCTGCTGGCGCTGCTGGCGGCCGGGTGCGTCGCCGCCATGGAACGTGACGTGACCGCCTGGCTGGCCCGCCGGCGGGAGGCACCGTCCGCCGTGCGCGATCGGCCGCATCTGGTCGCCACGACCGCGGTCGCCGTCGCACTGCTCCCGACGATCGCGGTCTACGCGGAGGGACGCGGCACACTCCTGCACGCGCGGGTCCCGGACCCGCCCGCCGCCCTCGCCACGGTCGAGGCTCCCTACCTCGTGCTCCCGATGCACCAGGTCATGGACATGCCGATCATGCTGTGGTCCACCGACCGGTTCGCCGATCTCGTCAACGGCGGCAGCGGGATGGTGCCGCGGGAGCAGGACGAGATCCGGGCAGCGGTCGCGCACTTTCCCGACCAGGCCAGCACGGACGCGCTGCGGGCGATCGGGGTGCGCACGGTCGTCGTGCTGCGCGGATGGGCGGCCGGCGGCGCCTACGCCGACGCCGACACCGTCGAGATCGCCGGCTTGCCGCTGACCCGGCAGGTCTACTCCGACGTCGTGGTCTTCACGCTCGCGCCGTCCTGAGCGCCGAAGACCCGCTCCCGCCACCGGTCCACCTGCTGCGCCAACCGGGACGGCAACCGTACGCCCCGGTCCGGTGCCCCCGCGAAGTCGCCACCATCCGGGTCCGCCCCGTAGGTCGTCCACACCACGTCCCGCTCCGGGCGCAGGATGTCCCGCACCACGTAGCCGACCAGGATGGCGAGCCCGACCCAACGGAAGATCGAGATGTAGATGTAGGTGGCCTCGGGCATCACGTTCACGCCGTCGAGGTTGAGCAGATGCCCGTAGAACCCGAGGAAGTAGCCGATCTCAGCCACCTGCCAGACGAGGAAGGCGCCCCACTTCGGCCGGGCCAGCACCGCCAGCGGGATCAGCCAGAGCACGAACTGCTGCGACCACACCTTGCTGAAGAGCAGGAACAGCGCGACGACCAGGAAGCAGAGCTGGGCCAGGCGGGGCGTGCGCGGCGCCCGCAGCGCCAGCGCCGCCACCCCGAGACAGCCGAGGCCGAAGAGCAGGTAGCTCAGCACGTTGAGCAGCGGGATGTCGCGCGACAGCGACAGGAACGGCTCGATCCCCACGTCCTGCGCGCGCGGCCCGACGGGCAGGTGCGAACCGATGTACCAGAACGTCCCCCAGTCCACGCCCCGCTCGCTGCTCATCGCGTAGAACCGTTTCCAGCCCTCGAAGGCGAAGATCATGACGGGGACGTTCACCGCCGCCCAGGTGACGGCGGCGGTGACGATGGTGGTCACCGCGGCGCGCACCCGACCGGTACGTACGGCCAGCACCAGCAACGCGCCGATCAGGAACAGGGGGTAGAACTTCGCCGCCACCGCGAGGCCGAGCAGCACTCCCGCGACCACCGGCCGGCGTCGGGCCCAGGCGTAGACGAAGAACGTGCTGAGCCCCACGGCGAGCAGATCCCAGTTCACCGTCGCGGTCACCACCAGCGCGGGGGCGAGGACGAAGAGTGCCGCGTCCCAGGGTCGGCGCCGGCGCAGCGCCAACACCGTGGCGACGGCGGCCACACCGAACGCCATCAGCACCAGCGCAGTGAGGTTGTAGAAGGCCTGACCCTCGTTGAAGGTCCCACCACCGGCCCTCGTCTCCTCCCCCACGGCGTGCACGGGAAGCCCGATGAGACCCATCAGCGCGCCGGTCAGCACCGGGTACTCGACCGCGTGGTCGAGGTAGGGCACCGCCCCGACGTTGAGCTCCTCGGCGTAGTAGAGCGCCAGCACGTCCGTGTAGCAGAAGCGGGCGTACTGCTCATGGTTGGTCCAGGCACCGTCCATGCAGGGCGACTTCTGCAGCCAGTGCAGGCCCATCACGAGCAGCGCGAGCACCATGAGGATCCGCGCCGGGGTGGTGTACCTGTC
>Ga0164243_10005714_pt1 | contig 18970 bp, 13 predicted proteins | sample OricompcompostOP_FD_108781 | JGI IMG/M metagenome (GOLD analysis project Ga0164243, IMG submission 108781) | Organic Plus compost microbial communities from Emeryville, California, USA - Original compost - Organic plus compost (OP) | ecosystem: Engineered > Solid waste > Mixed feedstock >... | reverse complement strand
GGCCGGTCTCGCGGTCCCAGATCACCGTGGTCTCGCGCTGATTGGTGATGCCGCACGCGGCGATGTCGGCGGCGGTCAGCTCGGCCGAGGCCAGCGCGGCGGCGCCGGCGCGGCGCGTGTTGCGCCAGATCTCGGCGGCGTCGTGCTCCACCCAGCCCGCGCGGGGGAAGATCTGCTCGTGTTCGATCTGCTCGACGCCGACGACCCGTCCGGCGTGGTCGAAGATCATCGCCCGGGTCGAGGTGGTGCCCTGGTCGATGGCCGCCACGTATTTCCCTGCACTACCCACGCGGTCAGTGTCGCACGCTGTGGTGCGGCCCGAGATCAATTAGGCTCGGCGAGTATGAACACCGAGTTCAACCCGGACCGGCCCGCCGACATGGGGCCGCTGTACCGCGTCGAGGCGTGGCGCCGGTTCGGCGAGGAACAGTTCGACGTCGTGGTGATCGGCGGTGGTGTGGTCGGTGTGGGATGCGCGCTCGACGCGGCGACCCGTGGCCTGCGGGTCGCGCTGGTCGAGGCCCGCGACATCGCCTCCGGCACGTCGAGTCGGTCGTCGAAGATGTTCCACGGCGGACTCCGGTACCTCGAGCAACTCGAATTCGGCCTCGTCCGTGAGGCTCTCAAGGAACGTGAGCTCTCGCTGCGGTTCCTGGCGCCGCACCTGGTCAAGCCGCTGCCGTTCCTCTATCCGCTGACCCGGCGCGTCTGGGAGCGCCCGTACGTGGCGGCCGGCCTGTTCCTCTACGACCGCATGGGCGGGGCGAAATCTGTTCCCGGGCAGCGCCACGTGACGCGGTCGGGTGCGTTGCGCGTGGCCCCCGCGCTCAAGCGCAACTCCCTGATCGGCGGAATCCGTTACTACGACACCGTCGTCGACGACGCGCGGCACAGTCTCACGGTGGCGCGCACCGCGGCGCAGTACGGCGCGGTGATCCGGACCTCGACGCAGGTGGTCGACTTCCTGCGCGAGGCCGACCGCGTGCTCGGCGTCCGTGTGCGCGACACCGAGACCGGCGAGATGACCGAGGTGCGGGCGCACTGCGTCATCAACGCCGCGGGGGTGTGGACCGACGAGGTGCAGGCGCTGTCGAAGCAGCGCGGGCACTTCCGGGTCCGCGCGTCGAAGGGCGTCCACATCGTGGTCCCGCGCGACCGCATCGTGAGCGAGACCGCGATCATCCTCCGCACGGCCAACTCGGTGCTGTTCGTCATCCCGTGGGAGACCCACTGGATCATCGGCACCACCGACACCGACTGGAACCTCGATCTCGCGCATCCGGCGGCCACCCGCAAGGACATCGACTACATCCTGGAGCGGGTCAACGAGGTGCTCGTCACGCCGCTGACCCACGACGACATCGAGGGCGTCTACGCGGGTCTGCGTCCGCTGCTGGCGGGGGAGGACGACGAGACGTCGAAGCTGTCGCGCGAGCACGCGGTGGCCACCGTCGCGCCGGGCCTGGTGTCCATCGCGGGCGGCAAGTACACGACCTACCGCGTCATGGCCGCCGACGCGGTGGACGCGTGCAACGACTTCATCCCCACCCGCGTGGCGCCGTCGATCACCGAGCGCGTGCCGCTGCTCGGCGCCGACGGCTACTACGCGCTGATCAACCAGTGCGAGCACCTGGGGCAACGGTACGGGCTCCATCCCTACCGCGTCCGGCGCCTGCTCAACCGGTACGGGTCGCTCATCGACGACGTCCTCTATTACGCGCAGGAGGACAGGTCGCTGCTCGCGCCGCTCGCGGCCGCGCCGCAGTACCTGCGCGTCGAGGTGGTCTACGCGGCGATCGACGAGGCGGCCCTGCACCTCGAGGACGTCCTGGCCCGCCGGACCCGGATTGCCATCGAGTACTCGCACCGCGGCGTCGACTGCGCAGAGGAGGTCGCCGACCTGCTGGCGCCGATCCTCGACTGGACGCCCGAGCAACGCGACTTCGAGATCGCCAACTACCGGGCGCGCGTCGAGGCCGAGGTCGCCTCGCAGCAGCAGCCCGACGACGACTCGGCCGACGCCCTGCGGGCCGCGGCCCCCGAGGCCCGCAAGGAGATCCTCGAACCGGTTCCGGTCCCCGACTGACACCGGTCACCTGCGGGACCTAGGTCTCTTTTCCGACAGCGGTTCTGGGAGCACCATCGGGAACAGGGGGAGAGAAGGGACGGATCATGACAGAGACTCCGGTTCAGGTACTCGGCTCCGACGAGGCCTGGGAACTTCTCGGCTCGGGCGAGCTGGGCCGCCTGGCGACGTGCGTGGACGGTGTTCCCGACATCTTCCCGGTGAACTACCACGCCGCGGACGGCAAGATCACCTTCCGCTCCGGCGAGGGCACGAAACTCGCGGAGCTGGCGGTCAACGGCCGCGTCGCGTTCGAGACCGACGCCTACACCGACGCCGGCGGGTGGAGCGTCATCGCCAAGGGCGAGGCGCGGATCCTGACCGGGTTGGGCGAGATCGAGGAAGCCGACAAGCTCCCGCTACGCCCGTGGATCCCGACGCTGAAGTACAACTACGTCGAGATCGCCGTCGACGAGATCTCCGCGCGCCGTTTCGAATTCGGTCCCGAGCCGGAGCGGTACCCGGTCTGAGCCACGCACACCCACCCCTTTTCGGTGAACCCGCAGCCCTGTGCGGGGGCGGATAAGCCGAACGGGGTGGGTGTGGTGTCACGTCTGGCAGCGTGGGCACCAGTAGATCGACCGCTCGCCGCCGGTCGACACCAGCTCGCCGCGTTTGATGAGGGTCGCGCAGCGCCGGCACAACTGGCCCTGGCGGCCGTACACCCACATCCGGCCATTGGGCGAGGTGTTACCGGTCGTCGTGCGTGCGGACCGTAACCTGTTGGCCCACAACAGACGTCGGCTCAGGTCGACCATCGGTCCCAGGTCGACCTCGCTCACCGGCCGGGTGGGTAGGACCTTCCGCAGGTAGCAGATCTCGCTGCGGAAGACGTTGCCGACACCGGCCATGAGCCGCTGGTCGAGCAACGCGGCACCCACGGGCTGGTCCGGGTCGGCGGCGAGCCGCCGGATCGCCTCGTCGCGGTCGAAGTCGTCGGCGAGCAGGTCGGGGCCGAGGTAGGCGAGTGCGGCGTCGGGGTCGGCCAGGAGTTCGAGGATGCCGAGGTCGAAGCCGACGGCCTCGTGGGTCTCGGTGCGCAGCACGACCCGGGCCCGGTAGGCGGGGCGGCGCCAGCGGCGTCCGATGGGGTGGACGTGCCAGACCCCCTCCATCTTCAGGTGCGAGTGGACGCTCACCGCGTCGCCCGCGCCCGGCGTGCTCTCGTCGACGTCGATGAGCAGGTGCTTGCCCCTCGACCGGACCGCCATCACGTCGCGTCCGGACAGGTCGGCGGTGGCCAGCGACGGGATGCGGAACTGCGACGAGACGAGTCGACGCCCCTCGAGCACCGCGCGCAGCCGGGACGCGGCCGCGTAGACGGTATCGCCCTCAGGCATGGGTGCCGTACCTCAGCCGGATGCCGCGCGGCGTGGTCGCGAAACCGGCCTCGACGAGGACCTTGCCGAAGTCGGTGGCGCGCACCGGCTCCGAGTCGATCTGGTCGATGGTCAGCCGCGACACCCGCCCCGCCCGCACGAGCGCGACCAGCGCGCCGGCCGCCGACTCCAGGGCGGGGATGGAATCGGTGAACGTCAGCAACGTCTTGCCCCCGCGCTCGACGAAACACACGAGCTCACCGTCGACGATCACCACGAGCGCACCGGGTTTTCGGCCGGGCCGATGACCGGCGTCGGCGTCGCGGGAGCGCGGCCACTCCAGCGCCGCGCCGAACGGATTCGCCGGGTCGGTGGCCGCGAGCACGATCGCCTCGCGCGGCGGTTTGCGGTCGGGCAGGGCGTGGCGGCGCAGCTCGTCGACGGTGGCGGGGGAGGCGAACTGCGCGCCGCCGAGTCCGTCGACGTAGTACCCGCGACGTACCTGTCCGCTGTCCTCGAAGACGTTGAGCGCCTTGTAGACCCGCGCGAACCCGCCCGCCACCTCCTCGGTCATGACGCTGCCGCGGGTGATCACCCCGTACCGCGCGAGGAGCTGATCGCACAGGGCCTGAGTCGCGACCGTCGGGTCGATCTCGGCGCGGTCGAGGGCGAACCAGCGGCCGGCCGCGGTCGGGGACACCGAGGGCGCCTCGGCGTGCCCGGCCAGGTACCGCGCGGACAGCCGCCCTGCGCGGAGTCGCGGCGCCCGGCCGCGGGCCCGGTGGGCGGGGGTCGACCGCGGGGCCGACGGACTTCTCCGCGGATGGAGCAGGGCGCGGACCGGCGCGAAGGTGTCGTTCGAGACCTGCCCGGCCCACACCAGATCCCAGAGCGCGCTCTCGACATCGGCCGACGGGGTGGTCGTGCCGGTGGTGATGCCGGAGGCGAACTGCGGAAAACGGAGCGCGCCACCGGGTTCCAGAGCGGTGTGGATCGCCTCGTGGACCGCGGTGGTGTCGATCGGGTCGGGAGCGGGCAGCGTGAACGCGGCGACGTCTGCGGGGTGCAGCGCGATCCAGCCGTCCGCGTTGCCGATCCGGCCGTGCCCCGACCAGACCACTTCACCCGTGCTCAGCAACTCGTCGAGCATGGACGGCGCATAGTCCGACACCCGGGCGGGCAGGATCAGCGACTCCCAGGCGGACGCCGGCAACGGGAAACCGGCGAGCTGGTCGATGACCGTCGCGACCCCGTCGACGCCGCGGAGGGCGGTTTCGGGGGAGGCGTGCTGCCAGTCGAGCAGGAAGCGGGTGAGGACCTCGGGTCCGACGGGTGCCACCTCGGCCCGGCTCGCGGCCAGCGACCCGCGGCGGATCTGGCCCAGCACATCGGTGTGGCACCACTGCGTCGCCGCGGGCGAGACGGAATCGGTTGCCGGATCACCGGTCCGGTTCTCGGGCAGGAAGTCTCCCTCGACGACGCGTCGCTCGCCGGCGAGCCGGGCGAGGGTGTCGCGCACGACGGCGGTCGCGATGCCGAGCGCGCCGGCGGCCTCGGCGACGGTGAACGGGCCGTGGGTGCGCGCGTACCGCCCGACGAGGTCGCCGACCGGGTCGGGCACCGGCTCGAGGTAGGCGGCGGGCACGCCCATCGGCGCCGGGACCCCGAGGGCGTCGCGCAGGCGTGCGGTGTCGTCGATCGACGCCCACAGCGCGCGGCCGTTGTGGTTGACCGAGATGATCTGGCCGCTGCGATGCAGGTCGGCCAGGACGGCGGCGACGGGCTCCTCGCCGCGATAGCGTGCCTCGACCTCCTCGGTGGTCAGCGGACCGAGCCAGCGCAGCAGGTCGACGACGTCCTCGGCGTCACGCGCCTGACGCTCCGGCGCGAGCCGCTGCAGCCGGGCGATCACGTCGGCTATCACTCCCGGGTCGAGCAGTTCGCGCAGGTCGACGCGCCCGAGCAGCTGGGCGAGCAGACTGGTGTCCAGGGAGAGGGCGGCGGCCCGGCGTTCGGCGAGCGGGGCGTCGTCGGCGTACATGAAGGCGCCGACGTAGCCGAACAGCAGCGATGCGGCGAACGGCGAGGGACTGGGTGTCTCGGTCTCCACCACCCGGATGCGGCGTGCCCGGATGCGAGCCAGCAGGTCGAGCAGGGCGGGCAGGTCGTAGACGTCCTGGAGGCACTCCCGCACCGCCTCGAGCACGATCGGGAAGTCCGGGAACTTCGACGCCACGGACAGCAGCTGCGCGCTGCGCTGCCGCTGCTGCCACAACGGTGCCCGTCGGCCGGGGTCGCGCCGCGGCAGAAGCAGTGCGCGCGAGGCGCATTCGCGGAAGCGGGAGGCGAACAGCGAGGAATCTGCCAGGCCGTCGGTGACGAGTTGCTCCACCTCGTCGGGGTCGAGCAGGAAGACGCCGGCCCCCGGCGGGTCGTCGTCGGTGTCGGGGAGGCGGATGATGATGCCGTCGTCGGAGGCGGTGGTGGCGCCCTCGATGCCGAGGGTGGCCAGTAGGCGCTGGGAGATGGCGCTGGCCCACGGGGCGTGCACGCGGAGGCCGTAGGGGGAGTGCAGGATCACCCGCCAGTCGCCGAGTTCGTCGCGGAACCGCTCGACCACCAGTGTCTTGTCGGTGGGCAGGTGCCCGGTGGCCTCGCGCTGTTCGGCGATCAGGTTCGCGAGGTTGGTGCGGGCGTTGTCGGTGAGGCCGAGCCGTTCGACGTGGGCGTCGAGCTTCTCGGCGTCGGCGATCGCGCCGGTGAACGCGCCGATGGCCGCGCCCAGTTCGGCGGGGCGGCCCACCGCGTCGCCGATCCAGAAGGGGAGGCGGCCGGGTTGGCCGAACGCCGGCGACACCAGCACGCGGTCGTGGGTGATGTCCTCGATCCGCCAGCTCGTCGCGCCGAGCGCGAAGACGTCGCCGACGCGGGACTCGTAGACCATCTCCTCGTCGAGTTCGCCCACGCGCGTGGCCTTCTCGCCGACCATGAAGACGCCGAACAGGCCGCGGTCGGGGATGGAGCCGCCCGAGGTGACCGCGAGCCGTTGCGCGCCCCGGCGTCCGGTGAGGACTCCGGCGTCGCGATCCCAGTTCACGCGGGGCCGCAGTTCGGCGAACTCGTCGGACGGGAACCGGCCCGCGATGAGGTCGAGCGTGGCCTCGTAGACCCCGCGACCGAGTTCCCGGTACGGCGCGGCGCGGCGCACCACCTCGTACCAGTGGTCGACGTCGAGGTCGTCGACGGCGGCCGCCGCGATCGTCTGCTGGGCGAGGATGTCGAGCGGGTTCTGCGGCACGCTGATCTGCTCGATCTGACCGTCGAGCATGCGCTCGACGGTGACCGTGCAGTGCAGCAGGTCGGTGCGGTGCTTGGGGAACAGGATGCCCTGGCTGATCTCGCCGACCTGGTGGCCGGCGCGACCGATGCGCTGCAGGCCGCTGGCCACCGACGGCGGGGCCTCCACCTGGATGACGAGATCCACCGAGCCCATGTCGATGCCGAGTTCGAGCGAACTCGTGGCGACCACGCATCGCAGGCGGCCCGACTTGAGGTCGTCCTCGATCTGCGCGCGTTGTTCCTTGCTGACCGAGCCGTGGTGGGCGCGCGCGAGTACGGGCTCGGCTCCCGAACTGGCACCGCTTCCCATCACCAGCGCCGGTGCGCCCCCGGCGACCGACGGGTTGGCCATCTGCGCGGCGGGCGAGCCGTGACGTTCGGCGTGGATCTCGTTGAGACGGGCGGTCAGCTTCTCGGCGAGCCGGCGCGAGTTCGCGAACACGATGGTCGCGCGGTTTGCCTCGATCTGGTCGACGATGGCGGCCTCGACGTAGGGCCACAGCGATCCCGCGGTCGGCGAGAACGCGTCGTCGAGTTCTGCGCCGGCACCCTCGGGACCCGGAGGCGGCGGGATGTTCGCCATGTCCTCGACGGGCACGTCGACGCGCAGGTCGAAGGTCTTCTCGGCCTTCGGCTTCACGACGGTGCACGGGGCGGCCCCGGACAGGAAGCCGGCCACCACCTCGGGCGGCCGCACCGTCGCCGACAGGCCGATGCGCTGCGCCGGCTTCTCGAGCAGCTCGTCGAGACGTTCGAGGGTGAGCGCGAGATGGGTGCCGCGCTTGGTCGAGGCGACGGCGTGCACCTCGTCGACGATGACCGCCTCGACGTCGGTGAGCGTCTCGCGCGCCGCCGACGTAAGCATCAGGTAGAGCGACTCCGGCGTGGTGATCAGGATGTCCGGCGGCGACTTGATCAAACTGCGGCGCTCGGCCGCCGGGGTGTCGCCGGAGCGGACGCCGACGGTGATGTTCGGCTCGGGCAGGTTCAGCTCCTGCGCGGCGCGCGTGATGCCGGTCAGCGGGGCGCGGAGGTTGCGCTCGACGTCGACCGCGAGCGCCTTCAGCGGCGAGATGTAGACGACGCGGGTACCGGTCCGTCTCGGCTCGGCGGCCCGCTCGGCGGCCTCGGCGGCGAGCCGGTCGAGGGCCCACAGGAATGCCGCGAGGGTCTTGCCGGAGCCCGTCGGTGCGATGACGAGGGTGTTCGCGCCGTCGGCGATGGAGGTCCACGCGCCCTTCTGCGCGGCGGTGGGCTTGGTGAAGGCGCTGGTGAACCACCGCCGGGTGGGGGCGGTGAAGCGGTCGAGCACCGAGGGGCGGGGCATCTCTCCACTATGTCTCACCGGTGCGACAGACGGCCGTATCGCGTGCGTATAAGGTCGACGTACGCCTGTACGGGGAATCCGGTGAGAATCCGGAGCGGTCGCGCCACTGTGAGCGACGACAACCGGACGCGGTCGGGAGTATCTCGACGGTGTCCGATGTCGACGCGAGCCAGGATGCCGTGCCGGCGGATGAGATCCACAACTCTCCGACGCGAGATCGGCGAAAGGACACCGACACATGACCATCGGAACCCCTGATCAGGGAATCCCCGTATCCGGCACGACAGCGGCCGCGGCCGCACCGCGGGCCATCGCGGTGCCGAACCTCTCCGCGGCGAGCGCCGCGCTCTGGCTGAGCCTCACCGTGCTGCTCGCCGCACTGGCCTACTACTTCCTCGGGTACGACCAGGGCGTGGTGTCGGTGTTCGGCGAGAACACCTACGTGCACGAGTTCGTGCACGACGCACGCCACTTCCTCGGCTTCCCCTGCCACTGAGCGACCGGCGGAAGGGGACAAGTTCACATGGAGAAGAAGTTCATCGGCGCGGGCCTGCTGTCGGGTCTGATCGCCGGCATCATCTCGTTCGCCTTCGCCCGGTTGTTCATCGAACCGGTCGTGGGCAAGGCCATCGACTACGAGGGCGCGCGTTCGGAGGCCGAGGAGACCCTCGAACACGCCGCGGGCGGACACCACCACCACGGCGAGGAGGGTGAGGTCTTCACCCGCGCCATGCAGGAGAACCTCGGGGCCGGTGTCGGCACTCTGGTGTTCGCACTCTGCATGGGAGCGTTCTTCGCGGTCGCGTTCACGGTCCTGTGGTCCTACGTCGGCAGGCGGTACCCGGCGACCGACCCGCGCGCGGTCGCGGGCGCGCTCGGCGTGATCGGGTTCGTCGCCGTCTTCGGCGTGCCGTTCTTCGCCTACCCGGGCAATCCGCCCGCGGTCGGCGACGACGAGACCATCGGCGAGCGGACCGCGGCGTTCCTGACGATCACCGTGGCGTCGGTGGTGCTCGCCATCGCGGCCGTGGTGCTCGCGCTGTGGCTGCGACCGCGGATCGGCGGGCTCGTCTCGGGGATCGTCGGCACGGCGGCGTATCTGGTCGCCGTGGGCGTCACCATCGCGGTGCTGCCGTCGTTCCACGAGGTCCCCGAACCCCTGCGCGACGACGCCGGGCAGATCGTGTTCCCGGGATTCCCGGCCGACGTGGTGGGCGATTTCCGCGTGTACGCGATCGCCAACCAGGTCATCCTCTGGACCGTCCTGACGCTGACCTTCGCGGTGGCCCTCGGCGCGATGTCGCGTTCGAGGAGCGACGGGCGGACCGTCGTCGGCGCCGGTTCGAGGTGAGCGCGGCCGGGTGCACTCACCGCTGATGCAGATCATCACCGCCGGGCGCACCGGCCCCAACAGGTCGGTGCGCTTCGGCGGTGAGGCGCCGCTGGACGACCGGGGGCGCCGGGACGTCGTCGCGGTGGCAGGCGGCATCGAACCCGTCGTCGCCTGTGGGCCCGAGCCGGCGACCCTCGAGAGCGCCCGTCTCCTCGGCGCACCCGTCGAGCAGATCGTCGACGACGCGCTGCGCACCCTGGACGTGGGGGCATGGGCCGGCCTCGCGCCGGAACAGGTTCCGCCGCACCACCTCGCGGCCTGGTTCGCCGACCCCGGCGCGACACCGCACGGAGGGGAGAGCATCGCCGGCCTCGTCGATCGCGTCCACGCCTGGCGGGACCACATGATGGACGAGATCGCCGGCCGTGCGGTCGTCGTGGCCATGCCCGTCGCCCAGGCCCTGCTGTGCCGAGAGGCCTCCGACTACTTCCGGACCGAGGTCCGGCCGGCGGCCGTGTACCGGTGGCCCCGGGACCGTACCGGCGGGTGAGACGACGCACGGCGAAGACACGAAGAGACGGAATCGCCGTGATGTGCCTAGACATCGACAGTGACTCCTGACACAGTTGAACCGGCAAAGTGAAACGTGTTCCACCTCGGTGGCTACCGGTCTGGGAGAGTGACGATGTTCGAGTGGTCCGAAGAAGACCTGATGGTTCGGGATGCGCTGCGCGCGTTCATCGACAAGGAGATCCGGCCACATGTCGACGAGCTCGAGTCCGGCCAGCTCCCGCCCTACGACATCACCCGCAAGCTGCTGCAGACCTTCGGCGTCGACCAGATGGCCAAGGACGCGCTGGAGAAGGAACTCGCGGCCGAGGCCGCCGGGGAGAAGGAGTCGTCCGGCGGCGGTGGCGGCGCCATGGGCGGCTCGATGTTCATGATGGTCAACATCGAACTGGCCGGCGTGTGTCTCGGCCTCGTCGCCTCGCTGGGCGTGAGCATGGGCCTGACCGCGTCGACGATCCGCAGCCGCGGCACCCTCGCACAGAAGAAGCGCTGGTTGCCGGAACTGGTGACGATGGAGAAGGTCGGCGCCTGGGCCATCACCGAACCCGACTCGGGCTCGGATGCGCTGGGCGGCATGAAGACCACGGTGCGCCGCGACGGCGACGATTACATCCTCAACGGTCAGAAGACCTTCATCACCAACGGCCCGTACGCCGACACCATCGTCGTGTTCGCCAAGCTCGACGACGGCAGCGACACCCCGATCCGCGACCGCAAGGTGCTCACCTTCGTCCTCGACAAGGGCATGCCCGGTCTCACGCAGGGCAAGCCGTTCAAGAAGATGGGCATGATGAGCTCGCCGACCGGTGAGCTGTTCTTCGACAACGTCCGTCTCGGCAAGGACCGCCTGCTCGGCGAGACCGAGGACACCGGCGCCGACGCCCGCGGCGCCGAGGGCGCCAAGGCCGGGTTCGTCGCCGAGCGCATCGGCATCGCCGCCCTGTCGCTGGGCATCATCAACGAGGCGCAGCGGCTGTCGGTCGACTACGCCAAGAACCGCAAGCTGTGGGGCCAGCCGATCGGCGACTTCCAGCTCATCCAGCTCAAGCTCGCCGAGATGGAGATCGCGCGGATCAACGTGCAGAACATGCTGTTCAACGCGATCGAGCGCGCCAAGGCCGGCAAGCCGCTGAGCCTGGCCGAGGCGTCGGCGATGAAGCTGTACTCGTCGCGGGCGGCGACCGATGTCGCCATGGAGGCGGTCCAGCTGTTCGGCGGCAACGGCTACATGGCGGAGTATCGGGTGGAGCAACTCGCCCGGGATGCGAAGTCGCTCATGATCTACGCGGGCAGCAACGAGATCCAGGTGACCCACGTCGCCAAGGGGCTGTTGCGCGGCTGAGCCGTTGGCTCCATGGCCCGGAGCCGCGCCCCGCGCGGCTTCGGGCTATGGGGTCGCGGCCTGAGCCAGCCGCCAGACCCGATCCCGCGACATCGGGGTCTCGTGGGGCCGCACGCCGATCGCGCGGCGGATGGCATTGGCCAGCGCGGGCGCGACCGGGTTGAACGGCGACTCCGACATCGACTTGGCGCCGAACGGCCCGAGCTCGTCGGCGGTGTCGGCGAAATAGACCTCGGTGTAGGGGATGTCGGCCATCTGCGGCACCCGGTACGTGCGGAAGACCTTGGTCACGGGCACCCCCTCGTCGAGCATGATCTCCTCGTAGAGCGCAGACCCGATACCTTGCGCCACTCCGCCTTCCACCTGTCCCCGGCACTGCTCGGGATTCATCACGGTGCCCGCGTCGGCGGCGTGGACCGACTGCAGGATCACGACCTTGCCGGTATCGGTGTCCACGGCCACGCGGAATGCCTGCACGTTGAACGCGATCGAGCGCATCTCGCCGCGTTCCTCGCCGGCGGCGTAGGCGCGGGCGCCGTCGGGCAGGTCGAGGCGGTGGCGGCTGTCCACGGCGGCGATGAGGTCGCCGAAGCCGATGAGACCCTCGCCGACGATCGCCCCGTCCGGGCCCATCCGGATCTCCGCCGGATCGGCTCCGGTGAGCCGGCCGGCCGCATCGACGAGGGCGTCGCGCAGCGCGAGGCTCGCGGCATGCACCGCCTTGCCCGCGACGGTGGTCCCGGCCGACGCGAACGCACCGGTGTCATATGCCGCGGCGTCGGTGTCGCCGTGGTGCAGGGACACCCGCGAGACGTCCGTCGCCAGTGCGGTGGCGACGATCTGCGTGTGCACCGTGGTGGTGCCGTTGCCGAACTCGCACGTCCCGACGCCGACGTGGTAGGTCCCGCCGGTATCGACGGAGACGGTGACCTCGGAGATGTGTCCGCGCGGGGCCATCGTGGCGATCGCGGCGATGGCCATGCCCTCACCGACGCGCCACCGCGGCCCGGGCGGCGGGGCGACCCCGTTGCCGCGCCGCAGCGCGGCCTCGGTGGCATCGAGACACTGGTCGAGCCCGTAACTGCCGTACACCAGGTCGACCTCGGGTTCGGGCCGGGCGATCAGCAGCGGGTCGCCGTCGGCGACCGCGTTGCGGCGGCGCAGCTCGAAGGGGTCGATGCCGAGGCGGAGGGCGAGCTCGTCCATCGCGGACTCGACCGCGAAGATCACCTGGCCGAGGCCGTATCCGCGGAAGGCTCCCGACGGCGGGTTGTTGGTGTAGACGGCCTCGGCGTCGATCCGCTTGACGGGGCAGTTGTAGATCGACACCGACTCCGCGCAGGCGTGGAACATGACGCCGATCGCGTGGTTGCCGTAGGCGCCGGTGTCCGAGAGGACCTCCACGCGCAGGGCGGCCAGCCGCCCGTCGTCGTCGGCGCCGAGTTCGACCGTCACCCGCATGGGATGCCGGTAGGTGGTGCGGGTCATCTCGTCGGTGCGGGTCATCTCGTAGACGCAGGGCCGGCCGGTGCGCAGGGTGGCGATGGCGGCGAGGTCCTCGGTGAGGAGTTCCTGCTTGCCGCCGAATCCGCCGCCCACGCGGCCGCTGAACACCCGCACCCTCTCGACCGGCAGGTCGAGGATGCGGGCCAGTTCGTCACGCACCAGGTACGGGACCTGCGTGGACGTGCGCACCACCAGGCGACCCTGGGCGTCCAGCCATGCCACCGAGCCGTGTGTCTCCAACTGCGCGTGGGACACCCGCTGGGTCTGCCAGGTTCCGCGCACCGTCGTCGACGACCCGGCCAGGGCCACGTCGATGTCGCCGCCGAAGCCCTCGTGGAAGGTCGCCACGACATTGCGCTCGGGTTCGGCGACCCGCTCCTCGGGGGTGCGGTCGGGATGCAGGAGCGGCGCTCCGGGCGAGCGTGCCTCCTCGGGGTCGAAGACCGCGGGCAGGACGTCGTAGGTGACGCGGATCAGTCGCGCCGCCCGTTCGGCGACGCCCGGCGTGGTCGCGACCACCGCGGCCACCCGCTGGCCGACGAATCGCACGACCGGGTCGAAGACCAGCGTGTCGTCGGGGTCCTCGAGGCGGTTCTCGTGGCGGGCGGTGGAAAACCTCGGCGTGGAGACGTTCTTGTGGGTGAGGATCAGCTCGACGCCGGGCAGGGCCGAGGCGTCGGCGGTGTCGATGGCGACGATGCGCGCATGCGGATGCGGCGACCCGAGGACGTGGATGTGCAGGGCGTCGGTCAGCGGCACGTCGAAGGTGTAGGGCTCGGTCCCGGTCACCACCCGGCGCGCCGCCGGCGGGGTCACCGAGGTGCCCACCGCCTGTCGAGTGACGGCCGGGGAGGCGTCGGGCGCGCCGGCCCGGCCCGACTCGCCGGTGACGGCGCCGGCGATCGCCTCCCGGATGGAGCGATATCCCGTGCAGCGACACAGGTTTCCCTTCATCCGCCGCGGCAGGTCGTCGAGGTCGGCGGGGGTCAGCGTCGACGAGGTGACGATCATCCCGGCGGTGCAGAACCCGCACTGGAATCCGAAGCGGTCGACGAAGGACTGTTGCACGGGGTGGAGATCCTCGGGGGTGCCGAGGCCCGCCACCGTGGTGACCGCCCGCCCGGCGGCGCGCTGCGCCGGGAAGATGCAGGAGTGCACCGGCTTGCCGTCGACGAGGACCGAGCAGGCGCCGCAGTCTCCCGCGTCGCACCCCTTCTTCACCTCGAAGTGGGCGTGTTGCCGCAGCAGCGTCCGAAGGCACTGTCCCGGTGCGGGTTCGGCGTCGACGCGCTCTCCGTTGATCTCGAATTCCATCGTCACGCCGTCCCTTCGAGTTCGAGACGGATCTCCTCGGCGAGCACCGCGGAGACGGCCCGCCGCCAGTCCGCCGAGCCGAGCGGGTCGGTGTGGTAGCCGGGCGCGGCGGAGATGTCGTGCCGCAGCCGGTCGGCGCTCGGCGGTGAGGGGTACCGCAGGACCGTGGGCCATTCGGTGGCCGCGGTGATCCCGTACACCGTGGTGCCGTCCGGGTCGATGCGCCCGGTGACCACCGCGCCCGAGCGGCCGAGTTCGGCGAGGGCGATCTTCCGGAACCCGGTGCGCGCGGCCAGCGCGTGCCCGGGGAAGTCGACGGCGCGCAGGACCTCGCCCGGCCCGAGGACGTTGATGCCGTTGCCGATCACCAGATCGGCCACCGGCAGGTCGCGGTCGGCGCCGTCGCGATGCCAGATGTGGGCGGTCGCGTCGAGGCCGACGGCCAGCGACACCATCGACGCGGCGGAGAACGAGCGGCAGATGTTCCCGCCGACGGTGGCCATGTTCCAGATCTTGAACGAGGCGAGGAGGGCGTTCGCGCACTGCGCGAACAGGGGGTGGGCGCGGAGGCCGGGACGTGGCGGGAGGGCGGCGAGTTCGGCGACAGTGCAGGTGGCGCCGACGCGCAGGCCGCCGTCGGGGAGCTCCTCGAACGACGGCCAGCCCATCTCGCTGAGATCGACCAGGCCGGTCGTCGCGGGTTGCGGCTCGGAGAACACCCAGGTCCCGCCGGCGACGATCTGCTCGCCGGGTTCGGGGAAGACCTCCTCGCGCGAGCGTGCGAACCGGTAGCGGGTGACGGCGGCGAGGTCCATCAGCGCGCCTTGTCCATCAGGCGGCGGTGTGCGACCGCGACGGACTCGGTCATGGCGGCGGTGTCGATGGTGAGGATCTCTCCGTCGGCGACCACCCGGCGCCCGTGCACCCACGACGCCTTGATCGGCGGGATCGCTCCGAGCACCAGCGCGGCGACCGGGTCGTCGATGTCGCGGTGGGCCACCGTGGACAGGTCCCAGAGCACGAGGTCGGCGAACTTGCCCGGTTCGATGGAGCCGATCTCGTCTTCCCGGCCGAGCACGCGTGCGCCGCCGCGGGTGGCGAGTTCGAGCGCGGTGCGGGTGGTCAGGGCGGTGGGGCCGCCGCGGGCACGCGCCATCAGGACGGCCTGGTGGGCCTCCTCGAGGAGCCGGGCCGATTCGTTCGACGCCGCGCCGTCGACGCCGAGACCCACCGGGACGCCCGCGTCGACGAGATCGCGGGTTCGGCAGATCCCGTTGCCCAGGCGGGCGTTCGAGGTGGGGCAGTGGGCCACACCGGTCTGCGTCGTGGCCAGGCGGGCGATCGCGGCGTCGTCGAACTCCACGCCGTGGGCGTACCAGACGTCGTCGCCCACCCAGCCGACCGACTCCATGTACTCCAAGGGGGCGCAGCCGAAGTGCTCGGCGCAGTAGGCGTCCTCGTCGACCGATTCCGCGAGATGCGTGTGCATGCGGACGCCGAGATCGCGTGCCAGCACGGCGGACTCGCGCAACAGGTCGGTCGTGACGGAGAACGGTGAACCGGGGGCGAGTGCGATCCGCAGCATGGCGCCGGGTTCCGGGTCGTGCCAGCGGGCGACGGCGTCGGCACTGGCGGCGAGGATCTCGTCGATGGTCTGGACCACCGAGTCCGGGGGGAGGCCGCCGTCCTTCTCCGAGAGGTCCATCGAACCGCGGGTCGGGTGGAACCGCAGGCCGATCTCGCCCGCCGCGGCGATCTCGGCACCGAGCAGGTCACCGCCCTCGCGGGGGAAGACGTAGTGGTGGTCGGTCGTCGTGGTGCATCCGGACAGCGCCAGTTGGGTCAGCCCGCCGAGGGCCGCCGCGTGCAGCGCCTCCTCGTCGATCCCGGCCCAGATCGGGTAGAGGGTCTGCAGCCACGCGAACAGCGTGTGGTCGGCGGCGAGACCGCGCGTGATCCATTGGTAGAGGTGGTGATGCGTGTTCACCAGACCCGGGGTGAGGACGCATCCGCGACCGTCGACCCGCACCACGTCGCCGTCGACCGATGCCGCCGGGATCGGCTCGGCGGACACCGCCGCGATCCGGGTTCCGTCCACGAGCACCGACGCCCCGGGCAGTTCCCGGCGCTGCGCGTCGAGCGTCAGCACGTGGGTGTTCTCGATCAGGATCGCGGGGGCCACGGCGTCACGCTACGTGCATCCGACCCCGCGCGCATCTCGTGTCACGAAGCCCGACGTCCGGATGGGAAGCGGGCTCCCATCCGGCATCTCGGGCTCAGACGGAGGTCTCGGTGATGCCCTTGTGCGCCGGGATGGCGAAGGCGACCAGCGCCGCGACCGCACACGCGCCGAGGCCGATCACCGACGCCCAGAGGTACCCGTCGGTCGTGGGGACCGCGGCGGCCGCGCCGTCCGGGCCCGTGAACGACGTCATCGACCACGTCAGCAGCATGCCGACGACCGCCGAGGCGGTGGAGGTGCCGATGATCCGCATCAGGGCGTTGACGCCGTTGGACTCACCGGTCTGCTCGACGCTGACCACCTGCATGATGAGGGCCGGCATCGCCGAGTAGGCGATGCCGAGGCCGGCGCCGATACAGCAGCTGAGGACGAGCATGTGAATCCAGGAGATGCCCCACGGTCCCGCGACGCCGACGATGAAGATGAGGTAGCCGATCCCGATGACCACGCCGCCGAGGGCCAGCGACACGCGCGCGCCGAGGGCGGCGTTCATCCGGCCGCTGACATTGGACATCGCGAACATCACCAGGCCGCTGGGCGCGAGGATGAGGCTCGCGTGGACCATGTCGTAGCCGAGGCCGTCCGGGGTGAACGTCGGGGCCATCAGCAGCTGGATGGGGATCAGCTGCATCGCGTAGAAGGCGAACCCGGTGGCGATCGACGCGAGGTTGGTCAGGAAGAGCGGCCTGGTCCTCAGGATCCGGAGGTCGATCAGCGGGTTGTCGCGACGGAGTTCGATGACCGCCCACAGAGCGAGCAGGACGACGAAGCCGCCGAGCAGCCCGAGGGTGAGCGGGCTGCCCCAGCCCCACGACGCGCCCTTCGAGAGCGGCAGGAGCAGGCACATCAGGAACGCGCCGAGCCCGAGCGCGCCGATCGCGTCGAAGCGTCCGCCCGCGGTCACGGTGTTCGACGGGACGGTCAGCAGGACGCCGAGCGCCGCGAGTGCCGCGGTGAGCCCGCACACCCAGAACAGCGCGTGCCAGCTGACGTGCTGGGCGATCGCCGCCGCGATCGGCAGGCCGAGGGCGCCGCCGATGCCCAGTGACGCGCTCATGGTTCCGACGGCGGTGCCGAGGTGTCTGGGCGGAACGATGTCGCGCATCACGCTGATGCCGAGGGCGACGATGCCGAAGCCGAGGCCCTGTAGCCCCCGGCCGAGGATGAACAGCGGCAACGACGTGGCCAGTGCGCAGACCACCGACCCGAGGGCCACGAAACCGAGGCTGCCGAGGATCGCCCGGCGCTTGCCGTACATGTCGCCGATGCGGCCGCCGATCGGCGTCGCGACCGCGGCGACGAGCAGCGTGATCGTGATCGCCCAGGTGGTGTTGGAGGGCTCGGCGTTCAGCAGGGTCGGCAGTTCGGGGATGAGCGGGACGATGATCGTCTGCATCACCGCCACGACGATGCCGGCGAGACACAGCACCACGACCGCGGCACGCGGGTGGGGCTTCTCGTCCTCGTGGGAATCGGGACGGGACTCCAGCGCTGATTCGACGGCGTCGGGGGTCTCCTCGCCGGACACCCCGCCGGTCCCCGTGCTCCTGGTCACGAGACCGTCCGGCTCGTCGTACACATGATCGTTCACACCTCCGAACGATCAGGGTATCGGTGCCGCGTCGTTCGAGTACGTCGGCGTGCGCGAATCCCGTCCGAACGGACGAGTCCAGACCCCGGTCGGAGGGAGCCGGGGTCACGGGGTTCAGAGTGCGAGAAGCTCGGCCGCCGACACCGGCTGTGGCCAGCGCGGGGTGATCCCGTCGCCCGAGGACACCCCGCGGATGCGTCGCATCACCCACGGCGCCAGGAATGTGCGGGCCCATTCGGCGTTCTGCCGACGTTGTTCGCGCCGCGACAGCTCGGCCGCGGCCTCGAGTTCCACGCGGGTGATGTCGTGGTCGACGCCGAGCAGGTCGAGGACCTCGGCGGCCATGCGGGTGTGGCCGAGCGAGGACATGTGCAGCCGGTCTGTGTCCCACATGCGGTAGTCGTCGAAGCCCTTCAGGCGCCAGTAGTCGAGGACCATGACGCCGTGGCGGTCGGCGACCTCGCGGACCAGCTCGTTGTAGATGGCGATGCGGCCGCGGAGCTTGCGGAACACCGGCGCCCACCCGGTGTCGTAGGCGGTGAAGACGACGACCGTCGCACCGGTGGCGGCGAGCTTGCCGATGGCGGTGTCGTACCGGTCGACGAGCGCATCGACGTCGAGCCCGGGCCGCATGAGGTCGTTGCCGCCGGCGTAGATCGTCACCAGGTCGGGGTTCATCGCGACGGCCGGCTCGAGCTGCTCGGCGATGACGGCGTCGAGCAGGCGCCCGCGGATCGCGAGATTGGCGTAGGCGAAGCCCTCGTCGTGCCGGGCGAGCTGTTCGGCGACCCGGTCGGCCCAGCCGCGCAGCCCGTTGGGGCGGGTCGGGTCCGCGTCTCCGACTCCCTCGGTGAACGAGTCGCCCAACGCGACGTAGCGGGTGAAGCCCACGATGCTGGTCCTCCTGGTCGACTATGACGATCGGCTTAGAGCCGACCGGTTGAGAACAGTAGTTCGCGCCG
>Ga0164243_10005713_pt1 | contig 18973 bp, 15 predicted proteins | sample OricompcompostOP_FD_108781 | JGI IMG/M metagenome (GOLD analysis project Ga0164243, IMG submission 108781) | Organic Plus compost microbial communities from Emeryville, California, USA - Original compost - Organic plus compost (OP) | ecosystem: Engineered > Solid waste > Mixed feedstock >... | reverse complement strand
GAGGTGCAGGATTTCCGCTGCCTCCTTCACGCGCCTCTCGATCTCCGCCTTGGGCCGCTTGGCGATCCTCATTCCGAAGGCCATGTTGTCGAAGACCGTCATATGCGGATAGAGGGCATAGGACTGGAACACCATGGCAATGCCGCGTTGGGACGGCGGAATATCGTTCACCCGCTCTTCGCCGATATACATATCCCCGCCGGTAATACTCTCCAAGCCCGCGATCATGCGGAGCAAGGTGGACTTGCCGCAGCCGGACGGCCCGACGAACACGATGAACTCGCCAGCCTTGATCTCCAGATCCACGCCATGGATGACCTCGGTCGTCCCGTAGCTCTTCTTGATGTTCTTCATCAGAACGCCGGCCATCAATCATCTCCCCGATCATAAACTCGAGCAAATCCGAAGCGCATTGGCGATCAGCCCCCCTTTACCGAACCGGCGAGAAGGCCCCGGACGAGATAACGTTGCAGGGCAAAGAAGACAATGATCGGGACCACGATCGCGACGAAGGCCGATGCCGACAAGATTTCCCAGTTGCCGCCGCGGGAGCCGAGGAGCTCGCGCAACCTGGCAGTCATCACAAGCTGTTCCTCATTGTTGCCGAGGAAGACCGTCGCCACCAGGAGGTCGTTCCAGACCCAAAGGAACTGGAAGATGGCGAAAGAGGCCAGGGCCGGGAATGAGAGCGGAAGGATGATCTTGCGGAAGATCTCAAAGTCCGAAGCGCCGTCGACGCGCGCGCTTTCGAGGATTTCCCGCGGCAGGCCGGCGATATAGTTGCGCAGGAGGTAGATGGCGAGCGGCAGGCCGAAGCCGGTGTGGGCGAGCCATATACCGATGAAGGATTTTCCCACGCCGATATCGTTGTAAAGCCGCAGGAGCGGGATCAACGCCATCTGCAGAGGTACGACGATCAGTCCGACGATCGTGGCCAGCAGAAGGGCGCGGCCGGGGAATTCCATCCAGGCAAGTGCATAGGCTGCATAGGCGGCGATAAGAATGGGGATAATGGTGGCCGGTATCGTAACGGTCAGCGTGTTGATGAAGCTTTGTCCGATGCCTTCGGAAAACAGCACCGTCTCGTAATTTTCCGTGGTGAACTTCGGCGGCTCCTGCGAGGCCACGAAGAGCCTCTGGCCACGCTCTCCTTCGGGCTGTTCGGGATAAACGATCGAGAAATCGCCATTCTCGCCGATGGTGATGAGCTCTCCGTCGCGGGTCTCCGCCGTTTCGCCCGGTTCGAACTCGGTCGGTCGCTGGATCGAGATGCCGAAGGCGCCAACCGTGCCGGAGCCTTCGCCGAAGACATTGCCGCGCAGCACCCACCGGCCGTCTTCCTCGACGGCCTCGTTCGGCGCCGGCGCACGGAACACGACGTTGCGCTCGGCGGGTGCGAGTGCGGTCCACCAGCCGCTGGTGACGATCTGATCCTTGTCGCGGAAAGACGATATGAGAATGCCGAGCGTGGGGATCGTCCAGATGATGACAAGCATTAACACCGCGATGTGGACCACCCAGGTGAGCGCTGGTCGCGTGCCGACGGTCGTGCTCATCTGCCGCCCTTTCGTGCTTCGCGGATATTCCAGAACATGATCGGCGCCACCATCACCATGATGACGAGCGCAATGGTGGAGGCCCGGCCGAAATCCAGCCCGCGGAACATCCAATCGAACATGTAATTGGCAAGAACCTGCGTGCCCCATTGGCCGTTGGTCATGGCGAGCACGATATCGAACACCTTCAGCACCAGGATGGTGATCGTCGTCCAGACAACGGCGATGGTGCCCCAGATCTGCGGAACCTTGATCTTGTAGAAGATCTGGAAGGGAGAAGCGCCGTCGATCACCGCCGCCTCGACCGTTTCCTCGGGAATCCCCCGCAGCGCAGCCGACAGGATGACCATGGCAAATCCGGTCTGGATCCAGATGAGCACGACCATGAGGAAGAAATTGTTCCAGAAGGGCACGGTCAGCCAAGCTTGCGGGTCACCGCCCAGCCCTGTGACAATGGCATTCAGCAAGCCGATCTGCTCCTCGCCGGCGGGCCGGTAATCGTAAATGAATTTCCAGATAACGCTCGCTCCCACGAATGAGATCGCCATTGGCATGAAGATCAGGCTCTTTGCGACGTTGCCCCAGGCGATGCGGTCCGTGAGCGCTGCTGAGATCAAGCCCAGGAAGGTCGTGGCTGCGGGCACGACGATGAGCCAGAGGATGTTGTTGCGCACGCTTTCGCGAAAGGCCGGATCCCTGGCGAGCCATTCGTAGTTGCGCGTGCCGGTCCAGTTCTCCCCATTGGGGCCGTGAAAGCTCAACACGATCGAGTTGATGACCGGGTAAACGAGGTAAAGCCCGACGATGATGATCGCCGGGCCGAGGAACAGCCATGGGCGTATGGCATTCGCTTTGGTGAGGTTCGAGACGATATGGGCACCCGAGGCAGGATAGAGGGTGTCGAGCAGCTTATTCGTGCTCCAGAAATAGCCGAAGCACGCGGCCACGCCCAAGATCACGACAAGCGAGGCGCTCAGGAGCTTCGAGTCCGGCAGGATGAAATCGAAGGCGGCGTAAACCGCGGCGGCAACGGCAATGCTTACGATAAGCCCCGCTGCCATGATCGCCAGCGTGGTGAGTACAGTCATCAGGGCCGAGACCAACCCCGATCCGTTTGCAGCCGGTGCTGTCGTCGTCTGGGATAGAGCCACTTTCTTTCCCCTTCGATGGACCCCTCTTCTATCCGGCGTCACCCGCGATCCGGACGGTACCGCTTGTGTAATTTTAGCGCTGAGGCGGGTCACGTCGCAATCGCGGCCCGCCTGCAGCCACAGCGGACACTATTTCTTGATCGCGTCCCACTCCCTCTGGATCATGTCGGCGGCCTCCTTGGCCGACTTGCCGCCCACATAATCGACCATGCCGGTCCAGAACGCGCCCGCGCCGATGCGGCCCGGCATCAGATCGGAACCGTCGAAGCGGAAGGTGGTGGCCTGCGTCAGGATCTCACCCTGTCTGCGGACGGAATCGCTCGGATAGACCTCCGGATTTGCTTCCTTGTAGGGGGTGAGGAAGCCCGTCTGCGCCATCCAGATCTCATGGGCGATCGGCGTCTTCAGGAACTCGATGAAGGCACGGGCGGCATCGGAGTCGGAGGTGATTGCAACCACGTTGCCTGAGCCCAAAACCGGCTTGCCCAGGTCCTTTTCGCCATAAGCGGGCATGTAGAAGAAGTCGGCATCGACGCCCACTTCCGTGCCTTCCGGGAAGAAGCTCGTGATGAAGGATGCCTGATGGTGGAGGAAGCAGCCGGGCGGGGAGGAGAAAAGGCCAGTCGGGCTATCGCGGAAGTCGGTCGAGACGACTGCCTGCGTGCCGCCGGCGACGAAGTCATCGTTGCGGGCGAACCAGCCGAACTCTTCGATGGCTCCGATCACGCGTTCGTCATTGAAGGGTATCTCGTTGGTGACCCACTGGTCGTAAACTTCCGGCGGCTGGGTGCGCAGCATCATGTCCTCGACCCAGTCCGTTGCCGGCCAGCCAGTGGCGGCGCCGGCGCCAAGACCGATACACCAAGGCTTGCCGCCATCGGCCACGATCTGCTCCGTCAACGCCTTCAGATCCTCCAGCGTCTCGGGGACCTCGTAACCTAGATCCTCGAAATTATCCGGTACGTACCAGACGAGCGACTTGACGTCCGCCTTGTACGGAAAGGCGTAGAAGGCTTCCGTTCCGTCCTCGCCGGCATAGGTTCCCAGGTCGACCCAGGACTGGCCGGCGGCATAGTTCTCCTTCACCCAGTTCGCAGTCTCCTCGCCGAGCGAGACGAGGTGTCCCTGGGAGGCGAGATTGGCGGCGATGCCCGGTTGCGGGAATATCGTGATGTCAGGAGGGCTGCCGGCCTGAATATCGATAACAATCTGCTGCTCGAAGGAATCCGAGCCCGAATAGGCGACCTCCGCTCCCGTAGCTTCCTCGAAATAGGCGACAACGGATTCGAACAGCTCCCGTTCGGGGCTCAGCCAGTCGCCGAATATCGTCAGTTTCTGGCCGGAGAGATCGTGCTTGGACTTGAAGTCCTCCAGGCTCTGCCAGCTGAAGCGGCTGTCCTCGCCGGGCGCGAATTTCAAGTCCTGAGCAAGGGCGGTACTGCAAGAAAGCACCAGCGCCACGCTGCCGGCTATCGTCCATCTGTTCATCATGTCCTCCACTGGATCCTGCCGGGATAAAGACCCGGTGACCTTTTCTGTTCCAGACGCTTAGGCTTTCCGCTCGGTACCTCCAAAACCAAAGCGCTTTGAGAGCGTTAGCCTCACGCTTCGATTGACACGAGTCAAGCTTGGCCAGTTCCATTCCAGCCCTTGTACGGTGGGCGTCGCACCGGAACGGATTTCCCGACGGGCGCGTGAGCGGGGGATAGGGCGGGTTTCCATTGCAGGAGGCGGAGCTCCTTATTGGACCGGTGACGGGTCTGTATCCCCTGTCGCAGGGAACGATGAGGGATGAATCTGAGCCGCATGCCAGGGTCTCAGCGGGACCGAGCGGACGATGATCGACATTTCATCTCGATCATCCGCGCTTCTTCTCGTTTGCTGCCCAATCCGTGCAGCGCCTGCTTATGTGCGGCAGGCCTTCCGCTTATCCGGCCGCTGTTGGGTATTCCGAACTGTTTACCAGCATATGGGAGTAACCGTGGCTTGAAAAAATAAACATAGATTTGGCGCAAAACTGTAATTTAATATTGCATTAAGCTGTCGCTGAAGGCATAAAGAAGGGGTTACGGCGACCCTGGATCGGCGACCGTAACCCCCATCTGGGACTTATGCAGGCTGGCAATTGTCGGGTGCTGAAATCATCCCAGAGTTCCGTATGTCTTGTTGTAAGCGAAGGAAGCCTGGCGGGGCCTTCCTCGCTTACTTATCAGCCGCTCCAGACTCTTCCACGACCGGTCCGGTTGGGGAAATAACCCTTGACCGGGCGGCCTCGACCCTGGTGCATAAAAAGTCATACGTGATCATAAAAATTGTTATGGCCTATTATTTACGGTAAACATCGGGAACGCAACTCACCCTAGAAGATATTTGCGTGTTTGTCGACAGGTTACGTCTTCACAATATGCCATAACGCAAACGTGAGTGAGGCTGCAGCATATATCAGGCGTACACCTGCGGCGAAGAAGATGGATTGTTCGCTTAACCTGCAGGCCGAAGCCTTTCCAGGTGTCATGCGCTTTGTGGCCAGGGAAGTCGCGCGGGCAGTACCATATCTCATGTCGATGAACGCCATGAACTCGCACTTACGGCGTGGACGGACGCGACTTGGACATCCGGCTCAGTCCCGGAGGGAAATCTCTTTCTGTCTTGAGGGATGCCTTAGCGCACCGTGCCCCCTCGCGATTGACCGCCACTGGGTGGTCCAGGCTCTCGCCGCCGATTCGATAAGGAAACGGGGCTCGCTGACGTGAGCAGTGCGCGGAGGGCGATTGCGTTAGCGGCGCTGTCGTGTTGTTCCGTGAACAGCAGTAAAGCCCATGCCTCTCTTGCAAATCATTCGCAATTGCATTAACTGGGTGGAACTTCAGCTCCGAAAGATCGTTGGTGATGTGCACGGTTTCTGCAAATGGCTTGCATGAGCAAATTTGAGGTTGGGGAATGATCGATAATTTAAAGCGTTCGCTGCTCATATTGGCGGGGGTGCTGGCCGTTGCATTGCCTTTCGCCGGTGCGTCGGCCCAGGAGAAGCTCAAGGTTGTCGCCACGACGGGCATGATCGCCGATGCAGCGCGCCAAGTCGGAGGAGACCTCGTTGATGTGCAGGGCCTGATGGGTCCAGGAGTCGACCCGCACTCCTATCGTCAGACCCGCAGCGACATCCTTGCCATGACCAAGGCGGACCTCGTGCTCTGGCACGGCCTCTATCTGGAAGCGCAGATGGAGGAGTTCATGGAGACGCTTTCAAAACGGCGCAGCGTGGTCGCGGTAGCCGATAGCCTCCCGCATGATCTTCTCCTTTCCCATGACGTCTACCGGAACCGCTTCGATCCCCATGTCTGGATGGATCCGGACCTGTGGGCGCGCGTGGTGACTAAAGTGCGGGACGCGCTTATTGCCGCGCGACCGGAGGGTGAAACACAATTCAGCGCCAATGCGGAAAGGCACCTTAAAGAGATCGCGGCGCTTTCGGATTACGCGAAGCGTGTGCTCGCCACCGTGCCGGAGGAACGCCGCGTTTTGATCACCGCGCATGACGCCTTCAAATATTTCGGTCGTGCCTATGACTTTGAAGTCCTGGGTATACAGGGCATCTCAACCCAGAGCGAAGCGGGGCTGAGCCGGGTTTCGGAGCTGGTCGACACGTTGGTCACCCGCAAGATCGGTGCGGTCTTCGTGGAATCCTCAGTGTCGGATCGCAATATGCGTGCTCTCGTGGAAGGCGCCGCAGCCAAGGGGCAGGAGGTGCGCGTGGGCGGGCAGCTGTTCTCCGACGCCATGGGTCGGGACGGCACATATGAGGGCACCTATATCGGCATGATCGACCACAACGTCACCACGATCACCCGGTCGCTCGGCGGCGAAGCGCCGGAGCGCGGCATGCACGACCGGCTGTCGGCGGGAAGCTGATGATGGAGACAGGGATGAACAGCGCCGCGCTTGAGCTTGCCAGTGACCGGGGCCGGCGGGTCGTGCTTCCTACGCCTGCCGAAAGCCCGCTTGCAGTTCGGGAGCTCACCGTTTCCTACGGCGAAAAGCCGGCAATCTTTTCCATCGACGCAACCGTGCCCGCCGAATCCATGACTGCCATCATCGGGCCGAACGGCGCGGGAAAATCCACGCTTCTCAAGGCTGCTTTAGGCATCGTGCCGCGCCTTTCCGGCCGTGTGCTCGTGTTCGGCCAGCCGCTTTCGGAGGCCATGCACCGCATCGCCTATGTGCCGCAGCGCGCCTCGGTGGATTGGGATTTCCCGACGCGGGTCATCGATGTGGTGCTGATGGGGCTTTACCGGGAACTGGGTCTGTTGCGTCCAGTTCGCCGTCAGCATCGCGAGCGCGCTCTTGCCTGCCTCGATCGCGTGGGCATGGCGGATTTTGCAGGCCGTCAGATCGGCCAGCTCTCGGGCGGCCAGCAGCAGCGTGTGTTCCTCGCCCGGGCTCTGGCGCAAAACGCCGACCTCTATCTCCTCGATGAACCTTTCGCCGGCGTCGATGCGGCGACGGAAAAGGCCATTATCGATGTGCTGAAAGCATTGAAATCCGAGCGCCGCGCGGTGGTCTGCGTGCATCATGACCTTGCGACCGTGGCCCAGTATTTCGACTACGTGCTGCTCATCAACGTCCGCAAGATCGCTGAGGGACCGGTGGCGACCACTTTCACGGGCGAGAACCTGCAAAAAACCTATGGCGGCCGGCTCGCCACCACCCATATCGACCAGCTGAAGCTCCCAGCGGCCTGAGCGATGTTCAGGGCTCTTCTTGACGCTCTCACTTTCCAGGCCGGCTACAATGCCGCCCTGGTGGTGCTCGGCGCGGGGCTGCTCGGGATTGCGGCTGGAAGCGGGGGGACTTTCCTCTTCCTGCGCAAGCGGGCGTTGATAAGCGATGCTGTGGCACATTCCACGCTCCCGGGCGTCGGTCTCGCCTTCATCGTCATGGTGATGCTTGGTGGAGAAGGGCGCAGTCTTCCCGGCTTGCTGTTGGGCTCGGCCCTTTCCGCCGGCATCGGTCTTCTGGCGGTGGAATGGATCACATCGCGGACGAGGCTTGCCGAAGATACGGCGATTGGAGCCGTGCTTTCGGTGTTTTTCGGCTTCGGGGTGGTGTTTCTTACCATTATTCAGACCATGTCGAGCGGCTATCAGGCAGGCCTTGAAGGCTTCCTCCTCGGTTCCACGGCGGGCATGCTTTTCAACGATGCGGTGGTCATCGCCATTGGCGGCGGGCTTGCCGTTGCCTTTGTCGTCCTGCTGCGCCGTCCGATGACGCTGGTTTCTTTCAATCCCGAATTCGCCGCAGCATCAGGTGTCGACGTGCGGCGTACGGACCTTGCCATGATGGGGCTTGTGATGGCGGTCACCGTGATCGGCCTCAAGCTTGTCGGGCTCATCCTGGTGGTGGCGCTGCTGATCATCCCGCCTGTGACGGCGCGGCTCTGGACTGAACGTACGGAACGGGTGATCCTGGCTGCGGGCATCATAGGCGGTTTCTCCGGATATGTTGGTGCAGCGCTTTCCGCATCAGCGCCGCATCTGCCGACCGGACCCATCATCGTGCTGGTGGGTTTCGCTCTCTTCGTGCTGTCGCTGCTTTTCGCGCCGGCGCGCGGCGTCCTCGCCGCGCTCATTCGCCATCGTCAGTTCCAGCTTCGCGTGCACCGGCGGCAGGGTCTTCTGGCGCTCGCCCACAACGAAGCCATCTTCGACAAGCTGACGCTGGCGGTGCTTCGCCGCGAAGGCCTTATCCGGCAGGATGCGGTGGCGACGGACAAGGGCAGGGCAGCCGCTGCCAAGACCTTGCGTGACGAAAGCCGCTGGGCGGTGGCGCGCCAGCTCTATGAAGACGAGGCTGTGTTCGCGCGATATGACGGGCTCACGCCCATCGAATCCGTGATGACACGTGACGAGATCGCCGAGATCGACCGGCGCCTCGGGCCGCCCGCGGCGGCTAGCTAGGAGGAAACATGGGCGCAGAATTCGTACAGCTCAGTCTCACTCCGCTTCTCATCGGCATTCTGGCCGCCGTTGCCTGCGCGCTGCCGGGCAATTTTCTCATCCTCAGGCGGCAGGCGCTGATCGGCGACGCGATCAGCCATGTGGTCCTGCCTGGGATCGTGGTGGCGTTCCTGGTTACCGGCACTGTCTCGACATGGCCCATGATGCTGGGTGCAGCGGGAGCTGCCGTGGTGGCCGTGATCCTGATCGAGACGATCAAGCGGGTGGGGCGCATCGAGCCGGGAGCGGCCATGGGTGTGACCTTCACCTCGCTGTTCGCCGCTGGTGTCCTGCTGCTCGAGCAAACCGATACAAGCGGTGTGCATCTCGACGTCGAGCACGCCCTCTATGGCAATCTCGAGAGCCTGATCTGGATTTCCGCCGAAGGGTGGAACTCGCTGCTCGATCCCGTCGCTCTGGCCGATCTGCCGCCGGAGCTCTTCCGCATGGCCGCGGTTGCCTTCCTCATTGCGCTCATCGTCGTCATCTTTTGGCGGCCCTTGAAGCTTTCCACCTTCGATGAGGGTTTTGCCGGCGCTGTGGGCATTCCGACCGCGGCCCTCGGCTTCGGGCTCGTGGTTGCCGCGGCGGTGGCTGCCGTTGCGGCGTTCGATGCGGTGGGATCGATCATTGTGATCGCCATGTTCATCTGTCCACCAGCCGCGGCGCGGCTGATGACCAACCGGCTCGAAATCCAGGTGCTCTGGAGTGTGTTCTTCGCTGCTCTTTCCGCGATGCTCGGCTATATCCTCGCAGGCTACGGGCCGCTGTGGCTCGGCGGACAGAACGCCGTCAGCGCCGCCGGCATGATCGCCACCGTCTCCGGCGTCATTCTGGCGCTCGCCTGCCTCCTTGCTCCCCATCGCTCGCGAATCGGCGCGCCGAAAGGGATTTAGAGCAATTCCAGAAAAAGTGGGAACCGGTTTTCCGTCCCGAATTGCGTTGAAACAAGGACTTAGCTCCGCGGCTTCCACCCAAGCAGCCGCATCGCGTTTGCCGTCACCAGCACCGTCGCGCCCGTATCGGCCAGGATCGCCGGCCACAAACCGGTAACGCCGGCGATAGTGGTGACGAAGAACAGGACCTTGAGGCCGATTGCGATCGTGATGTTCTGGCGGATGTTCGCCATCGTCCGTTTCGAAAGCTCGATCATGGATGCGACATCGCTGACGCGGCCGTGCAGGATTGCGGCGTCCGCAGTCTCCAGCGCCACGTCGGTGCCTCCTCTCATGGCGATACCTATGTCGGCGACGGCGAGCGCCGGCGCATCGTTGATGCCGTCTCCCACCTTGCCGACCTTCAGGCCTGCCGCCTTGAGCTCTCCTATGATGCGGCTCTTGTCCTCAGGCAGCAGCTCCGCTCTCGCTTCGATGCCGAGTGCGCGAGCGATCGCTTCTGCCGTGCGGCGGTTGTCTCCGGTGAGCATGAGCGTGCGGATGCCTTCCGCATGCAGCCGGGCGAGACCGGAGAGCGCGTCCTCGCGCGGCTCATCGCGCATGGCGATGGCGCCGACAACCTCGTCGTCCACGAGCAGGACCGAGACCGTTTTACCTTGATCGTTCAGTGCGGCGAATTCCTGCATCCGCTGCGGCGAAAGTGCGTGCCGCTCGGCAATTGCATTCGGGGAGCCGAACAGGATGGATTTTCCCTCCACTTTGCCTTTTATTCCTTTCCCGCCAAGTGCAGCCGTATCCGTCGCCTTCGGGATCACGATACCGTCAGCCGCCGCCTTTTCGAGGATCGCCACCGCTAGCGGGTGATTGGAGCCTTGCTCAAGCGCCGCCGCGAGCCTCAGCGTTTCGCGCTGATCACCTTCAAAGGCGATGATGTCTGTCACCTTCGCCTTGCCCTGGGTGAGCGTGCCGGTCTTGTCGAACGCAATCGCCTGCAGCCGGCCTGCTTCTTCGAGAACCGCGCCGCCCTTCATGAGCAGGCCACGGCGTGCTCCCGACGCGAGCGCGGCCGCAATCGCCGCGGGCGTCGAAATCACCAGGGCACAGGGGCAGCCGATCAGCAGGACGGCAAGGCCCTTGTAGATCCATTCCGACCAGGGTTCGCTCATGGCGAGCGGAGGGAAGCAGGCGACCAAAGCAGCAAGGATGATCACGCCAGGTGTATAGTAGCGGGCAAAGCGGTTGATGAAGCGCTCGGTCGGCGCTTTGCGCTCCTGTGCCTCCTCGACCAGCTTGATCACGCGGGCGATGGTGTTGTCTTCCGCCGCCGCCGTCACGCGCACCCGCAACGTCGCCTCGCCGTTCACCGTTCCTGCGAAGACGTGATCGCCGGGCATTTTTGATTTGGGTACGCTTTCGCCCGTCACTGGCGCCTCATTGACGCTGCTGGACCCGGACAGCACTTCCCCGTCAGCAGCGATACGGTCGCCCGGCCGCACCAATATGACATCGCCAACGGCCAGAGTATCCGCCGGAATTTCCTCCACGCCGCCATTTCTTTCCACGCGCGCCAGCTTCGGTACGAGATCGGCAAGCCCGCGTATGCTGGCGCGCGACCGGTCAGCCGCTACGCCCTCGAGGAGTTCACCAACCAGGAACAGGAAAATGACTGCCGTGGCCTCTTCGAGCGCACCGATGAGGACGGCGCCGATGGCGGCGATCGTCATCAGCGTCTCGATGGAGAAGAGCGTTCCCGTCGTCGCTGCTGCAAAAGCACGCCGGGCTATCGGCACGAGGCCGACGAGCATCGCAAGGCCATAGAACCATTGCTCGTATCGTGGCTGGAGGAACGCCGCGACGTAAGCAATGATGAACGCAAGGCCCGCAGCCAACGTCAAACGAACGGCCGGCCGTTGCCACCATGGAGCGGCACCATCGTTGCCGTGCGATCCGTGGACGTGTAACTCGCCAGACCTGTCACCTCCGTGGGGTGCAATCTCTTCAGCCGGCTTCGTTCCGAACTCGATCCGGTATCCCAGCCGTGTCACCTGCTTCCTGATTTCGGGATCGACGCAAGATCCAACCCTGTGGCTGACCGTCATCGACCCTGAAGTCACCGCGACGGCGACATCCTCCACGCCTGCGATGCGGCGCACGGCAGTATCGATCTTTTGAGCGCAGCTCGCGCAGTCCATTCCGTCTACGCGATATCGGGTGGTGTGCGTGATTTCGGCCATTCCTGATTGTCCTTGATCGGCTTCCCCTCGGTCCTTACTTCCTCTAGTGACTATAGGAGCAAGCAAAAAAAAATGACTTCACGCGCCCTTTCCATCGGCGAAGCCGCCCGTCAGAGCGGCGTCAAGGTGCCAACCATACGTTTTTACGAGCAGATCGGCCTCCTGCCCGCACCGCCACGCAGCGAGGGAAACCGGCGGCAATTTGACGAAAAGGATCTGAACCGGCTTGCCTTCATCCGTCACGCAAGAGAGTTGGGCTTCGAGATCGCCGATATCCGGGAACTGCTCACGCTGACCGAGCAGCCGCAAAGTTCATGCCATGAAGCCGACAGCATCGCCGCCCGGCACTTGCAGGAGATCGAGGAACGCATAGCCCGTCTTCAGGCGCTCAAGGAAGAACTGCAGCGCATGGTTGAAGAGTGTGGACATGGAAAGGTATGCGAATGCAGGGTAATCCAGGTGCTGGCGGATCATGGCAAGTGTCGCCGAGCGCATTGAAGCCGGAGTTCCATCAGCAACTCGTATTAAACTCTAGGTTGTATTACTTGAGGCGGACTGATGCCTGATCAGGCTTGCTGCATGCAGCGGATCGATTTCCACAGAGAAAAAACACTTCAAAATCAAATAAATAAAGCCATTATCGAGATTGTCGCCCAGAAGGGCCGAACCGGAGTGCGTGTTTAGGTTGTAATACCACAACTCTTGCGTTAATCCTTCTTGGCGGCTGGGCCGATTCCTTTGAGTGGCGAATGGATTTGCAATCACAGGCTGTATCGGTCCGGCCGATCGAGTTCGCTCGAGTACAGGGTCTTAGAATAGCGGTGACATGACGTGGCTCCTTCGAATTTGCTGTGCAGCCTTGAGGCTCAAGCGGTCGAAGGGCTGCTTCGGCAGGCCGATCAACGCGTGGAGCGGATCCGCCTTTCCCGGGCAGCATGGGTTGCCCGGGGCCGGATTGCGCGCGCCTGCGGAAGCGTATGTCGGGAGAATGAACAAGCGAAGGGGAAACTCTTCATAGATCGCATGGAGAAAAGGTGCGGGAAATGAATGCAAGCAAGCAGGAGGGGCTGTCATTCGCAACCCTGAGGGCCGCCGAGGCCGTGATCGAAACCAAAAGCCTCACAGGGGCTGCGCTTAAGCTTGGCATCAGCCAGCCGGCAATAAGCATGCATCTCGGCCGTCTGGAAAGGGCGATCGGCACGTCGCTGATAAAAAAGGTCGGAAACAAGATCATCGTCAAGGAAGAGATCTCTCGCCTGATCAGGCAGATGCTCGACCTGGAGAGGCGGCTGAAGACCGTCGGTTACGAGAAAAATATCTCGAAGTTGAAGGTAGGTATCTGCACCTACTGCGCGCCGCTTCTGGTCGAGCGGGCGAGTTCCCTCGGCAAGCTCAAGGAAACGCTCACCTGGCGCATCGCCGATTCGCGCCGGCTCGAAGAGATGTACGAGCAGGGTGAACTCGACGCGGTGTTCCGCGCCCTCTACCCTTCGGAAATCGCGCCGGACCTTACGACCGAATTCACCCTGAAGTGGATTGGGGAGAAGCAGTTGCTCGATTTCATGAAGCAAGACAGCCAGGGCTTGCCGGTCGTGCTCGCCTCGCCGAATTCTCCGCTGGGTGCGGTCTCGCGCGAATGGTTGCGCCGGCACGAAGTGTTCTACGATGTGGTCGGCGAGGTGGACGACATCATGACGGCGATACGGCTTGTCTCCAGCGGATTGGCGCTTTCACCGCTGCCGGTTTTCCTGCAGAAGGATCTAACAGAAGGAATCGGCGGCTGCACACAAATCCTGCCGGGGCAGCTGGAGGCACGTTACGGCATGTTCTTCGACGAGCGGCGATTCCACCTTCGCACCGCGCTCGATATATTCGAACTCCTCAAGGAAGAACTCGTACGCGCGCCCAAACCGGCCGAAATGCAGCGGCAAAGCCTGGCGCATCAGTATTGATCGTGCTGCCTGCATCACCTTTCCCCGCGGGCGGTGATGCAGCGCTTCACCGCTCGACGGGCTTTGATGTGGATTGGCGCACGTGCAGTTCCGGCTTGATGAGCTCCTGGGTGGGGATCACCTCCGCCCCGTTCAACCGGTCGAGCAGCACGCGGGCGGCTCGACGGCCGACCTCGCGTTGGCCGTTCCAGACCGTGGTCAACGCCGGCGTGGCGATCGCCGCCTCTTCCAGATCGTCATAGCCCGTCACGGAGATGTCGACGCCTGGAACAAGGCCGGCACGGGCAATGCCGTTCATCAGCCCGATGGCGACGAGATCGTTCCAGCACACCACGGCCGTGGGTTTGTCCTTCAGCGCGAGGAAGGCACCCGTCACTTCGAAGCCGGCCTGCTTTGTGCGCGGGCCGGGGAAACGCCACTCCGGCCGTACCTCGAGCCCCGCCTTTTGCATTGCCGCCACGTAGCCCTGATAACGGTCCCGCCCCGTGGATGTCTGGTCGGTGCCGCCGATCATGGCGATACGGGTGTGGCCGAGCGAGATCAGGTGGTTGGTTGCAAGGCCGATTCCATAGGCGTCGTCGCCGCGGAAGACGGGGACGGACGCACCCTCCACCGTGCGGGCGATGAGAACGGTGGGCAGACCGTTCTCCTCGACCATCTGGATGTCCTCGGGAGGCGTGCCTATCGCCGGCGACATGATCACCCCATCGGCACCGAGCTGCAGCAGGGTGTCGATGAAGGTGCGTTGCTTTTCAAGCTGGTCGTAATGGTTCGACAGCAGGAAAGTCTGCCGCGAACGATCAAGCTCGCTCTCGATGGAGCGCAGGATTTCCGCAAAGAACGGGTTCATGATGTCGTGCACCACGACACCGACAATGCCCGAGCGGGAAGTGCGCAGGCTTGCCGCCCGGCGGTTGTAGATGTAGCCGATGGCGCGTGCGTGCTCCTTGATGCGCTGGCGGGTGGTTTCGGCCACCAGCGGGCTGTCCCGGAGCGCCAGCGATACGGTCGCCGTCGAAACGCCCAGCGCATCCGCGATCGTCGAAAGCTTTATCTTCTGCGGCAGTTTTCTTCCCCCTGCGAAGGCCCCAACCGTCGCTTCTTAAACTGTTTAAAACGGCTTATGCCATTACTTGCACAGCGATCAAAGCTTTTTTGCCAGAGTCTCTGTTTCCGCCGTGGGGACACTGCGGCTGGCAAGCCGCAACCGGTGCTCGCGATGAACGATGTAGAGTCCGCTCGCCACGATGATTGCCGCCCCGATGAGCGTGAAAGCATCGGGCAGTTGGTCGAAAACCAGATAGCCGAAGCCGATCATCCATACGATCTGAAGGTACGGATAAGGAGCCAGGGCCGTCGTCGTGGCGTTGCGGTAGGCGAGGATCAGCATCCAGTGTCCGATCCCTCCGAAGAAGCCGAGGGACAGCATCACCAGCCACTGCAGCAGCCCGGAAGGTACGGATGCATAGAGAGGAACCGCAGGTAGCATCAGCAAGACCGGAATGAGTGCCGAATAGAAGATCATGCTTTCGGCAGATTCGGTCGCCCCCATGCGGCGCGTGAGGATCACGTAGAACGAATTGCATGCGACTGACGCCAAAGCAAAAACGTGACCCAAGCCGAATGCGCCAAAGCCCGGCCGCGTGATCACCAGGACGCCGAGAAAGCCTATGAGGATAGCCGCCCATCGCCGCCATCCCGCCCATTCACCGAGGAGCGGGCCGGCCAAGGCCGTGATCAGCATTGGCGCGAAAAAAGCAATCGAGACCGTCTCAGCCAGCTGCAGCGTCCGGAGCGCGAGAAAGTTGAAGATCGTCGAGCCGAAGAGGAAGGCGCTGCGTGTGATCTGGAGCGAGAGACTATTCACCCTGAAGACACGCCAGTTGCTCCAGGCCCGCAGCAGCAGGATGACGAGCACGACGTGGATAAGGTAGCGGACCCAGGTGACGAACGGGGCTTCCAGACCGGACGTCACGAGGAACTTTGCCCCGGTGTCGAGGCAGGAGAACAGGATGCCGGACCCGAAGATCAGCGCGATCGCAGAGCCGGGCGCGGCCGCTTCGACGGTGCTCCTGCCGCCGCTCGTTTGTTGATCGGCTGTAATCTTCATTCGTCGGGATGGCTGCCCAGGAAAGCGTATCGCATTGCGCATACGCCTTTACGTTCGGAAAGCAAAGAGATTGCTCAAGGTGAATCGCCGCCGGATCGGCAGGCAGCGTTCTGCGTTCCGCTTTGTCAAGAGAGCGCGGATGGATAAGCTTTAGGAAACGGGTTTCGCATCCTCTTCCATCTCGTCTTCGTCCTCGACCATGACAGCACCTTTGCGGGACAGATTTGCCTCGATGCGTGCAAGGAGCTTGACCAGAGCCTTCTGCTCTTTCTTGTCGAGCGTCTTCAGCGCCTGCTTCTCGGTCTTCCGCACGGAACGCTCGATAGCGCGGATGGCCTCGGAGCCGCTTTCGGTGAGGTAAACGTGGGCGCGCCGGGCATCCGTATCCGAAGCGCGTTTTTCCAGAAAGCCTTGGGCCGCAAGCCGGTTGATCGTCTTGGTTATTGTTGGTGGGCGCACTCCCAGCTTCTCGGCGAGCTGGCTCGGTGTCAGGCCGTTTTCCTGATTGAGAGCGAGCATGATCTTGTCCTGCCCGGCATAGAGACCCTGGTCCAGAAGCCGTTCGGCGAGCGCTGTGCGCGAAAGCCGGGCGGCGGATTGCAGCCGGCCAAGGATTGAGCCTCTGGATGTTCTTGACATTTGATCCTTCCTCTGTTCGCCGGGCACGATCGCGAGAGCGGGGATCAGGTCCCCGAAGATAGCTCGGCTAAAGGTTGTGGCAATGGTATGGCAACTTGCCGGACCCGGTGCCACCGGCTAGCCTTTGTGGCGCCGGCTATCCGTTTCCGGGCTAATGCCAAACCGGCGTATCAATCGTGTGACAATGGAGAGCCTGTGGCGCTGCGAGAGAAGATTGCCATCCTGCCGCTGGGAGCCACGGAGCAGCATGGGCCGCACCTGCCGCCCGAGACGGACTGGATCATTGCCGAGGCGGTGGCCGCACGGTCCGCCGCAAGTTCCGGCGGCCTGCCGGTCGAGGTGCTGCCGGTGGAGAAGGTCGGCTACTCCATCGAGCATTCGCACGATCCGCGCACCGTTTCCCTCGGCTTCGAGGAGGCCGTACGGCGGTGGACCGGCATCGGCGAAAATCTTTGCAGCAACGGCACCCGCAAGCTCGTCCTCCTCAATGCGCATGGAGGCAATTCGCCGCTGATGACCGTCGTCGCCACCGAACTGCGGGTACGTTGCCGGATGCTCGCGGTGGCCACGAGCTGGACAAGGTTCGGCTATCCCGACGGCCTCCTCTCCGAAGACGAGCGGGCGTTCGGCATCCATGGCGGCTTCATCGAGACGTCGGTGATGCTGGCACTCAGGCCGGACCTCGTGAAGATGGACGAGGCCCGGCATTTCGCCTCGGCGCAGGCGCGCTTCCGGCGCGACTTCACCCATCTTCGCGCCTATGGCCAGCACGCATTCGGCTGGACGATGCGCGACCTCAACGAGGCAGGCGCTGCGGGCAACGCCGCGGCGGCGACGGCCGAGGCGGGGGAGAAAATCCTTAATCACGCGGTTTCCGGCTTCGTGGAACTGCTTATGGACGTGGATCGGTTTGACCTTGCCGCGCTAAGATAGGCCGCTCCAACTCTACCCGTGCAAAACAGGCATTCACGTCTTATATGGACGGAAACGACCATCATCGCCCGTGAGGGAATTCATGTCCGAACAGAATGCGCAAATTCCGGTCACGGTGCTGACCGGCTATCTCGGCTCCGGCAAGACCACGCTTCTGAACCGCATCCTCTCCGAGGACCACGGCAAGCGCTATGCCGTGATCGTCAACGAGTTCGGCGAGATCGGCATCGACAACGACCTCATCGTGGAATCCGACGAGGAAATCTACGAGATGAACAATGGCTGCGTGTGCTGCACGGTGCGCGGCGACCTCGTGCGCGTGGTAGAGGGGCTGACGCGCCGGCCGGGCCGCTTCGATGCGATCATCGTTGAGACGACGGGGCTTGCGGACCCGGCACCGGTGGCGCAGACCTTCTTCATGGACGACGACGTGCGCGCCAAGACCAGGCTCGACGCGGTGGTGGCGCTGGTCGACGCCAAGCACCTGCCGCTCCGGCTCAAGGATTCTAGGGAAGCGCAGGACCAGATCGCTTTCGCCGACGTGGTTGTGCTCAACAAGACCGATCTCGTTTCGCCCGAGGAACTGGCTGCCGTGGAAGCGGCCGTGCGCCACATCAACCCGTCCGCTCGCATTCATAAGACGGAACGCGCCGGTGTCGCTCTTTCGGATGTGCTCGACCGCGGCGCCTTTGACCTCAAGCGGGCGCTGGAAAACGACCCGCATTTCCTCGACCACGACCATCCGGACCATGTCTGCGGGCCCGATTGCGATCACGATCACGAGCATCATCATCACGATCACGATCATGACCACGATCACCACCACCACCACGATCACGGCGAACTGTCCGCCATCCACGATGTGGGGGTGAAGTCGGTCTCGCTGCGCGCCGGCGAGATGGACCCGAAGAAGTTCTTCCCCTGGATCCAGAAGACAACCCAGGTCGACGGACCCAATATCCTCCGGCTCAAGGGCATCATCGCGTTCAAGGACGATCCGGAGCGCTATGTGGTGCAGGGCGTGCACATGATCATCGAGGGCGACCATCAGCGCGCCTGGAAGGAAGGGGAGAAGCGCGAAAGCCGCCTCGTCTTCATCGGCCGCGAGCTCGATGCCGAACGGCTGAAGCGCACCTTCGAAGCCTGCCAGGCCGCCTGACGCATGCCGACAGTCGCACCGCTCGACCTGCAGGGCCATTGCGTCGCCGCCGCATGGCTTTCCGACATCCCGCATTTCGCGCTCGCCGACGGCGTGGTGCACCGGCTCGACAACGGCCACAAGTGGGCGGAGGTCCATGACGGGCTTCTCACCGCCGTGGCCGGCAACGGCCGGTTGCTGACTGGCGGCGAGGACGGCAAGGTGGCGGCCGTTCTTCCGGACGGATCGACCGAGATTTTGGCGGAGGCGGGCCGCAAGTGGATCACCAGCGTGGCGGCCGGGCCGCAGGGCGCGGTGGCTTTCGCGAGCGGCCGCATCGCCTATGTGCGCTTTGCCGATGGCCGGGTTCG